>ERZ891134.602-NODE-602-length-28719-cov-8.730254_pt1 | contig 28719 bp, 22 predicted proteins | sample MGYA00520888_ERZ891134 | MGnify/ENA primary metagenome ERZ891134 (study PRJEB32303, sample SAMEA104408692) | aquatic metagenome | biome: Brackish water; feature: Coastal; material: water | place: Baltic Sea | collected 2014-10-23 | depth 10 m ... | reverse complement strand
AGATTTATCGCCGCTGCAGCTCGCGCTGACAGCAGCCACAAACCTAAGACAAACCAGCCTGATGCACTTGCAGCGTGTGCTGACGCAGAAAGTGTTCGCATGTGCGGCGCGCCTATTACCTTGAAGCTGCTAGCGTTACCGAAGCGGTCAGCTGAACGGCACGTGCCGTTGCACGCTAAAGCGGTTCAATGATCTTACTGCGTATAAAAATCACAGGGAGAGAAGAAAACGAACGACCGTGCATTTCTGCATGCCGGTTTTCTACCTAACTTTGTTCGATCTGGCCGTCAGATTCGTTTCAATTACAGTTTTACTTTCAGTGCCCAGATGCCTCGAAATACCGACGGATACAGCGTTGTACCTGTTGTTGGATCAAGTCGTTCGGATCGTTCGGCATGTCGCCAAATTCGAGGCCTGTAAACTCTTGTGAAACGACGGTCTCGGGGATTGGTTTGGATTTCAGATTGTCGATGAGAATGCTCAGGGCCGCAGAAACCGTGTCATTCGCCCAGTAATAGCGGATACGGTCACTATAGCTGTAAATCCTTTGGATGCGAAGTTCGTCCTCGGTTCCGCTGTAATAGTTCTGCCAATTGCCCGGATGGGTCGCCATTTGATCGTTCATGACAGAGCGGATATTAGACGGGTTCTGGACCTCAAGCTCTTCCTCAATCTGCGCCAAGGCCCAAACAGCTTCGCGGAAACGGAAGGTCAGTTCAGGACCTACTTTGAGGAAAAAGAAGTGGCTGTGGACTAGATCAGCTAGGCTTTTTGTCGTTTGATAATCCGTGGAATGGGCCTCATAGGTCAAGCCGGCTTCAAATAGGATCGCGTTGGCCAAAGGCTGGGCTTTCTCTGGCTCGAAAGGGTAGATCGAGGTGTGGCCAAAATCTACGCCAGGTTGCGTGACGACTGACACGATGCGGCCCCAGGCGGCGTCAAGACCGCGGGCCGTCCATGCCTCTCGGTGCGTGCGGATAGTGTCGACAAACCGGTCAACCGAGGTAACATCCAGCGCGTCGGGTTCTTCGATTTCGCCGCCCGGTATCGGAACTTCGGTGCCGATGATGTAGATCAGCTTAGTAGAATCAGGCGCATGCGCCTCGGCCACAGCGCACAGATCAGCGGCGCGATCGGCGATTTGTGCGAAACTAGGGTTCGGCTCGCCACCGCAGGCCATACTTGCGTCGAGGTGGATCTTGGTGAACCCTGCCTCAACATATAACTTCACCATTTCGCGGGCTTTTTCCATCGCTTGTTCAAGCGGCTCAGAATTCCAAGGGTTCGGGCCAAGGTGATCGCCACCAAGGATCAATTGATCCATTGGCACACCTGCCTCTGCAGCCATGCCCTCGAGCCAAGTCATAAAGTCTTTTGGCGTCATGCCGGTGTAGCCGCCGTTTTGGTTAACCTGATTGCTCGTGGCCTCGATCACCGTTGGCAGCCCTGTCTCGGCGGCATAAGCGAGAACTGAACGCAGGACATGTTCGTTTGCAGTGCAAAAACAAGGCAAGCCTACGGGCTCGCCAGCGCGGTTGCGGGCGATAAGGTCGTGAATAAGGCTCATGCAGAGAGCTCCTTGGACGTCATGTTGGAAAGGAATGTCGTAATCTCAGAAAGCGTGGAATTGCCCTCCATTGGGCCTCGGCGCGTGACGGCGATAGCGCCCGCCACATTGGCGCGCTGACCAGCCTCAAACAACGAAGCACCTTGCGCCAAAAGCGAGACAAAGGTGCCACAGAAACAATCGCCAGCACCTGTTGGGTCAATCTCTTCAACCGTATGGCCTGGGAAATCATGTCGCTCGCCATAGCCAACAACTGTTGCACCAGCCGCACCGCGTTTGATCGTAACGATCTCGGCCTTGGCGTTCAGGAGCTTATCAATGGCAGCATCCTCAGAAAGGTCGGGGTACAGGAATTCAAGATCGCTAGTGGAGGGTAGTAGGCAATAGCTTCGCTCCATGACGTCGTGCATCGCCTTTCGCGTAGCAGGATCTATCATAAGTTCGGTGCGGGCGTTCGGATCGCAAGAAATCAGACCCCCTCCATCTGAAACACTGCGCACCACTTCCATGATTTTGTCCCGCATCGATGCAGCACCAAGCGATGAGGCCGAGACATGCAGAAAGGTGTTTTTTGGATCCAGAAGGGATAGCGGCACGTCGAATGCGTCCGCCGCCGTTCCGGCAAGGTGGAAGATGAAGTCGCGGTCGCCACTGTCATAGTAGGACACGAATGCGACGCCAGTGCTGAGATTTGGAGAGACTGTTACGCCGTCCGTGCCGACGCCATCCTCTTTGAGTCGGTTTAACACTGAGAGTCCAAACCCATCATCGCCAACGCCACCGATCATTTCGGTTGGTGCTCCCATTCGAGCGACTTGATCTAGAAAGATGGCCGGGGCACCGCTGGGATATGGGCCGGAATAGTCCGAAATTTTCTCGAGAGCGCAATTGCGGTCGTGAGATACAAATTCGACAAGCATTTCCCCGACGGTCGCAATTGTTTTTGTCCTAGACATGAATCTCTCCCTTTGAAATTCTGTCTAGACAAAATTTTTACATGTGTCAAAGTTCGACATACTCACTGCGCCCGATATCGAGTTCAGGTGGGAGTTCGGGAGAGGAGGCCCGTCTGATGACTAAAGTTAAGCAGAAAATTTCGACTATGAAAGAGCTGTCTGAGATCATCGGTATTTCACGCCCAACCTTGTCGCGCTATTTTCAAGACCCTGACAGTGTGCGCGCTTCTACTTCCGACAAAATCAAAGCGCGTCTTGAAGGGGTGGACTACGTCTATAACTTTATCGCCACGCGGCAAAACAGAAAGTCGTCTGGTCTAATCGGCGTCATTGTTCCGCATTACAACGACCTGTTTTTGACCAGTCTTTTGGAAGCTATTGAGAGTGCCGCGCGTGCCGAGGGCTACACTGTTATCACCCAAGGCTCAGACGGGAATGCGGAGGGTGAAATTCAGGCTGTGGCGCGCTTGCGATCCATGAATGCGGATGGCGCCATTATCGCGCCATTAGGGTTAGAGAGTTCGAATGAAACTTTCCGGTCTGCACGCGCTGATTTCCCGATTGTATTTGTGGATTCTCGACCTGAAGAGGATGTTCCTGGAACAGATTTCGTCGGCACTGATAACAAACAAAGTATTGCTGTCATTGTAGAATATCTTGATCGAACAGGAACTTCTCCGATTTTTCTAGGCATGCCGAAATTGAACAACAACGCGCTTGAACGTGAAGCGGCCTATATCGAATCGGCCCATAGATTGGGATTTGAACCTAAGTTTGTCGAGACACGTGGCGCGGCAGAATCTTGGCAATTTGAGGCGTTTGGGCTTGATGTTATGGATGCCCATTTCAGCCACGGGCGACATATGTCTGACACTATTCTTTGCGCCAATGATCGTATTGCTATTGGGGCTATAAGAGCGGCCAACAAGCATGGTCTTTTCGCGCGCTCAACTGATGGTCATAGCGGACTCAGAATTGCCGGACATGATGACCATCCTTTGAGTCAATATATGTTCCCGGCGGTAACAACTGTGGGTCAAGATATCGACGGGATTGGCAACACAAGCGTAAAGGTTTTGGTGGAGCGCATTCTAGGCGAGCATGACGCAGAAAAATCGACAAGCTTTGAGGAGTCGTCCCTGAAAGTTCGCGAATCGGCATAGTTAGATCGCCATAAAGGTTTGAGGATTCACATTTTTAGTCTTTTACATGTGTAAATATTTCTTGACTCGTTACCGATCCTGCGCGATTGTCTGCGGGTGTTATTAAAGGGAGGACACTGATGTCTATCAAACGCACATTGCTGAACACAGCAGTCGGCTTTAGCCTCGCCGCGACGATCGCATCCACGGCTTCAGCAGAAGAAATCACAATCGCGACCGTTAACAACGCGGACATGATCACCATGCAAGAGCTTGCTCCGAAGTGGGAAGAAGCAACTGGCAACACAATCAACTGGGTTGTTTTGGAAGAAAACGTTCTGCGCCAGCGTACAACGCAAGACATTGCGACGAACGGCGGTTCTTTCGACATCATGTTCATTGGTGCTTATGAAACACCGATCTGGGGTGCTAACGGTTGGTTGACACCATTGAACGATTTTGCGGACGACGCGGATTATGATCTAGAAGACGTGTTTCAACTGGTTCGCAACGGTTTGTCTGCAGACGGCAATCTCTACGCCCTGCCGCTGTATTCCGAAACATCGTTCACTTTCTACCGCACAGACGTCTTCGAGGCGGCTGGCGTAGAGATGCCACAAGAGCAAATCACATATACTGAGTTCGCGGAATTGGCTGCTGCCGTTCACGATCCAGACAACGGAATGTATGGTACCTGTCAGCGCGGTAAAGCCGGCTGGGGTGAGAACATGGCGTTCGTTGGTACCCTTGCAAACGCTTACGGCGCACGCTGGTTCGACGAAAACTGGGTACCACAGCTGGACAGTCCAGAGTGGAACGCTGCCGTCACTTACTACGTTGATCTGATGCTTAACTCGGGCCCTCCCGGTGCATCTGCAAACGGTCACAACGAAAACCGTGCTTTGTTCAAAGACGGCAAATGCGCAACTTGGGTTGACGCGACATCCGCTGCTGGCGACGTTCGTAACCCAGCGACATCTTCCGTTGCTGACAAAACAGAATTCGTAAAAGCGCCAATGCAGGCAACTGCAAAAGGTACTGGCTGGTTCTGGTCTTGGGCTCTTGCGATCCCAGCAAGCTCAACAAAAGTCGACGCTGCGAAAAGCTTCCTGAAGTGGGGCACATCGAAAGAGTATTTCGAAATGGTTGGCGAATCCAAAGGTTGGGTTGCTGTTCCTTCGGGTACACGTCAGTCGGTTGAAGAAGATGCGCGTCGCATCCAAGCCGCACCTTTCGCGCCAGCTGTAGTGGACGCTATCTTGTCTGTTGACCCAGCAGACGCAACACTTCTGCCAACGCCTTACACCGGCGTTCAGTTCGTAGCGATCCCTGAGTTCCAGGGCATTGGTAACTACGTTGGTCAGCAAGTCGCAGCGGCTCTAGCTGGTCAGTCTTCTGTTGAAGAAGCATTGGCCAACAGCCAAGCATTCGCACAGCGCGAAATGACAAAGGCAGGTTACATCAAGTAATCGCAATTTCTGATTGGGCCGAGGTCACTGACTTTGGCCCACTTCAAACTCTCTAGCTAATCCATTAACATTTTTGCAAAGGCCTTTCGTGGGCCGTTCCTCAAGTGTTGATACGCATTTCGTTTTGGGAGGGCGAAATACATGGCCACAAAAGCATCTCGTTCAGCTGCTCGTCTAATGATCTCGCCTGCGGTGCTGCTTCTCCTTGGCTGGATGTTGGTGCCTCTATGCATGACGATCTATTTCTCGTTTCTCTATTACAATCTGCTTCAACCTGGTTCTGGCGCTTGGGCTGGTTGGGATAACTATTATTGGTTCATCACTGACCCCAGCTTTACCGATGCCATCAAGAACACTCTTGTGTTGGTTAGTGGTGTCCTTCTGATTACAACCATCGGCGGCCTGTGTGCCGCGTTGCTGCTGGACAGGCCTATGTTTGGCACCGGCCTGATTCGTATCATGGTCATCGCGCCTTTCTTTGTGATGCCAACTGTGTCTGCGCTGGTGTGGAAAAACATGTTCATGAATCCGGTCAACGGAATCTTTGGGCGTATCGTGACGGGCCTTGGTTTCCCCCCGATCGATTTCTTTGGACAATACCCGCTCGCCTCAATCACGTTTATCGTTTCGTGGATGTGGCTGCCCTTTGCGACGCTCATCCTTTTGACTGCTCTGCAATCGCTGGACCAAGAGCAGCTGGAAGCTTCAGAGATGGACGGGGCGAACTGGTGGAACCGCTTTTTCTTTATCATGCTGCCGCATCTGGCGCGCGCGATTACGGTTGTGATCTTGATCCAAACCATCTTCTTGCTGTCGATTTTTGCAGAAATTCTGGTGACCACAAACGGTGGCCCGGGGACAGCCACGACCAATTTGACCTACCTGATCTACGTCTCTTCGTTGTTGCAGTTTGATGTCGGCATGGGCAGCGCGGGAGGTGTAATCGCCATTATCCTAGCCAACGTCGTTGCGATCTTCCTGATGCGGATGATCGGCAAGAACCTGGACGCTTGAGGGAGTACGGACTATGGCACGCGCAGTCTCAAACAAGACCAAGACAATCAACACAGCCATCGCAGGCACAATTGGGTTCTTAATGTTCTTCCCAATCCTTTGGATTGTCGTCCTCTCTCTCAAAACAGAAGAAAACGCAATTCGTGCACCCTTGGAGGTTTTGTTCAGCTCGGACTGGACGATGGAAAGCTTTAGCACGGTTCAGGCGCGGTCTGATTACTTCAAGCACTTCTCAAATTCGGTCATCATCTCACTAGGTTCAACGTTTCTCGGGCTCTTGATCGCGATTCCGGCTGCATGGTCTATGGCCTTTGTGCCGTCCAAGCACACCAAGAACGTGCTGATGTGGATGCTGTCTACAAAGATGCTGCCGCCGGTGGGCGTGTTGGTTCCGATCTATTTGCTGTTTCGCGACTTTAACCTGCTCGATACGCGCGTTGGTTTGACCATTGTTTTGATGCTTATCAACCTGCCGATTATCATCTGGATGCTTTACACATATTTCAAAGAAATTCCCGGTGAAATTTTGGAAGCTGCCCGTATGGATGGTGCGACTTTGCGCGAAGAGGTTCTTTACGTTCTGACGCCAATGGCTATTCCAGGCATGGCTTCGACCATATTGTTGAACATTATTCTGGCTTGGAACGAAGCGTTTTGGACGCTCAACTTGACAGCTGCAAAGGCTGCTCCACTAACGGCATTTATTACCAGCTATTCAAGCCCCGAAGGCCTATTCTACGCCAAGCTGAGCGCCGCGTCGGTTATGGCCATCGCGCCGATCCTCATCATGGGTTGGTTCAGCCAGAAACAACTTGTCCGGGGCCTGACCTTCGGTGCTGTTAAGTAAGGAATTAGAAAATGGGACGAATAGAGCTCAAGCAAGTCCAGAAGAAATTCAGTGACATAGAAGTCATTCCACCACTGGATCTAGTTGTCGAGGATGGAGAATTCGTTGTCTTCGTTGGCCCTTCAGGTTGCGGTAAATCGACTTTGCTACGTTTGATCGCAGGACTTGAAGATACGACATCGGGAAATATCGAGATTGATGGACAAGACGCCACCGACACCCCACCTGCCAAGCGCGGTCTGGCGATGGTGTTTCAATCCTACGCGCTCTATCCGCACATGTCTGTTCGCAAGAATATCGCCTTCCCAATGCGCATGGCGAAGCTGAGCCAGGATGAGCAAACCAAGCGGATCAATGCGGCTGCGGCGGCTTTGAACCTGACCGATTATCTGGATCGCAAGCCCGGCCAATTGTCTGGCGGTCAGCGTCAACGTGTGGCGATTGGCAGAGCGATTGTCCGCGAACCTGCGGCGTTCTTGTTTGACGAGCCGCTCTCGAACCTTGACGCTGCGCTGCGCGTCGGTATGCGCATGGAAATCTCAGAGCTGCACAAAAAACTCGACACAACAATGATCTACGTGACCCACGACCAGGTCGAAGCGATGACCATGGCCGATAAGATCGTTGTGTTGCAGGCCGGTGTGATCGAACAGGTTGGCAGCCCGCTAGAATTGTACCGTACCCCACGCAACAAGTTTGTCGCGGGCTTTATCGGGTCACCGAAAATGAACCTGATCGAAGGATCCGAAGCGCAGCGATTTGATGCGCACACAATCGGTATCCGTCCAGAACATTTGCTGGTGTCCAAAGAAAGCGGCGAATGGAAAGGTACTGTCGGCGTGTCCGAGCACCTTGGGTCAGATACATTCCTGCATGTGACTGTCGACGGGTTCGCAGAACCCATCACAGTGCGTGCAAGTGGTGAAGTGGACGCATATTTCGGCGATACCATCTACCTGACACCAAACCCTGATTTGATCCACAAGTTTGGCGCAGATGGGCTACGCATTTCATGAGTATTCTGGATGGGAAGATCGCGCTCGTCACTGGGGGTGCGCGTGGGATAGGTCGTGCCATATGTGAAGCTATGGCCGAGGCTGGAAGCTCAGTTGCCGTGGCTGATTTACGCGAAGATGATGCGGCAGACACTGCTAAGGCCGTTGGCGGCATGGCCGTTAAGATGGACGTCACCAACCTTGCCTCTATCGCTGAGGGCGTTGCGAAAGTTGAACAAGCCTGGGGCGGGGTCGACATACTGGTCAATAACGCTGGCATCTTCAACATGGCATCGCTCGATAAAATCACGCCAGAAGATTACCGCCGCCAATATGACGTCAATGTTGGTGGTACGATCTTCGCATGCCAAGCGGTTGTACCTTTGATGAAAAAACGCCGCGGTGGTTCTATCATCAACTTTTCAAGTCAGGCCGGGCGCCGGGGCGAGCCAAACATCACGCTTTATTGCTCGACCAAGGCGGCCGTGATTTCTGTCACCCAATCGTTGGCGTTAGAACTCGCCACTGACAACATTCGCGTCAACGCCATAGCCCCCGGTGTAATTGATACGCCAATGTGGGAGGTTGTGGACGCTCAATTTGCTGCCTACGAGAACAAACCAAAAGGTCAAAAGAAGCGCGAAGTTAGCGAGGCCGTTCCCTTGGGTCGCATGGGCGATCCCCGCGACGTGGCAGATCCTTGCGTTTTTCTGGCTTCAGATGCGGCACGCTACATTACTGCCCAGACATTGAATGTCGACGGCGGGAATTGGATGAGCTGATGTCGGCACTTTGCAACGCATCTTTGGGCAACTTTCCGGCAGAGGTCGCGGCCCCGACCTACGACCGCTCGGTGATAACACCTGGAGTCGTCCACATTGGCCTTGGAAACTTTCATCGCGCACACCAGTCGTGGTATTTACATCGCCTGATGCAAGGTGGTCAGGCCATGGATTGGGGCATCATCGGCGCAGGCGTGCGCGCATGCGACGAAGCGCAACGGTTGCGCCTGAAAGATCAAGACTACCTGACCACTCTGATCAAACTTGACCCCAAGGGACGCTCCGCCGAGGTCGTCGGCTCAATGATTGGGTTCGTTCCGGTTGAGGAAAACAATGCAGCCCTCATTGCTCAGATGGCCGACCCCGCAATTCGCATCGTCGCGCTAACCGTGACCGAAGGTGGTTATTACATCGATCCAGTTACCAAAGCGTTCGACGCCAACCATGCCGATATCAAACACGACGCCGCGTATCCTAATCGTCCGCGAACTGCCTTTGGCGCAATGATTGCCGCTTTGAAAATCCGCCGTGACGCAGGCACTAGCCCATTTACCGCTCAAAGCTGTGACAACCTTCAAGGCAATGGCGATACATTACGACAAACACTGGTGTCTCTGGCACGGCTGTCTGAGCAGAATTTGGCGGAATGGATTGATGCGCATTGCACGTTTCCGAACTCGATGGTCGATTGCATTGTTCCAGCGACAGGCCCTAAGGAACTAGAGCTGGTCAAAACATTTGGTATTGAAGATGCGGCCCCGGTGACGCACGAGAACTTTCGCCAATGGGTCATAGAGGATAAATTTTGCGCCGGTCGTCCTGATTGGGACAGGGTGGGTGCGAAGTTCACGGACGATGTTCACAGCTTTGAGGCGATGAAAATTCGTATCCTGAACGGTGGTCATCAGTTGATCGCCGACGCAGGCGAGATTTTAGGGATCGAGTTCATCGCAGATTGCATGACGCATCCCTTGATCGGGGATTTCTTCCGCAAGACCGCCGGGACCGAGATTGCGCTTCAGGTTGATCCTGTGCCTGGAATGTCGCCCGCGGCTTATGTTGATTTGATCGATAGCCGTTTTTCCAACCCAGAGATTATCGATACAGTGCGCCGTGTCGCCTTTGATGGATCGTCACGCCAGACCGGTTTCATCCTGCCCACCTTGCACGATGCGCTGGTAAAGGGCGATCCCTTTGACGGCCTTGCCTTATCGCAAGCTATCTGGGCGCGCATGTGCGAAGGCACCCGCGAGAATGGCTCGGTTATCGAGCCAAACGATCCGATCTGGGACAGCCTCAACGCAGCCGCCAAAGCCGCGAAGGCTGATCCGCTTGCATGGTTGAACCAGCGTGATCTCTATGGTGACCTCGCAGACAATGCAGCTTTCCAAGCCAGCTTTTCGCACTGGTTGTCGCTGATCTGGGCAGACGGCCTAGATGCTGCACTTCGCACAAACGTTCAAGGATAAGCCCTATGAAATCCGTTCTGTTTACCGCCAAGAATGAGGTTCAATTCACCTCTCTACCTGACCCAAAACCGGGTCCAGATGATGTGGTGGTCGAGGTCAAAGCCAGTGGCATTTGTCACACCGACTACGAAGTTCTCAAAGACAACTACGGCACAGGCGCATTCCCAGTTGTGCCGGGTCATGAATATGCGGGTGTGGTGGTCGAGACTGGCTCGGATGTCACGACCGTAAAAACAGGCGATCGTGTCGCGGTTGATCCCAATTTCGAATGCGGCACATGTCGCGCATGCCAACGTGGCTGGGCGCATCTTTGCGATAACCTCAGCGCGTACGGCGTGACGACACATGGTGGCTTTGCGGGCCTGAGCCTTGTCAGTGTCGACAACGTTCACCCCATCGGCGACATCAGCTTTTCATGCGGTGCCTTGGCAGAGCCGATGGGCTGTGTCCTAAACGGTATCAATGCCGTTCACGCCCCTTGGATGGAAGAGGCACTTATCTTCGGCGCAGGACCGATGGGGCTGTTGATGGGCATGGCCCTGCGCGCGCAAGGGGTGTCTAAGGTTGCGTTTGCCGACATCTCCGAAAGCCGACTTGCGTTGGCCGAAGGTTTTGATTTTGAGGCCGTCGCGTCCGGTTCAGCCAACCTAGACAAATGGCAAAGCCGTGCTGACCTAGTGGTTGAGGCTACCGGCGTACCAGCGGTTGCCGCTAAGCTGACAAGCTACATGGCCAACGGTGGCAAGGGTTTGTACTTCGGTGTTTGCCCGTCTAATGCACGGATCGAAATCTCTCCTTTCGAGGTTTTCCGACGCCAACTGACCCTTGCCGGATCGCATTCCCTAAACCACAACATCCCCCGCGCGTTGGAGGTTATCGCAGGCTTGGGTTCGCATGCAGATCAGGTGGTTTCGCACAGATCATCTTTGGAAGAAGTGTCAGAATTCCTCGCGACTAAACCTCCAGCCGGAAGCTTAAAAATCCAATGGAGCGAAGAGTAGGAACGCGTTCTCAACGATATGCTAAAATGCACCCAAGTATCAGACGGTGCTATCAACCTTGGTATGACTCAAAAGAAGTTGGACGGCTCTCAGATTTTAGGTCTTTCGATAAATCTCCGCCGCTTTGGTTCTTTGATGTGAGTGTGTGCCGTAGGCACCCGGCTCGAGACTAATTGCAGTTAGCCAATCGATCCGAAGGTGCCAAACGATCCAAACGAAAGACTCGAACGAGAAACGAGTCATGAATTCAGCTGTCAGCATTTCGTTCTTAAAATTTGGTTCAACGACTTGTCAAAGCGTCAAAGCGGAGAGATTGCTACCTGAGTAACGTTGGTGCAGCAATTCGCTGAGCAACGTTTCCAGGCTTCTCGCTTCTGGAATGTTGAAGTTAGGGACCACCAGACTAAGACTGGACAGCACAATGTACCGTGAACCGCTTTAGGGATGCGACTGCGCAGCATTCGATAAACTATTGTAAGGCAGGTTAGGGCAGTCCACGTGACTTCACAAAGATCACTAACTGTGCACAGCCGCCTTCGGTTCATCACGCAGTATCGGTCAAAGTGGGCTCGGAGCGGACGTTAGCTACATAATGCACCAAGGTCCGCTATGGGCCGTTAGCCACCAGGTTTGTGAATTATCTGTACAACCATGTTGTTCCAAAACCCCGCCAACACAGTGTTCGCAACACAGCACTAGCCAACACAGTGTCCAACACAGCGATTCCACCCTACACATAGTCAGCAACACGGCAAAAAGTGTGTGTTTGGTGTGTTTTTGAATTACACAACTTTAGCGCGCATTGCGCCAAGCTAAGTCATTGTTTTGTTTGGTTAAATGGTGCCCGGGGGCGGATTTGAACCACCGAAACGAGGATTTTCAGTAGCAATGGCATTAAATTAATATTTAATTACAGTAAGTTATAAAGTAATAAATAAGGTGCGCGCAAAAGTGTGTTTTTACTGCCTCATTTGATGTTGAGGAACCTCTGTGTCTTGAACAAATGCCGGAAACACACTCCGAGTGATCCAGCATTCCTACTTCCTATATAACGGGAAAGCTACATGCCTTTTTAATATGTTAGAATCTTCCCCATTAATTCAATCAATTATTGTTTGCGAACTCGGGGCTAAACCTATGCTACCAATAGCGGACAGCTTCATAGCTGGATCTACACCAGTTGAATGTAGCAGATCATCTACGATCTTCAGTTGGAGTGAAAAGCTCACATATGGTACAGCCGCAAGTTGTATGATCGTAGGACTATTTTTGAAGTAGGGAATGAAATATGTTTAGCCATAACCCATCGGCTAATTGCTGTGCCTCTAGCGGGCAAGGCGGTTTATTCTTACAGTGCCTTTGAAATAAATATCTGCCTGGAACCAGCGATAAAAATTAGTCGATATCAGCTCGAATTTTAGCAGCAGTTTTATCAACATAAGTCAATTCGACAGTTTGAAAGTCGCCGTACACAGTTCGTAGGAAAGCTTCAGGCTGACTTGGACAAGGAATGTCTGAGCCTAAAAAATTGATTGTTGAAGTCGGTAGGATAATATCTATCGGCACGCCGTGCCATCCACTTTCCATAACCGGCATAGAGCCTTTAAGAAGCTGTCTTTCTAGAACACGTTCGCCTTTATTTGTTGCATGTCTGTAACCCACAAGATCGAGATGAATTTCGCCGCGCATCCGGTTGCGCTCCCAACGGAATGGCCAAGACTTTGGTTTGTCGTAAGAAACTACTATAAAGCCAAATTCTTCAAAGATATCGACATAATATCCGTCTTTATCTCCGCGCGCAGACAGGGTCGCGCAGAGCTTATCCCAAGTCGTATCATCATCGAGCAAAACCGAAATATCGACATCATCTTCCCATGCTAGCATGGCGCCGTTTTCCCGGACAGCTCCTAGAAGTGTACCACCATCAATCCAATGAGTGGCATTGATGCCTCTTAGACAATCAGTCACAAATCGCCCCAAGTCTTCAAAATGCTCACGGCAACAAGGTGGAGTATTTAAACCGAGACGGTTTACGTAAAAGTTTAATGGGCAGGGCAAAGAGTTCTTTTTGCAACCAAGCCAGTTAACACTGCCGTTTGGTAATATTTGCAATTCACTGATCGAGTGTTGTTTCGCGAAGTCTGCAACATCGTCGTTTGCCTGTTTTTGCAAGACCAACAGGTCAGGTGTATTTAGAGGATATGATTTGCGATCGGCACACCTGCAGCGAAGAAACCATGATAATTCTATGGCAACTGCAGCTACCAACAACCCTAACAGTTTTGGGTCTGGCAGCATGTACCCAACAACAGTAGCAACTGGGATTATCAACAACCCGCTATATTCAGAGCGTTTTGCCAAGAAATGAACCATCGGCCGAGGCGCAGAAGGCTTAAAGGCTACGGCGGTTGCTGTAATGGTGGTGAACAAGTAGGCGATGAAACTCGCCGCCAGGATCAAAGACAGCCAGCTAAACCCAGAATGCGAGAACGAGGTTTGAATAACTGTGGCGAGCGCCAACCCCATCGTCAGCAAAGACAATGAGAGGGGTGGGGAAAACCAATTCCGCCAATACCGCAACAAGTGCATTAATGAGAGGTAGGCTAGAAAATAAAGGCTCGCAGCGATTAACGCGCCGATAAAATGACTACTGAAAAGAGTTCCAATCACGATCATGGCATCAACGCCAAACTTCGATCTTTATTGCTATCCAGTTGACTGATCAGAGTTCGATCTGTGATTGCTTTGGAAATTTGGGGTAGTATATCAGTTTTGGCACGCTCAACGTCTTCGGCAAAATCGATTTCAATCCAAGGCAAGCCTGTAATGTCCTCAAAGGCAAACTTTCCTCGTGGCGATGTCAGCAAAACGTCACGGATTGTTTCTTCATAAGCTTCATGCCTGCGACCCTGTCGCAGACTAAGATCTGCCTGAAGCATGATCTTAGTCGCAATTTCGGCAGAAAACTTGAACAAACCGACAGACTCACCACAGAAATCTGAGTCAGCAGTCAACCATTTACGAAACTCGATAATGTTGCCTTCACGTATACATATTTTGACCGACTCGTCGTCAGGTTCAAAAGATCGGTCGAAAAGTAAACAATTGGAATGTTGAGATTTGATAAGACGTTCCAACAGACTTTCATCATATAAAATGTCGGCGTCCATAAGAATAATAGGCTTGCCGCAACAGAACTCATTGCGAAGTATTGACAGAGTAACGATATTTCCATGTTCAAAGTCCTTATTGAACAAAGTTCGAACAAAACTTACTGCTCCTAATCTCTCAATTTCATGTTGGATTTTTTCATGTTGGAAACCTACACCAAGCACCAACTCGCTGATACCCTGCGCCTTACAAATATCAATGTGGCGCTCTAACAAGGATTTTCCGCCAAACTGCATTAAGACTTTTGGCCCAATTTCAGCACTTGTCTGCCCAAGCCTGCTACCAAGGCCAGCGGCCAGCATAACAACTTTCATAGTTATTCCCCTAGATAAATATCATCGGAACCCATGCAACATTGCAGCAAGCCCGTTTCGGTTGCTGTAAAGTTATACCAATGTGTTGATACTTATGAACAAGTGTAGGTCACACGTTCTGCAAATCTATTGTAGCAGCGCTAGCTTGTATTAGCCAGCGAATTATCTAGTCCTCAATTTTTGTCCCTTGATTTTTATTTATTAAATAAGGTTTGTGGGATGGGCGGGCGCTTATTCAAAGCGTGGTGCGGCTAAATTTAATATATTTCCTGAGGCAAACTTTGATGGCGACTTGAGCTTTTCTCGTAGTTGGAAACCATTCCCCTTCTAAGAGTTCTAGCCAGTTTATTCGTTTCAGAAGCCTGTATAGTTAGACCTTAAAAGACATAAACCAACAAATAATTTTTTGCCTGTTAAAAAATCAAAACTGTAACTTTTCCGCAGTAAATGCGACGTAATTTTTAACGGAAGTTGGTTTTCAACTGCTGCCCAGCGGTGCTTGTGCTGCCTGAGGCTTGAGCCTGTCATAATCTGCTTGTGAAATTTCTGTCCTGATCGCACTGGGCATACCCGTTGTGGTGTCTTGAGGCTTTGGTGTGTTTTTGAATCAAACATGCAAAGCGTTATACTCGGATTCCTTGAACCTAAATTATGCAAATGGTCCTAAAAGCGGTCCACTACAAGCCCCTCTAGACCCACGAAAATAATTTTGTGATACTTCAACTTACCAAATAACACATCCTTACGATTAGCAGAGAGACGCAAAACAAGAAATGTTCGATCATATTGGCCAAATCCCAGCAGCAGCAGCATTGAAGTTTTCAGATCGAACAGCACTTGTTTTTGAAAACGAAACATTCTCATTTAATGAAATCAATTCTTTAGTTGAAAAAGCGGCTGGTGGCTTAGGTGAACTGGGCATTTTGTCCGGTGATACGGTAACATTATATGCTGCAAACTCCTGGGAATGGATCATCAGTTACTATGCAATTGCTCGACTTGGTGCAGTAATAAATCCAGTAAATACGATGCTGACGCCCGAAGAAATAGAATATGTCGCCAAAGATTGCGGAGCAAAAGCGATTATAACTTCATCAGATAAAGTGGCGGGAATTTTAGGTATAACAGAGGTTTCGGATGTGAGTTACATAATCTCGTTTGGAGCCAGCGTAGATAAAAGTGTTGTATCTTTTGATAAATTGATTGCCACTGACTTAAAGGCTCCCAACCCGACAGAGATAGCTCCAACATCACTATCAACGATCGGGTAACATCGGGAACAACTGGACATCCCAAGGGTGCAATGCAATCGCATCAGGCAGTGATTATAAATGGTGCCATGACAAGCCAGATGCAAATGCGCGGTCATGACGATTGTGTAATCAACGCACTTCCATGTCCGCACGTTTACGCCAACGTTATCATGATGAGTATAATGATGTTTGGCAGCAAATTGGTATTGCATCGTACGTTTGACGCCGACACCGTCTTAGCAGACATAGAGAAATATCAGGCGACAATCGTTGACGGCGTACCTGCGATGTACATGTTCATGTTAAATAGCCCTGCGTTAAAAAAATGGACTTATCCAGTCTCAAGCGCTGTTATGTGGGTGGGCAGACAATGCCAGTCGCCACGATGGAGGCGGTTGAGACAGCGTTTGAAGTTCCTCTGATCGAGCTTTGGGGCATGACTGAAATCGCTGGCTTGGGTTCAACTCATCCACTTTATGGACCTAACAAACATGGTTCCATTGGCTGTGCGCTGCCTTACTGTGAGTTGCGAATAGCCGATGTAGATGATGCCAACAAAACTATGCCACGTGGTGAAGTTGGTGAACTGATGGTCCGGGGTCCTATAGTGATGATGGGCTACTTTAATAACGAAGATCAAACCCGTGAAGCAATTGAACCAGATGGCTGGTTACACACGGGCGATCTTGGTACCATGGATGAAGACGGGTGTGTATTCATCGTAGACCGTAAAAAAGATATGATTCTGACTGGAGGATATAACGTATACCCTGCAGAGATCGAACGAGTTTTAGCAGCTCACCCTGTAGTTGCGCTCGCAGCTGTTGGGAAGTTGCCTGATCCGGTAAAGGGTGAAATTGCCAAAGCGTACATTGTCCTGAAATCGGATACATCTACCACCGAAGATGAGATCATAAAATTTTGCCGCAAATCCCTAGCAGCCTATAAGTGCCCTCGCAAAGTTCAATTTGTCAGAGATGTACCAAAGACCAGCACAGGCAAAATTATGCGTCGGGAGTTGTATACCCTGGATGAATGAGTGGTTTAATCAAGTATGAGCTTCTGTCAAAGAAAGATTTTAGGACCTTAAAGTGTCTGCCGTCAGTACTAATGGGTCCAAATAGGTGCTGACTGCAGCCAAAAATCGAAGCTTGGCCCACGTTCATATGACCAAACATTAACGCGACCAGTTCGATTCTATTTAGACCGCAATCAGAACATTTGATCATTCCAAAGAAAACTGCATTATTCGAAAAACATGATGTGATGGAGTGCAGTGAAAATGGCGAAGATTAACTGGGATAAGAGCATAGAACTGGATAAGCTCGCAGAGTTATCAATCAAGACTGGTGTGTCACTGCAGCCCGGTCAAGATCTACTGATCACAGCGCCCATTGAAGCTGCACCCTTAGTTCGCCGCTTGGCATATCATGCTTACAAGGCTGGAGCTGGGATAGTTACCACTCTCTACACCGACCCTGAGGTCGTTCTTGCACGTTATCAACACGCCCCGAAAGACTCTTTTGAGAAGGTTACAGACTGGTTATTTGAAGGTATGGCCGTTGCGTTTGACAACAACACAGCTCGTTTGGCTGTCGTCGGTGATGACCCAATGCTTTTGGCGGAGCAAGATCCAGAAGATGTGGGTAAAGCCAACAAAGCGGTATCCAAAGCATCGTCACCACTACGTGAGAGAATTACACGTTTCGATGTGAACTGGAACATCATCGCATGGCCGGGAACGCAGTGGGCAAAACGCGTATTTCCAAACCTAAGCGACGAAGAAGCGCAACTGGCGCTTGCTGATGCTATCTTTGCCGCGTCAAGGGTGCAGTCCCCCGATCCAATGGCAGCCTGGGTAGAACACAACAACCGCCTTCGCGAACGAACAGATTGGTTGAATGACCAAAACTTTGAAGCATTGCGTTTTTATGGCGATGATACAGACCTCACCGTCGGGTTGGCGAACAAACATGAATGGGCGGGAGGCGCCTCGACAGCACGCAATGGCGTTACATGTAATCCAAACATACCAACGGAAGAAGTATTCACTACACCGCACTCGCTCAAGGTTAACGGGTATGTAAAATCAACCAAGCCACTGTCTCATCAGGGCACTCTTATAGAAGATATTTCTGTCACATTCAAAGATGGTGTCATCACAGAAGCAAGCGCTTCCAAGGGTGAAGAAGTATTCTTGAAGCTTCTTGATACCGATGAGGGAGCACGCCGCCTTGGTGAGGTCGCTCTTGTTCCTCATGGGTCACCAATATCTCAAAGCAATTTGCTCTTCTACAATACGCTATTTGATGAAAATGCGGCTTGCCACATAGCGCTTGGTCAGTGTTACTCAAAGTGTTTCCGAAACGGAGACAAGTTAACCAGCAAAGAGGTAGAGCAGCATGGTGGTAATAGTAGCATGATCCACGTCGATTGGATGATTGGTTCTGAAACCATGAACATTGATGGATTGGATGTAAAAGGGAATGTAACGCCAGTGTTCAGAAATGGTGAGTGGGCTGAAAAATAAAATATTTATCGCCCATTAGTGTCTGACTTCAAACAGTTTTATTTAATTGATAAATACTGAAAGACCGCTAATTGATGCAAATTATCGCTACTAATGCCAAGCAGGTACACTAAGCTCTACGTTGACTTTCATAAATCAAGAAAACCGCAAGAGCGGGCAACACTATCGCACCGCTGATCAACATCATTATGCTTGGGCTTTCGCCAATTCCCCACCAGACCCAAAGTGGGCCTAAAACCGTTTCTGAAAGCATAATAAGGCTGACCGTTGAGGATGATACATATCGTGCAGCGTAGGAGAGTGTAACAAAAGACAGGGGTAAAATAAACATGCCTGTTAGCGCAATTGCCGCCATATTAGGTAAAGGAGGCCAATAAAGCGTTTCGGCGAACACTATGCCTAACCCAGCGGCGCAAATTGCGCCAATTGCCATAGCCAAAACGAAGGGCGCCTCTTTGTCTTTGCGTATAATAGTGAAATTCACCGCTAGCGCGAAAGCAACACCTAGCCCCAAACATAAGCCCAACAAGGTATTGGCATCCAGTACAACGCCCTCACCGTCTTTCCCAAGCACAGACATAAACAGCCCTAAAAATACTATGGTTGCAGTAGTAAGCGTAAGTTTTGAGAGAGGCTCGTTTAAAATAATTTTGGATAAAACAGCAGCAAAAATCGGCACCGTTGCCACGCCAATAAGCACAACCGCCACCGGGGCCAAGGCAATTGCTAGACTGAAAAGTGCAGCATTGAAAATTTGGCAGATGACAAGAATAATAAAGTTGAGCGTAAAGGTTTTTGGCCATCCACGTCGACCGCTAACCATAACCCAAATAAAAAGATAAGCCAGACCGCTTAGGCCACCACGCCAAACAAGCATATTCCATCCATCCAACTGTGAGAGGCGCATAAACAAGGTGTCTGGCGTTAAAAATAACGCACCAAATGTAGCCAGAACCAAACCAATTGTTGTTCGGCTTTGCTTAAACTTCATCCAACAGTCTTCAAAATAGGAGGCATTAATAATAAACCTTGAAGTTAGTATTCAAAGCTAGTTGTGCGCAGGCCATCCCCTCGATTTCAAGCACTCTCATCAAGTTGTACAACCATTTTAATTTTTCTTCCAAGCCCAGCATCCCAATGCCAGTACCTCTGCTTACTTGGGATAACCCCACAAATTCCTACTTAAAGGTCAGCAACATCACCATTATGCTGTAGGATCAGGTCTACATGGCCGCGGAAGACCATCTGACCTGCTGGGACTCTTGCAGTGATGCCTATATTGGAACCCGTGACTGTGTTGTCTTTTTCAAGAATAGACTGGCACTGTAAGTCTCACCCTTTACTTCATTGAGATATCCATAAAATTTAGATTGCAACTGCAACTGTTGGTGCCACAGTCAGAAAATCACGGCAATTGGCCACCAGTTTAACAACCGTATTATTAATTTCATAGATTAATTGCACTACGTTTATCGAGTTATCACTTGTGGAGCGCAGGCCAATAAAAACAATTTCAATCATCAAAAACAGCAGTACCAGCAGTACCAGCAAAAACGTGAAACCTTTTAAAGCAGATTATTCAATAGAGTTTTAAATTTTATGGTCTCCGCTATCGGCAGTTACACTGCTTTCCTACCGATTTATTTATAACGTAAAATCATTATTTTATCAGAATAAATGCTAATGTATAACTCTCGAAAATCGGTAAAGGTAGACGTTGTCTAGGCGGTATGTAACACTCAATTAAAACCATCGTGAGAGCTTATGTCTAAGGGAAAAATTGAACGTAAAATTGCTGTCATTTTTGCGACTGATGTCGTTGGTTACAGCAAGCATATGGAAGCTGAAGAAAGCGAAACCATACACAATTTGCGTGAATGTGAGGCCATTCTTACAGGTCTATTTGAAAAGCATGATGGTCGATTATTCAACACTGGCGGAGATTCTTTCTTAGCGGAATTTCCAAGTGCCGTGTCAGCTGTTGAATGCGCGGTTGAGTTCCAAAACGCTATCAAGAAAAGAAATGCCTCTGACGAGGCGTCTGTAAAATTAGAGTTCCGGATAGGAATTAACTCAGGAGACGTCGTTAAAGAGAAGGACAATCTTTTAGGAGATGGAGTAAATATCGCCGCAAGGTTAGAGGCATTGGCACAAACCAACGGGATCACCATTTCAAAAGTTATTTATGATTACGTAAAAGGAAAAACTAAGTACGACTTCAAAGATATTGGCGTTCAAAAAGTAAAGCTAAACGAGTTTCACGCATTTGATCTTCTTCTCGAACCCTCACAGAAAAGAAAAATCAAACGTGATAGAACTGTTCCAAAGTTCTTGATCGCCTCTGTGTTGGCCGTGCTGCTTGTATTAGGCGTTTACTTTTTTTCAATTTCACAAAATGCAAATGAACAGGCTTCTACCCAAGCTGATTCTCAAGCAGTAATCTCCTCTCTGCCTGTAATTTTAGTATACCCTTTTGAAGACCTTGGCGCTTCTATGACGAAAGGCGATCTCAGCCTAGCATTTACGGAGAGCCTGATTTCAAGTCTTTCCCGATATAGTCGGATTAGTGTTCTCTCAAGTAGCACCAGTATGGACGCCAAAGCGAAGGATGCAAAAGATCCATTCATAAAAAAAATGTACAATGCTGACTACGTCGTAAGGGGATCAATTCAAACATTATCTGATCAATCACGGATACAGATGCAACTTACAGATTTGGAACTGAACAAAGTTGTTTGGACAGACAAAGTTGATTTTTCATCAAACCAAATATTTGAAGTTCAAGATACCATTGGCGATAAAATTCTGACCCATTTGCAGATTAATGCAGTCGACGGTGGGGAAGTTAAAAGTTGGGCAGCCAAATTCGGAACTGCTGAAAGACTTACACTATTTTTAAATTCCAGGAAAGAATGGTTCAAGTTTACTCCGGATGGATATAACAACCATACCGACATTGTTCGGTTATTAGAAGATCAGATGGGTGCGGATAACCCCGCATTATATAACATCAAGGCTTGGAACCTTTTTCTTAAAAGAGCAGTCGGGCTTGCGCCTGACTTGGAGAAAAATGGAGCCGAAATTATCCGAATCTCAAATTTAGATGTTGCCGAAAATCAGGACGTAACAGCATATATACTGAGAGCCCTAGTGGAGTTCAGATTAGGATCAAAAGACTGTGATTTATCAAAAGAATATGCACAAAAGGCATTTGATTTGGGGGCTACGGTAGATACCTTTATTGTAGGCGGTACTATTTGGGTCGAATGCGGGGACTTGAAAGAGGGAACACAATTTTTCGAAAACGCTTTGCGATTACAGCCCAACGATAGTGGCTGGAATATAGCAAAACGACTTATTCCAATGTATTATTTGCAGGGAGAATATGAAAAGATCAGTGCGCTAGTTGAACCGCACGTTAATGCTGTAGATATTGCGCCCGAAATGCTTGCTTTTTACGCATTTAGCACAAACGAGGCGGGAGATAGCAGTAAGGCGAAAGAATTACTTAGCAGAGCCAAAGATATGGGGCTTACAAAGATGTCGCTTGAGAGAGTGATCAGAGATCCTGAAAGTACAAACGAGTTTGTTTCTAGGCTATCAAGTATCGGTGGTATTGAGTGATGTACCATTAATTCAAAATTTACGCAGCAAAATAGTAATTAGCCTACCCCACAAAAAGGCTACCTCATACTACCATTCCAGGGACCACCTTGACTTTTACGACAGTCAGCCCAATCCCCCCTAAATTCATAATCCGTTTTTAAATAGCCACTAATAGACCCATAGCAGCTAGTCGCGTACCCACTTCTTGTTTTTGCAGCTTTAGGGCAATTACAATTGCCAGTTCTAGCCCACCAACCTTCATAATAACTACCGTTAGGCGACATGACTATAATGCCGTCTTCTTTATTATTAAAAAAGCCGATAAACCTATTACTGTTGTCTACCCTTACAGTAACGGGGCCCCAAGTTGTATCCCAAGTTTCTGCAGACACAATTGTCGAATGCACAAACATTAAAGATATAATAGTTAATAAGGCTATTTTTTCATACGCTCCCCTCAATTTTTGACCTATGGTAACACATAAAATAAGTGTCAAAACATGCTGTACAACTTCTAATTACTCATATTTTGAAGCTTTTAAAAACACTCATAAATTAAGATTCACCAAATTTAAAAGAGCAGGTAGCAGACGTTATCGTGTTCGCTGTAAGCGTTATTATAACTAATAATCTGAACATTGTAGCACTTTTCCAGCGGTGTGTTTTACCAAACTGCCTTCAACCGAACACTGGAAAAGGTAAGAGACACCTCACAGCACAAGCCATCCACTGGCCTGCAATGGTATTGGCATATCCGTTGTCAAAGTATTTGGGTCCAATGCCGTCCGGGATGACAAAATGATCGAAAGCGCGATCTTCTTTTTCGATCTTGGCCCCTACACTACAGCACTCTGGGCGTTCTGATGCTTATGATCTTCTTCATGAGATTCTTCCTCGAATGGGTCGGAATAAGTTTCCCGACGCCGCGCTTTGGATAGTCACTGTTATATATCAAGGGCGTGCCCATCCGAGATCACGATCCGTATGATCTATCGCGGCATCGTCCCTTTCGTTGATGCAACTGGCCGGTCTTGCTATCCTGCCCATCTGGCCCAATTCGGTACTGTGATTCCCAACAACCGTCTTTGGAAATTAATGGAGACTATAATGAACAATCCTCACTCTGATCCTGGAGTAACTTGCTTACCGGGTCTACGCGGTCGGCGCGTAGTGGTCACCGCGGGAGCCAGCGGGATCGGGTTTGCAATCGCACGGTTCCTGCACACACAAGGCGCGCAACTCGCAATTTGCGACGTTGACACAGCGGCGCTGAAGACCGCCAGTACAAGCCTTGGGAATTGTCTCGCCTTGCCTGCAGATGTGTCCGACGACGCGGCGGTGGATACCTTCTTTGACGCAGTGCAAGACCAAATGGACGGCTTGGACGCACTTGTGAACAATGCTGGCATAGCGGGACCGACAGGCAAGATCGAAGATCTGACGCCGTCAGATTGGCGACGCTGTATCGATATTTGTTTGACAGGGCAATTTTTGTGCGCACGCCGGGCTGTGCCGATGATCAAAGCCGCTGGTGGCGGCGCGCTCATCAATATGGGTTCGGCAGCCTCCAAGCATGGCTACGCCTTCCGCACGCCCTATTCAGCCGCAAAATTTGGCGTGATCGGCTTGACACAAAGCCTCGCCAAGGAACTCGGGCCAGATAATATCCGGGTCAACGCCATCCTGCCAGGCATCGTCGAGGGGCCACGTATGGAAGGTGTTATCCAGGCCCGTGCCAAGGCGACCGGTGTTAACTACGGAGAGATGGAGACAGAATATCTGCGCAACATCTCTTTACGCAGAATGGTGTCGTCCAACGATGTCGCCAGCACTGCCGCAGTCCTGATCTCGGATCTTGGAGCCAATCTGTCAGGTCAGTCACTGGCCGTCGATGGCAATGTTGAAAACCTTTAAAACGCGAGATACACCCATGAGCACCCCAAATCAACACGCAGGAAAAGTCATCATCACCTGCGCCGTAACCGGCGCAATTCACACGCCGTCAATGTCTCCACATCTTCCAGTGACAGCTGAGGAAATCATCGCAGAATCGCTAAACGCCGCAGAAGCCGGTGCTGCGATCCTGCATCTGCACGCACGCCATCCCGACGGCCGGCCGGATCAAAGCCCCGAAGGATTCGCGGCCTTCTTGCCTAGGATCAAGCAAGGCACCAATGCGGTGGTGAATATCACCACGGGAGGCAGCCCCTATATGAGCGTTACCGAACGCGCCGCCCCTGCCGCAATTCACCAGCCAGAACTCGCCTCACTCAATATGGGATCGATGAATTTTGGCCTCTACCCTATGTTGAACCGGTACAAGGAATTCAAGTACGACTGGGAACGCGCGCATCTAGAAGGTTCGCGCGATCTTGTCTTTCGCAACTCGTTTAAGGATATCGAATACGTACTGGAAACTTGCTACGGAAACGGCACACGCTTCGAATTTGAATGCTACGACACATCCCATCTCTATAATTTGGCACATTTTGCGGATCGCGGCCTGATCAAGGCACCTTTCTTTGTTCAATCAGTCTTTGGTCTACTTGGTGGGATTGGCGGCCATCCCGAGGATGTCATGCATATGAAACGCACCGCCGACCGGCTGTTTGGCTCTGATTTCCGCTGGTCAGTGCTCGGCGCAGGTTCCAACCAATTCCGCATCGCCACACAGGCCGCCGCCCTAGGCGGCAATGTGCGCGTTGGGTTGGAAGACAGCCTTTGGGCTGGCCGCGGAGAGCTTGCCACCTCCAACGCCATACAAGTCAGCAAAGTGCGTACGATCCTTGAAGGTCTAGGCCTTCAGATCGCAACACCGGATGAAGCCCGTGAAATCCTCGACCTCAAAGGTGGTGATCAAGTTGCGTTTTGAACCGCGCTCGATCCCAGCCACTACCCGCGAACTCCTCTTTGATGACCGCTGGGGCGCAATGTGATTAAAAAAGTTCCACCACTGGCCACTGCTGCAGATTTTATCCCAGATGGAGCAATAGCTGAGCTGTAAATTAAGCATTTCAAGGAGAGTGAATATGACCAAGATAGCCACCATAGGGTGCGGTCTAATCGGCCAGGGATGGGCCACCGTGTTTGCCCAGGCAGGGTTTGACGTAGTGATGTATGATATTTCGCCCGAGGCAGCAGAGCACGCCCTTAGTGCCATGGAAAAGCGGGTGGCCGATCTGGTTGCCTTCGACCTAATCTCACCCTCTGATGCCCCTGCTATCTTGAACCGGCTCACAGTCGTGACAAGTCTCGAAGAAGCTTTGCAAGGCGTGGTCTATATTCAGGAAAGTGGACCTGAACGCATCGAGATTAAACGCGAGATCACCGAAAGACTGGACGCGCTTGCGGCCCCTGACGTGCCCATCGGAAGCTCAACGTCCGGCATTTCGGCATCGCGTTATTGCGAGGATATCGTCGGACGGCATCGCTGCCTTGTTGTGCACCCGATCAATCCACCGCACCTTATCCCAGCGGTCGAGATCGTGCCGACCCCGTGGACCGACGACAACATCATGTCCACAACGAAAAATCTTATGCAGACCTGCGGGCGCGAAACTATCGTTCTGTCCAAGGAAATCGATGGTTTTGTAGTCAACCGTCTTCAGGGTGCGCTGTTGGAAGAAGCATTCAAGCTGGTGGGCAGCGGCATCGTATCAGGCGCAGATCTCGACAAGGCCATTTGCGATGGACTCGGTCTGCGCTGGTCCTTCATGGGACCGATGCAAACGATCCATCTCAATGCGCCGGAGGGAGTCGAACAATATGTCGAACGTTACGGCACAATGTATCGCGACTTTGGTCTTGGTTCCTACGATGAAGTTGACTGGAAGGAAGTCGTCGAATCGGCCTTAAAGGTTCAATTAGAAACTCTAATCCCCGTTGCAGATATTCCCACAAAGCAAGCGGAACGTGACCGAAAGTTGATGGCTCTGCTGCGCCACAAAGCGCGAGAGCAGTCCGAACACCGATCTGGTCCCAACACACCTCCGGAATAACTAAACATGTTTAACCAACAAATCCTAAAACTTCATGAGAGCGACAATATTGCAGTGGTCCTGCGACAGATCGGCTCCAAAACTTGGTTGCGTTAGTATCTGTTGCAGCCATGAAGACAGATTGGACCTTCAGGTTCGCGATAGCAACTTAGCTTCAGAAGTTTTCTTGAGTGTCTGCAGATATGCCGACTACGACCAACCACACTAACATACCAAACGTTCCCAGTTTTCAACAGATAAAAGGGCCCATAAAAGGTCTGTAGCCTTTACCGTTGTCAGCTCATCTGTCAAACAACCATCCTCAGAGATAGCGTGTATTGCGGCTTCACATCCGTGCCTGACCGCCTGCATGCGGTCATCACATGTCGCAGCCGCTTCCTTGTCTGTGTCGTACATAGCACGCAGTACAACTGACATGCCGTATATTTGGGGATGTAGCCGCCCCACCCTTCGATGAAGGCGCGCAATCACTCAATCCCTGAAGATGCGGAGCGACTTGGTGCCAGCCGTTCGTCTCCGTTCTTAACTGCATCAATGTGATGGATCGTTGCCACAAGCAGCTCTGCGCGATTCGGGAAATGCAGGCCTCACTCTATCTTGCTCATCGCAGATTTAATTTCATTCACAAACTCTACCGCCAAGCGCGACATGGGCGAGTCTTTGCGAGTCAACAAGCAAGCTGGAATCTCGATAGATTTCTCAAACTCGCGGACTTCCAGATCCATATTTGCAATCAATGCTGGTGTATAATGATCTACAATTGCAACACCGATTCCTGCGTTCGCCAATACAGCTGCGGTATGGCAATATCTAACCGAAACCCGCGGTGTATAAAGAACGCCTTTTTCGTCAAAGACCCGCCTAAGGACCATGCCGAACCGCCCCGCACTATCCAAACCGATATGACCGTGTTCAAAACAATCCATCGCTGAAATGACCGATACTCCGCTTAAGGCGTGACCCTTGGGGATTAGTGCGACCATTTTATCAGTCCGTAATACGGTAACGTCGATCGCTGGATGCGCATCAAGACCTAGACCAAACCCAATATCCACACTTCCCATTTCGACACCAGCAATTACATGTTCCAACCGCCGCACATCATACTGCACTGTGACACCTTCGCGTGTAGCCAAAAAATTCCGCAGCGCAGGCGGTACAACACTATGACCAAGTGGCGGTGTTGCCATTACCCGTAACTTGCCGGCGTGACCAGCACGAAGGTCGCGGACCCGCGTTTCAAGGTTGCGCAGATTGGAAAAGATCGGTTCAATCTCGGCAAAAAGAATACGGGCCTCTTGGGTTGGTTGCAGACGCCGGTTACGCCGATCGAACAGACTAAAACCTAGTTGCTCTTCGAGCTGTTTAATAGCGAGCGAAACAGCCGGCTGCGAAATACCAAGGTCTTCAGCCGCATGCACTGTTGTCTGATGGGTGATAACGGCGCCAAATATTTCAAGAAGCCGGAGAGACAAGTCATTCTTGCGGGCAATTTTCATCCCGTCGCCGTTACGAGCGTCCCGAATGCCATAGCGACAGCAGCCTGTGTCGGGTCAATGACAGGGATACCAATCTCGCTCTCCAGCTTTGTGCGATGACGGGCCATACCTGCACACCCTAGAATAATCGCACCAGCACCGCGCTCAAGTAAGGCATTGCCTGTCTCCACAAGTTTGGAGAAGGTTTCAGGACCACGGGCACTTTCATCAACTGTCATGTTCAGCGCGATTTCGCCCGCCAGACGGTCAAGGACCCCCATGCGTGCCATAGTACGCCGGTGCCGCAGAATCGAAGCCTCAGCGATGGCAATTACGCCGAAACAATCCGCGCGAGCCATCGCCGTAAGAACTCCTGAATCCTGTATACCAAAGACCGGCACCGCGCTGACAGACCGACAAGCATCAAGACCCGGATCAGAATAACAAGCGATAACAAATGCGCCTGCATCCGGACGCTCGTTAACCAGTTCAACCAGAGGCATCACTACACTGTCTGAATCCACCTGACTTTGAACGCCAAATGGCCCCTCTGCAAGCGTCAGACATTCGATTTTTGGACCGCCTGCATGCTCAAATCCATGTAATGCGTCGACCAACCCGTCAGTGACATGGGTGTTCGAATTAGGGTTGATAACGACAATCGGTCCTGTTGCAGTTTTTGTCATGTTGCGGCTCTCCCTTGGCGAAAACAGCAGGCAGAATTTAGTATCCGTATCATTCGCCCGCTAATAGCTTTTGGTCAAGTCTGTTCATAAGACGCGTAAGATCGTCGTGATCACGCGAGGTCAGTGTTGGACCGGGTGCGCGCACTTTGGCTGAACCAATCACGCCGCGCCGGTGCAGGATTTCCTTACGTATAGCCAGCCCCGCGCCAAGTTGTTGCTCGTAGCGAACCATGGGAAGATACGCATCAAACAAATCTTCGGCTCCGTCCACATCCCCCGCTTTATGAAGCGCGACCACCTTTACAAGCATTTCCGGATAGGCAAATCCAGTCATTGCGCCGTCCGCACCGCGCTGAAGTTCAAGTGGCAGAAATAGGGCGGCATTGCCCACAAGGATTGAAATCTGCGGGATCTCGGCGTTTCCGGTTTCGGCACGCATCC
>ERZ891134.600-NODE-600-length-28754-cov-8.099969_pt1 | contig 28754 bp, 30 predicted proteins | sample MGYA00520888_ERZ891134 | MGnify/ENA primary metagenome ERZ891134 (study PRJEB32303, sample SAMEA104408692) | aquatic metagenome | biome: Brackish water; feature: Coastal; material: water | place: Baltic Sea | collected 2014-10-23 | depth 10 m ... | reverse complement strand
GCTGAAGAACCAGCTGAAGAACCCGAGACCGATGAGATCGTCGCGGCGTTCGACGCCAATGGCGACGGCACTGTAACCATTGGTGTCGCTGCTGCTGGGCCCCGTGATGACAACGGCTACTACCAGTCGCTCGTCAATTTCGCCGAGGAGTACTCGGCCGCCAACGGGTTCGCGCCGCCCATTGTGAGCGACAACATCGGCCCGGCGGAAGCCGCCCAATCGTTGTCAGACCTTGCGCAGCAGGGCGTCGACATTTTGATGGTTGGCGCCAGCGAGATCGCTGAGCCGCTGCCGGATCTCACCGAGCAGTTCCCGGACATCTTCTGGTATTGCAATTGTGGCGCAGGCTTCCAGGAGCTTCCCGGGCTGGCGCAGGCCACAGACTGGGGTGCGGCCGTGCACTACTCGGGTGGAGTCGCAATGGGCGCTGTCATGCAAGAGCAAGGAAGCACGAGTTCAGTGTTCCTCGGGTGCTGTGACATCAACTTCGAAGTTGAGGCGTACCAAGCAACGTTGTACGGACTGCAGTCCGTCGATCCGAGCTTCACGATGGAGTACGTCGGCACCGGTGACTTCGAGTTTGACTTCGACAACTCGGCGAACGCCACGGCCGCGCTGACGAATGCAAAGGCGAACGGCGCCACGCTCGCATACGCCTACCTCGGCGGTGCGCTCGACCCGGTTGGTCAGCTCGCGCTCGACGAGGAGATGGCAGTCTTTGCCGCCGGACCGGCTGACGCGTGTGAACGTGACATCGCCTGGACCGGCGCCATCGTGTTCGATGGCGGCGTCTACGCTTCGCAAGCTCTCACGTTGATCATCGACGGTGAACTCAGCGAAGGTTCGACGTATCAGTTCCCGACCGAGGCCGGACTCAACGGCGCGCTGCTGTGCGATCCGTCGGCTGAGGCGAGTGCCGCTGTCGACGAAGCCTTCGGGTTGCTCGCATCGTTCGACGAGACGCTGTACGCGGACCTCGGTGCGATTTCCGGCGCTGCATACGGCGGCTGATGAACCCTGGTCCTACTGGCCGCTCTGGTGCGGACCCCCATGCGGGGTCCGCACCCGCGGTCGACCTTCGACAAATCACCAAACGCTTCGGTGCCGTCACCGCGTGCGACGGTGTCGATCTCGTCCTGCAACGTGGACGTATCCACGGAATCTTGGGTGAGAACGGTGCTGGCAAGTCGACTCTGATGAAGATGCTCATCGGCCTGGTTTTGCCCGATGAGGGTTCGATTCACGTCGACGGCACCCCGCAACAGATCCACAGCCCGCTCGATGCTTCGGCGCTGGGCATTGGCATGGTGCACCAGCACTTCAGTCTGGTTGACGCGCTCACAGTGTGGGAGAACGTCGCGCTTGGCGAAGCAGGCCGCCTCGATCCGCGAGCGATTCGAAATCGAATCGGCGATATTGCCGACCACTACGGACTCGTCATCGAACCAGACGCGCAGGTCGGCGACCTGACTGCAGGTCTACGTCAGCGTGTCGAAATCATCAAATGCCTGCGACGCGATCCCACCATCGTGATCTTCGACGAGCCCACTTCGGTGCTGACGCCCGAGGAGTCGTTGCAACTCTTCGAGTCGCTCCGTCAGGTCGTGGCCGATGAGGGACGTGCTGTCGTGCTCGTGAGCCACAAGCTCGACGAAGTACTCCATGCCACTGATGACATTTCCATCATGAGACAGGGTCGAGTCGTCGACCGCATGTTGTCCGTCGATGCCGATGCGCCGACTCTGGCCCGCGGCATGGTGGGTCGTGAGGTGTCGTTGCGGTCCGAACGCGCCGCCCTCGGGGTCCTTGTGGTCGACGATGCGGACACCGTGAACGAGAAGGCTCATGCAGAAGCTGCGGGCGACGCCGTGCTGGCCATCAGCGGAGCGACCGTTCGTGCCGGCGGAGGCATCCTTGCTCTCGACGATTTGTCACTGGAACTGCGCGCCGGTGAAATCGTGGGCGTCGCCGGTGTTGAAGGCAACGGCCAGCGGGAACTCGGCGACTTGCTCTCGAGCCTGATTTCTCTCGACAGTGGATCCGTCACCGTTGACGGCGTGCGCATTCCCGACGGTCGTTCCGGTGCGATGGCAAAGGCTGGCATCGGCGTCATTCCGGAAGACCGCCACGACAGCGGCGTCGTGCTCGACATGACCGTCGCAGAGAATCTCGTCCTCGTTGACCAATCGAACGTTTCGACCCGTGGGGTGATCGACCAGCGCGCGCTGGAGACGTTCGCCAATGAGATGATCGAGCAGTTCGGAATCTTGTGTGCTGGGCCCAATGCTCCGATGTGGTCGCTTTCGGGCGGCAATCAGCAGCGTGTCGTGCTCGCTCGTGAGCTGGCGCAACACCCCAAAGTGCTCGTTGCCGCGCAACCAACGCGTGGCCTCGACGTCGGCGCCATTGAGTACATGGGTGAGCGCCTGACTGCGGCCGCCGAGGCAGGTGTTGCGGTGCTCCTCATCTCCAGTGAGCTCGAAGAGATCCTTGATCTGTCCCATCGGATTGTGGTGATGCACTCTGGTCGCATCGTCGGCGAGATGGACCGATCGGCCGTCAAGCTCGAAGAACTCGGCCTGCTCATGGGCGGCGCAGCCGCATGACCGCGCCGCGGACGACAACGCAAGGAACACGGCTCGGCGAGTGGATCGGCTTGTACTGCCTCAGCGTGCTCGCCGCGCTCGTGCTTTCGGCGTTGCTCGTCGAGGCGACCGGAGGGGATTGGCGCCCCGTGGTCAATGCGCTCCTTGATGGCAGTCTGCGCAAGCCAGGCCGGTGGGGCGAAACGCTCGGAACTGCGGCGCCGATCTTGCTCGTTGCCGTCGGCACGATCGTGTCTGGCAAAGCTGGCCTCATCAACATCGGCCAGGAAGGACAGTTGTTGGTCGGTGCGGCCTTCGGCACGTACTTCGGTTTCCTGATCGGGGGACCGGGTCCGTTCAACCTGGTCGTGATCGTCCTGTTTGGCGCTCTCGGTGGAGGGCTGTGGGCTGGCGTGGCAGCGCTGCTGAAGTTCTGGCGCGACGTTCCCGAGGTGCTCTCCACGTTGCTGCTGGTCACGGTCGGTGGACAACTGGTCGCCTATGGATTGAGTCAGTCGTGGCTGCTGCTCGCGCCGCTCGGTGACCGCGGCAACCGCAACCAGGTCAGCAAACAGCTGCCGAAAGACAATCGCCTGCCGAGACTCGAAGTGTTCGGCAACGAGATCCCGTTAGCGGTCTTCATCGCCATCCTGTCCGCGATCGTGATCAGTCTGTTGCTGGCGCGGACAGTCTGGGGTTTCCGGTTGCGCATGCTTGGTCGTAACCAGCGCGCAGCACAACGGTCGGGTGTGTCTCGAACCGGCTATGGCGCCTCAGCATTGATGATCAGCGGCGCGTTTGCCGGGCTGGCCGGAGCGGTGATGTTCGCCGGTGGCGGCTTCGCCTTCGGCAACTACCAATTGGTTCCGGGTTTCGCCACAAACATTGGTTGGACTGGTTTGCTCGTGGCGCTGGTGGCGCGAGAGAAGGCGCTCATCGCGATTCCGGTGGCGTTCGTGTTCGCTGGCCTCCGCACCGGCTCCAGCTTCGTCGGCGCGACCGGGGTCGAAGGACGAATCACCGACGTCATCCAAGGGTTCTTGGTGCTTGCGTTGCTGGTTCCTCCTGCGGTGATGTTTCTTCGTGACCGTGGGCGTGCCCGCGCTGCAGCAGGGGAGAGGGCGTAGCCATGGCCGGACTCGTTGAGGCAATCATCGACATCTTTTCCAGCGAATCGACGTACATCAATGGTGCGCTGTTCGCCGCGTTCTTGGCCTTTGCGGCGTCGGGCGAGTTGGTTGCTGAACGTGCTGGAACACTCAACATCTCGGTCGAAGGCATGCTGTTGGGCGGAGCGTTCACCAGCGCAATCGGCTATCACATCACCGATTCGATGTTGCTTGCTCTGTTCACCGGCGTGGCCGGCGGACTCATCGTTGCGGGTGTGCAAGCAGAGATGAGCCACCGACTGAGCGCGGATCAGTTTGTTGTTGGTTTGACGCTGAACATCTTGGTGTTCGGCTTGGCCGGGTTTCTCGACAACGAGATTCAGCCCGAGACCAAGCTTGCGGGCAAATGGGAGATCCCGTTGCTCAGCGACATCCCCATCGTCGGTCAAGCCTTGTTCGGGCAGCGTTGGCCCTTCTATTTCCTGTACGTGTTGCTGCCCCTGACGTGGTGGGCCCTGTTCCGGACCCGCTGGGGCCTCGAGCTGCGGTCAGTCGGCGAGAACCCCCAATCTGCCGACGTGTCGGGGATCGATGTCAACAAGCGACGACGACAGAGCATCTACTACGCCGGATTCACCTCGGGCATGGGCGGATGGTTCCTGATCTTCGGCCAGGTCGGCCTGTTCGAGGATTCGGTGGTCGGCGGACGCGGATTCATCGCAATCGCGGCAGTCATTTTTGGTGGATGGACGCTGCGCGGCACTGTTGCTGGTTGCGTCATCTTTGCCGGAGCTCTGTCGTTCCGGCTCTCGGTGCAGGGGCTGGGTTATCAGGTGAACAGCGAACTGTTGCAGTCCCTGCCCTTCATTGTCACCCTCGTTGGCATGGCAGTGTTCGCCCATCGCGTGCGCGCACCGGCTGCACTGGCCCAGCCGTTCATTCGCGGACTGAAGTAGCCAACCGCCTCGATGACCCTCTGGGAAGCGCTGCTGTTGGTCGGCGGTGGACTGGCTGCAGGAGTCATCAACACGATGGCGGGTGGTGGTTCGGCGCTCACTGTGCCCCTGCTCGTGCTCGCAGGTGTGCCCGGCAACCAGGCAAACGGCTCGAACCGCGTCGGCGTGCTTGCTGCGAGCGGGGCCGCGGTTGTTTCGTTTCGACGGTCGGGTGTCGATGGGCTGAAAGGCGCTGCGCCGGTGCTTGGTCCGGCGGTGGTGGGCTCGATGATCGGCGCGTTTGGAATCAGCCAGGTCGCCGATGAGACGTTCGAGACGATCTTCGGGTTCCTGCTCGTTCCAATCATCATCCTCACGATTTTCAAGCCGAAGCCAAACGTGGACGCCGACCCATGGTCGGTGCCCGTCACGGTTGGAGTCTTCCTGTGTATCGGGATGTACGGCGGCGCATTCCAAGCAGGGGTTGGCCTGGTGATGCTCGCGGCGCTGACGCGCGCTGGGTTCGACCTGGTGACCGCCAACAGCGTCAAGGTCATGGTCAATTTGATCGTCACCGTGATTGCCCTTCCGGTGTTCATTCTCCAAGGCAACGTGGTGTGGGCTCCCGCCCTGGTGCTTGCTGCTGGGTTCTTGGCTGGCGGTTGGTTCGGTGCCAAGCTCGCGGTGCGCGGTGGTGAGCGGTTGGTGCGTGTGTTCATGGTCGGCGCGGCGCTCTTTCTTGCCGGCCGCCTAGTCGGCCTCTGGTAACGCTCGCCGCAGAAATCTGATGGTGACCCGGTCGAAACGAAGCGTTCACAGAGTGGTCTTATGGTCAGACCACTATGAGCGCTCCTCGACTGACAGCGACGCCGGACACGTGCTTCTGGGGGTACCTCGACGCTGCTGAACCGTCAGTGCTCAGCGTCGAACCCGGTGACACCATCACCATCGAAGCGGTCACCCACCACTCGGGCGATGCCCCCGATCTCCTCATGGACGAAGGCGTGACGGCGATTTGGGATGGCATTGCGCCGGAACAGCGTGCGCCCGGTGTCCACATCATGACCGGCCCGATTGAAGTGCGCGGTGCCCAGCCGGGCGACACGCTCCGCGTGGATCTGTTGTCGATGACGCCGCGCATGCCGTACGGCTCAAACTGCGCAGCGAACTGGGGCCTCTTTCACGAGCAGTTCGGCAAGGAGCGCATCACCATCTACGAACTCGTTGACCTGGACCCATCCGGCGGATTTCCCACCTCAGCGTCTCCGATGTTCGGGTTCGACTTCACTGCACTGGAGCTCTACGACGTTCCAGGAGTCATCTCGCCTCCGGATCCGACCGCCCGCCAGCAGTTCAGCCGGCCGGTGCAAGTACCGGTGCGGCCTCACCTGGGGGTGATGGGGGTGGCGCCCGAGGGCGGTCGAGTGAGCAGCATTCCGCCAGGCGTCTTCGGTGGCAACGTCGACAACTGGCGCTTTGGTCCCGGGGCGACGGTCCACTACCCGGTGTTCCACGAAGGTGCCGGCTTCTATGTCGGTGATCCGCACTTCGCGCAAGGCGACGGCGAGATCTGCGGCACCGCAATCGAAGCATCGCTCGACGTGACGCTGCGCCTCTCGCTCGCCGACGACCTGCCAGTCGCCGCACCGCTCTTGCGTACCGACACTCATTGGTACACCCACGGATTCTCTGGTGACCCGGAGCAAGGCGTCGACGGCCTCGGTACCGCGATGGCCATGGCTGCCGAGCAGATGCTCAAGCTCATGGTCGACAAGGGCGGCTTCACGATGGACGAGGCCTACTCGCTTGCCTCCGTGGCAATCGACCTCGGCATCACGCAGGTCGTCGATGGCACTGTCGGGTGTCATGCCGGTATCGCTCACTCGATCCTCGACCGCTGAGCTGACAGCGAACGATCACGATGCACCTCTCACCACATGAACAAGAGCGACTGCTGATCCACGTGGCAGCCGACGTTGCTCGCGCTCGCCAGGCCCGTGGCCTGCAGCTGAACCACCCTGAGGCGATTGCAATCCTGACCGATTGGGTCCTCGAGGCCGCCCGCGATGGGCGCACGGTCGTTGACCTGATGGAGATGGGGCGCCACGTGCTGACGAGGGATGACGTGATGGACGGCATCCCCGAGATGATTGCTGACGTCCAGGTCGAAGCAACGTTCCCGGACGGCACCAAGCTGGTCACGCTGCACGACCCGATCGGGTCGAGCAGATGATCCCCGGCGAAATCGTGGGACCCGACACGCCCGTCGAGGTCAACGTGGGCCGACACGTGCTGACCCTGCGCGTCGAGAACGTCGGCGACCGGCCGATCCAAGTCGGCTCGCACTATCACTTCGCGGAAGCGAATCCGGCGCTGGCCTTTGATCGTGACGCGGCCCATGGTCGGCGTTTGGATGTGCCGGCGGGTACGGCCATCCGATTTGAGCCAGGTGTCGCAGCCGACGTCGACCTCGTGCCGTTCGTCGGCGCGCGCGTTGTCGCCGGACTGCGCGGCGAGACTGCTGGCCCCCTCGATGAAGCGACTGCTCAATGAGCCGGATCGATCGCTCCCGGTACCGAAATCTGTACGGACCCACCAGTGGAGACCGGATCAGACTCGCCGACACCGACCTGTGGATTGAAGTCACGCAGGACTACTGCGCAGGTGGCGACGAGGTCGTGTTCGGCGGCGGCAAGGTGATTCGTGAGTCGATGGGCCAGTCCACGCGTACACGCCGTGAGGGAGCGCCCGACCTCGTCATCACCGGTGCCGTGATCCTCGATCACTGGGGCATCGTGAAGGCAGATGTCGGGGTCAAGGATGGCCGTATCGTCGGCATTGGCAAGGCTGGCAATCCGGACACGATGGACGACATCGACCCGGCGCTTGTGATCGGACCATCCACTGAAATTCTGTCCGGCAACGGAAAGATCATGACCGCGGGCGCAATCGACTGTCACGTTCATCTCATTTCACCGACCTTGCTCGACGAAGCACTGACGTCAGGCATCACCACGATCATCGGCGGCGGCACCGGACCTGCCGAAGGCACCAAAGCCACCACGGTGTCGGGCTCGTGGTACCTCGAGCGCATGCTTGAAGCGCTCGACCACTGGCCGATCAACGTTGCGTTGATGGGCAAGGGAAATACGGTGAATCCCGAAGCGATGTGGGAGCAGTTGCGATCCGGTGCCGCGGCGTTCAAGCTGCATGAAGACTGGGGCACCACGCCCGCTGCGATCGACGCCTGTTTGACCGTTGCCGACAAGTCCGGCGTGCAGGTCGCGATTCACACCGACACCCTCAATGAAGCGGGGTATGTCGAAAGCACCCTTGCGGCGATCGGGGGGCGATCCATCCATACGTTCCACACCGAAGGCGCCGGTGGTGGTCACGCTCCGGACATCATGAAGGTTGCTTCGTATTCGAACGTCCTCCCGTCATCGACTAATCCGACGCGACCACACACGGTCAACACCGTGGCTGAGCATCTCGACATGTTGATGGTGTGTCATCACCTCAACCCGGCGGTGCCCGAGGATCTTGCATTCGCTGAGAGCCGCATTCGTCCGTCGACGATCGCTGCCGAAGACATCCTCCACGACATGGGCGCCATTTCGATGATTGGCTCGGACAGTCAGGCGATGGGCCGCATCGGTGAGGTCGTGCTGCGAACCTGGCAGACCGCTCACGTCATGAAGGCACGCCGTGGGGCGCTCTCCGTCGGTGGCGAGTCGGACGGTCCGAGCGACAACTTGCGCGCCCGTCGCTACGTGTCGAAGTACACGATTTGTCCTGCGGTCGCTCACGGGTTGGCCGGCGATGTTGGTTCGGTCGAGGTCGGCAAGCTTGCGGACCTGGTGCTCTACGACCCGGCCTTCTTTGGGGTTCGCCCACACGTGGTGGTCAAAGGGGGCATGATTGCCTGGGCGCAGATGGGTGACGCAAATGCATCGATTCCCACGCCGCAGCCCCAGCTTCCCCGACCGATGTTCGGTGCTTCGCCTGGGGTTGCGCCCGGCCTGTCGCTCGGCTGGGTGTCGAATGCTGCGCTTGACGACGGATTGCCCGATCGGCTGAACGTGCGACGCGATCTCGTGCCCGTGGCTGACACGAGGCGTGTCGGGAAGGCAGACATGGTGCTCAACGACGCGCTGCCCGACATCGACATCGACGCTGACACCTTTGCGGTGCGCATCGACGGCGACCTGGTGACCGAGTCGCCGGCTGAGTCGCTGCCGATGACGCAGCGCTACTTCCTGTACTGATGGCCGATCACTCATGAACTCGGCGTTGATGATGTTGGTCGATGGCCGGTTTCCCGCGGGCGGTCACACGAACTCCGCCGGAGTCGAGGCTGCGGTACGCCTTGGTGACGTGCACGATGATGCCACCCTTGAGCGGTACCTCGTCGGCCGCCTGTCCACGACGGGGATGGTCGATGCCGCGTTCAGCGCGCATGTCGCAGCGCTCGTCGACCCGACCGAGGGGGTGCTCGAAGAGATCGATGCCGAGTACGCGTCGCGCGTGCTGTCGCCCAGGCTGCGCGACGCAAGCCGGCGCTTCGGGCGACAGATGCTGCGTGCCGGAGCGACGGTCTGGAGCGCGCCAATGATTGACACCATTGCGCGGTCCAAAGTTGCCGTGCATCAACCGGTGGTGCTCGGTGCACTGGTCGCCGCGTCCGGTGGGACAGTGCACGATGCGGCATTGCTGTCGTTTCATCATCTCTCTGCAGCGGTCACGTCGGCCGGGGTTCGATTGCTTGGCCTCGATCCGATGTCAGTCGCCGTAGTTCAGGCCGCGGCGGGTGAGCACGTCGATCGTTGGGCCGATGATGCGGCGTGGTTGGCGCTGTTGCCGGTTGCTGAACTCCCGGCGAATGGTGGTTCGTTGACCGAGATCCTTGCTGAAGACCATGGGCGTTGGGACGCCCGCCTGTTCGTTGCCTGAAAAGAGACCGATGCCTCCCCACGAAATCCCCCACGAAATCCCACACGACGATGTGCCGTACGATTCGGCTTCGCCCAATCCTGCCGATCTGGAGGCGCGGCGAGCGCTGCGCGTCGGCATTGGCGGCCCTGTCGGCTCGGGCAAGACCACGCTCGTCGGCGCCCTGTGCGCGCTCCTGCGTGACCAACTGTCGTTGGTTGTCGTGACCAACGACATCTTCACTTCCGAAGACGCCGATGCGCTGCGCGAGGCGGCGGTGTTGCCAACGGAACGCATCGTCGCGGTCGAGACCGGCTGCTGTCCGCACACAGCAATCCGCGATGACATTGCTGCCAACCTCGACGCAGTGGAACAGCTCGAGGTGCTCCACGGCGATGTCGATCTCACCTTTGTTGAGTCAGGTGGTGACAACCTCACAGCGATCTTCAGTCGGGGCCTTGTCGACGTGCAGATCTTCGTCCTCGACACCGCTGGTGGCGATGATGTTCCACGCAAGGGTGGTCCCGGTGTCGCGATGGCCGATCTGTTGGTAATCAACAAGGTTGACCTTGCGCCGTACGTCGCCTCCGACGTGGACCGGATGTTGAGCGATGCGCGGGAGCGCCGCGACGGCAAGCCGGTCTTTTCGACGTCACTCGTCGACGCGTCTGGGGCGGCTGAGGTTGCAGGTTGGATCAGTGCGCGGATCGCGGCGCGCTCGACGTGAAGGCACAGGGCTCGATGGTCGTCGCCGGCGGCGACGGCACTCGCAAGTCGACGCTGCGGTCGGCGCATTCTGAACCACCGTTTAGTATCCGACAGTGCGGCGAACGGATCCTGGTCGCGGCATCTGCGGCCGCCCCGGTTGGCGGGGACGAACTTTCACTGAACATCGCTGTGCTCGCCGGTGCACGTGCCGACATCGGCACCGTTGCGGCGACTCTCGCGCTGCCCGGGCCCACAGGTGCACCGTCGGCGATGTCAATGAAGTGCACGATTGGGATGGACGCGCACCTTGACTGGATTGGTGAACCGACGGTCTCGGTCGTCGGTTCGGACCACACGATCACCACGGTGGTGGATCTTGACGAAACAGCGACCTGCCGAGTGGTCGAAGAGGTCTCGCTCGGCCGTTCAGGTGAGCCGTCGGGGCGACTGCAATTGGTGTTGCGCATCAGGCGCGCCGGTCGACCCCTTGTCCACCATGCAGAAGAGTTCGGGCCGAACGTTGCTGGCGCCGGCAGTGTTGTCTCCACCGGTGGGGCGCGGCACCTGCTGTCGGAAGTTCTGGTGGGCGTCGACGCTAGTGAGTCCCGCGTCTCGATGTCTCCAACTTGTCGTGCCGCGTGGTTGCCCGTTGCGGCTGACGCTGTGGTTATCCTCGCGGTCGGCGCGGATCGGCCGTCCGTACGCTCCGCTGTCGCCGACCTCCGGCGTGGTCCAGTTTGACCCTCGTTTGATCTGTTCGAGTTCTGGACTACTCGATGGTCCAGCCCTCGGGCAGCGGAGTGTCACCGATGACTTCGTGGGTTTCTTCGTCGACTTCGACGCCGTCGAGGTGCGCCCACAGCATGACCTGGTTGCCCCACGGGTCCATGAATGACGCGTTGGCACCACCGAACTCGGTCCAGAAGTGATCGCGCCAGAGCTCGGTGCCGCCGAGGCGGACCGCAGCTTCGAGGATGCGCTCGAATGAATCGTCGTCGCTGACGAGAATCCAGGGTCGCACAGTCCGGCCACCGGGGTTGAGGTTGGTCGGTTCTTGCGGAGCGCTCGGAGGGCGTGGGCGCATGTCGGCGGAGTTCGAGATGCCCATGTGGAAGTTGCCGCTTGGCCCTTGCGAGCCATCATCGATCTTCTGATTCTGGCCAGGAACGATCCGCGCAAAGGTGTCGGCGATGCGGTCTTCGATCTCCCAGTTGAAAACCTCGGCGTAGAAGGCGCGCGCGGCGTTGACGTCATCAGACGGGAAGTCGACGAAGACGAGCGTGTTTGGATAGGTCATGGTGCCCCCTTGAACAGATGTGAGCCCCCAAACTAGCCTGTGGTCTGATGGTCTTACCACTTGGAATGTCGCTGGAAACTCTCCGCAAGTCGAGCGGAACGTTCGAGACTGCCGTTGGCCTGCCGCCAGAGGTGTATTCCGATGCTGAGTTCCACCGCTTTGAAATGGATGCCGTGTTCGGATCCGAATGGTTGTGCGTCGGCCGTCAAGAACAGATTCCGACCGTCGGTGACTACCTGTCTGTCACACGTGCAGGCGAGCCACTCATCGTCGCCCGGTCGAGCGACGGATCCATCCGGGTCATGTCGGCGGTATGTCAGCACCGGGCGATGTGCCTGACTGCATCGGTTGACCGGTCCGACGAGGACATGCTCGACCCGCCCGACCTCCAGTCTGGCTCCGGCCGCATGTTCAGATGCCCCTACCACTACTGGGTGTATGACCTCGATGGGCAGTTGGTCGGCGCGCCGGAGATGAGCAGGACCACCGGCTTCGACATGGCCGACGTGCAGTTGCCGAGTCTTCCCGTCGAGATCTGGAATGGGTTCATCTTCGCCAACTTCGACTCAGCCGCAGCGCCGCTCGCCCCGCGACTCGCCAAGCTCGACGAGGTGTTGGCGAACTATCACGTCGAGTCGCTGGTGACCGTCGATCCCGTCACGATCCCAGACGTTCCGTTCAACTGGAAGATCATGGTTGAGAACTTCATGGAGATGTACCACCAGAGCCGTCTCCATCATGGCATCCATGACTTCGCCCCGTCCTCTGGTGCCTCGTACGCCGACTATGCAGCTGGGGACGGCGCGATGTTTGGCTACAGCGAGACGCTCGAACCCGATGGCGGATTCAACCCGACCATGCAGGCGCTCTTTCCGCCTCTGCCTGGGATCACCATGCAAGACCGCCAGCGCATCGTCTTCGCCCTGGTGGCTCCCTCGCTCCTCATGGGCTTCCAGTCAGATTCGGCGTTCTGGTTCTATGTCGATCCCACCGGTCCAACGACGCACGCGCTGAGCATGGCCTACATCTTTCCTGAGTCGACCGTTGAGTTGCCCGATTTCGGCGAAACGCTCGAGGAGGCGATTGCGGGTGTATCGACATTCAACCGACAGGACATGCCGACAAATGTGGCCACGCAGCTCGGCATGCAGTCGAGGTTCGCGCCCCGCGGTCGCTATTCCTGGCAAGAGGGTGTGCTCGCCCAGTTCAACTCCTGGCTCGTCGATCGCTACGCGGCCGCGGAGGGCGAGTGACGCTCAGCTCGGTGGATTGATCATGGCGCTGTAGCGGCGCCGCCACTCGAGCGACGCCTTGTCGGATTGAACGTCAACCAGTGCGCCGCGTTCGAGGGACAGTTCGCCGGAGAGTCGTTCGAGCATCTCGCGGTCTTCTCGGGCGACCTGCTGCTCGAAATCTACGATGTCCTGCCCCGATTCTGATACGTCGTCGTTGCGCCACAGCACGAAGGTGAAGTAGCTCCGCTGAGCACTGATGGGGGAGGCGGTCATGAACAGGGTCTGTTCGATGCCGTTCTCGTATGACATGGTGCTGCGCACTGAGAACGGGAGAGCGAATCCTGTCGACATGTCGAGTTGGATGATGTCGTCGCCACCGCCCGACATCGACTTCGCCTCTCCTTCGTTGTTGACGGTGACCGAGTAGGCATAGCCGTAGAAGGTGTCGTCGAGTTGCTCGAGTGTGAACTTCGGGACGATTTGTTCCTGCTCGCGTCCGAACGTTCCGGCGTGCGTGTACGGAAAGTGCGCGACGTCGAGCATGTTGTCGATCATGCGTGTCACCGAGCAGTTCCAGACCTCCATCGAGGTGTTGAGGCGTGTGAACGAGCTGTTGTCGTCGACCCCGAGGTACGGAATGGATTGTGTCGGTTCACCTGGGCAGAACCAGACGAGTCCATACTGCTCGGCGACCGACAATGGACTCAGATGGGCAGCGGGCGCGATGGCGGCGTGCGGGCCGGACGACGGAACGCTGACGCATCGGCCGGCGTCACCGAACGTCCAGCCGTGGTACGGGCATTGGAGGCAGCCGTCGGTGACGGTGCCGAGTGAGAGCTTGGCCTCGCGATGCGTACACCGATCGGCCGCGGCGATGAGCGCCCCATCGGGGCCCCGCCACAGGACGTACGCAACATCACGTACCTCGATGGGAGACGGGTCATTTCCGATTGCATCGCTGGTCGCGACGGCGTACCAGCAACCGTCCAGTGGCTCGCCACTCGTCGTCATTGTGCAACCCTTTCGTCGTGGAGACGATGAACATCTTGTTCACGCACAGTTTCGCGTGTGATGGTCTGATGGTCTTACCATAGAGTTGTGCCCAGACGGGCGCAACAGAGCTGTCCTGCGCGGCGAACGGAGATCACCAATGAAAGCGATGCTGTACAACGAGGTCGGAGGCCCCGAGGTGTTCCAGTACACCGACGTCGCAGATCCCGAACCGGGCGCGGGTGACGTGATTGTCGACGTGGCTGCCACGTCGCTCAATCGGCTTGACCTCGTCCAGCGCAATGGCTGGTTTCAGATGCCCGGCTTCACGTTGCCGCACATCGCCGGGATGGACGTGGCCGGAACCGTGTCTGCTGTGGGTGCAGGCGTGACCGCGGTGGCCATCGGAGACCGGGTCGTGGTCGATCCGTCGCTCGCAGGCGTCGCCGACAACTCGAAGTTGGCCGGACTCGGTGACCTCTACGGCGATCTTGGTGTGATCGGCGCCACGGTTGACGGCGGCTACGCCGAGAAGTGCCTCGCACCGGCCTCACACGTGTACGCGATCCCCGACGAGATGTCGTTCGAGTACGCCGCAACCTTCCCCACTGCGTACCTGACAGCGGCGCACGCACTGTTTGACGTCGGCGAACTCCAGGCCGGCGAGACCGTGATGATCCATGCCGCCGGTTCCGGCGTATCGACCGCCGGCATCCAACTTGCCAAGCAGGCCGGAGCGACCGTGCTCGCCACTGCTGGGACCGACGAAAAATGCGAACGCGCGCTTGCGCTCGGCGCAGACCACGTTGCCAACAACCGGACCGCCGACGTGGCTGGCTTCGCCCGTGAGGTCACCCAGGGTGCCGGGGTCAACATGGTCTTCGACCACGTGGGTACCGCTCTCTTTGGCCCGTCGCTCTTCGGGCTCGGTGTTCGCGGCCGACTCGTCAACTGCGGGAACTCCTCCGGCGACGAGGCGACGATTCCCTCGCTCGGGTACATGTTCCACTCGGGGATCAGAATCCTCGGGTCTGATCCGTATCGGCCCGAAGAATTCGGCCCCGTCTGGGACAAGTTCTGCAGCGCGGACTTCGAGATGGCAATCGACTCGGAGTTCGCGCTCGCCGACGCTGCCGAGGCGCAGGACAAGATGATGCAGAGCGACTTCTTCGGCAAGATCATCCTGCGGCCGTAGGCCGAACAAGCAGCCATGTCCGAACCTCGCGATGCCCCGTATCCGGAGCTCAAGAAGACCCACACGATGGCCCACACGGGCCGACCATGGACCGACTACAAACCACCACCAGCTGCGCCGGTCTGGGCCGCGATCGAGGGGCTTGGGCGCTACTACATTCTGCTGGCTGCACTCGATCTCGATGTGTTCGACACGCTGCAACGGCTCGGACCCTCGCGAGTCGAGGTCGTTGCCGAAGCGCTGGGCGCGCCAGTCGATCACGTCCGGTCGCTTCTCGACGGAGTGGTTGCCCTTGAGTTGCTCGACCAGTTCACCGACATCTATGAACTCAACGATGCTGCTGAGCGCTACCTCGTGTCGAATGGGCCGGCGACGATGGCGGAACTGATTCCGATGGCACCCGGACCGCACGAAAACTGGACGAAATTGGCTGACACCGTGCGCAACGGTCGTCCTGCGTCGCCGATCGAAGACGATGCTGCAGCCTTCTACGTCCCGTTGGTCGAAGGCACCTTCACCACCATGTTCCGGTGCGCCACGCGAGCTGATCTGAAGATCCGCTACTCGGCAATTCGTGCGCCAAAGATCCTTGATCTCGGAGCAGGTGGCGCTCCCTGGGCAATCGCCATGTTGAACGGCTGCCCCGACGGTACGGCGGTGGTCAATGACCTGCCGGGCGTGATCGACGTTGCATCGGCGAAGACCGCGGAGCACGGGGTTGCCGAGCGTTGCGAGTTTCGCCCCGGCGATTTCCACACCATCGACATCGAGCCGGCGACGTACGACATCGTTGTGCTCGGACACATCTGCCGAACGGAAGGCGCTGCGGGAGCTCGGCACTTGATTGCCCGAGCCTTCGAAGCGCTCAAGCCCGAAGGTCGGCTGGTCCTTGCTGACTACTTCACTGACATTGAGCGCAAGTTCAACCCACACGCTGTCATCATGGGAACGACCATGATGGCGAGCACCGAGAAGGGCTTCTGCTTCACGCATCAGCAATTCTCAGAGTGGATCCGAGCCGCTGGCTTTGGCGAGCTTCGCCTCGTCGAACCCATTGGCTTTCAACAGAGCTTCGTCGCCACGAAACCGCGCACCACCGGAGGAATACCATGACCGAACAGATCGACACCCTCATCGTGGGCAGTCACGTCGTCACAATGAACGCGACCCGCGACGTGATTCGCCACGGGGCGGTGGCGGTGCGCGGCAACGAGATCGTCGACGTCGGTAAACAATCTGACCTTGAAGCGTTGTACACCGCGACCGCCACGGTGGGCGGTGACCGTTTCGTCGTGACGCCTGGGATGGTGAACACCCACATTCACATCACGGGAGAACCACTGACGCGTGGGTACGTTCCCGACGACACGCCGTTTGAAGAGAACGTGTTCATGTGGTTGTGCCCGCTATACGCGGTGTACACGGCGGAAGAGGAGCGGCTCTCGGCGCAGCTAGCGGCGGTCGAGATGCTGAAGTCCGGCACGACCACATTCCTCGAGGCGGGCACGATTCGGTTCCTCGATGAGGTGATCGACGGACTCGTCGAGGTAGGTATTCGCGGTCGCGTTGGTAACTGGATCTGGGACCTGCCGCCCGAGCCAGATGTCTATAAGCAGGACACAGACGCAGCGATCGACAAGATGCAACAGCAACTGGTCGACTATGCATCAGTCGCGAACGATCGCCTGGGTACCTGGTCGATTCTTGTCGGTCACACTACCGCATCAGACCCGCTTTGGCGAGCTGCGCGCGAGCTGGCGGACGAGCACGGCACGGGCATGAGCTTTCACATGTCGCCGGCGAAACTCGACCCGGAAGGCTTCGTTGCCGAGTTCGGTCAGCGCCCGATGATCCACCTCGCTGAGTTGGGAATCTTGCGAGACGACGTGGCGATGACCCACTGCGTCCAGATCGACGACCAAGAGCTCGCCGTGATGGCTGAACTTGGTGTCAACGTCGCTCACTGCCCGACGACGGCACTCAAGGTCAGTTACGGGGTCACCCAGGTCGGCAAGTTCCCCGAGATGATGCAGATGGGCATCAACGTCAGCATCGGTACCGACGGCAACAACGCATCCAACTACTCAGATCTGATGCGCGCCACGTACCTGGTTGCCGGACTGTTCAAAGATGCTCGGCAGGATCCACAGATGTTCCCGGCCGAGATGGCCTATGAGATGGCCACCCTCGGTGGTGCCAAGACCATGCAGATGCAGGACACAATCGGCTCGCTTGAAGTCGGTAAACGTGCCGACATTGTGTTGCACGACACCGACCGGCCCGAGTGGCGTCCGCTGCTCAATGTGGCCAACCAGTTGGTGTGGTCTGCTGACGGTCGCGGTGTGCACACGGTGTTCGTCGATGGCGTCAAGGTTGTCGAGAACGGCCAGATGACCACGATTGACGAGGGGACGTTCTACAACCGGTGCCAGATGGCAGGCGAGGCGATCACTGCGCGGTCGGGCTTGCCTGACAAGGCGAAGTGGCCGGTGCTCTGATGTCGACGCAGCCGGTGGGTATTTGAGCTAGCGCCGGGGCCAGCGCGACACGTCGGGGATTCCGCTGCGTTGTCGTAACGCAGTGCCCGCTGCGACGGCGTCGTTGACGAGTGAGTCGACGTCGACGGTCGTGAGTCTGCTGTCGGCGACGACCTTGGTTCCAGCGACGTAGACATCTCGAACCGATCGTCCGTCCGATCCCCAGATCAACTGCAGGACCGGGTCGGGGCTTGACGGGATCCATTCCACGCGGGATCGATCGTGCACAACAATGTCGGCCTGCTTGCCAACCTCGATCGACCCGACGCGATCAGCGATCCCGAGTGCTTGTGCTCCTCGGATCGTGAGGAGCTCGAGTGCGTCGTGGGCGCCGAATACCGTGGGGTCGAGGTCGCGTTCTTTGGCCAAACCGGCGAACAGCGCCGCGGCTCGTACGCCGTCGACCATGTCGCCGGCGTTCTCCGAATCGCAGCCGAGTGCGAGTCGGCCGTCTTGTTGCCACAGGTCGAGGTGTCGAAATTCGTGGGAGAGTCCTTGCCCGAGCCGAATGTACGCCCACGGACACGACACCACAGACGTGCGGCTGTCGACGAGCAGGTTGACCTCCTCGGTGTCGATGTGCACTGCGTGAGCGATGGTGAGATGCGGGCCGAGCACACCGAGTGAGTCGAGGTGCACGACGGGCCGTGTTCCCGTGCGGGTGAGGTAGCTCTCGGCATCGCTGGTGCTCGGGGAGAGGTGGAACGTCATGCCGACGTCCCGCTCGCGTGCGAGCGTCGTCGCGGCGACGACAAGTTCGTCTGACATGAGGTCGTGGCCGACGAGGCTGACCCAGCTCGAGACCAGTGGGCCGGTGGCCAGGTCAAGCGCCGCGGTCTGGCGTTCGATCACTTCGTCGACCGAACCCGTGAATGGGCCGTGCTCGATGTCCCACCCCCATGTGCCGATCGTGAGTCGGGCACCGACGCGTTCGGCTGCGTGAGCGATGCGGTCCGGGTGTGCGACGGTGCCGGCTTCGAACGTGGTCGTGATGCCGTTGGACAACGACTCGGCGAGCGTCAGTGTTGCCGAGAGTTCGTCGTCGTCGCCGGTGTGTTCGGCATGGACGGGTATGACCCAGGTGAAGATCGCCTCACCGGGTGCCAGGTCGTCTGGGATCGATGATTGGATCAACCGGTCACCGGTGAGGTGTTGATGCCCGTTGATGTATCCGGGGAGGAGCAGATCGGTGGCGGTCCCGCTGACCGGCGCGTCTGGAAGCTGCCACTGGACAGCGTCGAACGTGTCGACGTGCGTGATCGCGGTGCCGTCGATTCCGATCGCGCCGTTGGTGATGATCTCGCGGCCAGGATTCATCGTGACGACGGTGCCCCGGATGACGTGCATAGGGACACAGTATTCGGGCCGGTCTGGTCCAAGCGGGCGGCAACGCTTATCGTCAGCGGACATGAGTGCAGCATCCGGTGTCGTGCAGGAGTATCTCGGCGCGTTTGTGCGTGGAGATCCCGACGAGATTGCGGGTTTCGTCGCATCGGGGTTCCACAACGAACACCTCAGTTCCATTGCGTCGAGCTGCGTCGGAAGAGACGAGTATCGACGTCGGCTGCCGGGATTCTTGGCCGATTTCGCGGGTCGCAGCTACGAGGTACTGGCGGTCGTTGAGCAAGTTAGTGGGCCGATCGTTGACGTGGTCGTGCGCTACTGCTTCAGAGCGACATTCGGCGGCTCTGCGATCGACATTCCAGGGGTCATGTGGTTTGCGGTTGAAGATGGATTGATCTCGAAACGCACCGACGTATGGGACAGCGGAATTTTCCTCGCGCAGACTGCTGCGTCGGAGTGATCTCGTGACTGAGGGAGCCAGTTCCGGGGGTCAGCACGCGCGTCGTGACCCGACTCGTCTGGTCATTCACGCTGATGACGTCGGCATGTGTCACGGAGCGAACTCGGCGTTCGTCGAGCTCAGCCATCATGGAGGTATTACGGCAGGCTCGGCGATGGTGCCGTGCCCGTGGTTTCCGGAGATCGCCGATCTTGCCGCGCGTGATGACCTTCTCGACCTCGGGGTTCATCTCACGCTCAACGCCGAGAAGGCGCACTACCGCTGGCGTCCGGTCAGCGGTCTCGGGGCATCATCGGGCCTTGTCGACGCCGAGGGTTACCTGTGGCACCGCGTTGCCGACACGCGAGCGAATGCTCATCCCGAAGCGGTGGAGACCGAGTGGCGGGCACAGATCGACACCGCTCTTGCCGCCGGAATTGACGTTACGCACCTTGACGCGCATATGGGATCGGCACTCGGACCCGAGTGGTGCGATCGCTATATCAACGTCGGCATCGACTACGACATCCCGGTGTTGATCACCCGGGCGCTGAGCATGTACGGACCGAACAATCACCTCGCCGACGTGACCGATGTGGACTTTGAGCGTTTCGTTGCCCAGGCGGAGGCGGCGGGGATGCCCGTGTTCGACGAGGTACTCGAAACCAACTTCTCTCGACCTCGAGGTGAGCCGACCACCTACGAGACCATGCTGACCGCGTCGGATGTTTTGGCCCATGATCTTGTGTTCTGCGCGTTTCATCCGAACGCACCCGGCCCTGGAGAAATCGAGGTGATCGAACCCGACACCTGGCACGTCCGGACCGATGAGCACGCGCTGTTCGGCACCGATGAGTGGCTGGCCTTCCTCGAGGCTCAGCCGTTCGAACTCACCACGATGAGAGAATTGCGCGCTGAGTATCGGACAGCGACCGCTCGTCAGCGATAAGCGTGCCGGGGTCGTTCCCGCAGAGCGCCACCCGCACAGGAGAATCGCTCTGCACGGCTTGGTTGAGACGGCGCCATCGTGCAGAGATTGATACCAGTGGCGTTCGTCGCGGCAGGCGCCCCAGGCGCCCATCGCCGTGACAACGGTGATGCGGCCATGCAGTGCGAAATACGGCGTCTCCAATCTTCACCGGATCGCTCCGCAAACGATGTGGCGTGTCAGCGTCGCCCTACTGACACAAGCATTCAGGTCGCGAGCCGAAGCCGCAAGTACTGGCTAGAGCGACCACCCAGTCGGTCCGAATGCCCCGTCCTTCCAGGTGGGCTCCTGGATGCTCGGATGGTGCCGCCGAGACCGTTCACGACACAAATTAACCAATGCTGCATCCCAAGTGTCGGTGCTCTCTGCAATCAATGCACCGTTATTGGACTGGTCGTGAGGGTCGCCCATTCGCCAATACTTATGGATTCTCAAGGAGGATCACCAGGGCCAAAGGTGCCCGCCGACGACGTCGACGCCGAGTCGGTCATCAGCCGCGTCGTGACTGGCGCTGCTTGTAGTACTCCGCCGCTGACTTGAGGTCGGGGTTTGCTTCCAGCACCGGCTGCATCTTGTCCCATGCAGCCTCGATCTTGTACGGGATGTACTCACGAGGGAAATTGCCCTCGTGGGGCCGGTATTCCTTGAGGAGCCGGCGAGCGACGGTTGCTTTGTGTACTTCGTCGGCCCCGTCGGCCAGGCCCATTGTGGGCGCTCCGGCGTACATGTCTTGCAGCGGCGTGAGGTCGGTGGTGCCGAGTGAGCCGTGGATGTGGAGCGCGTCGAACGAGATTTCTCGGAGTACTCGGGCCATGGTGAACTTGACCGCAGCGATGTCGGTACGAGCTTCCTGCGTGGAGCTCTGGTCGATCTTCCACGCTGTCTCAAGGACGAACAGTCGGAGCATGCGCAGCTTCGCATACGAGTCGGCAATCTTCTGTTGGACCATCTGGTGATCGCCGATGATCGAGCCGTGCGACTCACGCGACAATGCCCGCTCGCACATCATGTCGAATGCCAAGGTGCACTGCGCGATGGTCCGCATCGCGTGGTGGATGCGGCCGCCGCCGAGGCGGCGTTGAGCGAGCACCTTTGCGCCGTCCTGCGGGCCAAGCAGATGGTCGGCTGGGATACGGACGTCGTGGTATTTGATGTGATTGTGGTTGCGTGGCTCAGGCATGATCTCGACGCCGGGAGTGTCGCGGGGGACGACGTACATCCCGTTTGTGCACATGACGAATAAAATGTCGGCCACGCGACCTGCGCTGGTGAACCACTTTTCGCCGTTGATGACCCACTCGTCGCCATCTTGTAAAGCGGTTGTCTTGAACAGGTTGGGATCAGAGCCACCTTGGGGCTCTGTCATCGAGTAGGCGGAGAACATCTCCTGGTTGATCAACGGCGTCAACCATCGTTGCTTTTGCTCCTCGGTGCCATAGGCGGCCAACATTTCCATGTTGCCTGTGTCTGGTGCCGCCGCACCGAAGAGCTGCGGCGCAGCTGGATACTTGCCGAGGATCTCGTTGACCAGTGCGAGCTTGAGCTGCCCAAAACCAGGGCCACCGAGCTCTTCGTCGAGAAAGAGCGCCCACAGGCCCTGGTCCTTGACTTCTTGCTGGAGCTCGCGGACGTAACTTCTCACTGCGTCGTTTGGCCAGCGCACTGCGTGAGGAAAAACCCGGTGCAGCGGCTCGACTTTCTCGTCGCAGAACTGTTGGATCCAGTCCAGCTTCGTCTGGAATTCTGGGTCGGTCGAGAAGTCCCATGCCATAGGAGCCACATTGGCACGATCGTCATCAACATCAGCGACTCAGCTGATCGGCATGTGCACGATGATCGCAGTTCGCAGCAAAGGCTAAGAGAGCTGGTGGCTGACCGACTGGTGAAGCGCTTCGAAAGCCGGGCTAGTTCACGAACTGGCGGAAGTTCGGCTTGCGCTTCTCTTTGAACGCGTTGACACCTTCCTGCGACTCGGCGGTCCCGTAGTACAGGTTGGTCGCGTACATGCCCATTCCTGCGATTCCGGCCTGGTGGGCCGTGTCCATGTTGAACGAGCGTTTGGCGATCGCAATCGCCGTGGGGCTCTTCTCGCAGATCTCTGTTGCCCACTGCTCAACGGTGGCGTCGAGTTCGTCGTCGGGTACGCAAGTGTTGGCAAGCCCCATCTCCTCGGCTTGCCGTCCGGAATAGCGGCGGCAGAGGTACCAGATCTCCCGAGCCTTCTTCTCGCCGACGACGCGAGCGAGGAACGTGTTGCCGTACCCGGCGTCGACCGCACCCATGGATGGACCGACTTGTCCGAAGATCGCCGACTCACCACAGATCGTCAGATCGCAGATGGTCGCGAGAACGTTGCCGCCGCCGATCGCGTAGCCCTGCACCTTGGCGATCACGGGAACTGGAACGTCGCGAATCGCGGCATGCATCTCTTCGACCGGCATGCCGACCGTGCCGCGCCCGTCGTACTGCTGGCCCTCGTGAACCGACTGATCGCCGCCGGTACAGAATGCTCGGTCGCCAGCCCCGGCGAAGACGATGACACCAACGTCAGAGTCGAAGCCAACGTGTCCGAAAGCATGAATGAGTTCTTCGCAGGTCTGGCCCCGAAAGGCATTCATGACCTTGGGCCGATTGATGGTGATGTAGGCAACATGGTCACGCTTGTTGACCGTGATATCGGTGTAGTCCGTCGTTGTGTTCCTTGTCGTTGTTGTCGTCGTTGTGGAGGGTGCGGGGGTTCGGTCTGGCGACGGCGATTAGCCGGCCATGGTGAGGCCGCCGGACACGCTGAGGACTTGGCCGGTCACGAATCCGGCAGCGTCGCTCGCGAAGAACATCACTGCGCCGGCGAGGTCGTCCGGTTGGCCGATGCGTCCAATCGGAATGGACCGACGGAATGCCTCGCGCAGCTTCTCGGGGTTGGCAGCCGCATCGGTGACGCTGGCGAGGAGCGCCGTGTCGGTTGGGCCCGGGCAGACGACGTTGAAGGTGATGCCGTTGCGGGAGTGTTCGCGCGCCATCGTCTTGGAGAAGGCGACGATCCCGGCCTTGCATGCGGCGTACACCGCTTCGCCTGATGAGCCGACGCGGGCCGCATCGGACGAGATGTTGACGACACGACCGACCCCTCGTTCCACCATGGCTGGCAGTACGGCGTGGTGCATGTTGAGCGCTCCGACCAAGTTGATGTCGATCAGGCGTGACCAGTCGTCAGGCTGGGTGTCGAGGAACGGTACGAACAAGTCCCAGCCCGCGTTGTTGACCAGGATATCGATCGGCCCAAGGTCGGCAACGGTGCGTTCGACGGCAGCGTCGACCGATGAACGTTCGGTGATGTCGCATGCGATCGCAAGGGCGTGAGAACTTTCTGCACTGAGCGTTTCGGCGACTGCTTTTGCAGCGCCTTCATCTCGATCGAGGACGGCGACGGCGGCTCCTTCGGCAGCGAAGTGTCGGCAAAGGGCGCTCCCGATACCGCCACCGCCGCCGGTTACGATCGCGGTCTTGCCATCAAATCTATTCACTGGCTTCTCCTTCAGTCGTTGCGTACGATGTAACATGATCTTGTCATAGTTGTCAGCCGCTGAACTCACTCGAAGTGGACTCCACATGCATGAAGCACGTCAAGTTGGGAACGATGTCCATACAAATGATGGGAACGCTCCCCGTGGTGCCCGCTTTGAGTTGGCCAACCTCTTATTCTTCCGTCTGTACCAATGCGCAAACTTGTTGCACAAAACGGGAACCAAGGCGGTGGAGTCGGAAGGGTTGACGACGCAACGTTGGGCCGTGTTGGGAGCGCTCTCGCGGCCCGAGTCAGCCGACGGTATGGCAGTGGGTGATCTCGCGAAGTTTCTGAAGGTGAGTCGGCAGAGTCTCGCCGGGGTAGTGAAGCATCTCGAAGACGACGAGCTCATCGGGAGCGAGACCGATCCCTCAGATGGTCGGTCGCGCCGTATTCGACTGACCGCACGCGGGGCTGAGCGGTGGCATGCCCGGGCACTTCCATTGATCGACGACTACTACGAACAGGCCGCCGCCGGATTGTCGATCGAAGACATGAGCCACGCGTTGCACTACGTCAGTCGACTGCTCGAGAACATGACCGACATCGACAGCCGCGTTGAACTCAACACACCCAACCAGAACCCGCGAGGGTGCCAATGAAGATTGATCTGATGGTGGGCTCAAGTCGTTGGGCTGACACCGCAACCCTTGCTCGCAAGGTCGAAGCAGCGGGACTCTCGGGGATGGTCTTCACCGAAACGGTCAAACCCCGTGGCTGAGTATTGCTGCAGCCGCCACGGCCGCACCCTCGCTCATCTACTCCACTGGCATCGCCGTCGCGTTCGGGATGAGTCCGATGGTTGCGGCATCGCTGGCCTGGGACCTGGCCGACAATACCGGGGGGCGATTCCGGCTCGGGCTGGGAAGCCAGGTCCGGGCGCACATTGAGCGTCGCTACGGCGCGGAGTTCGACCCACCTGTCGGTCGAATGCGCGACTACATCCAGGCGGTCAAAGCCACGCTCGCTGCCTTCCGAGGCGACACCGATCTCGCTCACGATGGGCCGAACTACAAACTTTCGCCGCTACCCGACCAGTGGCGGCCGCTCAGCCACGGTCACGGCGACATCAAGGTTGACGTGTCAGCGGTCGGACCCGCGATGGCAAGATGGCTGGCGCGGTGGCCGATGGCATCCATGTCCATCCGGTGCACTCGGTCCACTACCTGAACACGCGACTGCTCCCGTCGGTAGCCGTTGGTGCAGCGGCGGTCGGCCGTGATCCATCAGAGGTTGACCTTTTGATCCCGTCGATCATCGTGCCCGGCGACACGCCAGAAGAACGGGCTGACTTGTTGACGCTCGCCCGCATCCGGATCGGGTTCTACGGAGCTACCAAGAACTACGCCTACCAATTCGACGATCTGGGTTTCGACGGTGTCTCGGCGGAGCTGAATCGCCACCTGAAAGCGGATGATTCCACCGCACTCGCGAACGAGTGAATCCCTAGCCAAGCCGTACCGGGTCCCGGCATGAGGTGACGAAAGGGCGCCCAAGCGGACGCGCCGCCCGACCCTCGCCGCTCGCGCGCCCCACGATCAACCTCCAACGCCGCTACGAGACAACTGGGCCAAGACCCGTCGGGGCACTTCGACTCTTCTGAATCGGCACCTGAAGCGACTCAAATTCAGGATTCCGCGCAGATCCTCGTCAGACCTCAGGTACAACACCCCGATGCTGCCGATCGATTCGAGCGCGGCGAAGCTCGGCAAGACGTCGTGAATGTTGGGCCCGATTACCGCACCGCCGATTAGCAAGCCCAACAAACCCGGCAACCGGAGTTTCTCTGCGATCAGTGGCCCGAACACCACGATCAACCCGACGACCGTAAACCCGAACGCGGGCCCTGCGGCACCTCAGTCCACGACATCAGGTCAACCTAGACGTCGGCCCCCACGCTGGGCGCGACCCCGTGTCGGTGTCGCCGGTGGTCGCGTCGCCTCAGATTCGGCGGCGGCGACCCCGGCCAGGCGTTACCGCTGCCCCGACGACCGCTGCTTTGGCGACGGGTGCAGGCCCGGGAGTGACTGCCTTGGCGACGACCGCTGCTTTGGCGACGGGTGCAGGCCCGGGGGTGACTGCCTTGGCGACGACGGCGGTCTTGGCGACCGGATGGCCGACCACGCCTCTTCTTCCTCGACGTGCTGCTCGCATTGGCATCTCAGGCTCCTTCATCAATGGTGTCGATATCAGCCTCGATCGAGGCAATGATTGCTTGGATAGGAATTCGACCGTTGGCGATCAACTGACCGCCCGCACGACGCGCCGCCGACGCGAATGGAGACGCCCACAAGTTCTCCCAGATCAGGACACCGGCGGTCGACCCCGGATCCATCGCCGCGGCGAGGTTGACGACATCCTCCTCGGCCAGAAGCTCGGCGAGCTCGACCTCGAGCGCCGCCAGAGGACCGAGGTCGTCGACGTCTGACAACTCCATTGCGTCGACCTCGCCGTTGTCGTCCTTGAACAGGATCAAAACGTCAACTAATCGAATCAGACCGCCGTCGACCAGTGCAACTAATTCTTCGGTCATCTCTCCCGTGAAGTTGGTGGCGCCAGCGGGAAACTCGACGACGAGATAGTCGATTGGACCCAGAGAGTCGAGTGATACATCAGTCATGAAGAATCCGTTCGGAGTAGTCAGCAGAAAGGCCCAGCGCGATCCGGCCGGAGGCGTGAATATAGCGTAGAGCTCATCGACCTACTCGGTTCCAACAGCGCGTCAGTGATCAGGCGACGCGACCGCGCCGAGATTCATGGCTGACTCAACGGACTGACGGCGGACCGACTAGCGTTCCGTCATGGAACGGATGGACCTATGCTCGTCGATGTGAAGCGTGTGGATACCTCCGACTGGCCGTGCACGATCGCGCGCAGCGCGGCAGTGCTGGGTGATCACTGGAATCTGTTGTTGGTCCGTCAGGCGTGTCTCGGCACCCGACGGTTCGACGACTTCCAGCGTGAGCTCGGCATCGGTCGCAACATCCTCACGCGGCGCCTCAACCAGCTCGTCGACGAGGGGATCATGCAGCGCGTCGAGTATCAGAGCCATCCGCCCCGATCGGAATACCGGCTGACCCAGCAGGGACGCGAGGTGTATCCGATCCTCGCGGCGATGGCAGCGTGGGGTGATCGGTGGCTCAGCGGGCCTGATGGCACGCCGCTCGTACTGCATCACACGGCCTGCGACCACGACATGCATGCCGTCGTGGTGTGCAGCGTGTGCGACGAACCGATCGACGTCCAGGAGATTAAGGCCCAGCCCGGACCTGGCTACCGAGCCGATCACGAACCGTCGGCGACCGTCTGACAAGCGTCCCATCAGCGCACCGACGAAGACGAACAGTTCACCGTGCACGACCTCAACATCGCCACACGAATCACGAGCGCGGTACGCGCGTGACCGCGGTCGGTGGCGGCACACACCGCCGCTCGCTCGCTACCCGCAACGGGAGGAGCCTGATCCTGGTGGTCAGCGTGGCGGGTCTGATCACCTCGATCAGCCTGGGGGCGCGGTCGACGTTCGGCTTGTACCTCGACCCGGTCATCGCTGAACTCGGTACTGGCCGAAGCATGTTCAGCTTGGCCGTGGCGATCCAGAACATCGTGTGGGGACTCAGCCAACCCATCGCCGGCGCCGTCGCCGATCGCTACGGCGCCGCCCGTGTTCTCAGCGTCGGTGGCGTGGCCTATGCCGCCGCGCTCGTGGTGATGGCGAACGCGCAATCCGTCACGGTGTTCACACTGTCGGCCGGCTTTCTGGTCGGCATGGCGACGGGCGCGGCGAGCTTCTCGGTCGTGCTCGCCGCCGTCGGTCGCATGGCACCGCCGAAGCACGCGTCGATGGCGCTCGGCATCGTCACCGCGATGGGTTCGGTCGGGCAGTTGGTGTTGATCCCGATGACCCGCCAACTCATCGATGGCACCGGCTGGCGCAACACCGCCCTGCTCTTGGCGGTGTTCGTCGCCTCGATCGTGCTGTTCTCGGGACCGCTGCGGGGCAAAGCTGTCGAGCAACAAGGTCCAGCCGACGTCGGGCCGGCAGCGGCGAGCCAGGCGGCGCCGTTGGCCCAGGAACTCCGCCGAGCGGCGCGCCACCGTCCGTATCTGTCGCTGAACGTGGCGTTCTTCGTCTGCGGGTTCCACGTCACGTTCATCGCCACCCACCTGGTGTCCTACGCAGGTGATGTGGGTGTCAGCCGCGGCCCGGCGTCGGCCGGATTGGCACTGATCGGTCTGTTCAACATCTTCGGGTCACTCATCGCCGGGTATCTTGGCAGTAGGCGACCGAAGACGTATCTTCTGTCGGCGATCTACGCGTTACGGGGCGTCGTCATCACGGCCTTCGTCCTCGTCCCCGTCAGCGGTACCACGGTCGTGGCGTTCGGCGGTGCGATCGGTCTGCTGTGGCTGTCCACAGTGCCGCTCACGAGCGGCATCGTGGCCGCCCAGTTCGGCACGACCCACTCGGGCACTCTGTTCGGTCTCGTGTTCCTCTCCCACCAAGTCGGTGCGTTCATCGGCGTCTGGATCGCTGGGTTGTTGGCAGACGGCACCGGCAGCTACACCGTGGTGTGGTGGATCTCGGTGGCCCTCGCCGCGCTGGCTGCCGTGTTGCACCTGTTCATCGATGAGCAGCCCGCACCACCCGCTCCGGCGCGCCCGCCCGCCGCAGGAGTCGGCGGTCTCGCACCGGCCGGTGCGGCGGCGGTCGTCCTCGTCGTCGGTGCTGCGGCCTTGGCCGCACCACACACGGAGGCCCGCGCCGACGAAGTGGCGTCGATCATCTGCGTACTCCACCCTCCCGGCTCGAGGCCGTGAAGTACCAGTCGACAGGCCGACGCGTACTACCCGGGGTGGCGGTCGATTGGCTCGTTGAGGAATCGGACGAATCT
>ERZ891134.598-NODE-598-length-28783-cov-7.343324_pt1 | contig 28783 bp, 27 predicted proteins | sample MGYA00520888_ERZ891134 | MGnify/ENA primary metagenome ERZ891134 (study PRJEB32303, sample SAMEA104408692) | aquatic metagenome | biome: Brackish water; feature: Coastal; material: water | place: Baltic Sea | collected 2014-10-23 | depth 10 m ... | reverse complement strand
ACATTAGGACGACTGAGCAAATAATCTATCTTTCTGAATTCAGGAATTAAAATCACAAAAACATATGCTTAGGCCATATGTTGCATCAAATCGAATACTTCAATCCGTGAGAACTAGTCTAAATTCCTAAGACGCTATTCACTAATCTTATTCACGGCAGCCCTAGAAGCCTTCAAGATATCCCCCTTAAGAGGAACAAATCCAAGGGAAGGTGCCTTGTCTTGGGAAGCATCGGACAACATGTAATTCAAAACATCTTTAATAGAAGAGGTTTTTTCGCCATTACCCGTTTCGTAGGCCAACACCCAGGTGAGGGTGGCGATTGGATAGGAACCTTCTTTGATTGGGTTTGGATTTTTACCAGCAAGATATTGATCGAGTTGAATGCCATTCAAGGCAATCGCCCCAGACTCCACAGAAGGCTTCAAAAACTCACCTGATTTGTTCTGAACCGCAGCTGCCACAACATTGCCTTTGACAAACGACTGATTCACATATCCGATCGCCCCCTCACGGTTTTCAATTACACCTGCAACGCCAGAATTTCCTTTACCGCCGACCCCTACCGGCCATTGAACAGACTTGCCAGTGCCGAGGGTCCACTCAGGCGAAAACGCTTGCATGGAATTCGTGAAGGCTTTGGTGGTGCCAGAACCATCGGAACGATGCACCCAAGTAATCGTTCCAGCTTCACAACCAAGATCACCCCAATCCTTGATCTTGCCGATGGCAACTTGAACAGCTTGCTGTTGCGTGAGTTTCAGATCACAACCGGGTTTGTTGTATCCGAAAGCGATGGTTCCACCCACCATTGGAATTTGAACCACACCCTGTTCAACCTTTTCACGATCAATGGCTTTGATCGGATCATCCGATGCAGCGAAATCAACGGTTTGATCCAAAAAGGCTCGTCGTCCTGAACCTGAGCCAACCGCTTGATAGTTCACCTGGGACCCACCGGATTGGGCTAGATCGGCAAACCAGCTCTGATAAATCTTGGCGGGGAACGTTGCACCAGCTCCGTTCAGGGGTTTTACGCCTTGGTTGCCACTGCATGCGGCAAGACCCACGCAACACGCGGCCAGCGAAACGCGAACCAGAACCCGATGCGTAGCAGTCATGAATGACATCCAAGGCGTTGAAGAACACCAGCGTATTGAATGCGGTTGCAAGCTCAGTAATGGATTGATTAAGGAGTCGTCATTGTTGGCAGAAATCCGAGCTGGGGTCTGTAGCCACGGGTGTGAACCGTGTGGAAGTGGAGTAACAGTGCAGCCAACGGTTCACCCGTTGGCGATGCACCGGGGGCACCTCTTCCAGCAGCTGCGATAACTCGAGGGCACCAATCCGGCGCAGGGCACGGACGTCGACATGCCAAAGCGCCTCTGCCTCACGAATCAGCCGAGCCCACGTCCGCGCCTGCTGCCAATGACGCAGACTTGAACGGAGCGGCCGTTGCTGATGGTGCCGGAAGCAGGTCATCCATTCAGATTGCTGGGGCTCGATTGAGTCGGTGCAAAACAACCCAGTCGCTTCGGAGTGATGAAGCAAAACCGGAGGAGATTGGGCGGATGAGATCGGGTGGAGGAGATCGGGTGGAGGAGATCGAAAAGTGGATCAAGTTTTGCTGTCCCCGGCCTCCAGATCCACAGGCGCAACGGGAAACGACAGCTCTTGAATCTCCCGCTCGCTCATCCGACGAGCCCAGGCCCCTTTGATCGGATCATTCCAGCGAAAGCCCGCATCGCGGGCGAGCTGACGGTCGTCATACGACACCTTGGCGCGCACCAATTTCCGTGGCTCTAAGCCTTGGAGCAAGAGCTGTTCCAGGTCGTCACAACGGGCAAACACTTCCGCCAAATAAATGCAATCGGTGAGAGCCCGATGGGCCGCCCAGACGGGAACCCCATAGGCCAGCGCTAGATCTCGCACCGAAGGGCGTGAGCGCAATTGCCGATCAGCCGGCCAACGCATGTCCTCCATGGAACACAACCAGGGCTGGGTCACCGCCGGCAACTCGCCTCGCCCAAACCATTGGCGGTCGAAGGCAGCATTGTGCGCCACCAAAACATCAGCGGCATCTAAAAGGTCTTGAAACCAAAGAAGCGCTTGCTTCCAAGGCTGCGGAAGGCGGGTCACTACTGCTGGGATGCGGTTAATCGGCTCTGCAGCATTGGTCTCTGCAGGCAACAAAAATGATTGCTGCGCCAAGACAGCCCTGGATTGCACGTCAAACAAAATGGCGCCCACCTCGACGCAACAATGGTTTTCAGGCTCCAAGCCGGTGGTTTCCGTATCGAGGATCAACAGCGTCCTCGGGACGACGCTCTCTGGTGACGGTGCTTGGGATTCGCTCTGCTTCGGTTGGCTGTCCTCAAGTGGAGGGCTCGGAGTGGTTGCACGCAGGTTTGATTCGGGCGCACTTGCGCGCACCGTGGGTTGCAATCCACCCAGCAGATCCAGTTGATCAGCCATCCCCAGAAATCCAGTCCCGACGTTGATTCTGGTGCCCGGTGGACAGCCCAAGCTGCCTAAGGTCGTTCACATCGCACAAACAACCATGGGCCTCGGCATCGGTGATCGCTTACCCAACTTCAGTGTTGAGGATCAAAACGGAGATCAACGCTCCTCCGAATCCGTGACAGGCCGCTGGCTGGTGCTCTTTTTCTATCCCAAGGACGACACGCCAGGTTGCACGGCAGAAGCCTGTAGTTTCCGGGACAACAGCAGCAATTTTGCGGCGCTGGACGCCGAAGTTTGGGGTGTCAGTGGAGACGATGCGGTGAGTCATCGTCGTTTTGCCGAACGCCACTCCCTGTCGTTCCCTCTTCTGTGCGACCGGAACAACGCCCTCCGACGCCAGATGGGTGTGCCCAAGGCCTTAGGAATGCTGCCCGGACGGGTGACCTATGTGGTGGATCCAACGGGGGTGATTCGCCACACGTTCAGCAATCTCTTGGACGGCCCTGCCCATGTTCGAGAAGCCGAACGTGTCCTCAAAGAATTGCAGTCCTGATCGATGCAAAGTTGGCGACAGCAAGGAAGCATCTGGCAACTCCGGCCGAGGCAGCCCCAGGGACTGATTGAGTTCATTGGTGGCAGCTACCTCGCGGCCACGCCGCAGGTGAGCTACCGACGCATCCTCGAAGATCTCTGCGACGCAGGCCTCGCGATCCATGCTTGGGCCTATGTGCCTGGCTTTGATCACCAAAGCCAGGCGAAGGAGGCCTGGATGGCCTTCCGTCAGTCGCGGCGACAATTAGAAGATCGCTGTGGAGTGCTCCCCGCTCCTCTGCGTTTGGGACACAGCCTGGGGTGCAAGCTGCATCTCCTCGCCCCAGATGGAGGCCGTGGCGGCCGTGGCCTGGTGGCCCTTAGCTTCAACAATTTCAAGGCAGATCGTTCGATCCCGCTTCTTGGTGAACTTGCACCAAGGCTTGGGGTCGAAACGGAATTCAGTCCGAGCCCGCAAGAAACCCTACGGCTGATCACCCGTCACTACATCCAAGAGCGCAATCTCGTGGTGCGGTTTGGTCGCGATGAGCTCGACCAAAGCGATGACCTCCTTGAAGCTCTAAAAAAGCGCAGCGCCGACAACACCGAAGCGTTGCAGTTGCCCGGCGATCACCTCACGCCGGCCAGTGCCGGATTACGCCGCAGCCTGCTGGGCGCATGGGCGGATGACCCAAAACGGGTCGAGGTGATCCGCCGCCTCACGCAAACCATTGGCCAGTGGGCTGGTTAGGTCAGCCCACGACCGATTTTTAAGCCCGTAGTCGATCGAGCACGGAGCGATCTTCGAGGGTGCTGGTGTCTCCCGTGACCTCTTCACCAGCAGCAAGGGCGCGCAAAATCCGCCGCATGATTTTTCCGCTGCGGGTTTTGGGCAAGGCATCACTGCAACGGATTTCATCGGGACGGGCAATCGGGCCGATCTCTGCACCGACATGCTTCCGCAATTCAGCCTGGAGTTCAGTGGTGGCTTCCCGGCCCGTTTCCAAGGTGACGAAGGCGACGATTCCCTCCCCCTTGAGATCATCAGGACGCCCCACCACCGCAGCTTCTGCGACGGCGGGATGGCTGACAAGAGCGGATTCAATCTCCATCGTGCCCAACCGATGCCCGGACACATTGATGACGTCATCAACGCGTCCCATCACCCAGAAGTAGCCATCGGCATCACGGCGAGCGCCATCGCCGGCGAAGTAGAGATACGAGCCGTCCGCTGGACGGATGTGCTCCCAATAACTCTCCCGGAAACGCTGAGGATTGCCATGCACCGTGCGCATCATTCCTGGCCAGGGGGCACGCACCGCGAGGTAACCACCCTCGTCATCGCGGCAGCTGTTGCCTTCAGCATCAATGATGTCGGCCTGAATCCCAGGCAAAGGCAATGTCGCTGAACCTGGCTTGGTGGGGGTGGCCCCAGGCAAGGGGCTGATCATCACGCCACCGGTTTCGGTTTGCCACCAGGTATCGACGATCGGACAACGGTTTCCACCAATCACGTCGCGATACCACATCCAAGCTTCTGGGTTGATCGGCTCGCCGACGGTGCCCAGTAAACGAAGACTGGACATATCGAACTGGTCAGGCACCGACCGTCCGCCCTTCATGAAGGCCCGAATCGCTGTTGGTGCGGTGTAGAAGATCGTGATGCCGTGCTTCTGAATCAGCTCCCAGAACGCCCCTGGCTTCGAGGGGCGTGGGGCGCCCTCGTACATCACCGTTGTGGCTCCATTGGAAAGGGGGCCATAAACGATGTAGCTGTGCCCTGTAATCCAGCCCACATCGGCTGTGCACCAGAACACATCGTCGTCGCGAGTGTCAAAGATCCACTTGAAGGTGAGATGAGCCCAGAGGTTGTACCCAGCTGTGGTGTGCACTACTCCCTTGGGTTTTCCTGTGGACCCAGAGGTGTAAAGCACAAACAGGCGGTCTTCACTCGCCATCGGCTCAGCCGCACAGGCGTCGCTTTGGCCCGACACCAACTCATGCCACCACTGGTCGCGACCCTCGACCATCGTCACGTCCTGTTTAGTGCGCTGAACCACCAACACGGAGTGCACCGTTGGGCAGGCCCCATCGGCCAAGGCAGCATCGACCGCTGGCTTCAACGAAACAGGCTTGTCTTTTCGGAAGCCGCCATCGGCGGTGATCACAGCCTTCACCTCGCCATCAATCAAGCGATCCCGCAATGCCTCGGAGGAGAAGCCCCCAAACACAATGGAATGGGGCGCCCCAATACGGGCACACGCAAGCATCGCGATCGCCGCTTCCGGGATCATCGGCATATAAAGCGCTACCAAGTCGCCCTTGCCAAGGCCCATGGCCTTCAGGGCATTGGCGGCCTTACAGACCTCGGCGTGCAGTTCTCGATAGGTGAACCGACGCACATCACCAGGCTCTCCCTCCCAGATCAGGGCTGTTTTATTGGCCGTAGGGCCCTCAAGATGGCGATCGAGGCAATTGAACGACAAGTTGGTGGTGCCGCCTTCAAACCAACGGGCGAAGGGAGCATCGCTCCAATCCAGAACCGTATGGAACGGCTCAAACCAGTGCAATTCACGACGGGCAGCGTCTCCCCAAAAGCTGTCTGGATCTGCCTTCGCCGCATCGGCCATGGCCCGATAAGCCTCAAGGCTGCTAATCGAAGCCTTTGCTGAAAAGCTCGCGGGAGGTTCGAACACACGCTGCTCCTGCAGCACGCTTTCGATCGATGTGTTGGTGTTCGTCAAGGAAGGCTGAACAAGGCGCTTATCGCTCAGGCTAAGGAGCAGATCCATGCTTCTTGCAGACGCTTATCAATCCGTCGAATGCCGTTGAACCGCTTGACTAGAGAAACCGAACCTCCCCTGAAGGGATGACGCATCCACCGGTGGCCTGCTTATTTGATTTGGATGGGCTCCTGCTCGACACGGAGCCATTCCATGGGAGGGGCTGGAGTGAGGCCGCGGCCCAGTTCGGCGCCGAACTGAGCCATGAGCAAGTACTGCAGCTCAAAGGTCGGCGTCGCAACGACTGCGCTCGGCAAGTGGATGCTTGGCTTCCATCCCCAATTGGCATTGACGCTCTCTTGGAGGTACAGCAACCCATTGTTCGAGCGTTGCTCCCTCAAGCTCCAGCGATGCCAGGGGCGGAACAATTGGTGCGGCACTGCTGCGATCACGGGATCAAAACGGCCCTTGTCACCAGCAGCAGTCGAGAGGCTGTGGCCTTTAAGACCAGCCACCACCCTTGGGTTCGATCCATCCAAGAACGGATCTATGGAGATGATCCGCAGTTGGTCGCAGGAAAACCAGATCCATCGCCGTATTTGCTGGCGGCAAAGCGCTTAAAGGTTGACCCAAAAGCTTGTTGGGCCTTTGAAGATTCAAATGCGGGAATGCAATCCGCAGTTGCAGCTGGATGTCGTGTCTGGGTCTTATCACCTGGGATCGAGACTGAACCCTTAAGTAAAAATCCCTGCCGAATTCACAGCCTTGAAGTTGTCTTGAATCAGCTCGTCAATACAACCGACTAAGCACAAAATCGGGCAGTTCAAGCAAAGCCCGCTTGGAGGGAGAATCAGCCATCCAAGCAATGGATTCTCGCGATTCACGGGCGAATTTTTCAGCTAGTTCTCGGGTTCGTGGAATGGATTGAGACGATCGAACGATATGGAGAGCTCGTTCAAGATCACCGGTTTCTTTGAATTCACGATCAATCAATGCACCGAGATCAGGATTCTCTTCAAGGGCATAAAACGTAGGCGCCGTTAAATAACCGCTCGCCAAATCACTTGCGGCTGGCTTACCCAACTGTTCATCGTTACCAGTGAAATCAAGGATGTCGTCGACCACCTGAAAGGCCAGACCAAGTTGACGACCAAATTGATAAAGAGAGTCCAACTGTTCTGGATTACACCCACTCAGAACACCAGCAGCTCTGGAACTATTGGCAATCAAGGACGCTGTTTTGCAATAACTTTTTTCTAAATACGTCTCAAAACTCTGGGACGTGTCGAACCGATAGAGCCCCTGCTTAATCTCGCCATCGGCGAGGTCCATGATCACTCGACTCAATAATTTGACGACATCGAGATCATCGAGGTTTGCAAGATGCCAACTCGCTTGTGCAAAAAGAAAATCCCCAGCAAGAACAGCAACGCGTGCGTCGAAACGGCTATGGACGGTGTCGACACCACGACGGGTTGACGCTTCATCCACCACATCGTCGTGAACCAACGACGCGGTGTGAATCATCTCCGTGATTTCAGCCAAGCGGCGATGACGGGGCGTGAGTTCCCCATCAGCGGCGAGAGCTCTAGAAACCAACAAAACAATGCCGGGGCGAATGCGTTTTCCGCCGGCGCTAAACAGATGCTCTGCCGCTGCCTGAAGGATGGGATGCCCCGCACCAATCAACTTGCGTAAATCACCGAGCAAAGTCTCGAGATCGGTCTCAACCGGTTGCAGCAGCTCGGTGACGGTGATCATGAAACCCCTCGGCGCAGCGATCCTAGTGGCCTCAGCTTCAGGATTGCAGCACTTCAAGCCGCACAAGTGGACGTTCTCCAAGCCAGGGGGTAGCCCGCGTCGCGAACCCATCCGGATCAGCCGTGACACAGAAACGGCAGTCGTCGAGATGAAGGCGTTCCCCAAGCAACGGTTTCGGAACTCCAAGAACCGCATCCAGTTGACGCGCCACACCCACAGCCGGATCAATTAACTGAACCGACGCGGGTAATAACTGCCGGAGCAACGGCACCAATAATGGGTAATGGGTGCAGCCGAGCACGATCGACTCCACGGAGGCTTTCAACATGGGCCTCAAGTACTCCTTTGCAATACGACGAAGCTCATCACTGCTCAAGTCGCCGGACTCGATCATCGGCACAAAAGCTGGGCAAGCCTGTTCCACCACCAGGGTGCCGGGATGAAGCGCTTCGATGCTTGAGCGGTAGGCCTCGGACGCAACCGTCGCAGGAGTCGCCAACACGCCAACCCGATGGGTTTGAACCATGGCCGCCGCTGCTCCGATCAAGCCAATCACCGGCCCCCCGGCCTGGCCCTCGGCCACGTCACGGGCCAAGGCATTGGTGGTGTTGCAGGCCATCACCACGGTGGAGACCTGTTGATCGCGTAACCACGCCACCACCTCCGCAGCAATCAAGCGAATCTCAGGGGCAGAACGACTGCCGTAAGGAACACGGGCCGTATCACCTAAGTAAATGCACGGCACCGGGCCATGGCGTTCCAGCACCTGCCGAAGCACGGTGAGGCCACCGATACCGCTGTCGAAAAAGCCCAGAAGCGGTGTCATCGCACCTCTCGCTTGAGGTAGTTCAAGGTGCCCGCTGCAATGGCTAAAGCCAGGCGGCGGCGGTGATCAGCACGGGCGAGGCGCGGTGAATCAATCGCACCAGTCACAAATCCCATTTCCACCAAGGCCGACGGCATGGTGGTGCGACGAATCACGAAAAATCGGCCTCGCCTTACACCGCGATTCGGGGTGCCCGGCGAGACATCCATCATTTGTTGCTGCAGATAAGTCGCCAGACGTCCGGAGCGTGGATCAGAGAAATAAAAGGTTTCAATCCCGTTCACATCAGGGCGTTTCATGCTCAAGGCATTGGCATGAATGCTGATGAAAGCTGTGGCTCCGAATCGATTAGCCAGCGACACCCGCGGCGGTAAATCCACATCGATCTCACTGGTCCGGGTGAGCCGCACATCGACACCACGGGCCCTCAGCAAGGCTGCAACCTGCAGCGACACATCAAGCACCACATCGGATTCCCTGAGCCCTCGGATTCCGACAGCCCCTGGATCAGGGCCGCCATGGCCGGGATCGATCACCACGCGGTAGCGATTTTTAGGAACGGTGGGGAGGCCCGAGGGGTCAACGGGGGTCCGGGATGGAGCGAACCGCGGAGATGTCTGCCAAGCCGTCGCTCGTCCCGTGAGATCGCCTTCTCCCATGTCATTGAGTCCACGGGTGGGTAAGCCGACAAAGGCCATTTCCCATCGGTCCGGTGCCGTCCCCCGTAGACGCAGATCCTCTGGATTGAGATCCACATCGGAGCGGAACTCCACCACAAGCCGGGTTGCTCCAGACCGCGGCTTACCGATGCGGATTTCCTTCACCGCACCCCGACCAGCCAGGCGACGGGGAAAGCGCAATTCACCGGGAAAGTCGATCCAAACTCGGGTTCCACGCCCCGCACTCGCGGCCTGAAAAAAAGCTTTGAGCTGCGCATTACGACTCGTACGCAGCTGCAAGACGCCTTGATCCGTCATGGCCCAAGCCGCAAGCGCACTCGCCGCTTGGGCAGGCATGGCAGCCAACAGGCCAGGACACTGCAACACGGCTGCAAGCAGCCAGGCCATTCGGCGTGAAGGCGCCGCAACCATCACTCAGAACAGGGCGGGCTTGCGGTGACGCAGGCTCGGCATTTGATTACGGACGCGACTGAGATGGTCGGTGTTCACCGGTGCAATCGCCGCACCGGTCTGGACACCAGCGTCAGCCAAGACCGTTCCCCAAGGGTCGATCACCATCGCGTGGCCATGGCTCTGACGACGCCCGTAATGAAGGCCCGTTTGAGCAGGAGCGAGCACATAGGCCGTGTTTTCAATCGCACGAGCCTGGAGCAAAACATCCCAGTGATCTTTTCCAGTGAAGGCTGTAAACGCAGCGGGAATCATCAACAAATCGGCCCCAGACGCGACGAGATAGCGATACAGCTCAGGGAAGCGCACGTCGTAACAAATGGACAGCCCCACCCGACACAATCCTGGGATCTCCACAACCGGCGGAGGCGCCTGTCCCGATTTGATCGTTGCTGATTCTCGATAGGTGTTGCCGTCCGGCAAATCCACATCGAACAAATGAATCTTGTCGTATTGAGCCAGAAGCTGGCCATCGCGATCCACCAATTCAGACCGGTTCAGGGTTTGGGCACCATCACCAGCCGGAACAGGAAATCCACCACCGAGCAGCGCCACTTGATAACGCCGCGCCATCGTCACTAGAAAGCGGCTGCACTGTTCAGCCAAGGCTGCAGCCATCTCCAGTCGACGGGAATCCTCGCCCATGAAGGCAAAGTTTTCCGGGAGGCCAATGAGCTCTGCCCCACGCCGAACCGCCAGGTCGATCTGCTCCTCGGCGGCGTTGAAATTCAACTCGGGGTCCTGACCACTGGTGAGCTGAACGGCAGCAGCCAGAAAATCGCTCACAGGATTACGGCAGTCGTTGATTTTTTTGACTGTACGAGCGCCTATGCAGCCTTGAGAACTCCGGGTTCACCTTGGGTGGGAACGGTGCTCAGCTGATCAAGTGCGGCACAACACTGAAAATCCGCATCGTGATCACCGATACGAATGAGGCGTTGCCCGTGGGTTGCCGTTCGCAGGCAAGCCTCGGGGTCGTGCATCCACTGCTTCCACAGCGCCAAGGCCGCCGTGGCTTCATCATTCGCCACAGCATTCGCAGCCGAATCCAGTTCAAGCAAGCGATGAACCAAGGCCCCTGCAGCCAAGGAGTCTTCGAGGGAATAGGACCCCTCCCAACCGCTCCCGACGATGGCAAGCGTGTCTGGCTTGTGCTGATGCAAGCGTTGGGCCACCGCTTCACGGTTGGGCAATGCGGCGGTCATCAACAAAGGAACATCACGGACCCGATCAAGGGCACGGGTTCCATTGGTGGTGCTCATGAACAGGCGCTTACCAGCGACGGTTTCAGGGCCAACGGTCACGGGGGAGTTCCCCAAATCAAACCCTTCCAATTTCTGGCCACCCCGCTCACCCACCAACAGGCGTGCATCTGCAGGCCAAGCCGCGGCGGCGGACTGGAGAGCTTCGATATCAGCAAAGGCTTGGATGGCCTCTGCCCCGTTGTGGAGAGCCCAGGCGATGGTGGTGGTGGCACGCAACACATCAATCACCACCGCAGCACTGGGATGAACGCTCTGGGGCATCTCAGCTGGCACGTGGAAGTAAGAAATCTGCATGGCCACGCTGTTGAGCAACGTGCGACACAGTACCGAGATCGATCGCGCCGCTTCTGTCCTCCCCATGGCTCTGTTCCAGTCCGGCCCGGCAACGCGTGATCTGAGGGGCTTCCTCAAGTTGCTTGAAGAGCGTGGGCAGCTCAAGCGCATCACGGCGCCCGTGGATCCGGATCTTGAGTTGGCTGCAATCGCTGACAGGGTGCTGGGTCAGGGCGGACCGGCCCTGCTGTTCGAAAACGTGATCGGCTCCTCCATGCCGGTGGCTGTGAACACCCTCGGCACCGTCGAACGGGTGGTGTGGAGCATGGGACTGGAACGCGCCGAGCAACTCGAAGACTTGGGTTCTCGTCTGGCTTTGCTTCAACAGCCACGCCCACCCAAAGGTCTGCAAGAAACCAAGCAATTTGCACGGGTGTTCTGGGACTTGGTGAAAGCCAAACCCGATCGAGATCTCAACCCTCCCTGTCGTCAACAGGTGTTTCGCGGCGATGAGGTGAACCTCGATGCGATCCCATTAATTCGCCCCTGGCCAGGGGATGCCGGTGGCGTCATCACCCTTGGACTGGTGATCACTAAAGATCCAGAAACGGGTGTGCCCAATGTGGGGGTGTACCGCTTGCAACGGCAGTCGGTCAACACCATGACGGTGCACTGGCTCAGTGTGCGGGGCGGTGCACGTCACCTGCGCAAGGCGGCGGCAATGGGGAAAAAATTAGAGGTTGCGGTTGCCATTGGCGTGCATCCCCTGCTGGTAATGGCGGCGGCGACGCCCATTCCTGTGCAACTCAGCGAATGGCTTTTCGCTGGGATTTACGCCGGAGAAGGCGTGCGATTGGCACCGTGCAAAACCATCGATCTGCAAGTTCCCAGCCATAGCGAAGTGGTGCTGGAAGGAACGATTACCCCCGGGGAAGTCAGCCCTGATGGTCCGTTTGGCGATCACATGGGTTTCTACGGCGGCGTGGAGGACTCACCGCTCGTGCGGTTCCACTGCATGACGCAGCGACGGGATCCTGTCTTCCTCACCACCTTCAGCGGCCGTCCGCCGAAGGAGGAAGCGATGTTGGCCATCGCCCTCAACCGGATCTACACACCGATCCTGCGTCAGCAAATTCCCGAAATCACCGATTTCTTCCTCCCGATGGAAGCCCTCAGCTACAAGCTGGCGGTGATATCGATCGACAAGGCCTATCCCGGCCAGGCGAAACGGGCCGCCATGGCCTTCTGGAGCGCCCTACCCCAGTTCACCTACACCAAGTTTGTGGTGGTGGTCGACAAACACATCAACGTTCGGGATCCTCGTCAAGTGGTTTGGGCCATTGCCGCTCAGGTGGATCCACAACGGGATTTGTTCACCCTGGAAAACACCCCATTTGACAGCCTTGATTTCGCCAGCGAGCAGCTGGGGCTGGGCGGCCGCCTCGCGATTGATGCCACCACAAAAATCGGACCTGAGAAAAACCATGAGTGGGGTAAACCCCTTAGCCGCCCCGCCGATCTTGAGCAACGGGTGTCGGAGCGGTGGTCTGAACTGGGACTCGACGATCTCGGCGATGGCGAAGCTGACCCGAGCCTGTTTGGTTACGCCCTTGATCGGCTCATTCAGGGCATGAAGCTGGGCCAATAGGATCAAAGCAGCATTGCCTGAGCCTTGAGCGCGACCGCATCCCGAGATCTCAAGACTGGGGGATGCCTCCAAGGGCGCGTCAAGGTCCCTGGCGACAAATCGATCTCGCACCGTTCCCTTTTGTTCGGTGCCATCGCCGAAGGCACCACCACCATCGACGGCTTACTCCCTGCGGAGGATCCGATCAGCACGGCGGCTTGCCTGCGGGCCATGGGTGTGAGCATCAGCCCGATTGAAGCGGGGCGAGTTGTCACTGTGGAAGGGGTGGGTCTCGATGGGCTCCAAGAACCGCAGCAGATTCTCGATTGCGGCAACTCCGGCACCACCATGCGGCTCATGCTTGGCTTGCTGGCGGGACGAGCCGGTCGGCATTTCGTTTTGGATGGCGACGCCTCCCTGCGCCGCAGACCGATGCGTCGGGTCGGTCAACCCCTGGCTTCCATGGGGGCCGATGTGCGCGGCCGTGATAACGGCAACTTGGCTCCGCTGGCCGTGCAAGGAACGACATTGCGCGGAACGATCGTGGGAACACCTGTGGCCAGTGCCCAGGTGAAGTCAGCCATCCTGCTGGCGGCCCTCACCGCCGATGGCCCCACCACCGTGATCGAACCATCGCAATCGAGGGATCACAGTGAACGCATGCTGCGGGCCTTCGGGGCCAACCTGCAAGTGGGCGGAGAAATGGGGCGTCACATCAGCGTGAAGCCTGGAGCAACCCTGCACGGCCAAAACGTAGTGGTGCCGGGTGATATCAGTTCGGCTGCGTTCTGGCTCGTGGCAGGAGCCCTGGTGCCGGGATCGGATCTCATCATCGAAAACGTGGGGCTGAACCCCACGCGCACCGGAATCCTGGAAGTTCTCGATCAAATGGGCGCCAACATCGAAACTCTCAACCCCCGTGATGTTGCTGGGGAACCCGTGGGAGACCTCCGGGTGACCCACGGCCCACTGAAGCCCTTCCAGTTCGGCGAAGAGATCATGCCCCGCCTTGTGGACGAAGTGCCCATCCTCAGTGTGGCGGCCTGTTTCTGCGACGGTGAGAGTCGGATCAGCGGCGCAGCAGAGCTTCGGGTCAAAGAAACCGACCGGTTGGCGGTGATGGCCCGTCAGCTCAAAGCGATGGGGGCCGATATCGAGGAGCACGAAGACGGGATGACCATCCGTGGAGGCAGGCCTCTGAGTGGCACATCTCTCGATAGTGAAACCGACCACAGGGTGGCCATGAGCCTGGCCGTTGCGGCCTTGATGGCCAGTGGCCCATCAACCCTGGCCCGCAGTGAAGCGGCAGCCGTGTCGTATCCCACCTTCTGGGACGAGCTTGGGCGATTGCATCGCTAATTCAGGCCATTGGACCGATCTAGGGGAACTCCAGGCTTTTCCGACTGCTGACGGCAGCTTCAGTCTCCACAGCAAGCGCTTCGGTGAAGCCTTTCACAACTCCGCTGGAGCGCTCAACGAGGCACGATCCAAATTCGTTAATCCCGCCGAGCTGGACCGTTTTACGGCCGGCAAACCGCTGCGCATTCTTGATGTCTGCCTGGGGCTTGGCTACAACACCGCCGCGGTGCTGGAGGCCCTGCCGACACCATCCCCTGCCCTGAGTTGGTGGGGACTGGAATTGGATCGTCGACCGCTCGAGATCGCTTTAGAGCAGCCCAGTTTTCAAGAGGTGTGGTCCGATGCTGTGCTGCACAAACTTGCTGCCATCAGTGATCAAGGGGGCTGGTCGACACCAGGGAACTTTGGGCAACAACTTTGGGGGGATGCGCGCGAGATGCTGTCCAGCATTCCCGAGGCGGTGCACTTCGATCTGATTCTCCACGACGCTTTTTCGCCGCAGCGATGTCCGGAGCTTTGGTCGGAAGAATTTCTTGGAGCCCTAGCCAAGCGTTTGGCACCTGGGGGGCGCCTGCTCACCTACAGCCGAGCAGCGGCGATCCGGGGCAGCCTGAAGCGGGGCGGATTGGAGCTTCGATCGCTTCGACCCACTCCGGGAGAACGGATGGGATGGAGCAGTGGAACGGTTGCGATCAAGGGGTGGGCCATTAAAGAGGGGCTCAATGGCTGTGAACCTCTGGAGCAGGCAGCGGTGAATTGGCGGCCGCTTTCGACGATGGAACAGGAACATCTGCGCACGCGTGCCGCGGTTCCCTTTCGCGATCCAGACCAGCGGGATCTGGCCCACACGATTTTGGAGCGCCGTCAACAAGAGCAACTTCACTGCGGCCTCGAAGCCACCAACACCTGGCAACGACGCTGGCGTGCTGCTGGTGCTGCGAACGGGGGGGCATAGGCAGCACCAAACTCTCCCGGTAGATTCCGCCGGACCCATTCCTGCTCCGCATGCTCGCTGTTGCCGTTCTTGCCGCTGGGAAAGGCACCCGCATGAAGAGTGCCCTACCGAAAGTGCTGCAACCCCTGGCGGGGGCAACGTTGGTGGAACGGGTTCTGGCCAGCGCCAAGAACCTGCAGCCTGAGCGACGCCTGCTGATCGTTGGTCACCAGGCCGAACGGGTCGAACAAACATTGGCTCACCTGAGCGGCTTGGAATTTGTGCTGCAATCGCCCCAAAACGGCACAGGCCATGCGGTGCAACAACTCCTGCCGGTGATGGACGGTTTCGCGGGGGAACTCCTCGTTCTCAACGGCGATGTTCCGCTGTTGCGGGCAGCAACGATCGATGCCCTCGTGGAAGGACATCGCCATAGCGGTGCCGATGTCACGCTGCTCACGGCGCGTCTGGCGGACCCAACCGGCTATGGACGGGTGTTTGCCGATTCCAGCGGCCAGGTGAGCGGCATCATTGAGCACCGTGATTGCAGTGAGGAACAGCGCCAGAACAACCTCACCAACGCGGGCATTTATTGCTTCAACTGGGCCGCCTTAGCCGCAGTGCTGCCCAAGCTCAGCACCGACAACGATCAAGGGGAGCTGTACCTCACCGACACCGTGGCGATGTTGCCCCGCGCCATGCATTTGGAGGTGGATGATCCCGATGAGGTGAACGGCATCAACAACCGCAAACAGCTCGCCCAATGCGAAGGGGTGTTGCAGCAACGCCTGCGGGATTACTGGATGGATGAAGGGGTCACGTTTGTGGACCCAGCCAGTTGCACCCTTAGCGAAGACTGCAGCTTTGGTCGTGACGTGGTGATTGAACCGCAAACCCATTTGCGTGGTTGCTGCTCAATCGGCGACAACTCCACGTTGGGGCCTGGAAGCTTGATCGAGAATGCCAGCCTGGGTGCTCGGGTGGATGTGGTGCAGTCGGTGGTGCGGGACGCAAGGGTGGGGGATGACGTGAGCATTGGTCCCTTTGCTCACCTACGACCCGCTGCAGAGGTGGGCAATGGCTGCCGCATCGGCAACTTCGTTGAAGTGAAGAAGAGCCGCTTGGGAGCCGGTAGCAAGGTGAACCACCTCAGCTACATCGGTGATGCCAGCTTGGGCGAGAACGTGAACGTGGGCGCCGGCACGATCACCGCGAATTACGACGGCGTGAACAAACACCAAACCGTGATCGGAGACCACAGCAAAACCGGTGCCAACAGCGTTCTCGTAGCACCAGTCACCATTGGTGATCACGTCACCATCGGAGCCGGTTCAACGATTACCAAGGACGTCCCCAGCAAAGCGCTCTCGATTGGCCGCGCCCGTCAAATGACCAAGGACAACTGGGCCAATCGCTCGACCTAGCTCCCGAGCTTCTACAACGACGGCAACAGGGGAATCAGCTTCTCCAAGGCCACACCTCGGCTGGCCTTCAGCAACACCACATCCCCTGCCCTAAGCCATTTGCTTAACGGTTCTGCAGCGTCCTCCGGTGAAGACACCACAGCGATGCGGGGCAAAGCAGCTGCGGCATTCGCCATCGCCCGACCCTCCTCACCGCCGTCCACCACCACCAAACCATCAAGCTTGAGGGCTGCAGCTTGCGTCGCCACAGCGCAGTGAAGCTGCAGGCTTTCTGCTCCCAGCTCGAGCATCGTGCCGAGTACCGCAAAACGGCGACCGGGCTGGGACGACAACAAGGCGAGGGCGGCCATGACCGCTTCAGGGGATGCGTTGTAGGTCTCATCGAGAAGCGTGAGTCCGCCCTGCACCCAGCGTCGATTGCGGCCACCAGGCACCGACACCTCCATGGCGTTGAGGGAAGCGCTGCTCACCCCAAGCTCGTCTGCAACAGCAAGGGCAAGCAAACAATTACGGGCGTTATGGCGCCCCTCCAGCGGCAATGGCAGGCGATGCCCACCAACCTCAAGCTGGCCTGCATCGACAGCACCGATGCAATCAGCCGCCACTGGGGGGTCGTCCGCTAACCGAACCCGCACAACCCGGCCACTCCACACTTTCGAGAGGGCTGCCTCGAGCAACGCATCACCGGCTGGGATCACCACCACACCCTCGGGATTCAAGGCGGCTGTGATTTCACATTTCGCGGCGGCGATCGCCTCCCGGCTACCGAGACGGCCGATGTGGGCTGTGCCGATGTTGGTGATCACCGCCACATCCGGCTCGGTACAACGGGACAACCGTTCAATCTCACCAGGACCACGCATGCCCATTTCAATCACTAGGGCGCGGTGGTGGGCGTCCGCGGTCAGCACGGTGAGCGGAACGCCAATGTCGTTGTTGTTGTTCCCCTCGCTGCAGTGCACATCACCCAGGGGAGCCAGAGCAGCACGAATCAATTCACGGGTGGTGGTTTTTCCCGCTGAACCGGTCACCGCGACCACGGGTTGCCCCAACGCGCGGCGGTGCAGCAAAGCCAACTGCTGATACGCCTGCAAGGTGTCGTCGACACGCCAGTGCAGCAGATCCGACGGCACGGGGTCCGACCAGGACCCACCCACCACAGCCGCCTGGGCCCCAAGGGCTGGCAACTGTGCAAGGAAGCGATGCCCATCAAAACTTTCACCAACGAGCGGCACGAAAAAGTCGCCGGGTTGGAGCGAGCGGCTGTCGGTGCAGATGCGACCGAGGGCCATATCGGGATCAGGACTTGGCCCCAACGGAGGCCCCCAGCAGGCGATCAACTGACGAACAGTGATGGTCATTCCACTGGGTTGGAATCGAACACGATCATGCCGCTCCCAATGCGAGCCGAGCGCGCCAGGAGTTTCTCCTGACCATCAACGAGTTGCAGGCTGCTGTAGCCCAAATCCAGGGAACGGCGCTGCCAGTCTTCTGAGATTGTCGTTCGAGCTGATGGAGCCAGGCTGTTCCAGGCATCCGAAACCTGGAGCACTAATCGGTTTTGCGCCGGTTGAGGTGTGGCGGATGCCAACAACCCTTCAGGGGCAGAACCATCCAGGAATAAGTCCATCAAGGGATTGAGATCCAGCACGGGAAGGGGAGGATCCTCAACGTCGAACAGCGTGGGCTCGGGCGCTAACGCTGGCTGCGGTTGCGGAGTGATCAGCGGTTCTGGGAGGAGTGGTTCCTGGACAACCGTTTCCGGAAGGACGGCGTCAGGCACTCGCTGATCGAAGGCCACTGCCGCAGGCTTTGATTCAGCAACGGGTGGATGGGCGCTCTGCCACCAGCGCAGACCTGCCACAGGGACGGCGACGAGCAGCACAACAACGACAGGCCAAAAGATCGAAGCGAGGTTTCGCGGCCAAAAGCCTGGAACAGAGAGATCCCCCTCACGGTTACGACGCCAAAGCTCTTGCGCCCTTAACTGCAGATCAGCCAACAACGCCCGCAGATTGCGCGCGAATTCCGACCATGGGCTGACGTAAGGAGCCGGGAGATTGCCCGGCTCCTGACGCGGCTCTGATTCGCTGCCAACCTGCACGCTCAAGGGGGATTAACCAGACCGACGGCCAAATAGGCGGTTCAATGGGTTGCGACCGGGAGGCGTCATCGGCGCAGTGTTGGACGAGCTGGACGACTCCAGAGTGATCTGATCAGCTCGAGACGGATCTGCCTCCTGGCCACGGGAGAACTGCTCAAGCAGCGCTGCGTCGGGGGTGGGTTCCTTGATGCCGCACACGTCTTTGTACATCAAGTCGTACTCCACGGCGGAACGATCCCAGCTGTAGTCCACGGTCATGCCGCGCTTCTGCAGGTCTTGCCAACTACGGCGATGGCGGTAGGCCTCCCAAGCACGCACCAGGGCTGTGTAGAAGTCGACTGGCTCGAAACGGTCGAAACAGAATCCAGTGCCGCTCTCGGCGTTGGGGTCGTGGGGGGGAACGGTGTCGACCAAACCACCCACTTTCCGCACCACAGGCACCGAGCCGTAACGCATCGCGTATAGCTGACTAATGCCACAGGGCTCAAAGCGGCTCGGCATCAGGAACGCATCGCTGGCGGCGTAGATCAGACGGGAGAGATCGTCGTCGTAGGTGAGAAAGACAGCGCACCTACCGGGATAGCGGGAGGCCAACTGCCAAAGGCCCGATTCCAGGCCACGATCGCCCGTTCCCAAGACCACAATTTGCGAATCGGTGTAGGAGAGCAAGCGGTCGGCGACTTGCAGAAGGAGGTCGACACCTTTCTGGTCCACCAGGCGGGTCACCATCCCGAGCAGGAACGCGTCATCGCGCACCTCCAAGCCCATCCGCTCTTGCAGCACCTTTTTGCAAACCGCCTTACCGGTGAGGTCTGCGGCGCTGTAGTTAGCGGGCAGCGCCTGATCGGTGGCGGGATCCCACGCCTCGAGATCAATGCCGTTCAAAATGCCGCGCAATTTGCCCGACACAAAATTGAGCAGGCCATCGAGATTTTCACCGTATTCAGCGGTGCGGATCTCTTGGGCGTAAGTCGGCGATACAGCATTCACCCGATCTGCGTTGATCAGGGCAGCGGCCATGGTGTGATCACCCTGCATGTACCAAGGGCACCAGGTCATCCGGTCCAGCTTCCAGCGCCATGGACCTTGGTATTTGAGGTTATGGATCGTAAAAACTGTGCTGATGTCTGGGTCTTGATGCATCCAGACCGGAATCATGCCGGTGTGCCAGTCATGGCAATGCAGCACATGGGGCTTCCACACATTCCAGGAAAACTCCGCTGCAGCACTGGCAAAAAAGGTGAAGCGCCAATCCTCGTCTTCGCCGCCGTAGATGCGCTCTGGATCGAAAACAGGATGCCCCACCAAATAAATGGTCATGCCGTTGCTGGGGTGCTTCGCCTCATAGACGGCAAATTCAGTGCCCATGGTTTGAGCCCGCCAAATCGGCTCATCAGGGATTTGAAGCTTGCTCCAGAGCTTGCTGTAGCCCGGCATGATCAAACGCACGTCGTGGCCGAGCTTGGCCAGGGCCGGTGGCAAGGAGCCCACCACATCGCCCATTCCACCCACCTTGATCATCGGCGCGCATTCCGCGGCAGCGAACAGGATGCGCATGGATGAGTTACAGCATTAGCGCAGTGACTGTAAGGGGGATTTAGCGATCTGCTCCCGTCTCAAGGCAGCACAGTGACTGGCGTTCCCAGCTTCACTTGGCCGTAAAGGGTGCGCACATTTTCATTCAGGAGGCGAACACAGCCGTGGGACACCGCCCGACCCACCGTCCAGCGATGGGGTGTTCCATGAAATCCAGTGCTGGTGCAGCCCTTAATCGTGATCCATTGATCACCGTCATGGGCATCACGGCCACGGCAATCACGATGAAACCCAATCCAGTGGCTGCCAAGGGGATTGGCGCTGCTCTGGTCGGCGACGCGATCGCCCGACACTGGATGCACCCAGACCGGTTTGTCGATTTTCTGCAGCACTTTGAAGCGACCGGTGGGGGTCTCCCAGCCGGGCATGCCGATGGCCACAGGAAACGATTGACGCAAGGCGCCGCTCTCGAGCAGCAACAAGCGACGGCGGTCGCGCAACATCACCACGTGAAGGCCTGGCTGTTGACGCAGCTCCTTGGGCACAGCCACCAATGCGGCCATCACGGTGTCCATCGACGCTGCCTGCAACAGCGGTATGGGCTCTGGCAATGGCGACGGAATCATTGAATCAAGGTAACCAGCCCGTCTTGCCGAAGTCGGGAGCCCGTTTTTCAAGGAAGGCATCGCGCCCTTCCATCGCCTCATCCGTTCGATAAAAGAGGTGAGTGGCATTGCCGGCCAATTCCTGCAGGCCGGCCAGGCCATCGGTTTCAGCGTTGAAGGCGGCCTTCAAACACCGAATCGCCGTCGGGCTGTGTTGCATCACCTCCCGAGCCCAGCGCACCCCCTCCGCTTCGAGCTCTTCGAGGGCCACCACGGCATTCACCAAACCCATCTCCAAGGCATCCTTGGCGTCGTAGCGACGACACAGAAACCAAATTTCCCGGGCTTTGCGCTGACCGACCACTCGGGCCAAATAACCAGCCCCAAACCCCCCATCAAAACTTCCAACCTTTGGGCCGGTTTGGCCAAAAACGGCGTTGTCGGCCGCCAGGCTGAGATCGCACAGCAGATGAAGCACCTGTCCACCACCCATGGCATACCCCGCCACCAGAGCGATCACCACCTTGGGCAGGCTGCGAATGATCCGCTGCAAATCCAACACGTTCAGCCTCGGAAGGCCGTCGTCGCCGACGTAACCACCATCGCCACGCACGCTCTGGTCACCGCCAGCGCAAAAGGCATGGGCTCCATCCTCAGCCGGACCAACCCCTGTGAACAGCACCACGCCGATGGCACGGTCATCGCGGATGCGGGTGAACGCATCACAGAGCTCATTCACCGTCTGAGGGCGAAAGGCATTGCGCTTGGCGGGGCGATTGATCGCGACCCGGGCAATCCCTTCCGCGGAGCGGTCCACCAGGATGTCTTGGTAGGTGCCCCACGGCTGCCATTCGGTCAACGACGCTCCTGGTAGAACCTGTTGCGATTCGGCCATAGCTCCTAAACCCCAGGCTCAACATTCTGGGCAGCCAAACGCAGCTTGCCGCGCAAGGTTGCATCCGCATGGCGATCCGTGCACACGCGCAGCAACGCCGGACCTTGCTGAGCCAAGGCCCAGGCAAGCGCTTCCGGTAGATCGTCGATTACTGCGATGGAGCGACCTGGCACACCGTGGGCCGCCGCAAGGGCGATGGGATTCACCGATTGGGGCATGGCAAACAGCGCATCAAACCGCTGCGGCGAATCTTGTTCAATCGGCAGTTGCTGAAAGATGCCGCCGCCGCCGTTATCGATTAGCAGCACCACCAGTGGCGGACCATCCGATTGGCCATGCAGCCAACCGTTGCTGTCGTGAAGCAGGGCTAAATCGCCTGTGATCAGAAGCGTCGGACCCGTTTCGATGGCGAGACCCATGGCCAACGACAACGTGCCATCAATACCGGAGGCCCCTCGAAAGCTGAAACAGCGGCGGTTGCTGCCGGCCCGGCCGCTCCAGGTGAGCCAATCGCGCACGGGAGAACTGGCGGCAAGCATCACCGGAAGGCCAGGCGGCAACAGTTGTGCGAGCTGAAATGCCAAGGCGGGTTCAGAAACGGGACCCTCGGCTGGCAACTGATCAGCAAGCCATGATCCGATCGCCTGATCCCGCTTCAACCAAGTCGAGGGCAGCAGAGAGGAGGGCGGCAGAGAGGAGGGATCCATCGTCTGCTGCGCGCACCAAGCCGAGAGTCCGCCGCTCCACTGCTGCGACAAACCCAAGGGATCCAAATGGCGCGGTTCCCCTTCCGTAATCAGAACTTGAACCCCTGCTTGGCGTTGCAGCCATGCCTCCAACCGACGACTCGCGGGCAAAGGGCCAAGCCGCAACACCTGCAAAGGCTCAGGGCTGGTGAGCTGCTCGATCTGCAAATCCCAATGCTGCAAGCGTCCTGGTAGGTCGACGGGCAGAGCAGCCAAGGGATCGGCCAATAGGGGCCAACCGCTGCACAACAACCAAGACCGAACGGCCTGCTGATAAACGGTGAGATCTTTGGCAAGACCACGCCACGGGCCAGCGATGACGACACCTGGCCGCGATGGGTCCAAGCGAGGGGCATCGGGATTGGTCTGGGTCGTCGACCTCCGCAGGGGCAACAGCGATGCCTCATCGTTTGCCATGACAGCCTTGGCCATAACGGCGTTGGCCAAAACGGCCTGCTGCTCTGCCAGGTCTGCGTGAATCGGCTCTTCTACAGGAAGGTTGAGATGCACCGGCCCCGGTGCTGCTTGATCTACCCCTTGATTCAACCCGTGGGCCTGGCACCAGGCCAAAGCCGCGAGCTCAAGCACGGCGGAAGAAGCCATGGCATGCAAACCCTCAGGGGCACCGACGCCACACCAACGGCAGGCGGGACGCAAAAAGTCCTCCTGATTGACGGTTTGATTGGCGCCGCACTGCTTGAGTCGGAGCGGACGATCGGCAGTGATGAGAAGCAAAGGCTGGCTGGAACGATCGGCTTCAACCACCGCCGGCAGCAGATTGGCCACAGCCGTTCCCGATGTGGTCACCACAGCCACACCAGTGCCTCCAGCGGTGGCCAGACCCAACGCCAAAAACGCTGCCGACCGTTCGTCAACGGCAGTTTTGAGCTGGAGCGGCCCGGACGACGCCAGCAAACCCGCCGCCGTTGCCAACGATCCAGAGCGACTCCCAGGGCAGAGCACCAGACGCCGCAAACCACACTGGATCAACCCCTGCAACAGGGTTAAAGAGGCATGGAGGTTGTCGCGAGCAATCGACAGGGGAACAGGTCAAGCTTGTGCGATCTTCGGTCAACGATGACCAATCCCACGCCTCCGTCCAAGACTGACCCGAACAAAGGCTTCTGGCGCAGCTTGATTCTCTGGGCCGTTCTTGCCCTATTCCTGCGCTGGTACGTGGTGGAACCGCGTTGGATTCCATCCGGATCGATGTTGCCCACCCTGCAATTGCAGGATCGGATTTTGGTGGAGAAACTGCGTCCGCGAATTCAGCGGATCCAACACAGCCACCTGCATCGCAATGATGTGGTGGTGTTTGAACCGCCCGAGCAACTGATTGCCTCGGGGTACGACGCCAATGCTGCGTTGATCAAGCGCTTGGTGGGCCTGCCCGGCGATGTGCTGGCCGTTGAGGGGGGCGTGCTGATCCGCAATGGAGAGCCCGTGAATGAGCCATGGCTCTCGGAAACGATGGATTACGCCATGGAACCGATCACCGTGCCGGAGGACAAGCTCTGGGTAATGGGAGACAACCGCAATGCCAGCCTTGATTCCCATCTATGGGGCACGCTGCCCGAACAGAACGTGATCGGCACAGCGATCTGGCGCTACTGGCCGCTTAAACGGTTCGGTCCGATACGGTTCTCCCCCACGCCAAATGTGGGTTAAGTCCGAGAGCTTGAGTTAGTGTCAAATTCGGATGCAGAGCATACGGGATGTTTAACCCCGAGTTCCTGGCTACAGACAACAGCGAAGGACAAGCGGGAAACAGCCTGATTCAGTACCTGCAGGATCAGTCTCCGGACACGCTTCAACGTGTCGCGAAATCAGCCAGCAACGATATTCAAGACATCATTCGCCACAACGTTCAAGGGTTGTTGGGTGTGTTGCCCGGTGAGCACTTCGAAGTGAAGGTGACGGCCAATCGCGACAACCTCGCGAACATGCTGGCCTCCGCGATGATGACCGGTTACTTCCTGCGTCAAATGGAGCAGCGCAAGGAGTTGGAAGAAACCCTGTTTGCTGATGAGCAAATGGCCGTCGATGACGACGAACTCAATCTTTGATGGTTTGCCTTTTTTAGGGCAACCCCATTCAAATCTTGTTTGGACCTGGGAGCGCTTGGGCAAGAACGGTTGTAAGGGCAGTATCAACGCTCAAAACTCGAGTGCCGAGATTGACGCGTTGGGCGATCGTTTTTTCCGCCAATTGGATTTCAAACGGAACAAAACCACCCTCCGGTCCGATCATCACCACCGCTGGGGTTGAAGAGCAATCTGATAGGGCCGTTGGGGCATCCATATCAGCAATCCAACAGGAGCGTCCGGCGCAAATCTGCGTTAGCTGGTCTTCCACAAACGGTCGAAATCGGGGGCACAAATGAACACGCGGCGCGATGGTATCCCGCGACCGTTCCATACCAGCGACCAAGGCTTGATCAATTGCATCGACTTTTAATAACGGACTCTGCCAATAACTTTTTTCCACCCTGGCGCTGTTAATCAAGTAGAGATTTTGCACACCAAATTCTGCAACAGCGCGAAAAATTCGGCGCAACATTTTGGGCCGAGGCAGGGCTAAAACAAGATCAAAACGATGGCGAGGTGGAGGTGGATCGTGGAATTCAACGCTTAATTGCACCGCACCATCCTGGATCGATGTCACCTCGCCTTGGCCTTGCAGGCCATCTCTCAAACCAACACGCAGGTGGTCCCCCACAGTTGATTTCAAAACATCGCAAATATGGATGGCACGTTGATCACGAAGCAACACTGAATGATCATCCAGCCAGTGATCCTTAGGTGATAGCAGGATGATATTCATCAGATTATGGAACCACGCATGTGATCTAGATCTGTTTTGGAACAACCCCTAAATCAAGGAGTTGTTGATCAATCGAACCCAGAAATTCCCAACTACCGGTGCTGGGAGCCCAATCGCGTTGGGTTAATTGGCCGCGTAGTTCTTGGATGCGCTCAGGGGTGAAACTGAGCGGAGCGCTGTAGTGGGCGGGCACTAGCCAGCGCAGTTCAGAGCGTTGCGACAGTTGATCCAACCAGGCCAAAAGCGTGGCCCGAGCCCGTGGCAACACCAAGCGTTCGAGCACAGGCGCCACCTGGAGGTGGGGCTCCTGCTCCCCCATCAACGCATTGACCGCCGAACGCCAATCGGGCTCCCACTGGAACGGATAGAGGCCGAAATGGGCGCGGGCGGACCGCAAGCCAGGCTTCATCGCATGGCGTAAAACATCGGCAATCGAGGGAACCACCAAGGGTTGGGGCCTCAAATAGGAGGCAAACAACACCAACCGAGCCCAGCCCCGGCGACGGGCCTCCGGGCTGTCGGCCAAGGGTTCATCGCCCCGCTCGCGGGAATGAAACAACAAGGGGGTTGGATCTCGATCAAAAATGGCGGGTGGGTTGGCCGCGATGCCAACCAATGCATCCGTCACCACCAGGGCAGCGGACGGGCGGTGCAAACAACTGATCTCCTGAAAGCGACCCACGCCGAGGTCCAGTGGACCTAGCGAAATCCAGTCGCAAACGTCGGGATGGGGAACACCATCATCGAGAAGCACGCGGGTACGGCCAGCCGGAATACCAAGCCAACTCAGCGGCAGTTGCACCGGAAAACTCCACTGCCCGGGGCACACCCAAAGCTCGGCCTTTGGGAACGCACGCGCCAGTGCCGGCAACGGCAATTTGTGCTCCAAACCAGAAGCGGTGGGCAGCACGATCGTGCAGACGGGGCCATGCTCGGCTTCGAGTTCTGTGATGGCGGCGCATAACTCCGCCGTTGGGGGCAACGGGTTGATCAACATCAATCCACCGGGCACCTTCACAACGGTGAGTCGGATCGGCACGGCCACGTAATAAACGCCTTGGAGCTGCTCAAAGCTCCACACCTGTCCGGGGATCAGCTCTTCAACATGGGTGGCGCGCTTGCCGTAGGGATACAACGGCAGCAGCGGCCACCAAGACCAGCGTTGGTCGGCTGGCGAGATGCCCTCAGTTGCACTCAGATCGCTTGCCATCACTCAAATCGACTGTTCCGTTGTTCCAGGTTGTGCAAGTGGGCATAACCTTGTGCAAGTGGTTTTAGGGACAACTTAGGGATAAAGTAGGCAGACAAGCCGCCCTGTCCCTAGATGACAGACACCACTGGGCAACGCCGAAACAGCGCAAGGCTGAAGCAGCTCTCCCAGTATCTCCGGACCGTTCATTCAGAGCGATATGGGCTTTCCCTCAGACGTAAAACCAGACCTAACGGTCAAGAGCTGATCTATCTCTCGTTCAGGACGCGACCTGATGGTGGTGGTGATCAGAAGTGGCTGAAACTCAATGCGTCCTATGAGGACACAGACCTCGCTATTTCGCGTGCCATCGATCAGGCCCTAGCGGACTTCGACAGCAACGTCAAAAGGAATGCAGGTGGTCCTGTTGGCAGCTCACTGGGTGTCTATCAACGACAGGCTCTAAGCCGCATCGAAACAGACGGGAACTCTGAGAAGCACGCTGCTCGTCGTGTGAAGTGGCTTAAGGGCTGCGTTCAGTGGCTCTCCGAGAACAACGGCAGGGCTACGAGCCGAGAGGATCTGCTGCGTTGGATCGCAAGTTGGCCAGCAGAAGCGAGAAGTCGTCGAGACGCCATCTCCTCTGCATGCCTGATCTTCGGGGTCGCGACGGATGGCAAACAGCTCAACCCCGGCAAAGAGTTTGCTTACCAAGAACCTCAGTCAGGGCAGGGACGACCGATTGATCCAGAAGAGGTACAGCGCGTCATCTTGAAACTCTGGGATCAAGCTGAAACCTCGGAGCTTGCTCACGCTGCCGCTTGGCTCACCTCTTGGGTTGCTCTAACCGGCGCTCGTGGAGCAATGGTGATGGCATCACAACTGTTGTGGACTTCCCCAGGCAGCTTGGAAGTAGCCGCTGGGGTTTATGTGGAATGCCGTGACAGCAAAAGGGGTAGGAACCGGCAGGCGCAACTCTGTCCTTCATGGAAAGAGCTTCTTGAAGCTGTTGGGATTGAAAAACTGAGCACTCCTCCGCAACGCCTCCGAGATGCCGCCAGCCCATGGAATGAGAAACCCAGCCAAGAGCAACAGAGGAGAACAGAGCAAGAGCTCAACGCCATTCACGGCTGGATCTGGCGTGAATTTTCAGAAGAGCACGGATTGAAAGCTGATCGCGATTTGATCGGGCTTCGAACCCTTCGGCACAACGCGGCAAGACGACTACTTGAAGTGAAGAAGCTCGATCTGCTCCAGATCGCAGGTCTTCTCTCAACATCTGAGGACATGCTTCGGAAAACCTATTCCGACCATCACCGTTTCCGCTCGAACGAGATCATCAGAGAATTCTTCGGGTGAAGGTTTGAAATCTCTGATCTAAATAACAAAAGATAAAGATCAGGCGAGCGAGGCACTTTTGCAGATGCCAACGAAGATGTTGACCAAAGCCATGCCTTGGTCTTTGTAATAGTTCAAGGCTTATAAGAGCGTCTCAATTGATCTGATACCCAGTCATTAAGTTCGTCCATTTTTTCCATGCCTATCACTTGTATTGCATGTTTGATCGCAGTATCCCTTTCGTGATCGGTGGTGCATGAAGAACCATTTGCCATTCGAATTGCACTGAGGCTTGTTTCAATCTGGGTGACACTTCTGGCATATCGAGCATTAATTTCCTCGAAGCCCATGAGTTCGCGAAAGGCTATTAAAATAACAAGTAATGCCATCCATGATTCTGTAACCCAATCGAAGATTTCTTTATATATAGTATCCGGGCTTGCAAGTAGTAAAATAATAGAAGATGTACAGCCGAGTAGATATACAAGACCAATTATTTTCAAGAGCTTGGAATTACTACGGCACTGCCTACGGATGGAAGACGTAAGCCATTGCAATTGGTTCGTTACATTAGATTGATAATCATGTAACTGGCATGAAGAGGCATCCATGTCATTATTTACTGCAGAAATCATAATGTCAATGCTGGTCGAACGTAGTATGGATCGAACCCATTCCAAATCATGATGAAGCGAGGTCCTAAAGAGATCAGCCGGATTACGATGAATACCAAATTCTGTCCAATGTTCCAGAATTAGTAGTGATTCAGCTAGACATCTAAATGCGATAAAATTTTCTCTGCATCTAGACTGAATCCAAGGAAGTAGGTATGCAGATGCCGCAATCACAGTCATACCAATAACTTGCCAACCAGGGCGGACAAGCGTCATTGCAGTAGCAAACCCTAAGATCAAAAATAGATACAAACCTTGTTGATAACGTTTTTTATGATTTGTAGCCATATCATCAACAAATTCCCAATAAGTGAGTGATGAATCGGCAGTCAACTTAGATAACTTCGAGCTAAATTGTCGATTAACAAAATCAACTTTTATTGAGGAAGGAGTAATCTCGTTGAGACTGATTTTGAGTTCTCGCTGCTTCCAGTACCTGGGTTCAAAATATGCATTAGGGATGAACTCATTGGAAATTCGCTCTGTATGATATTCAACAATACCAATCGGAGTATAGTCGTCAATGAATTCACCACAGTTAGTTGGCAGTGCAAAGG
>ERZ891134.595-NODE-595-length-28840-cov-23.504395_pt1 | contig 28840 bp, 25 predicted proteins | sample MGYA00520888_ERZ891134 | MGnify/ENA primary metagenome ERZ891134 (study PRJEB32303, sample SAMEA104408692) | aquatic metagenome | biome: Brackish water; feature: Coastal; material: water | place: Baltic Sea | collected 2014-10-23 | depth 10 m ... | reverse complement strand
GATGGCCCTGCTGGTGCAGAAGTTCGGCGGCACGTCCGTCGGCAGCGTGGAACGCCTGCAGGCCGTCGCCCGGCGCATCGCCGACTGCAAAGAAGAGGGCAATGATCTGGTGATTGTGGTGTCGGCGATGGGCCACACCACAGACGAGCTCACCGCCAAGGCCAAAGCGATCAGCGCCGCGCCGCCGCAGCGGGAGATGGACATGTTGCTCTCCACCGGCGAACAGGTCTCGATCGCCCTGCTCTCGATGGCCCTGCATGAACTAGGCGTGCCAGCGGTTTCGATGACCGGAGCCCAAGTGGGGATCGTGACCGAATCCGCCCATGGCCGGGCCCGCATCCTCGATGTGCGCACCGACCGGCTACGCGCCCGGCTGGCAGAAGGGCAAGTGGTGGTGGTCGCTGGCTTCCAAGGCACCAGCCTTAGCAGTGGCGGAACCGCCGAAATCACCACCTTGGGCCGCGGAGGTTCTGACACATCAGCCGTTGCCTTAGCCGCAGCTCTAGGTGCGGATGCCTGCGAGATTTATACCGATGTGCCAGGGGTGCTCACCACCGATCCGCGCAAGGTGGCCAATGCCCAACTGATGCCACAAGTGAGCTGCGATGAAATGCTCGAACTCGCCAGCCTGGGCGCCGCGGTCCTCCACCCCCGTGCCGTTGAGATCGCCCGCAACTACGGCGTGAACATGGTGGTGCGCTCCAGCTGGAGCGATGCACCAGGCACCACACTCACCAGTCGCAATGCCAGACCGATCGGCCGCGATGGCTTGGAACTTGGCCGTCCTGTGGATGGTGTGGAACTCCTCGAAGATCAAGCCGTGCTGGCCCTCTCCCACGTGCCTGATCAGCCAGGGGTTGCTGCCCGCTTGTTCGAAAGCCTGTCTGCAGGAGGCGTGAACGTGGATCTGATCATTCAGGCCACCCATGAGGGCAGCAGCAACGACATCACCTTCACCGTGGCGGAAGCGGATCTCGACCAGGCGCGCAGCATCTGCACCACGCTGGTGGACAGCCTTGGCGGCAACCTCAGCTCAGACGGCGGCATGAGCAAGCTGAGCATCAGGGGCGCTGGGATCATGGGCCGCCCTGGCATCGCCGCTGGCTTGTTCGACACGCTCTCAAGAGAAGGAATCAACCTGCGTTTGATCGCCACCAGTGAAGTGAAGGTGAGCTGCGTGGTGGACGCCTCCATGGGAGGCAAGGCTTTGCAAGCCGCGCAACAGGCCTTTGAGCTGAGCACACAGCAGCAACACATCAACCCTCCGGCCAGCGGAGAGGGCGAACCGGAGGTGAGGGGCGTCGCCCTCGATCGCGATCAAGCGCAAATGAGCGTTCGTCATGTGCCCGACCGACCGGGGATGGCAGGGGCCCTCTGCTCCGCGCTCGCTGACGCCGGCATCAGCCTTGATGCCATCGTTCAATCCGAACGGCAGCACCGCGATGGCAGCCGTGACATCAGCTTCATCGTGAAACGCGAGGACCGAGCAGCCTCGGATCAAGCCCTCGCGCCGCTCCTTGCCCAATGGCCTGGCGCCGTTCTTGAAGATGGGCCTGCCATTGCCCGCGTCAGCGCGATCGGCGCTGGGATGCCTGCCACCGCAGGAACGGCAGGACGCATGTTCCGCTTCCTCGCTGAAGCTGGTGTGAACATCGAATTGATTGCCACCAGCGAAATCCGCACCAGCTGCGTGGTGGCCGAATCCGATGGCATCAAGGCCTTAGAGGCCGTTCATGCTGGCTTCCAACTTGGTGGATCTGAATGCCATCAAGCGCAGGGCACAGAGTCACCGCTTGAGGCCTAATTCACGAAGGTTTGATCATCTGCTGCTTCCCACCAGCTTCTGACGCAACTTCTTGATCCGGTCACGCAGGTTGGCCGCCTCCTCAAAGTCGAGCTTCTTGGCTGACTCTTTCATCTTCAGCTCAAGTTGATCGATGAGTTCAGGCAGAGCATCGAGAGCCAATCCAGCGCTGTCTTCCTCCAAAGCCTGAACCGCTTTACCAGCCACTTTGACCAGATCTGCATCGGGGCCATCGGCCTTGAGTTTGCGTGATAGCTCCAGAAAACTAAGAATTGAATTTGTGGCCTTCTTGCCAGCAGGCGTGGGCGTGATGCCGTGCTTTTCGTTGTAAGTGTGCTGGATCTTGCGCCTGCGTTCGGTTTCTTCAATCGCCTTGGCCATGGACTCCGTCATGTTCTCGGCATAGAGCAACGCCTTACCTTCCACATGCCGTGCTGCACGTCCAATCGTCTGAATTAAAGAGCGCTGGGCCCGCAGAAAACCTTCCTTATCGGCATCAAGAATCGCCACAAGCGAAACCTCGGGCAGATCTAATCCTTCCCGCAACAAATTCACGCCAACGAGCACGTCGTATTCACCCAGACGTAAATCCTGAATGATCTCGATCCGCTCAATGGAGTGAATTTCGGAGTGCAAATAGCGCACACGAACTTTGTTTTCCGCGAGGTAATCCGTGAGGTCTTCTGCCATCCGCTTGGTGAGCGTGGTCACCAACACCCGCTGATTTTTGGAGGCACGATCACGAATCTCTCCCAACAAGTCATCCACTTGTCCGGTGGTAGGCCGCACCTCAACAATCGGATCCAGCACCCCAGTGGGACGAATCACCTGTTCCGCAATCTGACCTTCACTGATCTCCATCTCCCAGTTACCAGGAGTTGCGCTCACGAACACGGTCTGCTTGGCCTTGTTCCAAAATTCCTCCGACTTCAGCGGTCGATTATCAGCGGCACTCGGCAAACGGAAGCCATGGTCAATCAGCACCTTTTTGCGGGCCTGATCGCCGTTGTACATCGCCAAAAGCTGAGAGCAGGTCACATGACTTTCATCCACGATTAACAACCAATCATCTGGGAAGTAATCAATCAGGCATTCCGGAGCCGATCCAGGCTCACGACCTGCCAGATGACGCGCATAATTTTCTACGCCATTGCAATACCCAATTTGTTGCAACATCTCCAGGTCATAGGTAGCGCGTTGCTCTAAACGCTGAGCCTCAAGCAACTTCCCTTCACCATTCAAAAATTCAAGGCGATCTTTCAGCTCCGCACGAATCTCCTTAACGGCATCATTGAGACGCTCTTTTGGTGTCACAAAGTGCTTGGCTGGATAGATGCTGATCGCGTCCAAACTTTGGAGGATTTCACCAGTGGTTGGATCCACATAGCGAATCGCTTCGACGTCATCACCGAAGAGCTCAACACGCACTAAGCGATCGTCATAGGCTGGACCGATCTCCAGAACATCGCCCTTCACACGAAAACGTCCACGCCCCGCCTCTGTGTCATTGCGGCTGTACTGATTGTTCACCAGATCGCGTAAAGATCCACGCAAATCCAAAGTTTCACCCACCTTGAATGGCACAGCAGCTTTAAGGTATTCACTTGGAATTCCAAGCCCATAGATGCAACTAATTGAGGCCACCACAATCACATCACGGCGCTCAAACAACGATCGCGTCGCGGAGTGACGCAACATATCAATCTCTTCATTGATTGATGCAGTTTTAGCGATATAGGTATCACTTACTGGCACATAGGCTTCCGGTTGGTAATAGTCGTAATAGGAGATGAAATATTCCACAGCGTTGTGCGGAAAAAACTCCCGCAGCTCGTTGCAAAGCTGGGCCGCCAGGGTTTTGTTGTGGGCCAACACCAAAGCAGGACGTCCGGTTTGGGCGATCACATTGGCCATCGTGAACGTCTTGCCCGTACCCGTGGCTCCGAGAAGCGTTTGATAACGCTCTCCTCCATTCACACCCTCCACCAATTTGGCGATCGCCGTGGGTTGATCTCCTTTCGGGGTGTAAGGCGCCGATAGCTCGTAAGCGGGCATGGTCCGGTGGCGTCGAGCCTGGAGGAAGGCTGATCAGGCTACGGCGATTGCCAAAGCATCGGCGTCTTACTCAGCACCAAACGCCAACGATCCGATCAGAGCGGCCCTGGTGAAGTCCACATCGGCAAGGCCAAGGGCACGCAAAACCATGGCACTGATCACGCTGTACACCACTGCGCCACAGATGGCACTGATCAGACCGTTCTTGAGGCGAAAGCCTTGGATCAGCCAAGCGGCCAAGCCAAACAAGATGACCGTAATCATCCAGTTGAAGAGAAACGACACCGGCGAAATCAACCCGCCTAGCGAGGTAATGGCCCAAACCGGACCCATCACCACTTTGAGCGGCAGGATCAGCAGCGTGCCCAACAGGCCAATCAACACCGCTGCCCACAGCGCCGTACCGAAGCTGGCCAGTTCCACACCAAGCGGAAGCGCTGCCACGACAAGCAGCACGAGGGCTCGAATCGGCCATTGCAGCAACCAGCCAAGCGTTCCCATCACAGTCCAACCATCACTGATCGCAAGCTAGGAATCTTTAGCGAAACCGCCCAAACCAGCGATGGGGCTAGGCAGCGAAATCAGACGCGGCTGATCACTGGACGAGCCAAAGCCTCGCGCAGCCCGCGCACCACAGCGGTCATCGCCAGCTCATCGTTGAGGCGATTCACCGCCGATCCCACTCCCACACCAGCAGCGCCAGACGCAATCGCCATCGGCACGGTGACGGCAGACAATCCAGAGGCGCAGAGTACGGGCACAGCGCACTCGGCCTGATGTAGCGCAGCACTGATGCTGTGGGAAGCGGCCAAAGTAGGAGCTGCTTTCTCAATCAATCCAAGGCTTCCAGGGCTGAACGGCTTCGCGCTGGTGCCGCCTTCGGTTTGAATCAGATCAGCACCGGCTGCCACCAAATCCACAGCCAACTGCTCTTGCTGATCCAGCGGCAGCACGTGAGGCACCGTGACGCTCATCACCACATCGGGAAGCAGCTGGCGGGTTTGGCGCGTGATCGCCAGCACTTCAGCGGCATCAAAGATCCGGCCTTGGGGATAAAAGGCGTCGTAATTGCCAATCTCCACCATCGCCGCGCCGGCAGCCACAGCGGCCGGAAACAGCTCAGGATCCACCGCAGACACACAGACAGGCACACCAGCGGAGGCCTCGATCGCCAACGTGACCAGCTCTGGATCACAGGCCACATCAATCAAATCAGCACCGCCGCGGCCCGCGGCAGCCGCCACCATCGCCACGTTGGAGCGATCGAAGTTCATCAAACCGGCGATCACCTTGAGTGCGGTTCGCTGCTCCAGGCTGCGGCGAAGCTCAGCGGGCAGCAGAGAAAGGCGGGTCATCCCAGCGAAATCAGGTTCCATCATTCTCACACCGCGGGTGTGATCCCGCCCGAGAACAGGCAAGATCAATTCTCTGTTGTTCCACTCGCTAGCCAAACCATGGCTGCCTCCCAATCCTGGTTGCCTTGGCACGACACGCTGCACCGCCAACTGCTCAGGCAACCGAACCTGCTTCCCAAGGGGACAACATTGCTGGTCGCTCTCTCCGGCGGTCAAGACTCCATGGCCTTACTCGGCCTGCTCCTGGGGCTTCAGCATCTACACCATTGGCATTTCCAGCTCTGGCACGGCGACCATGGTTGGCACGTTCAATCAGCAACCATTGCCTCCGAACTCAACGCGTGGTGCCAAGACCAGAAGCTGGATCTTCAGATCAGTCGCACCACGAGGGAAAACACAGGAACAGAGGCCAGCGCTCGATCCTGGCGTTACCAAGAACTGGCCGTCCTGAGCCAGCAGCTGTGCTGCCGCACTGTTCTGACCGCTCACACCGCGAGCGACCGGGCAGAAACATTGCTTCTGCAGTTGGCCCGAGGAACGGATCTAGCTGGCCTTGGCAGCTTGCGGCCGATCAGACCACTACAAAACAATGACCCAACCGGCCCTCGGCTGGTGCGCCCCCTTTTGAGCTTCAGTCGAGACAACACCGCCCAGATCTGTCAGGACTTACACCTGCCCATTTGGCTTGATCCGTCGAATGCCACTCCGGCCTTCAGCCGCAACCGCATCCGCAACGAGGTGCTTCCGGTGCTGGAGGCGTTGCATCCAGGATGCAGCCAACGCATCGCCCAACTCAGCGAGCGGGTGTCTCAAGTGGAGGACAGCCAACGCACCCTCGCCACCTTGGCCATTGAACAACTGCGTTGTGAACGCGGCTTGCAACGCACCCCACTCAAGCTTTTGCCAGAAGCCGCCCGTCGACTGTTGCTCCATCATTGGCTGCAAGAACAAGGCGTTGGCACCCTCTCCGCCAGCCAACTCGACAGCCTGAGTGTGGCGATTGGCCCTGGTCGCCCCCCCGGAAGCCGCTCCTTGCCAGAGCAAAAGACTCTGCAATGGACCCGCGACTCGGTACAACTAGTGAGCAAGCCATAACAACCTCGCTTGGACGCTGATTTTCAGGAGCAATACGTCGCCGCTGAGCAGGCCTACAGCGCGAGTGAGTTCGACAAAGCCGACGATTTAGCGCGTCCACTGCTGGAACAACTGGAACCCCTCCCTGCCTCAGGAGCGGAACGGGACGCAACGCTGGCCTGGAGAGCCTTTGTAGCCCTCTTGCTCGGCCACATCCACCTCTATGGAAAGGATGATGCAAGCCAGAGCGCAGAGTTTTACCGGCTCGTGCTCGCCAGCGAACCGCCAGACACTCTGCGGGAACTTGCTCAACAAGGCCTCAGCGAAGCGCTGGAGCGCTCACCTGTCATTGATGTTGCTGTGTCTGCCCCTGCTGCAGAAGAGCTGGCATCCATTCCATTTGGCAAGGTGACGAGCGAGCCAGCCAGTAGCGATCTCATCCGTGATCCGTTTTTGAACGCCACCTCAACACGCACAGCGAAAGCCAAGCGCACAGCAGCAGACAATCCCGCAACTGAAACGATCGAAACGGCCATGCCCTGGCTGAAGGCTGAGATGGATCAGCCCAAGGTGTCGCAACAGCAGCTTGGATTGGAACAGCAGCTTGGATTGGAACAGCCAAGAGAATTGAACAGCTCTCAAGAACAGGCTGAACATCCAGTGAACTTGGAGCACGCTCCTGAGCAGGCGTCCACTCCATCGCTCGCACGCACCTTTGATACCGACCCCAAGCGCTTGGAGGCCGGCCTGCTGCGCGTCAACTTGAAGCACCTGTCCCAACTCGGATCGCCATCAGCACAGGCAGCTGATGGCGACCAACCAACATCAAGGTCCTTACAGAACCGATTGGCGTTGGCCTGGCGTTCCCTACGCCGCCGCTGAACGACGACGACGGGTGCGTCCTGCTGGCATCTCCGGCTCCGGATCGCGGGTCACAACCACCGTCGCTGCAACAGGCTCTTTCACCGGGGCTGGAGTGGACGCTGGCATCGCTGCTGCTACTGGAGCAGCCACTGCTGCTGCAGGGGCCGGTGATCCAATCACACGCGAGGGCACAACCCGAGCCGGGGCCGCATTGGGATCACGCCGACCATGGCCATTCCCGCTGTCGCGGCCGGGACCACCATGACGACCGCCACGCCCACGGGCTGCCGGACGGGTATCAGGCTCTGCATCAGCGCGGCCTTTATAGACCGGTGTGCCACCAGGGGCCGGCTGAACCAAACAAAGGATCAAGGGCTCCACCTGCATCTCGCGGCGCATGCGCCGGCCTAAGCCCACTTCCACTTCGCGCTGGACGCCCATCCAATCCACTTCAGGAGAAGCCCCGTCCACAGTGCGGCAGAGCTGTTTCCAGCGATTTTCAAGCACCCATTTGATTTCGCGTTCCGTCCACAACGACATCTTGCGCGCATCCGCTGTGGTGACCACACCGCGCAAATTCACGCGAGGCGGAGCCACCATCGCCCCATCGGTGCTGATCGCAGCCAGGATCGTCACGATTCCGTCAACCGCAAGCTGTTGACGCTCCTTAAGCACACGTGCATCCACGATTCCGTTGCGAGACTGATCGAGCAGCTCAATGCCAGCCTTCACGGGATCGCCTTTGCGCATTGAATCCGGAGTGAGCTCAACCACATCACCGTTGTTGATGATCAGCGTGTTGTCTTCTGGCACACCCATCGAATGACCGGTGCGGGCATGCTTCACGAGCATGCGGTGCTCGCCGTGCACGGGCACGAAATACTTCGGACGCGTGAGGGCCAGCATCAGCTTTTGATCTTCCTGGAAGCCGTGGCCAGACACGTGAATGCCTTCACCCTTGCCGTACACCACCTTGGCTCCCAAGATCATCAATTTGTCGATGGTGTTCACCACTGAAATGGTGTTTCCTGGAATCGGGCTTGCCGAGAAAATGATCGTGTCGGAGCTCTTCACCCTCACTTGAGGATGATCACCACGGGAGATCCGGCTCAACGCTGCCAGTGGCTCACCCTGGCTGCCGGTCATCAGCAACAGCGTCTCGCGGTCTGGCACATCATTGATCTGCTTGATCGGCACAAACAGCTCATCCGGTGCACGCATGTAGCCGAGTTCCCGGGCCTTAGCGATCACATTCAGCATGGATCGCCCAAGTAGACCCACCTTGCGTCCGTTTTTAAGCGCCAGCTCAAGAATCATCGAGACACGATGAATCGAGCTGGCAAAGGTGGTGATGATCACCCGTCCTTCCGCCTCAGCGATATGTCGGTCCAAGTTGGGGAACACGGAACGTTCAGGTGGGCAGTAGCCAGGGACCTCCGCATTCGTGGAATCACTGAATAGACACAGCACACCCTGATCGCCGTAATGGGCAAGACGGGCCAGGTCGAAGTGCTCACCATCCACAGGGGTGTGATCAAACTTGAAATCACCCGTGAAAATCACAGTGCCCACTGGGGTCGTGATCGCCAGCGAAAAGCTGTCGGCCATCGAGTGGGTGTTGCGAATGAACTCCACCGAGAAGTGCTGACCCACCTTCACCACGTCTCTGGGACCCACCGTTTGGAGGGTGGTGCGGTCAGTGACACCAGCCTCGTCCATTTTTCCAGTGAGCATGGACAGGGCCAAACGAGGCCCATAAATCACTGGGATGTCGAAATTCTTGAGATGGTGTGCAATTCCACCGATGTGATCTTCATGACCATGGGTCACGATCATGCCGCGGATCCGACTCTGGTTTTCACGCAGGAAGCTGGTGTCGGGCATCACCACATTCACCCCGTGCATGCCGTCACTGGGGAATGCCAAACCGGCATCCACAAGCATCAGATCGTCGCCGTACTCGAACACGCAGGTGTTCTTGCCGATCTCATGCAATCCACCCAGTGGAATCACACGGAGACAGGCCTGCTTGGTTTTAGAGAGAGTGGATGTCATGAATAAGAACGCAAGGGACGTTAAAAAACGAAAAATCTGAATCGGCAGCCGGAGCGTCAGGTCTGACGCAGGGCAGTGAGAAGGTGGGCTAAGGAATCGCGCATGGCTGAATTAAGGGGTAATAAAGGAAGACGAGGAGCACCCACTGGCCATCCACTCAGCTCGAGAGCAGCTTTCACAGGGATGGGGTTTGAGGTGGCAAAGAGGGCCTGGAAGAGCGGCGTTAACTGCTCGTGTTGACCAAGGGCAACAGCGTTCTGACCGCTGAGGAACGCATCAATCATGTGGCGCAAACGCCTGCCCACAACATGACTGGCCACACTCACCACACCGACAGCACCAGCGGACAACATCGGCAAGAGCAAGCCGTCATCACCGCTGTACACGGCGAGGCGAGGTCCACAGGCCAAACGCAGCTCGGTGACTTCTTCAATCGAACCGCTGGCTGCCTTGAAGCTCACCACGTTGGCGCAATCCATGAGTTGAGCTGCCGTGGCCGGAGCCATGCTCGTGCCAGTGCGTCCAGGCACGTTGTAAAGCATCAGTGGTAGCTCGGGAGCCGCTGTCGCAATCGCTCGAAAATGCGCTTCCAAGCCCTCTTGGGGAGGCTTGTTGTAATAGGGCACAACCAAAAGAGCACCATCAGCGCCAGCCGCCGCCGCTTCTCGAGTCGCCTTCACCGCTTCACTTGTGCTGTTGCTTCCAGTACCGGCAAGCACCTTCACACCAGGTCCAACGGCTTGACGGACCGCTTCCAGCATCTTGACTTGCTCCTGCCAGCTCAGGGTTGGTGATTCACCCGTGGTGCCACAAACAACAAGCCCCTCTGAACCTTCCTCGACGAGATGACGGGCCAAACGACCTGCCAAGGCCAAATCCACGCTGCCCTCAGCATCGAAGGGGGTCACCATGGCCGTCAACAGTCGGCCAAACGGGGTGGGAGAAAGTTCAGCAGCGGTACTCATAAGGATCAAACAGAAGGGAGAAGCAGTTCGGCAATTTGAATGGCATTCAGAGCGGCACCTTTGCGAATCTGATCACCACATAGCCAAAACTCAAGAGCGTTTGGCTCACTGATGTCCTGACGAATCCGCCCCACCATCACCGGATCACGACCGGTTACATCGGTTGGCATGGGGAAACGGTTGTGAGCGGAATCGTCGAGTAGCTCAACACCAGGAGCAGCAGCTAAGAGTGAACGAGCCTCCTCTACAGGGAACGGCTCATCGAATTCCACATTGACCGCTTCTGAGTGAGCGCGCAACACAGGAACCCGCACGCACGTTGCTGTAAAGCGCAAGTTGGGGAGGCCCATGATTTTGCGGGTTTCATGCACCATCTTCAGCTCCTCTTCGCAGTACCCATTTGGCTGAAGCGGTGAATTATGCAAAAAAAGATTGAACGCAAGCGAATGGGGCAACACCTCGCTGGTGGGGGTGCCTCCATCAAGAACCACCCGGGAGAGATCACGAAGCTCATCCATCGCTCGGGCACCGGCACCACTGGCCGATTGATAGGTGCTCACCACCACGCGACGCAAAGGTCGGCGCGACGCCAGCGGCGCTAACGCCAAGCTCAACAGAATGGTGGTGCAGTTGGGATTCGCGATCACGCCTTGATGCTGCTGCGCAGCATTTGGATTCACCTCGGGAACCACAAGAGGCACGCCGTCTTCCATCCGGAAGGCGCTGGAGTTGTCCACCATCACGGCTCCCGACGCCACGATCGCCTCGCGCCAAGCCTTGGACACCGAGCCGCCTGCCGAAGCGAGCACCAAATCAACCCCCTGGAAGGCTTTGGCTGTGGTCTCTTGAACCACGAGCTCCTGCCCCTTCCATGAACAGCGACTCCCAGCAGAGCGAGCGGACGCCAAAAGACGCAGTTCAGCAACTGGAAAATTGCGTTCCTCAAGAAGCTGGAGAAGCTCTTGACCAACGGCACCACTGGCACCCAGCACTGCAACGGTGAGTGGACGGTTGGGGAATGGCGCGGCGGAAATCAAACGAATGAAACTGGAACAAAAATCTGGTTTTAAACGTGGCTACTTGCCACTCACTGCATCGATCCCTGACGTTGTGACGCCGCAGGGAATTGCTAAAGCGTTCCGATCAGCTTACGCGGATGGCAAAGGACTCGCACTTAATTAAGGTGATGGGTCTGCTCTTAAACGCCGCCGATGAGTGCCGCCAGCCTGAAGGTCACCTCCAAAGCCCGCCCCGGCAGCCGTCTGGCCGTTGAAGTAGCGATTCCAGCCGAACGCAGCCAAGCCAGTTACGAAGCGGCGATCTCACAGCTCAGCCGCAGCGTGAATCTGCCTGGATTCCGCAAAGGCAAGGTGCCTCGCTCCGTTCTCGTGCAACAACTTGGCGGACTGCGCATTCGCGCCACCGCACTCGAGAACCTCGTGGATGGCATCTGGCGGGACACCATCAAGCAGGAAACGATTGAAGCCCTAGGCCAACCCGAAGTGGATGGCGGCTACGAAGCCTTGCTGGAGGCCTTTGAACCCGGAAAGCCCCTTTCCGTCACCTTTGAAGCCGATGTGGCTCCCACCCCAACCCTGAAGACCACCAAGGGGCTGAAAGCAGAAGCGGAGAGCGTCAGCTTCGATGCCGCAAAAGTGGACGACATGCTCGAGCAGTCCCGTCGTCAGCTCGCCACCGTGGTTCCGGTGGAGGGCCGCAAGGCTGCAGAAGGTGACATCGCTGTGGTTGGTTTTAAAGGCACCTACAGCGACGACGGCAGCGAGATCGAAGGCGGCAGCGCCGAGTCGATGGACGTGGACCTCGAGCATGGCCGCATGATCCCCGGGTTCATTGAAGGCGTTGTGGGCATGGCCGTTGGTGACAGCAAAACCGTGGCCTGCAATTTTCCTGACGACTACCCCAAGGAAGATGCGCGCGGACGCAAGGCCAGCTTCGAGATCGAACTGAAGGATCTCAAAACCAGAGAACTTCCCGACTTGGATGACGACTTCGCCAAACAAGCCAGCGAACAGGAAACGTTGGCAGAGCTCCGCTCTGACCTTGAAAAGCGTTTGAAGGATGACGCGGAACGCCGTACCACCAGCAATCGACGCGATGCCCTGCTCGCTGCTCTCGTTGAGCAACTTGAGGTGGAACTCCCCGAAACCTTGGTTCAACAGGAAGTGCGCAACCTGGTGGAGCAAACCGCAGCTCAATTCTCGCAACAGGGGATGGATGTGAAATCCCTCTTCACTCCTGAGCTCGTCCGCAACTTGATGGAGACCTCACGCCCGGAAGCGGAGGAGCGCTTGCGCCGCAGTCTTGCCCTCTCGGCCCTTGCGGAAGCAGAAAGCCTCAAGCTTGAGGACCCAGAGATTGACGCCAAAGTGAAGGAGGTCACAACCCAACTCTCTGGTGAGCGTGACATCGACCCCAACCGTCTCCGTCAAGCGGTGATCGAGGATCTCCTCCAAGAAAAACTGCTCGGCTGGCTGGAAGAAAACAGCACCGTGAGCGAAAAGGCACCTGAGAAGGACAAGCCGAGCGCCACCGATGCCTGAGCGGCGCCCATAGATTGCATTCACTAGTCCTAACGCCCGCCGCCGCGTGATCAACGCCCGCAGCCACCACCCAATCGAAAACCGCTGGCGAGGAACTCTTCCCGTCTCGGCTCACACCCCGTTTGCCTCTCCAGGGGTTCCCACGGTGGTGGAGCAGTCCGGGCGGGGTGAACGCTCCTTTGATATCTATTCCCGATTGCTCCGGGAGAGAATCATCTTTCTCGGCACCGACGTGAACGACCAAGTGGCGGATGCCCTGGTTGCTCAACTTCTTTTTCTAGAAGCGGAAGACCCTGAAAAAGACATTCAGGTGTACATCAATTCACCGGGTGGCTCGATTACGGCAGGTTTGGCGATCTACGACACCATGCAGCAGGTGGCTCCAGACGTCGTCACCATCTGCTACGGCCTCGCTGCCTCAATGGGAGCTTTTTTGCTGAGCGGAGGCTGCAAAGGCAAACGCTTAGCTCTCCCCAACGCCCGGATCATGATTCACCAACCTCTTGGTGGGGCCCAAGGTCAGGCCGTGGACATTGAAATCATGGCTCAGGAAATTTTATTTCTTAAGGAAACCCTGAACGGTCTGATGGCGGAACATACCGGCCAGCCGCTCGCCAAAATCACCGAAGACACCGAGCGGGACTACTTTCTTTCTCCAGCAGAAGCGGTTGAATACGGATTGATCGATCGCGTTGTGGACAACCTCGGAGGCGAAGGAATCATTACGGGGGGCTGACACAGCCCACTTCCCCCGCGATCCTACGTATCCAGTCCGATCCCACCCCGACCGGTTCTGCCTTTCCGTTTGATGTGTCCAGAGCCCGATGGCCAAATTTGACGCCCATCTGAAGTGCTCTTTCTGCGGAAAGTCCCAGGAGCAAGTGCGCAAACTGATCGCCGGGCCTGGTGTCTACATCTGTGATGAGTGCATCGATCTCTGCAACGAGATCCTTGATGAAGAACTGATCGACGCTCAAGGCAATCCCCGTCACGGCGCCGAACCCTCCAAAAAAACTGCTGCAGGTGGCACACGCAAAACCAGCAAGCCCGCTCCAACGCTGGCCACAATTCCCAAACCTCACGAAATCAAGGGCTTTTTAGACGAACAAGTCGTTGGTCAAGAAGCGGCCAAGAAGGTGATGTCCGTTGCCGTTTACAACCACTACAAACGCCTGGCATGGCAGGGTGATGGCCAAGGAGAAGCCGCCCAAACGGCCACCCGCCTGCACAAGAGCAACATCCTGCTGATTGGTCCAACGGGCTGCGGCAAAACACTGCTGGCTCAAACCCTGGCGGAAATGCTCGATGTGCCCTTCGCCGTTGCCGATGCCACCACCCTCACGGAGGCTGGCTATGTCGGAGAAGACGTTGAAAACATCCTGTTGAGGCTGCTCCAGAAAGCCGATATGGATGTGGAGCAGGCCCAGCGGGGCATCATTTACATCGACGAAATCGACAAAATTGCGCGCAAAAGCGAAAACCCGTCGATCACGCGTGACGTGTCTGGGGAAGGCGTTCAACAGGCCCTTCTAAAAATGCTGGAGGGCACCGTGGCCAACGTGCCTCCTCAGGGCGGCCGCAAGCATCCCTATCAGGACTGCATCCAGATCGATACGAGCCAAATCCTGTTCATTTGCGGTGGAGCCTTCGTCGGCCTGGATGACGTGGTGCAGAAGCGCATGGGCCGCAATGCCATCGGCTTTGTGCCGAACGATGGCCGGGGCCGCAACCGCGCCACCCGCGATATCAAAGCCGCTCAGGTGCTCCGTCATCTCGAACCCGATGATCTGGTCAAGTACGGCCTCATCCCAGAGTTCATTGGGCGCATGCCTGTGAGCGCCGTGCTCGAGCCCTTAGACGAGAGCGCACTCGAATCGATCCTCACCGAGCCACGCGACGCCTTGGTGAAGCAATTCAGCACGCTCTTAAGCATGGACAACGTGCAACTGGACTTCGAAGCCCAGGCCGTTGAGGCGATTGCCAAAGAAGCGCATCGTCGCAAAACCGGCGCTCGAGCCCTGCGCGGAATCGTGGAGGAGTTGATGCTTGATCTGATGTATGAGCTGCCCTCCGATCAGACCGTGACATCCTTCACGATCACCAAAGCCATGGTGGAAGAACACACCGGTGGCAAAGTGCTGCCCCTCCCCGACACCAAGCAGCACAAGGAATCGGCTTGAGCGTCACCCTGAATGGCCGCCGCTGACCATCTTTCAGTCCCGCGTCAGCACGGTCTGTTTCTGCATCACGGCATCGATCTGGGCGATGGCACCATCGCCCATTACCTCGAAGGCCGAGAGATTCTGCGCAGTCCGTTGGAGGAGTTCAAATGCGGGTTAGAGACCAGCGTTGTCGAACATGACCGTCCATCTCCAGCAGGGGTCACGCTGCGGCGAGCGATGAGCCGCATCGGCGAACAGCGCTACAACCTGCTGTTCAACAACTGCGAACATTTCGCCAGCTGGTGCAAAACCGGCCGGCATCAGAGCGGCCAAGTGGAGAGCTTCCTGCACACCACCAGTCTCGGCGCTTTGGCCATCGGCCAGCTGATGCCTGCAGCGCTTCTCACAGGACTGCGATTGCTCCTCAAGCGGGGTTTGGTGAATGAACAATCCCGAGATCGCGCACGCCGCGGCCTTTTGCAATTAAAAAAACTCCGTCAGAGCTTGCTCGACCAACTGGAAGGCACGCTTGAACAGGCAGAGGGCTGGATCCGCGGCGGTCCAAACAATGGCGCCAGCGATCGCTACGGAGGACAGGGCAGAAAACTGCTCAAAGCGGGCCAAAGCCTCGCCGATGAACTCGCAGCCGTGGAAGAACTCGAGCAGCGCATCAGCGATTTGCTCAACGAGCAACATGGGCGTTCCATCAGCGATCAAGCTGAGTAGCCTCAAGATCTTGCGGGTAGTGCATGAGTCAGGCCTATCAGCCGCTGCATCACAAATACCGTCCTCAACGGTTTGATCAGCTGGTGGGTCAGGAGGCGATTGCCGCCACACTCGGCCATGCCCTCACCTCCGGACGCATTGCCCCGGCCTATCTGTTCAGCGGCCCGCGCGGAACCGGCAAAACCTCCAGCGCCAGGATCCTGGCGCGCTCACTCAATTGCCTCAGCCACGACGGCCCAACGCCCCAGCCATGCGGGACTTGTGAGCTCTGCACCACGATTGCGCGAGGCACCGCACTCGATGTCATCGAGATCGATGCCGCCTCCAACACCGGTGTCGACAACATTCGCGATCTGATCGAACGCTCCCGGTTTGCCCCTGTGCAGGCGCGCTGGAAGGTGTACGTGGTGGATGAGTGCCACATGCTCTCCACAGCCGCGTTTAACGCGCTGCTCAAAACCCTGGAAGAGCCACCGCCTCAGGTGGTGTTCGTGTTAGCCACGACCGATCCCCAACGGGTGCTGCCCACGATCCTGAGCCGCTGCCAGCGCTTTGACTTCAGGCGCATTCCACTCGAGGCTTTGAACGCGCACTTGGCCTGGATTGCCGAGCAGGAGTCGATTCCAATCCAATCAGAGGCGCTGCATGTGGTGGCCCAGCGCGCCCAAGGAGGGTTGCGCGATGCGGAAAGCCTTCTCGATCAGCTCAGCCTCCTGCCGGGTCCGATCAAAGCGGATGCGGTCTGGGACCTGTTGGGAGCGGTTCCAGAGCAAGAACTTCTCAACCTGGCTGAAGCGCTTGCAGAGGGAGAACCGCTCACGCTGCTCGAGGCGAGCCGACGCCTGCTGGATCGTGGCCGGGATCCCGGTGCTGTACTGCAGGGTTTGGCAGGTATTTTGCGCGACCTGGTGTTGATGGCCGTTGCACCGGACCGTCCAGAGCTCACCGGGGTATCACCACAATTTCGAGAGCAGTTGCCTCCACTCGCGCAACGCCTAGGCCGTCAGCGACTTCTGCACTGGCAGGCACAACTCAAGGGCAGCGAACAGCAACTGCGTCAAAGCGTGCAACCAAGGTTGTGGCTTGAAGTATTGCTGCTTGGCCTCCTTGCTGACGCCGAGATCGCCGTTGCAAAACCCAGTACTGCAGCACCGGCCAGCAGGCCATTAAGCAGCGCACCAGCCATCAGCACACCCGCGGTCACCAGCACAGCTCCAGGTCCAGTCGCTGAAACACCAGCACCAGCCGTCAGCCTTCCCAACACGAGTCCACAACCGGTCGTCAGCTCAGAACCCGCTCCAACGCCACCATCAGCGCAAGAGCCTGCACCTGACAGCAACAACCTGCCTGAACTGTGGCAACAAATTCTCGCCAGCCTCGAGCTCCCCTCCACCCGCATGCTCCTGTCACAGCAGGCGCAACTGGTGCGACTCGATCCCCATCGCGCTGTGGTGCAGGTGGCTGGAAACTGGATGGGGATGGTGCAAAGCCGGGCCAGCTTGCTGGAGCAAGCCATCAAACGTTCCATCGGCGGGAACCGACAACTGGTTTTGGAAAACCACGGTGGCGCAGCCCCGATGGCCTCAACGCCAGCCGCCGCGCCCGCACCGCAATCAACACCATCCACCCCCATCACAGATCCAACGCCGTCTCTACCGACGTCGTCGCCACCGAAGCCAGCACCTCCATCGCCAGTGGTGATACCTGATGTGCAAACACCACCCATCACTCCGGTGGCAGCGCCCACAACAAGTTCAAATCCCGCAAGTTCACCTCCCGCAAGCTCGAAACCGCCCAGCGTCGTTTCAGCGGAGGTGAGTCCGCCTTCGATCATGGATGAAAAGGTGAAGCGCTTTGCCGACTTTTTTAATGGTCAGATCTTGGATGTGGAACTCGACAATGACTAAACCATTTCAACCATCAACGCTCAGGCTTTGACCGTCTCCTCAGTCCCACGATGGCTGGTTTTTGCCCAAACCAAGCTCTTGGGAAGCACCGCCATCCGCAGCGTGACCCAGGGAATCACAAAGAACCAATGGCTTAGGTAGGCAATACCCAACAGCAATGAGAATGGATCGGGTTGAGGTAAGGCAGGGCCTTCACTGCAGCGGCGGCACCCTCTCCAATACGCCACCCCTGACACGCCAAACGCCACGATCGACAAGGGCCAGTACACCGGTGAGGTTCGCGTTAAAGCACTGGTGACCAAGTCGGCAAACGAGAGCACAGGGAGGGCGTACTGAAGCAAGAAAAAACAAGCCAGGTCTCGGCGCTGACCAACCGTTAAGCGATTGGATAGCAACCCCGGCCAGTAATCAAAGAAGCGCTGCAACCCTCCTTCTGCCCAACGTTGTCGCTGCTTCCAAAGCGCCGAAATGGTCTCCACCGCTTCTTCTCGCACCGGTGGATTCCATAGCAGCGTTGTGCGAGCACCCTGGAGCAAAAAACGAAAACTAAGGTCCAGGTCGTCCGTAACCGTGTCTTCGTTGAAGCCACCGCAGGCTTCCAGCACATCACGACGCAGCAACTGCCCGTTGCCACGAAGTTCAGACACCCCTCCACCCAACAGGCGACCCTGCTGAATCAGCGCATCAAACGCCATCTCCATCGCCTGGACACGTGTGAGCAGGTTGGTATCGGCGTTTGTCACTGCTTTGCGCATCTGCACCCCAGACCAATCGCCCATCACGGCAATAGGAATCAAGCGTTCCAACTGGTCATCACTGATCTGACCATCGGCATCCAGCACGAGAATCCACTCCCCACTGCTTTGAGCCAAAGCAGCATTCAACGCACCAGACTTCCCTCCGCCTGCATTGCGCTGCCGGCGAATCACGTTCAGGTTGGGGTACTGAGGCTTCAGTTCATCGAGCAGATCTGGTGTTTTGTCTTCGCTGCCGTCATCAACGATCCAGGTGGTGAGTTGGTTGGCTGGATAGCGAAGCGCTCCCAGGCGTTCCATCAACCGTGCCACCACGGCCTCTTCATCCCTAGCCGCCACCACCACATCCACATTGGGCCAAGAGGCAAGGCTCTCGATGACGGCGGGGTCGGCGGCCAGGGACGCCTCAGGACTTGAGGTCCCATCCCCATCCTTTGAAGGGATGCTGTTCGCGGGCATGGCGCTCGCGTTAGATCCTCGTAGCGTTGTGCTGAGCGAGTACCCACCGAGCACGAGCGCAAGCGTGAGTGAGGGGATGAGACTCCTGGAGGGGTCAAGCCAATGGGGTGCTGCTCCAGCGCAACCGCAAGCCACCAAAAACAGGGCTGTCTTACCGCGTCGGCGATCGCCTGTCCCTGCGGCTAACACCCTGTCACCGTTCGAATTCATCGGACTTTAAGGGGCCTGACCAGGTTCAGAGCTTGAAGACGGCTGGACCGTAGTCAGTGTTGTACCTGGATAGTAGTGACTGAGGATCCGTTCAAAGCTCCAACCACGAGCCGCCAAATCGATGGCGCCGGCTTGCGAGAGGCCCACTCCATGGCCAAATCCTCCACCGTTAAAACGCCATCGATCGGGCCCAAGTGTCTCAATCACAAACAAGGTGCTGGGCAGGCGGCGCAGGGTGCGACGGATGCCATCCAGTCGCAACATGACCGCCTGCCCTTCAGCCGCCATCTCGATGTCGAGGGCCAGCACCCTTCCACTGGCTCCCCTCTTCTGCACGCTTAGGGCACTGGGGACACCACTAGACAAGCCAGCAGCCCGTAGAGCCTGGGCCACTTGGCCAGCGCTGTACGTCCGCGACCAACGAAAACGGGGGTGATTCGTGCCATAGGCACCCTCGCCGCGCGCCAGCAAGCCACGCACGGAGGAGACGTCCTGCAGCGGCAACACCGTTCCGTTGATCCATGCTTTTGATCCATCGGCACGAGCCTGAACATATGGAAGTGAGTCCATCGCCCAGGCCTCGTCTCCTCCAGCCATCACCCCACCGTTACTGGCGTGATACCAGGCTTGAATCGGCTCACCATTCCAAGCCAAAACCTGTCCAGCCGTCGCACGAATCGCCTGACGCACCGCAGCACTGGCTTGACGGGGATCGCTGTACACCTGGCACTGCGTATCACTGCAGAGGTGATAGCCATCGATTGCAAACCGATGACTATTCGCCAGGGCCCAGGTTCTCGCCAACACCGCCTGAGCCTCAAGTGCTGCCCTAGGGGATCCAGCGCCGATTTCGTGGGGAACCACCCCCTCTAAATAACGCTCAAGCGGAACTTGCTCCAGCAACGTCCAGCTGCCGTAGGCATCCGGCTGAAGACGAAATGGGCCACGCAGAACGCCTCCCTGCCAGAGCAGACCGCTTGGAGCCTCCAGCATCAGCGGTCCCTGCAAGGTGCGTCCACCCGAGGGGCCCTCCAAGACGGCTTTCATCTCCGTTGTCAGCGTGCGCGCCGATCTCCGCACCGGGACCCCAGCGAGCCGCTCAGCATCCATGGGTGCCCACACCTCCCAGTCGCCGGGATGGGCAACACGGGCGACCACACCTTGCTCACGCCAGCGATTCGCAATCCGTTCCGCTGATTCAAAACTGGCGAAGGGGCCAGCAATCTGGCGTGCAATCTCCACAGGTTCCGCCAAAGGAGCAAGTCGCCAGCTGAGACGCAGCGACCTCGCCTCGGCAACCACGGTTCCGGCTCCATCCCTCAGGCGCAAGGACTGCTGGCCAGCACTGCTCAAGCTGAGCAAGGGCCCGGAAGCTTGCGTGGTGGTGCCGCGACCAAGGTGATCATCCAGTGCCACCCATAAAGGCGCCGCATTGGCCTTGGGCGGCAATGGCACCGCTCGATGGGTCACAACGGCAGTAGGGACGGGTTCGAGGCTCGCTTCTTGAGCGCGACAGCTACAAGCGACCGCACTGACCAAAGCCAGCGGAACAACGACCCGGCGCTTCAGCCAGCCAAAGGGAGGAGTCATCGCCACGTCCGCTGCAACTGAATTCAGCATGACGTGGCTTGAATTGATTGGCTTTAAGGAAGGCAACGTTCTATGGTTGTCGCTTATGCCGCGTGCAGCCAGACCCATGCCCAAGCTCAAGACCCGCAAAGCAGCCGCCAAGCGGTTCAAAGCAACAGGCACTGGCAAGTTCATGCGTCGCCGCGCCTTTCATAATCACCTTCTCGATCACAAATCGCCGAAACAGAAGCGTCATTTGAAGACCAAGGCAGTGGTGGATCGCACCGACGAGGAACGCGTCACGCTGATGATGCCCTACGCCTGAGCGCAGGCCTGAGTCTTGCCAGGTGATGAGCCACGCAAGACATTTTTCCCTCAATTTCTCCACATCTGATTCATGGCTCGCGTCAAGAGAGGCAATGTTGCCCGTAAACGCCGCAATAAAATTCTCCGCTTAGCCCGTGGCTTCCGCGGTAGCAACGGAACACTTTTCCGTACGGCAAACCAACGCGTCATGAAGGCGCTTTGCAATGCCTACCGCGACCGTCGTCGTCGCAAGCGTGATTTCCGCCGTCTTTGGATTGCGCGGATCAATGCTGCAGCACGGATGAATGGCGTGAGCTACAGCCGTTTGATTGGTGGCCTTAAAAAAGCAGATGTGCGGATCAACCGCAAAATGTTGGCTCAAATGGCTGTTGTGGATCCTGCGAGTTTCGCCAACGTCGTGAATGCCACTCAAGGTTAATGATCAGTCCCCATCGGGACGTTTCTTGGGTCTGACATGAATGCTTTGCTGCCTCAGACCTATCTATTGGGCCTGATTGGCCTCTTGGCGATCGTCGCTGTTGTCGGCGGTCGCCAATTTTTACGCGTTCGTCGCGACGAACAAAGCCTGCTCAAGATGGAGCAAGAGAAGGTCGCGTCCTCCAAAGACGCAGGTGCCTTATACGAGCTGGCGTCAGTTCAATTACGCAAGCGCCTATATCCACAGGCGATTGTGACCTTGCGACAGGCCGTTAAAAGGCTCAACAATGAGCCCGATGAAGCGCGCGCGCTCATTGAAAATGCCTTGGGCTATGCATTGGCAGCAGAGAAAGATTTCACGACTGCCGTACGCCACTACAAAGCGGCATTACGGGCCAAAGAGGATTACCCAGTGGCGATGAATAACCTCGCTTTTGCCCAAGAACGCTTACTAGAAAATGAAGAAGCCTGTGCCCTCTACCGCCAAGCACTTGCTCTTGACCCTAAAAACAAAACAGCGCGCAAACGACTAAACCGCTTGGAACGCTCCGCTGCAAGAGAAAAAAGCTCGAATCAAGCGTCACCAAAGGGCCCGGATGGGCGCGGATTCTGAAACCGCACAGCTGCGCGAAAGGTCAAGACGACCGCCAGGGTTGGTGAGCCTTGGAGCTTCCCATCCAGCCAGTGAAAAATCCTGTAGTCCTAAAAATCTCCCACCAATTTCCATGTCATCGGTGAGCTCAGGAGACAAAGGCAGAAGATCGAGCTGATCCGACTTGGCATTGAGATTGCCCTGAACAGGCGTAGAAATCGAGCCAATGCGCATCTCACCGCGTAAATCCACCATCTGACCCATTGGCTTTAAACGGGTCAAGGTCAATTCCACATCCACGGTGGAATTAGACGTAAATGAGGTGTAATTTCCGCACCACTGGCGAGGCAGGGTGGCAGCCAGTTCAGCCGCGCGCGCGACAGGGTCAAAACTCTCAACCGATCCCTCAAGTTCGAGAGGAATGGCTAGTTGTGAACTATCAAACGATTGGGAAGACTCAAACGGTGCCTGAATCTCAACCGGTATGTCGATGACGGGAGGAACGGGCATGCATGGAATAGATGATGGACGCACGGTAGAGCGGTTGCGGCCTGCTTGACCGCATCACGATCCGGTTCTCCAACCCAACCGCAGCTGACCCCTATGGATCCGACCCACTCCCACGACGATGCACTCCAAATCGGAGGGCGCAGCTTCCACAGCAGGCTGATCACGGGAACAGGCAAATACCCAAGCCTGGAGGCCATGCAGCACAGCCTGCAGCGCTCAGGCTGCGAGATGGTCACAGTTGCCGTACGGCGGGTTCAGGCGGTCGCTGAGGGCCATGCAGGCCTGATGGAAGCGATTGACTGGTCTCGAATCTGGATGCTTCCTAATACGGCCGGGTGCACCAACGCAGAAGAGGCCGTGCGGGTGGCCCGGCTCGGCAGGGAGCTCGCCAAGCTGGCCGGTCAAGACAACAACAACTTTGTGAAATTAGAGGTGATCCCAGACAGTCGTCACTTACTGCCCGACCCCTTTGGCACATTGGAAGCCGCAGAAATGCTGGTGAAGGAGGGGTTCACAGTGCTCCCCTACATCAATGCCGACCCACTGCTGGCCAAGCGCCTAGAAGACGTGGGCTGCGCCACCGTGATGCCGCTGGGATCCCCCATCGGATCGGGACAGGGCTTGCGCAATGCCGCCAACATTGGCCTGATCATCGAGAACGCCAGGGTGCCGGTGGTGGTGGATGCAGGAATCGGCGTGCCAAGTGATGCAGCCCAAGCGATGGAGATGGGAGCCGATGCCGTTCTCATCAACAGCGCCATCGCCCTTGCGGGACAACCTCCGTTGATGGCAGAAGCGATGGCATCCGCTGTGAAGGCAGGACGCCAATCTTTGCTTGCTGGCCGGTTGCCAACCCGTGCACAAGCCTCTCCAAGCTCTCCCACCAGTGGACGCATCAACGCCTAGCAACGAGCAACGCGCGCACCAGCCCATGTCATCGCCGCGAGGTAACAGCCATATCGGGGAGTAAAGGAGCATGAAGAAGCAGGGGCGCAACAACGATCAACTCCATAACGTCCCGATCAGTTGCAACTGGATTTATGCAGGTCATTCAGGAAGATGGCGGTCGCCTCAACGCCTTCGCGAAGGAACCTCGAATGGAAGTCATCAGCGAAGGAGCCTCTCTCAGCAACGGCTCTCGGCTCCTGATCATCTCCGGAGCAGTGCTTGTGATCGCCCTAATGGCTCTGTCCGTAGCCGTTAGCTAAAAAGCCTGTAGTAACTTGCCAGAAATCAGCGGCTTGCTCGCTTCAGCAGGAGTTTGGGGTGAAAGTTCTCGTTTTAGGTGGTGACGGCTTCTGCGGCTGGCCCTGTGCGGTGAATTTGGCTGACCAAAATCACGATGTTGTGATCGTGGACAACCTCAGCCGTCGCAAGATCGATGTCGACCTTGAGGTGGAGTCATTAACACCGATCGTGAGCATCGGTGAACGCCTCAACGTGTGGGAAAGCATTGGCGGCAAGCCCATGCGATTCATCCATATCGATATCGCCCACGAATACCAACGCCTTCTCGATCTCATCATCGAAGAGAAGCCCGATTCGATCGTGCACTTCGCCGAACAGCGCGCTGCGCCCTACTCGATGAAGAGCAGCGCCACCAAGCGCTACACCGTTGACAACAACGTGAACGGCACCCACAACCTGCTTGCCGCGATCGTGGAATCGGGCCAGGACATCCACGTGGTGCACCTCGGCACGATGGGTGTGTACGGCTATGGCTCCCACCGTGGCGCCACCATTCCTGAGGGCTACCTCAAGGTGGAAGTGCCCCAACCTGACGGCAGCCGTTTTGAAGAGGAAATTCTTCATCCGGCCAGTCCTGGCAGCGTTTATCACATGACCAAAACGCTCGATCAGTTGCTGTTCCTCTACTACAACAAGAACGACAAGGTCAGAATTACCGACCTTCACCAAGGCATTGTTTGGGGCACCAACACCGAGGCCACAGATCGTGATCCGCGACTCACCAACCGCTTTGATTACGACGGTGACTACGGAACGGTTCTGAACCGCTTCCTGATGCAAGCAGCGATCGGATATCCACTCACCGTGCATGGCACCGGCGGGCAAACCCGCGCCTTCATTCACATCCGTGACTCGGTGCGTTGCGTGCAGCTCGCGCTCGAAAACCGTCCGGAGAAAGGCGAACGGGTCAAGATCTTCAACCAAATGACCGAAAGCCATCAAGTGGGCGAACTCGCCAAGAAGGTGGCAGCGCTCACAGGTGCTCAGGTGAACAATCTTCCGAACCCCCGTAACGAAGCCGTTGAAAACGATCTGATTGTGGACAACCGCTGCTTCATCGAGCTGGGGCTCAAACCCACCACCCTTGATGATGGCCTTCTCAAAGAGGTTGTCGAAATTGCGACGAAATACGCCGATCGCTGCGACCGCAATCGCATCCTCTGTACGTCGGCCTGGACCAAGACGCAAGCCCAAGCCATTGGCAACGCCTCCTGATCGGGACTGACCCTTGAAAATCGCCTTTTTTACCGAAACCTTCCTCCCCAAAGTCGACGGCATCGTCACCCGGCTCACCAAAACGGTGAAGCACCTGGTGGATGCTGGAGATGAGGTGGTGGTGTTCTGTCCAGAAGGCGCACCCAGCAACTACATGGGAGCCAAGGTGGTAGGCGTTCCCGCCATGCCCTTGCCGCTCTACCCAGAGCTGAAGCTGGCCTTACCGCGGCCTGCTGTCTCCGAGGCCATCGATGCCTTCCAGCCAGACCTGATCCACGTGGTGAATCCAGCGGTTCTGGGCTTGGGAGGCATCTGGCTCGCCAAGAGCAAATCCATCCCCCTGATCGCCAGCTATCACACACACCTGCCGAAGTATCTCGAGCACTACGGCATGGGCATGCTCGAACCCTTGTTGTGGGAACTTCTCAAAGCAGCTCATAACCAAGCTTTGCTGAATCTCTGCACCTCCACCGCGATGGTGCAAGAGCTCAGCGATAAGGGCATCCAGCACACCGCCCTGTGGCAGCGGGGCGTGGATACAGAGATGTTCCGGCCCGAGTTGCGTAGCCCAGAACTCCGTCAACGCCTGCTCGGTGCATACGACGACCGCGGAGCACTTCTGCTGTATGTCGGTCGTCTCTCCGCAGAAAAACAGATCGAACGGATCCGTCCGGTGCTCGAGGCGTTGCCCGATGCGCGACTGGCGCTGGTAGGCGATGGCCCCCACCGGCAGCAACTGGAAAAGCATTTCGAGGGAACAGCCACCACCTTTGTGGGCTATCTGGCCGGAGAAGAACTCGCTGGGGCCTACGCCAGCGGTGATGCCTTTCTCTTCCCATCCAGCACCGAAACCCTTGGCCTTGTGTTGCTCGAGGCGATGGCCGCTGGCTGCCCAGTGGTAGGTGCCAATCGCGGTGGCATCCCGGACATCATTAGCGACGGCGTGAACGGTTGTCTCTATGAACCAGACGGGGCAGATGCGGGGGCCGGCAGCTTGATCGAAGCCACCGGCAAGCTGCTTGGCAATGACCTCGAGCGTCAAGCCCTCCGCAATGCCGCCCGCTCAGAAGCCGAACGCTGGGGCTGGGCTGGGGCAACAGAACAGCTAAGGAGCTATTACCGCCAGGTGCTCTCCTCAGACCTCAGCTCAGCGGCCTAAGTCAAGTCTGTTTGCGATTGCGGTTCCACACTTCAATCACTTTCTTAGCCATCGGCAGCGCATGCACGGAGCCTCCCCCAGGGGTGTTCTGCGCAAAGGCCACCACCACGATCTCCCCGTTCGGGTAGGGGGCATAACTGGCAAACCAGGCATGATCTGGGCCACCCGTGCTGTCCTCCGCTGTACCCGTCTTGCCGGCCGCAGGAGGAATGCCCTCCCCGTTCAGGCCATAGCCAGTGCCGTCCTCCACGACCTTGCGCAAACCTTCTCGGATCTTTGCCAGGGTTGCTGGCTTGATCGGCACCTTGGAACGCCGCGATGGAGCAGTCCAATCCAAGCCTTGATCCGCAAGGTGGGGGGTGACCAGCCAACCACCATTGGCAAACACGCAATAGGCCCGTGCCAATTGCAGCGGGGTGATCTGCACCACCGACTGACCAATCGAAGCCGAGGCCATGTCCTCAGGAATCCAAGGAGTGGAACCAGGCTCCGCCCAGCCGCGGCCCTCCTTTGCCCACTCTTCATCACCAACGAGACCCACATTTTCTTCCCAACCGATTTCAATCCCTGTCTTCCGCCCAAAACCAAGTTGCGTGGAGGCTTTCTTGAGAGCAAGCGAGCCTGCACCCACACCCACTTGATAGAAAAACGTATTGCTGGAGAAGCGCAGGGCATCGGCGTAGCCAATCCGTCCAAAGCCAGCACCATTGTGATCAGGGAAACAATGGCCGCCGTAGGTGATGCAGGCGGTGGTGTTCAACTTGACCTCCGCCGGAAATTTGCCCGACGCCATTCCCGCCATCGCTGTCACGGGCTTCCACGTGCTTCCAGGGTCATAGGCATTCATGGCACGGCTCAGCAGCGGCTTTTTGGGATTTGAAAACAGCGCGTCGTACTCCTTCTGAGTGGTGACAAGTTGCGAGAAAAAATTGGGATCAAACGTCGGATTGCTCGCAAGCGCCAAGATCGCTCCGTTGCGAGGGTCCATGGCCACAATCGCGCCGCCAGGCTTATCAGCCAAAGCCTGCTCAGCCGTCTTCTGAAGATCAAGATCCAGCGTGAGCGTGAGGTCTTTGCCGGCCACCGATGGCCGATCACCCAGGTGCCTCTGCACCTCACCCATGGCATTCACTTCGAGCATTTGCCCGCCCCACTTGCCCCGCAAATGCGACTCGTAGGCCGCCTCGACGCCGATGCGACCAATCCGATCGCGAATTTTGTAACCCCGATCAGCCAGTGATTTGTATTCCTCCTCCGTGATCGGCTGGGTGTAGCCGAGGGTATGGGCTGCCAATGTTCCGTGGGGATAGGCGCGAAGAATATCCACGTCCACTTGGGCGCCCTTCAGTCCGAGGGACTGCTCCCGGAAACGAAGCACCTGCTCGGAGCTGAGTTCGCTAGCCAAATTGATGCGGTAACCATTGCGATCCGGCCCGGACTGGCGGCGACGATCCAGGGTTGACGGGTCGAGATCCAGAAGACTGGCAAGGCGATCGCGCAACTCCGGCCAGGACGCGTCATCCACCAAGCGCGGCTCCACATACAACGAATAGGTGAGTTTGCTGGAGGCCAAGACCCGCCCTTTGCGATCAAGAAGACGGCCACGCGTTGGCGATCTCGGTACGAGTCGAATGCGGTTTTCATCCGCCAACTGCCTGTAGCGAGGGCCCTCCAACACCTGGAGCCACACCAAGCGAGCAACCATGGCGCTGCAAAACAACAGCACTAAGCCGAACAAGACCAGGGGCTGCTGGCGCAAACCGCTTTGACGTTGAGCGTCCCTTTGGGGAGAGGCGGAGCGGGTCATGCCCTTCAGCTCTCTTGCTCAAGCTGAGCTTCCAAGGCCTGAAGCCGCTGGGTAATCCTCGCCAGAACCTCGCCCAACTGCTGTTCTTCCTGTTCTGGTGAACGGCCTTCTTCGATGACGTCAACCACCTCGGCGGTGGGCTCCTCCACAGCCACCTGCACGGGCATGACTGGATTGCCGAGCCCAGGACTCACTTGATCGAGTCGTTCACGCACACCCTTTGCGGCCGGTTCACCTTCATCGCGCAACTCACGCAACGGATCTGATGCCCCTGAGGTAAACGATTCCACCACCTTGGCGGGGCCTCCAGCACGGGCCCGCTCCACCAAAGCGAGCCCCACAGGCAACACGTCCTGCATCAATGCCAGTCGCAGGGTGTCAAACGGTTGATTGTCAGCCATGAGCAGACCCGACTCAGCGCATTCCAGTCTGCTGCGGAGGAGGCAAAAGTGTCGGACAACTTGAATTCGATGACCCAAGCCACCAACCACCCACACCTGTGAGCACCAACAACGCCACCGCTGGAGCCAAGGCGTGATGGGTCGCTTCTAAAGAAAGCCATTCCCCCCAGGAGCGCCAAAAACGATCACGGTCGAAGCGACGTCGTTCCCAGGTTTCCTGCTTGGCGCGTCGCCGGTACGACTTCTCCACCCAACGCTCAAACGATCGCTTCTTGGTGATCGCCATCTTGCGCTCCACCTCGAGCAGATGCCCGGAGCTGAGCTCAGGATGAAACGTCCCAATCAGCTCCATGCTTTTGAGGAACATCTCCACAGCTCCATCCTTAATCTCTCGATCAGAATCTTTGAGCAAGGTCCAGTCGAGCTCTGGATAAAAGCGACTGCGATTCGAGGCAATCTGCTCTTCCGAGAGCTGGCCCGGTTCGCGCAACCAACGATCCGTATTGCTGTCGAAACGACGCCAATACAAAAAAGGGTTGATGTAGATCGTTTTCCCTGCCAACAAAATGCTGTCTTGCTGAAGACGGCGCTGAAGCTGGAGGTCCTGCTCTTGAGCAGCGGTCAAGGGATTGATGCCGGGCGC
>ERZ891134.593-NODE-593-length-28899-cov-5.696471_pt1 | contig 28899 bp, 32 predicted proteins | sample MGYA00520888_ERZ891134 | MGnify/ENA primary metagenome ERZ891134 (study PRJEB32303, sample SAMEA104408692) | aquatic metagenome | biome: Brackish water; feature: Coastal; material: water | place: Baltic Sea | collected 2014-10-23 | depth 10 m ... | reverse complement strand
GAATACATATCTTTCAGTTAATTTATTTTTATAGTATTATAATGATTCTATCAATAAATGAAAATAGATCTAACTTATATCATATTATTTATAATATTTTTGATAATATGGATTTATTTACTTCAGATAATAATGTCTTTATCTTATCTAATTTATCAAATTCAATTGAATTTTTAAATGAAACATTCAGCGACATAAATGCAAATTCAAATCAATTCCTTTCTGAACAAATAATAATGACACAGACTTTAGAAGCAAATTTAGATATTGTAAATAAAGCAGACATTGAACTTTTAGATATCAAGTCTAAAACTGATTTTAAAAATTTGTATTTAAGAATACTAAATTATGAATATTTTAAAGTAAGTATGGATTTATTATGACCATTCAGTTATTGAAATAAAAAATTTTAATTATGCAATACTTCTATAAAATTTTTTTTAATGCAGTAACCATACTTCTGTGTTTGACAACTAGTGCGTATACACAAATAGATAATGATAAAATACATATCGATTTTTTCAATGGTATGTTTGATCTTAGTGTAGTAGATTTTTTGGGTACTGAAGATGTAAAAAAAATCTATAACTTTGATTATCAAGTTAAAGGTATAATTGACTCAAATAGATATGATATGTTGTATTTATTTGACGAATTTGCTGAATATCACATCATTTTACCCTCAAGTGTATTATTAGACTCAAATATTAGTTCTAACCAATATGGTTTCCAATTTGTCATGACGAGTGGGAAATACGATTCGAATATTTATGATGGCATTACTAGTATTATTTTTAATACTGACTTAGATACAATTTTTCAAACTTCAGGAAACTCAGTTTTTTTAATAGACGATAAAAGATTTAACTATAACTATAATTTACGGCGTTTTGAGACTAAAGATATTGTTGTAAATGTAGAGTCTTCCGACTTAGATTTCTGGGAAATACTTTCTACATCAAAAGAAGCTAGATTTAGAGTTCAAGGTTATGTAATAATCATTGAAGAAAATGTAAAAAAACAAATCAGGACTATTTTAAAAATTTTAGATGAAATTAAGCCTAAACAAGACTTATTAAAAAAAGAAGAGACTAATTCCTATATAATAGCCTGGGAAACAAATTTACCAAGAACACCAATAAAACAAGTATTGCCTAAAAATGTTATAAATTTTGAAGGGTCAATTACAGTACGCTTTGAAGTAAATCCTAATGGTACTATCGGATTAGTCAAGAGAATACATGAAATGGAGCCAATGTTTGAAAGAGAAATTTTAAAAGCATTAAGGGGTTGGAGGTTTGAAAAGCTACCCAACACAACTAATCAAAATGGACAGTGGGGTACAATTACCTTTTATTTTGAGCAATAATAGAATAGAAAAGAGTATAATTATAGTTCATACATATATATATTATTATTACACCTACAATTATCTATAAGAAATTGAACATAAATACTGAAATCTAATATTTGGGAAGGAACATTTGTTCATGCAGTGTAGTTATATCTAAATGAAAAATAACTATACTTTACAATTTGAGGCAGAGTTACCTAAAATTAACCTTCTCACACACACAGACGTTTATTTGGTTTTTTACGATCAACTAAATAGTAATAATTTTCCTTCATGGGTAAAGAAGGAAAAACCACTATTATTATTTATTGAATCATTGCAAGCTGAAAAAGTAATGTCTTTCCATAAAAAGAAATTAATTTTTAAGTTTAGTGCGATGCGTCACTTTGCTTTAGAGTGTAGTAAATTAGGATATCCAATTTCATATCATAGTACTGCTAATGATTTTAGTACTAGCATAATTTCCTTATTCGAATCCAATAAAAATTGGAAATTACATTACATGACACCCAATGAATGGGATTCTAAACAAGCTTTAAATAAGTTTAAATCACAATTCCAAAACACAACTGAATATCCAAATAATTTTTTCTTAGCATCTGTAGAAAAGTATGCTGAACGAATATTAAATGGATGGCGAATGGAATATTTTTATCGTGAGATAAGAAAGCAGACAGAATACTTAATGGATGGTGATATCCCCCTAGGCGGTCAATGGAATTATGATAAAGAAAATAGAAAGAAACTACCAAAGCATATCACTTTACCTGGAGTTTTTAAGGTAGAACCTGATGAAATTACCCAAGAAGTTATTGATATGGTTGAGGGCCAATTTTCTAATAATTTTGGGAAATCTGCCAATTTTAATTTTGGGGTATCACGTAGCCATGGATTAAATGCTCTAAATTTATTTTTAGAAAAAGGCTTAACAAATTTTGGACCTTATGAAGATGCAATGACTACTCGTGGATCTGTTTTATTCCATAGCCAGTTGTCAATTTATATGAATATAGGACTTATAAGCCCTAAGGAAGTGTGTGATGCAGCCATTGACTACGCAGAACATACCAAATCGGTACCACTTTCTTCTTTAGAAGGGTTTATTCGTCAGATCATAGGTTGGCGTGAATTTATTCGGATATACTATGAGGCAATGATGCCCGATGTGCGAGAGGCTAATTACTTTGGTTTTGAGAACGATTTACCCGCCGCTTATTGGACCTCCAAGACTAACATGAAATGCTTGAGTGAATGTGTTCGTCCAGTTATCGAACAGGGGTATGTACATCATATCCCTCGATTAATGATTTTGAGTAATTTTAGTAATCTCACTGGCACAGATCCAAGATTACTGAATGAATGGTTTTGGTTGGGTTTTGTAGATGCCTATGAATGGGTGGTGTTACCCAATGTTTTAGGTATGAGCACCTTTGCTGACGGAGGTGTTCTTGCCTCGAAGCCGTATGTTGCTGGTGGAAATTACGTGAATAAAATGAGTGATTATTGCGGTAATTGCGTTTATGATGTAAAGGAAAAAACGGGCGACAATGCGTGTCCGTTAAATTACCTTTATTGGAATTTTATCGATGAACAGCGGGATACCTTTCGTCAAAATGGACGCGCAAATTTTATGGTTAATACCTTTGATAAAAAAAGTAATGAAGAAAAAAATGCAATTAAGGAATCGGCAGAAAAGTTTTTAGCCAATTTACCCCGTTTGTCAAAAATGGATTGGCAAGAAAAAGAATCATCCAAGTCGTGATTTGTAGCTTTTTTGGCGAATAATTGTTAGTGGAAACTAAATGAAAGAACATATGAAGCTTAGTGGAGTTAAAAATATCAACAGTTATCGCAAGTTTGTACGAAATAAGGCCGATTGGAACAGAGATGGCGAATATTTAGTCTATTGGATGCAGGCTAACAGAAGGTTAGAATACAATTATGCATTGGAATATGCGGTGGCTGTAGCTAATACCCTTCAAAAACCCTTACTCATTTATGAAGGACTCAATGTAGATTATCCCTGGGCTTGTGATCGCTTTCATCATTTTATTTTGGAGGGAATGCGAGAACATCGCGATTATTTTAACCAAGAAAACAGCAAGGGAGTCACGTATGTACCATTTGTGGAGTCCGAAATAGGGCACGGTAAGGGTCTTATTTATGCCTTGGCTCAACATGCGTGTGGAATAATCAGTGATGAATTCCCTGTATTCATTATTCGAGAGCATAACGAATGGGTAGCAAACAAAATAACCATTCCTTTTATTACTATAGACTCTAACGGGATTATACCTCTAGGTATAACAGATAAAGATCCTTATTCGGCTTATTTGTTTCGAAAAGTAATGCAGAAACATCTAGTGGAGGCACTAAGGTATCCTCCAGTGAAACAACCGTTGTTAGACCTGGAAGATTGGGGGCAGTTTAACCTTCCAGTAGGATTCAACGATCGATATGTGTTTGATCAGCGCCAACTTGACCGGATGGATGAATTTGTTTCGAGTTTACCAATAAATCATGAAGTGGCTAAAGTAAACAGGGTTGGTACTCGTGCCGAAGCATTAGAACGGATGAACCATTTTGTAGAATTCAAATTAGCCCGATACGATGAAGATAGAAATCACCCAGACCAACAAGGGGGGAGCGGGTTAAGCCCATGGTTACATTTTGGGAAAATTAGCTCATTTGAAATTGTAGAGCGGGTCTTCTCCAAGCAGCCATTAAATTGGAGAATAGAGGATTCGGAACCTAACGGAGGAAAAAATAGCGGTTTTTTCCGAGGGCATAGTTACGTGGAATCTTTTTTGGATGAACTAATCACATGGAGGGAAGTCGGGTTTCAATTTGCACACCATCGCTCTGATTATGATCGATTCGATAGCTTACCGGATTGGGCTAAGAAAACGATGAATGAGCATGACCAAGATCCAAGAGAATATGTGTATAGCTTAGAAGAGTTAGCTCAATCGAAAACACATGATCCTATTTGGAATGCGGCCCAAACAGAACTTCGAAGCCAAGGAGTAATGCATAATTATTTACGTATGTTATGGGGGAAAAAAATTATCGAATGGACAGGATCCCACGAACAAGCGTTGGATGTACTCATTGAGTTAAACAATCGATATGCTCTTGACGGCAGAGATCCAAACAGTTACTCAGGTATTTTTTGGTGTTTGGGTCGGTTTGATCGGGCGTGGCAAGAGCGGACAATTTTTGGTAAACTTCGCTTCATGTCCAGCGATAGTACAAGTAAAAAAATCAAATTAAAGCAGTATTTGCAAACCTATGGATCTTTTCGTCCCACCTCTTAAGCAACCGCTAGCTACTCGAATGCGCCCAAAAGAGCTGTCTCAATTTATCGGGCAGGAGCATTTGGTAGGTGAGGGTAAAATGATACGAAGGATTATAGAGTCCAAGGTACTTAGTTCGCTTATTTTTTATGGTCCAGCCTCCTCTGGCAAAACAACCTTAGCCCATGTAATTGCAAAAGAGTTGGGGGTGCCGTTTGAACAGATCAATGCGGTCTTAGACGGGGTTAAGCAGCTTCGTGAAATAGTGGAAAAAGCTGAAAAAAAGAGGACTCTGAGTGGGCAACAAACCCTTTTATTTGTTGATGAAATACATCGTTGGAATAAAGCTCAGCAAGATGCCTTATTGCCACATATTGAATCGGGCTTACTTTTACTCATTGGGGCTACGACGGAGAACCCTTACTACGCATTGGTATCACCCCTGTTATCCCGATGTCAACTTTTTGAGTTATTTGCTTTGGACCAAGAACAGGTTCGGAAGGCTATAGAAACCGCGTTAGTGGATAAGTCAAATGGTTTTGGTGAATGGGACATTGACGTTCATCCAGAAGCTATTCAGCATTGGGCCTCTTTTGCAGCAGGTGATATTCGAAACGCGTTAAATGCGGTTGAAATGGCTGTTCTTTCAACGCCAAAATCTTTGGATGGAAAGGTATATATCGACCGTGAGATTGCAGAAGAAAGTATTCAAAAGCGGCAAAGAAGATACAGTGGAACAGGTGATGAGCATTATCACTATGGATCCGCTTTTATTAAATCGATGAGAGGGTCAGATCCGGATGCAGCCTTATATTGGCTAGGGGCTATGCTCGAAGGTGGTGAAGATCCATTATTTTTGTTTAGGCGTATGTTGATATTTGCGAGTGAAGATGTCGGAATGGCGGATCCTACAACCCTTGCCGTGGTCGAGTCAAGTGTAAAGGCATTTCAACAGTGCGGAATGCCAGAGGGGCTCTATTTTCTGAGTCAAGCATGCTTACATTGTAGCTTAGCGCCTAAAAGTAATTCAACCAAAGCCATCTTTAAAGCTCTGAAGCATATACAAGAGCATGGAGTGGGGCTAGTACCAGGTCACTTGAAGGATAAAACAGCGAGTAAACTAAAAGCAAAGTATGAGCAATCGGCCAACGAATCAGCCGATTACCAATACCCTCATGACTACTCCAATCATTGGATAAATGCTACATACTTACCCGAAAATGTATCTGATATTTCATTCTATGATCCAGGTACGGAAGGTCGAGAGAAGCGATATTGGGAACGTTTGGAACAAATTAAGGGTAACAGTAAGGCCGGTAGAAATAACCAAGGATAAAATAGATCAGCAAATAAGGAATATGTTTAAACTAGCCATCATTGTTGGTACCGATCGTCCAAATTCAAAGAGTCAGGATATGGCTGTGTATGTAAAAGAGCAGTACAGCAAACGGGGAGTAGATGCCCACATATTTTCGATGGCCGACTTTCCTTTAGGTAGCGTGGTTGGTGGTCCTTATGGTAAAGAAATTCCTGAAATTGAAGCGTTCCGAGCACCAATACTAGCCTGTGACGCTCTATTGTTTGTGATACCGGAATATAATGGGTCTTTTCCTGGAGTATTAAAGGTATTTATAGATTATTTACCCTTTCCAAGTGCATTTAAGGCAATGCCTATTGCCTATATTGGAATTTCAGCTGGGGCTTTTGGTTCACTTCGTGCGGTAGAACAACTCCAAATGGTAGCCAACTACCGCAATGCCCTCAGTTATCCCGAGCGTGTGTTTGTGAGTCGATTCAAATCAAACTTTTCGCCGGAGACGGGTTTAACTGTGCCGCTACAACAAGAACTACTTCTAAGCCAAACCAACGGATTCATAGACTTTGTAAAGCGAATGCAATAGCTAGCACTGCCTCGGCACATCGTAAGAAAGAAAATTCACTGTACATTTACCTACACATCGGTATTCATTGTATCAATGAACAAGATGATAGATAGGACTGGTCTAATAGGTCTTCAGAAGATACCCTACACCATGCAAGGTGATCAAATGACGAGGTTCATCGGGTTGGCTTTCAATTTTTGCCCTAAGCTTAGATATATGGACATCAACGGTTCTTGTGTTGGTACTGTATTCATATCGCCAAACTTTTTCTAATAATTCGTCCCGTGATACTGGTTCACCACCTGCCTGCAATAAGTAGCGGATGAGTTCGATTTCTCTAGCGGTAAGTTCATTGGTTTTGCCATCGGCGAAAATGGCTTTTGATTCTAGCAGATCTATCTTGGTAGTACCCAATTGCAAGACTTCGATGTTATTGGAAGAAGAATAGGTTCCAGCTCTTCGCAGGCGCGCCTGAATTCTAGCTAGTAGTTCTTTCACCCCAAACGGTTTGGTGATGTAATCATCGGCGCCTATATCCAAGCCCTTCACTTTATCCAACTCCTGATCTTTTGCGGTAAGCATGATAATGGGAAAAGTAAATTTTAGAGATCGTATTTCTTGGCAAATTTCATAGCCATTTTTGCCAGGAAGCATAATATCTAAAATCATAATATCCGGCTTATGCTCTTGAGCCAACCCTACTGCTTGTTCGCCATCTTCACTTACAATTACCTCATATCCTTCACTCTCTAATGTATCTCTTAGGGTGAAAATAAGACTGGGTTCATCTTCAACAAGTAATATTCGAATTTCTTTATTTGCCATAATTAAACGATTGTTTCCGATGCGAGGGTACTGGTTTCTCTGGTTGATGTCACTGCTACACCATCCCTTTGAGTGGGATTATTTATCTCCGTTGGTTGTACATTATACTCTGGAAAAAATAAGGTGAAGGTGCTGCCTTTTTGCCATTCACTTTTTACGGTGACGGTACCTTTATTTAATTCCATAAGTCCTTGTACAATACTAAGTCCTAGTCCGTGACCTTTGGTTTTTGCTGAAAGTGAATCCTCGACACGGTAGAATTTTTTGAAAATGTTTTTAATGTGAGATCGTGGGATACCAATGCCTTGATCCTTTACGTGTAAAATAAACCCATCATTAGTAACGGACAATTGTACATCTATAGTAGAAGGTCCGCTGGAATATTTTACTGCATTGTCTATTAAATTGGTAAGAATAACCTTGATGTGATCTGGGTCAACCAAGATGATAGCGTTATCCGTATCATAGGAGTAGTCAATAGAATGCCCTTTTTTCTTTGCTAATGGATGCTGCTGGTGGATAATATTTTTAACCAACAAATGTAGGTTATGCGGACTGGCGTGTATGAGGGTAGTACCGTAGTCCGAACGTGCGACATCCAAAAGCATTTCAATCATTTTGTTCAAACGAATAGACTCCTGGTAAATATGGGTGCCGTATTCCTTCAACCGCTTGGGTTGTGTTACTCTTCCATCGGCAATGTTTTCTCCCGCAGCTTGCATAACAGCTAAGGGTGTTTTTAGTTCATGGGTCACATTCGCTAAAAAGTCGGCTTGTTGTTGGAGTATACTACGTTCTTTTTGAGCGGTGTAGAATATATAGAACAACGCACCTAACAATAGAATAACTGAAAAACCCAACACCACGATATTTTTTGTAAAGGTAGCGTGATATAGACTAACTGAGGCGTTATCTAAGAAGGCGATTTTCAGGTTCCAGTTTTCAAACATTCGCCCAAAATCTACACGCTGCTGAACCTCCTCTATTTGGAAGGGTATCTCGTTGTTGTTGGTTGCTAATACGACGTCATTTGCCCAATCATGTAACCAAACTACCGATGTGGTTTTACTAGAATCAAAATACTGTTGTATTTCAGGTGAAATAACTTCATTTATGAGGTAATCCCTATCTATGGTTGCTGTTAAGTATCCAATGACAGAGTTTTCATGTAAATTAATGAACCCAATATTCATTGAACGATGGGCATCAAACTCGGTATTGGTATTCCAGCGATAATCAAAGTTATTCAGCTCAATTCTAGCTTTAGTTCGCACCAAACCAACACCGTCACATAAATTCTGAGGATACTGGTTGGTGAGATTTAATAGGGACGTTTCGCGATCTAACACGTAAATTTGACTTCCCTCAGTGCAGGGATCTACATTCGCTGGAGTATAATAAACTCCACTAAAGACAGGACTCATAGCCACTTGGACTATTTTTTCTCGAACTTGTTCTGGAAATTGACCACGCTCTTCAATACTTCCTTCTATGGGCTCTAACTCAAGGCTGTTAAATCCTCTATAAGGTCGATAAATAGTTCTACGAACATTGAGTACTACTTCATCTAAAAGGGCTATTTGCTTTTTTTGCTCTCCCTGGATAAGTGTGTCCCGCACATCGTATAACATATATACGTTCATAGCGGTTAGAGTTAGAATAGCTATTAAACTCGTTGATAATAGACCCCATCTTATAACTTTATTTATAAGCATAATCTTTACGTACTAATATGTATTGGCTTTTTCAATTCTAACGCGGCCAGTAGTAATTATAAATATGACTATTATAAACATTATTTAATTTAACTAAAGACTAGTAAGAAACATTAAAACAAAATTTAACAACAGCTTTCAATGAGTTGTATAAAGAAATTAAATTCTTGATTTAAACTTAGTTAAAATGTATATTTTCACTTTTATTTTAAAAAATATACAGATTGAAGGATAAGCAGAAAGAAATAAACGAAGTAATTGATCTTGCAAAAAGAGAGTTGCATGATTTCATATCTCCCTTAAACGCACTAGACTATTATATCGATAGTATAAGAGTTGGTAATGAAGATGATAAAAACTTTGAAGAGAAATATTTAAAGACACAAGAGTGTTTGGAGAGTTTGTATTCTAGAATTAATCGTTTGAATGAACTTTTAAGAAATATTTAAGTCTTTTGAATAGGTTAGGGCAAACATAACATAATGCTAAATTCATCCTTCAAAGTATTAGTATTATAGTGTAGTATACCATTGATGCTCTGACATAATATAGTTGCAAGTGTTAATCCTAAACCCATTCTATCTGCTTTTGAGCTGACAAATGGCTGAAAGAGATCATCTTTTATTTCCAAATCTTTGTCGATTTTGTTTGTTATTTGTAACCAATTATTATGTATTTCAACATGAATATTTTTTGAAATGTCACCATGAATAAGACAATTTTCGAGAAGTATTTTAATTATTAGATTAAGCTCATTTTTCTGATAAGTTCTAATGGCATCATTTTTCCTTGAATTAAGGATAATATTTGAATCTTCGAATTCATTGAATGTACTCAACATCGAATAAGTTGCAGCTTCTAAGTCTGTAACTTCCTCATTGATCTTAATATTATTGTCAATTTTTACTAACTCCTCAATTTCTTCCAAAAGATCAATAATTTTATTTATACCCAGTTCGACAGCATTAATTTTTTTTAATGCTGCTTCGTCATCAATATTTGTGGGTAGTAGTTCTAAGTAGCCACTTACTCCAGTTAGGGGCGATCTGAGTCTATGTAATATCATTGATACCATTCTTTTCCAACTAGATATCATTTCATCAGTGAATGGCGGTTTATATGGAATAAATTCGATTTGGTTTAAAGATCCAAGATAATTTTCTTTTAACCTGTACCATGAGTTATCCATCAACACTAATTTTACTCTCAAGTTTTTACTTGAAATAGTAAAAAAGCAATCCTCAAATTGTTTTTCACTGGACTTAGTTTTGAAATTAGGCAAATTATGATCGGCAATTTTACCGCTTATACTATCGATAATGACACTGGAATAATCACTTTTTTGATAAATCACATCAAAAACATTGTTTAGTCTAATTTTATTAAAGCCCTTTACATGGTCATTTAAAAAATTCACCTCCATCTCTGGTGGTGTGTAATATTTATATGCTACTTGTTTTAATGCCATTTGATCAAAGAATTTAATAGTGTATTACAGTTATCAGCAAAATATTTAAACACAATACCAAATTGCAATCTTTTCCTATTCGAGGCACTATTTTCCTCACGACTATGAATTATGAATGCTCAAGTTTCTGCACGTTATTCTAATTTTAGGCTTATTGACTTAATCTGCCAGCAAAATGATTGGTGGCATAGGGTTTGCACCTGGTAGATGTGAATACAATAAAACAATTGATATGGATACAGGATTAAGCAAACTTTCAACTGCATTAGATGCATTAGTATTAAGGCAAAATATAACTGCTTCAAACATTGCAAATATAGATACTGAAGGTTACACCAAAAGAAAGGTAGAATTTGAAAAGTACCTACAAGAAGCAAAATTAAATGGTAACGATACAGCTGTTAAACCATCAATTGAAGTGACCGACCAAAAAGTTGATCTTGATACTGAATTAATTGAAATGGCTGAAACCCAGATGAAAGTTCAATTTGTGACTAGAATGATTAGAAGCCAGTTAGAATTGACAAAAATGGGAATAACTGGTAATCCAAATTCTAGACTATAACGGAATAAAAAATTATGTCATTGATAACCTCAAATAGTTTATTTCAAACAGCAGCAAGTGGACTTGAAGTCCAAAAAAAACGATTAGAAGCTGCAGCACAAAACATTGCAAATTCTAGAGTCTCGTCAGCGCCAGGCTCAATTGGATATCAAATTAAATCAGTATCCAGTAAGGGGCCTGACGATATAAATTTTTTAAATGTTTTTGAAAGTCAACTAGAAGGTGCTTCAAACCTGCAAAATGAAATAAATTCTTCTTCAAATTTAGGACCAACTTCTGAAATTGTTGAAACAGCAAAATATAGATATGAATACGAGCCAAACCACCCTGATGCAGACGAAAATGGTATGGTACAATACCCTGATGTAGATATGGTTGGTGAAATGGCAGCAATGGTAAGTGCAAATAGATTATACGAGGCAAATTTGAGCGTCATTGAAGCTGCTAAACAAATTATGAAAAGATCATTGGAGATATAATGAAAATAAATTTTAACATTCCCAGTAGTTTTAATAAAAAAGATAATTTAGAGCAACGAAATATTAATCCACCTAAAGATTTACCGGCTCTAACAAAAAATGAAAGTGAAACGATAGAAAAGTCGTTTAAAAATGATTTTGCTTACCAAAGTTATGATTACTCCGGAAGTAAAAGTATTAATACTACCCAATCAGGTAGTTTACTTGATATTAGAGGGTAATTGTTAAATTTTTTTAATAAATAATTAGATGATAATAAATAATATACCAACAATTGAATCCTCACTAATTGGCGAAGTTTCAAAAGTAAAAAATGAACAAGAGTCAACTTATGGAGACGCCTTTGGTGATATGTTGTCAAATACTTTAGATACCTTGAATGACAGTATAAATGCTGCAAATGAAGGTACTGAATCATTTTTATCAGGTGAAACAGAAAATGTACATGAGGTCATGCTGAAAATGCAAGATGCACATATTCAATTCCAGCTTATTACAGAAGTAAGGAATAAAATGGTAGAGGTTTATCAAGAAATTAGTCGCATGCAAATTTAATTTAATTTAGAGGATATTAATGGCAACTTCGGACAGTCAGATTCAAGAATTTTTTGGGGCAATGAATAGTGCCCAAAAAGTAATGTTTGGTTTACTACTAAGCTTAGTTATAATTATTTCAGGAGCGATTTTCTTTTGGGCTCAACAAGATGAGCAAGTTCTATTATTTGGGAATTTAAATTCAGATAATGCCAATGCAATAGTCCAAAAACTAGACGAAAAAAATATTGACTACCAAATTAGCAATGGTGGAAATGCGATATATGTACCAAGTGATAACGTTCACGCACTTAGACTGGAATTAGCATCGTATGGAGGTGGAAATACTGATAGTAAAGGATATGAATTATTTGACTCACAATCGCTTGGTATGACTGACTTTATGCAACAAGTCAATCAGAAAAGAGCGTTAGAAGGAGAATTACAACGTTCAATAAATAGTTTAACTCAAGTTAAAAATTCAAGGATACATTTAGTTTTACAGGAAAGATCGCCATTCGAAGAATCATCTGTTGAAGCTTCTGCTTCAGTTATATTAACATTAGAACCAGGAAATCGACTCTCTAACAATCAAACAGCAGGTATAGCCTCACTAATTTCTGGTAGTGTTGAAGGATTATCACCAAATAGTGTAATTATTTTGGATCAACTGGGTAATCGGTTGAGTGACGATGCTGATCGAGACTCAGGTGGGGATATGGGTAATATTCAGATGCAAATTAAGCAAAAATCCGAAGCATATCTGACAGAAAAAGGGCAATCAATGCTAGATAGAGTGTTAGGAGCTGGTAATAGTATTGTACGGGTCTCAGTTGAACATGATTTCCAAAAAGTAATGAGAGAGATAGATTCCTTTGATCCAGATTCTAGAATAATTATTTCTGAAACAAATAGTGATCAAACAACAGAAGATATTGACAGAGAACAAATCAATGCAACTGACTACACACCTGTTGAATATATGGATGAGGCTTTGGTCATTGGGCAAAACAATATTGAGTCATCAACCCAATCTAGAAATTATGAAGTGAGTCGAGAAAAGCAGTATATAGAAGAAACTCAAGGTGAGATTATCGACATAACAGCTTCAATATTACTTAATCAAAAAGTAGAACAATCATTAGATGGTAATGGTGAGCCTGTTTTAGATGGTAATGGTGAGCCCGTTACAGTTCCTATTCCTTATACCGATGATCAATTAGAAGATTTTAGAAAACTACTAGCAATGGCTTTGGGCATAGAAGCTGATGATGGCGGTTCAATTGAAGATAAAATAGCTGTTTCACAAATAGAATTTGAATATAGTCCATATAGGGAAAATATTGATTATCAAAACAATCAACCTAGTGATTTTAGTGATATTATTAGGTGGTCATTAATTGCTGTTAGTATGTTGTTGGTAGCATTTTTAACAAATAATGTTAGAAAGAATTTTACTGGATCGGTCATGCAAACCACTAGTGATTTTCAAATGGCTAATAATGAAATAGGAGGAGCTCCTGATGTAGCATCATTGCCTGAACAGAACTTAGATCAACCTCAACAAATGGAACAACCAGCATTAGAAGGTGAAAGTCAAGCTTCTAAACAAAATACAGATGCAATCAAGGACGAAATAGAAAAACTTTTTGTTAGTCAGCCATCAAAAGCTTCTGAAGTAGCTCGTATGATGTTTGAAAATGGATAATAAAAAATCATGAAAAATTTTAAATCCCTAACTGGTTCAGAAAAACTAGCGATTTTAGTAATGAGTATTGGCCTTGATGCTGCAAAAGAGGCACTTAAAGGGTTAAAACCAAAAGAAATTTCTAAAATCATCGTCGATGTCTCAAGGTTAGGTAAGATTCCAAAAGAAGTAGTGGCCCAAGTTTTAGCTGAGTATTACAAACTCATGAATACATCAAATGAAACTGTTAAAGGAGGTTCTGAGCAAGCTCAGAAAATGATAGCTTCTTTAGGGGAGGATCATAACACTGACCAAATTAATACATTGATAAAAAAAGATACAGCATTATCAATATTTGATGAATTCCAACAGACCAAAGTAGCAAGTATTTCGGATTTCTTAAAAAATGAACATCCACAGGTAATTGCTCTAATTTTTTCACAATTAAAGTCTGATAAAGCTGCTCAATTATTAGCAACTTTTGAAAAAGAAAAACAAGCTGATATAATGAATAGACTGGTTGTAATGAATGAAATATCACCAGATGTTATAGTAGAAATTAGTGAGGTAATTCAGGAAAACTTCGGATTTATAAATATTGAGGGTGAGGAAAGCTTATCTGGCACCTCAATGGTTGCACAAATATTAAATAATACAGATCAAGATGTAGAAGAAAATATTCTTGGTTCTATAGCCAAATATGATGAAGATCTTTCTACTCAAGTTAGAGATCAAATGTTCTTATTTACTGATATTCTGAACATTGACAAAGATGCAATGCAAGCGATAAATCTTGAAATAGATAAGGCTGATTTAGCTAAGGCTCTAAAAGGACAAGCTATTGAACTAGCAGACAAATTTTTCAATAATATGTCGGGTCGAGCTGCTGAGATGATAAAGGAGGATATGGAGAACTTGGGACCTTTAAAGGCTGCTGATGTTAAAGAGGCACAGCAAAATATTATCCGGAAAATACGTGACTTAGAAGCCAAAGGTGAGATTGTATTAAATAAGGATGAGGAAGATTTTATCGAGTAATGTATTTAGAGTTAGATAAAAATATGATACAAAAAAAAGACTCCTACGAGATTTTAAATTATCAAAAAATTTTTGACAAGGATAATCAATTAACAGAATTAAATCGTTTAAGAAATAACGAAAATGTAAACTTGATTATAGCGGAAGAGAAAATTAAATGGGAAAAAGATAAATCAGCTAAAATTCAAGAAGCTTTTGATAAAGGGTATAAAAAGAGTTCACTTGAAGGAAAATTAGAACTAGAGAAACAATCTATACTCTTCAACAGAATGTATAATGAGTTGAATGATTATTGGTATAAAGATAAAGAAGAATTCACATCATTTTTGATGGAAGTAGCAGTCAATTTGGCTCAAGAAATAGTGGGAACAATTGAAGTCTCCGATGAATACGTCGATGAACAAAATGATAAATTGATAGAAATTATTGATAAAGTTGAAAAAAATCTAAAACCTAACATTGAAGTATCTAGTAATGATATAGATTCGGTTAAAAGTTTAATCAATAATTCAGGACTAGAACATATGGTTTCATTAAGACCAAATTCAGAATTATTACCTGGAGAATTTGTGATTGATACCAATAAAGAGAGATGGATTAACACTAGAAAAGGCCTTTTAGAGGCATTTGGTAGAAAAGACTAAAATGGAGAATAAATTAGAGCGAACACTTTCTGATTTAATTATCAATAAGAAAGAAAAATTCGGAACTACTCTTAAAAAACCCTATAAAGTTGGTAAACTTCAATCAATTGTTGGGACAGTTATAGAATGTATAGGTATCGATGCAACAGTTGGTGAGTTATTTGGTATTGAAAATATTGATGGAAATGTAATTAAAGCAGAGGTTATTGGAATTAAAGATGGTAAGGCACTACTTCTTCCATTTGATAAGATAGTTGGTTTAAAGGAAGGTTGTATTGTATACTCATTGGGTAACTCTTTAACTATAAAGGTTGGTGAAGGGTTAATGGGCAGAGTATTAGATGCTAATGCACAACCCATAGATGGTAAAGGTAAAATTGCAAGATCGGATGAAGAAGATTTATATAAAAATGCACCTACTCCACTAGAGAGAGAACCAATTCGAGACGTTTTTAATTCTGGAATAAGATCAATAGATGCTTTTAATACAATAGGAATAGGTCAAAGATTAGGTCTATTTGCTGGATCTGGTGTTGGTAAAAGTGTTTTAATGGGCATGATCGCAAAAAATTCTTCTGCAGATGTTAATGTAATTGGTTTAATTGGTGAAAGGGGAAGAGAAGTCCAAGAATTTGTATCCGATACACTTGGACCTGATGGTTTGAAGAAATCAGTTGTTATAGCTTCTACTTCCGATACTTCAGCAATGAGTAGAATTAAAGCAGTATTTACTGCTACAGCCATTGCGGAATATTATAGAGATAAAGGGTTAAATGTCTTACTAATGATCGATTCTATTACTCGGGTTGCTATGGCGCAGCGTGAAATTGGTTTAGCTACAGGTGAACCACCTACAAGTAAAGGTTATACCCCTAGTGTATTTAGTCTTTTACCCAAACTACTTGAAAGGCCAGGAAAAACAAAGAAAGGCAGTATAACAGCGTTGTATACAGTATTGGTAGATAATGATGATATGAATGAGCCAATAGCTGATGCAGTCCGGTCTATTTTGGATGGCCATATCGTCTTATCAAGAAAATTAGCGCACAAAAACCATTACCCAGCGATTGATGTCTTGGAAAGTATTTCCAGAGTTATGGCAAATATTGTAACAAAGGATCAAAGAAATATAATGATGAAGGCGCGAAGTTTGCTTGCTATTTACCAAGAAGCAGAGGATTTAATCAATATAGGGGCATATGTAAGTGGATCTTCCAAAAAAATTGATGAAGCAGTCGAAAAAAATGAAAATTTGGTATCGTTTTTGATACAAGATATAGAAGAAACTTACGATCAAAACGCTTATTGGTCTAAACTTGAAGAAATAGTGTCTTAAGAGTGAAAAAATTCAAATATAAATTAGAAGCAGTTTTAGAGCATAAAAAACTCACACTAAATCGTGTGCAAAAAAAACAATCTGATTTACTTCGTGAAAAAGCAATGATTGACGAAGAATTAACATTAATTGCACAAACAAAGAGTAAATTATCAGAAAAGAGCAAGTTTAAAAACATTAACGATCTTAAAATCCATGACAATAAACTGTCAGGGTATAGACGTAGAGAAAGAGAATTAATAGAAAAAAGATCTCTTACTGAAGAAGAGATTACAAAAAGCTCAAATGCTTTAAAGAAGGCACACATTGCAAAAAGAAGTATTGAAATAGACAAAGAACGCAAACAGAATACATATACTGAGGCTTTGAATAAAAAAATTGAGTCTAGTTTATCAGATCTAGTAATTCAAAATTTTGTTAGACAGTAATACCTACTATGAAATTCACTAAAAAGAAAATCATAATATTGATCTCTGTGTCTGTGAGTATGCTTTTACTCGGTGGAATAGGGTTTTATTTGTTATATCCAAAAATGAATCCAGAAAAATATGAAGAAACAGTGCAACAGGTAGAAGTAGCAAATGCACTGAATGCTACTCTGAATACATCAGAATCTGAAAGTAGTTATTTGGAAAATAATATTGATGCAACAGACTCAGAAAGTCGAAAAATGTTAGTTGAAACTCAGAAGGTTCAAATTGATTCGCTGAAGTCCATAATTAGAGAACTAGAAAGTTTTAGAGATGAGCTAAATACAGAAAAAACAGACTTGAGCGAAAAAATAAAAAAATTAGAAGAACAAGCAAATCAAAAGGCAACGTTTCAAGAAGAATTAAAGGGGATTTTAAGTTTGGACGACAAGCAATTGAGTCCCATTCTCGAAAAAATGAATGATATGAAAGTCGCAGACATATACCAAGGTTCGACTGTAAATCAAAAACAGAAAATTTTACGTTGTCTAGATCCGGTAAAAGCTGCAAAACTATTGGAGGCAGTAATTAAATGAGCATATTAGGTTTTAATATTGATACTAGCAGTGTTCCAAAAATGGAATCATCTCAAACAATTGGCGGAAAGATTCAAGAGACCTCCAAAACGTTTAATGAATTTTTAAAAAGTAGTCCAGGAGATAAAAAAACTGAAGAAGGTTTTGTTAGTGAAGATAATAGCTCAAATTTAGTTCTTGAAACTACTGAAACTACTGAAACTACTGAAACTGCTGAAACTGCTGAAACTGTTGAAACTGTTGAAACTGTTGAAACTGCTGAAACTGTTGAAACTGTTGAAACTGTTGAAACTGCTGAAACAGAGAACTCTGAAAATATTGAAGAGACAGAGCAAATAGTAGGTGAAAATCTTTTGGTTGACAATCAAAATAAGATAATTACAAATCTATCTGAACAAAAGAGTAGTGTAAATGGACTGTCAGTAATGGCATCATCAGAGTTAAGTGATTCCATTTCACTTTCAAATGGTGTAGAAAAAAAACAATCATTAGATGCATTGAACAATTCTATATACAAAGGTGTCCTAATGGACGATCAAATTGATACTGACCAATTAGAATTAATAGATGAAGTAAACAACAAAAATATTAATGGGAATAAATTTCAAAACCACACCAATAATGGTATTAAGAGTATCATGGGAGCTACTAATAAAGTTATTATAAATGACGAAATAACTTTAAATCCAACTACTGAAGGCACGCTCGAAGAGATAACAGCAGATTCTGAAATAAGTCAAGAAGATGTACAATTAAATATTGGAATTAAAGGGATTGAATCCAGTACTAAATCTAGCAAAGGGTCAACATTTAATTTCAACTCAAACCAAAATAATCTTGAACAAATCAAGGAATTAGCAGCTGAGAGATTATCGACAAAGAATGAACTAATAGAAGAAAAATCTAAAGCTAATCTAGATGTAATTGCAGCCAAAGATTTAGGCAAAAATAACTTGAACCTGGACCAAATTATTTCATCCCCTCTTTTTCCAATTCAAATGGATCAACTTTCATGGAAAAATACTTCAAAAACTACAGAAAGTAACGATACAGTGGATCAAACATTTATCAACTCTACTTCTAAAGATCTGAATAATAATGTTCAAATGAATGAAATTTCGAAAGTGCAAAGAAACTCATTCAGTGAACATATAAGCAAGATTATGGATCAAAAAGAAATGATTTCAAAACTTTGGTCTAAATCTTATGTAGAATTTGAGAATGGCCAGAGAGTAGATGTATTTGCCAGAAAATATGAAAATGAGTTTCAGTTTAGAATTGAGACAAATCAATCTGAACTCCAGCAGAAAATTGAGAATGAAGTAGATAAAATTAAGGAAGGATTGCAGAGTAAATTTGAAACAGATATTAATTTCTTTTTTGGAAAAAATGATGATTCCCAATCGAATGAAGGTGCTAAGTCTACAACACAAAAATTAAATCCTATGAAAGATTCAGATCATACTAAAGACGAAGTTAGTAATGAAGGAATTAGTCAAAAAAGTCTTGGATATAACTCTAATGAATGGGTAGCGTAATGAATGTAAATGGAATACAAAGTACAAGTAATCCTTATGCGGGTAATAGCGCAGATAGGAATGCGATGGGTCAACAAGAATTTTTACAGTTGCTCGTTGCCCAAATGAAAAATCAAGATCCAATAAATCCAATGGATGGAACTGAATTCGCAAGTCAACTTGCTCAGTTTAACTCTGTAGAACAGTTGATAGGCGTTAATAGTGCACTTACAGATTTACAACAAAGTCAAAATATAATGAGTGCAGGGTTAACTAACTCAATGGCCGCATCATTGACAGGAAAAGAAGTTAAGGCCTTGTCAAATGAATTTAATTTGCAAGAAAATTCATCATTAGATTTTTCTTTTAAAATACCAAAAAGTGCTACTGAAGTTGAAATAGTTATAAAAGATGAGAATGGGAATCAAGTATTCACTGAAACTATGAAAGGAGTCCAAAAGGGTGAGCATGATTATTCTTGGGATGGCTCTAACGCTAATGGCGATAAAATGCCGAATGGCAAATATACTGTGGAAGTAAGACCAATGAGTGGTGACTCTCCCATGTCTGTTTTGACCTACACTAAAGGTATAGCTGAAAGAGTTAAGTTTACAGGTTCAGGGGTATATCTTATTGTCAATGGATTGGAAGTATCAATTGGTAATGTTGAAGAAATTGGTGTCAAAAACGACTAAAAAATTTTAAATAAAACAAACAATAAATAATAAATAATACTATGGCGTTACTAAAATCAATGAATTCTGGCGTAAGTGGCTTGAATGCATTTCAAAAAAAGATGGATGTAATTGGTAATAATATTGCTAATGTTGAAACAATTGGGTTTAAATCCTCAAGAGTTACTTTTTCACAATTAATGAGTAAAAATGAAGCAAGAAGTGGTGCAGGTTCAAACGCACCACAATTAACTGAACAAATTGGGTTAGGTGTGCGTGTTGGAAGTATTGACAGAGATTTTTCTCAAGGAGCACTTCAATCAACAGGAATGAACACAGATTTAGCCATAGAAGGGGATGGTTTTTTTGTAGTTAATAATAATGGCCAAAATTATTACTCTCGTGCTGGAAATTTTTCTTTCAATAAGGATGGATTTTTAGTTTCTGGTGATGGAAACATGATTCAAGGTTTCATGGCTGATGCAAACGGAAATGTAAACACAGGCACATTGGAAAGTCTGAGAGTAGATTTTGAAGGTACTGTACCACCAAAGAGAACTGAAGTTGTAACAGTAGGTGGAAATTTGAATTCTACTACTAGTACATACAGAACTCTTCAAAGTCAGTCAAGTTTAAAGGTGAGTGGTAATTCAGCCCAAGCTAGTTCACTTTTAAATGATCTAGACCAAACTAGTACATCATTTGTGGATGGTGATATTCTAACATTAGATATTACTTTACCAGACGGAACAGCGCCCACAACACCTATAACATTCATTTATGGTGCTGGTGCTGGAGCAAATGGTACTACTGTAGAGGATATGGTGAATCATTTTAACACTCAACTTAGTCCATTAGATGTGAGTGTTAGTATAGTTGATGGGGTTTTAAGTGTTAAATCAACTGTAATGGGAGAGACAGACCTTGAAGTAAATGGTTTAGATATAACTGGAACTGGGAGTATTAATTTTCCAATATTTAATACTATAAATGAAGGGAGTACAGGATCACATACGATAAGTACTACTGTTTTTGATACACTTGGTAATCAACATTCATTAATAGTAAGAATTATTCAAGAAGCTGAAGATTCATGGACCTATGAAGCAAGTTTCCTAGATGGAGAGACAATTACAAGTGGAAAAACAGGTAATATTAATTTTGTAAATGGTGATGTTGTACAGTCTAACTTTGAATTAACTTATGAAAGTTCAAATGGTACTGAAAATACATTAACGATCGGACTTGGTGACCCTCAAGAAGGAATATCATTCAATCAATATGGCGGTACAACGACCATGAAAGCTTTATCTCAAGATGGATATGGTCAAGGAAAACTAATTGATGTTGGGATATCTGGTGATGGTAAAGTAGAGGGTGTTTATGATAATGGGAATACTGTACCACTTGCTTTTCTTGCATTAGCTGAAGTTCAAAATGTGAATGGTTTAGAGCAAGTAACAGGTGGACTATTTAAAGCATCCTCAGCAGCTGGTGAAATAAATACTGGTTTTGCAGATGAGTTGGGTTCATCTATTGCATCAGGGTTTTTAGAAACTTCTAACGTTGACTTGGCCCGGGAGTTCACTGAAATGATCACTTCACAAAGAGCATATCAATCAAATGCTAGAGTAATTACAACATCAGATGAAATGTTAGTTGAGGCAGTAAATCTGAAACGTTAATAATTTAATTACTTGAGTAAACATATTAATTGATTATATTGCTCCGATAAGCGCTTTACTTAATAAGTAAGGCGTTTTATTTTTAAAACCAAATTTAATTCTATAAAGAATAAAAATAGACAAAATAGTTGTGAGTTAAATGTTCAAAGATAAAGGTTACATAATATCGCTTATTTTTATTGTCTTATTGATACTATTGACATTTACAGATCCCTATAAAGGCTTTCTTGGTTTTTTGGATCCTGCAGGAATGTTTATCATAGAATTCTTTGATCCTTTATCACTAGTTATTGTAGTGGGAGGATGTTTTGCTGCAACCATAATGCATTTTAGTGCAAGCAAAGTTAAATTAGCTTTCCAGCAAGTGAGTAAACTAATGCAATATGTTAATATGGATCTAAGGACAGAGCTTGAAATGTTAACGTTGTTTGCTAGGAAAGTCAGATCAAATGGTTTGTTAGCCTTAGATGATGATGTAGATCACATGTATAGTGATTACTTGCAAACAGGAATGCGAATGGCTGTGGATGGTTATGATCCAATTATATTAGAAAAAATTCTTGAGGACGAGATAACCAATTTGAACTATAAATACGATTTATGCGTGGATGTATTAAATGGCATTAAAGATTATGCGCCAGGTTTTGGTATGATTGGTACTGTTGTTGGTATGGTATTGTGTCTTGCCAATGCTATGACAGGTGATGTCCCATTAATTATTGCAGGTGTTAAGATTGCGTTACTGACCACTTTATGGGGATCAATAATTGCAAATGTAATAGCCTCACCTTTAGCAGGTAAATGTGAATTTCTAGGTGCTTTGGTAGAGAGAAGAAATAGAATGTACAAGGATGCTATCTTATCAATGGTGAATAAAGACAACCCTAGGGTGCTTGAGGAACGTTTGTTAACCTATATTGACGCCGGTGATAGAGTGGAATATCTGAAGCATCACCAAGAGTTTAAAGCTGTAAAGGAAAGAGACGCTAAATTATATTCAGTCTGGAAAGAAACAACAGGATTAGAAACAACAGAATGGGAAAGTCTAAAGAAAAAAGTGCAAGTTGGTTAGTTACTTATTCGGATATGGTAACGCTACTTATGTCGTTTTTCCTAGTCCTTTGGATATTATCCCCTGGGGTAACATCAGTAACATATGACACAATTATAGAATTGTTTGAAGAGCAAACGGGATTGCTTGAGGCTGCAAATAAATCACCTCAGTCAAATAGTGAAACACCAACACCTGAACGTATAGTTGATTATATTGAACAGACCAGGGCGGCATGGCAAGAACTTGCTGATGTTGTGAAAGAAGCCAATGTTACTGAACAAATGGATCTAGAGTTTCAACATCCTGATAAAGTATTAATCACACTTAATGACTCGTTAACATTCAATAGTGGATCAGATGTTTTATTACCACTCGCCGAGTTGGTGCTGAATTCTGTAGGAAAAGTCATTAAAGCAGAGCAATCCTTAGTCGAGGTACAGGGTCATACAGATAGTGTGCCGATTAATAGTGAAAAATTTAATTCTAATTGGCACTTAGGTGCTGCAAGAGCAGTTACCGTAGTTCAATATTTAGTGAATGCTTCTGATATGCCATCAGATGATTTTAAGGCAAGTAGTTATGGTGAAAATAAACCTGTTGCAACAAATATAACTACAGAAGGTAGACTCCAAAACAGAAGAGTAGAGATTTACATAAGAAAGGAATGGAGTATGGTAGAGAGATATGTAATTGAAGAAATGTTTGAGGCTGATTTATAAATGGCAGAAATCGAAAATATAGAAGAGGTTTCAGAGGAAAAAGATGCAGATACCAAATCAAAATTAATTGAGTTTGGTATATATGGTACTAGTGCTTTAGTATTCTTAATTATTGCATACTTTTTAGTAAATAGTTTCTACCCCGGAATATATAAGTTTCAAAATCTAGAAAAACCAGACAATAGTGTAAAAACAGTGGATCAACCAGAAGCTGAATATGATTTACTTATGTTAAAGACCGTTGTAAATCCAAAAGGAAGCGGTGCAAACAGGTTTTTGATGGTAGAAGTTGCTATAAATCCGTTATTAGACTTTTCATCAGAATTTGATAAGATGAATCCAATGTTGACCAGTTTAACAGGCGAATATTTTTCAAGTAAAACGGTTGAAGAATTATCTGAAGTAAAGAATAGAGAATTATTTAAAAGAGAATTAGCAGAACAGATCAATAGATATACGAAAGCAGGGTCAGGTAATAATTTGGTTTACGAATTATATTTCGTACAATTTATTATGCAATAATTCAGGTAAAGTCTATTAATTGGTAATATGGAAACAGGCAACTTAAAAAAAGAACAATCAAATTCTGATAAACTTATCATCAATTATGATTTTCAGCACCCTAGAATCGTATTTGGGAAAGAGTATATGAGAATTGTTAGTGAAAATAGTCGAGAGCTAGCAAGGTCTTTAAGTCAATTCTTTGGAAATATTTCTAAGATAGCTGTTGATTCGGCAATTAATAAAGTAAATGAATACACTAGCGACCAATTTATAGAGACATTAAATGATTCATTAACTGTCTCTCAAAATCTATTGAAAGAGTCCGAAGGGGCATTATTTATTATGTTTCCAACAGATTACTGCCACAAATACATAAATAAAGAAAGTGGTGGTACAGGAGATATTCAGCCCGATAGAGTTGATTTGACTGCTATTGAGCAGAAGATTTTATCCAGACTTTCAAAAGGGGTATTAAATCAAATTTTTAAGGCTTGGGAACCGATTGTATCTATGTCTTTGAAAAGTTCAATCTTTGAAAAAGACTATGAACTATTAGCACTTAAAAAAGCTGACAAACTTGTTGTCGTTGAATTTGAGTTAAGTTTTGGTGAAGTAAAAGAAATAATCCAAATTGGATATACTTCTACATTTCTGAGGGAAGTAATCAGTGATAATATTAACCAAAGTCAATCTTTTGTTGCTACTTCTTTAGATGATAGTGAAATTAGATCATTTCAAGCAACTATAAAAAATATGCCACTTACATTAAAAGTGTTATTAGGTCAAATTAATATGGGAATTGATGACTTGAACCAAATAAAAGTAGGTGATGTTTTACCATTAAAACAAAAAATCAGTCAGCCGTTAAATATATTAGCAGAAGACAAAATCAAATTTAAAGCTTACCCAGGCCAAAGTGATGGTCATAGATCAGTAAAACTCGTAGAGATAGTAAAAGAAACAATTACAAAACAAACTATTTAATATTATGAATGAAGAAGAACTTGAAGGTGAAAATGTACTAGGAGATGCTGAGTCTGAAACAGAATCAACAATAAACGAATCTGCAGATCAGGCGACTAAAGATGATGAAAATATAACTTCAGATGAGGTTACTGAAGCTGAAAAAGTTGAATTCCATGAATTTGATGATGTAGAGAAAACAAATATTGATTCATCAAATAATCTTGATATGCTCAAGGATGTTAATGTTGAGGTATCAGTAGAATTGGGCCGTATCACGATGCCACTAGGTGATGTGTTAAACTTGTCCAAAGGATCAGTAGTAGAATTAGAAAATTTGGCAGGTGAACAGATTAATGTATTAGTCAATGGACTAAATATTGCTAAGGGAGAAGTTGTGGTTATCGGTGAACATTTTGGGGTTAGAATCTCTAAATTAATTTCTACTAAACTCAAAAATCATTAATGAGTAAGATTCAACCAAATACTTTTAAATCTAAAGCCAAATCTGGAAAATATTTGAGGTATATCTCATTTTTTGGTATTGGAGTCATGGTAATCTGGTTGTTACTAGTATTAAACATGGATAGTAATGTCGGGACAAGTGGTGATACCGAAGAAACACGATCAAACCTTGGAGTATACATAACATTTATTGGTTTAGTAAGCTCACTGGTTTATGTCTACTGGCTATCTTTAAAGAAAACATCGCTGATCTCTGAAGAGGCTTCATCCGAAAATATGAAGATTATAGAGAAACTAGACATTGATGAGAATTCTAGAATTATAGTTATGGAAGTCAACAATGAAGTTTGGATTCTTTCAGCGAGTCAATCCAATATGAATATGTTAGGTAAATTCCAAAAAAGTGATTGGTTAGATAACGATAAAACAGTGAGTTTTGAATAGTAATTTCTGTTATAAATCGCTCATTTATAAAAATTATCGATGAAATTAAATTCAATTAAAATCCCTTATTTAATCCTAGTATTTTGTTTAGCTAGCCCATCAACTACATATGGTTATGATACACCCTCACTGGGTATGAATTTTTCGCAGACTCTAGTTCAATTTCAAACACCCATCTTTGCCCAAATACCCCCAATTGGTATTCAAATTGGAAATCAAGATGATTCAGATGAAGATGAACTAGCCCTTGCAATCCAAGCTTTATTACTGATTACTATATTATCTTTTGGTACGGCAATAATTACAATGATGACTAGCTTTACTAGGATAGTGATCGTTTTTTTCTTTTTAAGAATGGGGCTTGGAACTCAGCAATCCCCGCCAAACCAAGTATTGATTGGTCTAGCCTTGTTTCTTACTATTTTCATAATGAAGCCAACAATTGATCAAATAAATGAAGAGGCTTATCAACCATATGTACAAGAAGAAATGAATCAAATTGAAGCATTAGCTGCAGCTTCAATCCCAATCAAAGAATTTATGATTAAGCAAACAGATGAGGATAACTTATTATACTTCATGGATATGGCGGGTATATCTAGTGTTGATGCTATCAATGAACTACCAATTTTTGTTGTAGTACCAGCATATACATTAAGCGAACTTACCGTTGCTTTCCAAATAGGATTTATGATTTATCTACCATTTATGATAATCGATTTAGTAGTTGCATCAATATTACTATCCGTAGGAATTATGTTTTTGCCGCCAGTTATGGTTTCACTACCATTCAAAATACTAGTATTTGTACTAGTAGATGGTTGGTTTCTATTGGTACAATCATTAATTGAGAGTTTTAACTAGCAGATTATGAATATTGAAACTTCGCTTTACTGGGTACAAGAAATGCTTCAAGCGGTTGTTATTTTGACTTCCCCAGCAATGCTAGCTGCATTAGTTTTAGGTCTTATGGTAGCAGTATTTCAAGCTGCTACATCAATTCAAGAAATGACTTTAAGTTATATACCCAAAATGGCAGCAGTTGTGGTGGTATTATTTTTTAGTTTTTCATTCATGCTGCAATTTATGGTTGATTTTATGATAAACATCTTTAACGCTATAGCAAATCTTTAGTGTGCTATTGCTAGCAAATATATTTTTTGTCTCTTAGTTTAAACATAATATTATCAGCGTTTTTTATCTTTCTAAGAGTCACGGGATTCTTTTTATCAGCACCGTTCTTTAATGGTAATTCGATACCAAATCAAATAAAACTATATGCAGCAATAATATTCTCTTTTTTAATTTTAAATGTACTTGTATTGCAAGGTTTTAATCCAACTCTGGAATTGTCAATACTTGAAATATCTACAATAGTAATTAGGGAAATATTAATAGGTGTAGCACTAGGTTTTACTGGACAGATCATATTTGCGGGTTTAGACTTAGCTGGGTCACTTATTAGTTATCAGACTTCCCTTAGTTTTGCAAATATGGTTGACGCCTCGACTCAGCAACAAAATAGTGTACTTAGTAATTTACTCACTACGTTAGGAGTATTAATATTTCTTGGGATAGGTGGGGAAAAAATACTACTAAACGGACTTATTAAAAGCTTTGAGATAGTGCCGCTTGGGACGGGTAATGTGTACTACATAGGTCCCTACTTATTAGAAATAGCAACATTTCTATTTCTAATAGGATTACAGATAACTATACCATTTATTTTAGTGATTCTTCTTATAGACGTCTCACTTGCTATTTTTGCTAGGATAATGCCTCAAGTGAATCTAATGTTCATTTCACTGCCAATAAAATTTGGGGTCGGTCTAGTTCTGTTAATCTTATTAATTCCATACTTACCGACTATTTATGAGATAATTTTCGCTCGAATTCCGGAATATTTAATGGGAATGATAGAGGTAATTAGCAGGTAGAGGACTATTTTTAAATAGTAAAATCGATATTTCTACCGATGTTCGAATCACTATTTAGATGACTAACTTGCTTCTGCTCTGATTCTTTTTCTAACGAAAATTTTTTCCGGGCACTGTCATATTCTTCTTTTGTCGATGAATTCATATTTAGTAAAATTTCTCTTGATTCATACTGCTTGTTAGCTTCATTATTTTCATCATTGGTATTATTATTTGCCGGTTCGACTCGTGATACAGGACTAGTCTCATCGATATCTTGTCTGAATCGATCAATGAAGCTTAGATAAGAATATTTTGACAGTTTTTTTAAACGCATAAGTACAGTTTGTTAACTTATCGGCAAATTTCAAAAAAACTTTAAAGATTCTGTTTTAGTTTAAGCTTAAGTCAGCTTTTAGCTGTATTAATAACTTACCAATAATTTGAGAAATTCTGGCTTCTGATATATCTAATAGTAAACCAATTTCTGTCATTGTCATATTTTCATAATAATATAACATCAGAATTAATCGGTCTCTGTTTTTGAGTTTATTAATCTTATTTAAGATTTGATCTGTTTTCTCTCTAGATTCTATTTCTTCATCTGGTCTTTGATTGGATACATCTTCTAACGTTTGATAGGGATTAAAAGAATCATCATCATTATCAAAATTATCTAATGATAGGACATGTCTTTGATGAACATTGGCCATCAAGTCGTTATAATCATCGATATTCATTTGAAGCCTTTCAGATAATTCACTGTCAGTAGGCTCTCTGCCTAATTCTTGACTTAGTATTGATATAGCTTCTTGAATTCTACCATAATCAACTCTGTGTTTTCGTGGTAACTGATCTACGCTTCTTAAATAATCAATTATACTACCTTTAATTCTGTAATAAGCATATGTACTAAATTGTACATTTTTTTGGCAGTCAAAACTATCTAAAGCTTGGATTAAACCAACTATAGCTGAGTTTTCAAGATCTTCAAATTGAGTATGTAAAGTATTGGGTTTATTTATTTTACCTATAATACTTCTAACTAATGGAAGAGATTTACTTATTATTAGATCTCGTAAACTTGGTTTTTTTTCTTCGCAGTAAAGTTTTGTGAGTTCTTCTAAG
>ERZ891134.591-NODE-591-length-28945-cov-12.706231_pt1 | contig 28945 bp, 23 predicted proteins | sample MGYA00520888_ERZ891134 | MGnify/ENA primary metagenome ERZ891134 (study PRJEB32303, sample SAMEA104408692) | aquatic metagenome | biome: Brackish water; feature: Coastal; material: water | place: Baltic Sea | collected 2014-10-23 | depth 10 m ... | reverse complement strand
CCTCAGCGGCTTTTACTTAAAAAACCTCAGCGAACAGATCCTAAAAAGTCCGTAGCAAGCCGGGTTAAATTAAAAGCCCTTGGCACTCAGAACGCAAAAAACCGAGGGGCTTGTGGGCCGCTCGGCTTATCGATTCGTGCAAAACAGGGTTATTTGGGGTGCACGATAACCTGCAAATCGCTGTATCCACGAACAAAGCTCGACTGAACTCGCTCGGGTTCGCCAACGACTTCAATGTGCTCGAAGCGATTTAGAATTTCTTCCCAAAGCAGACGTAGCTGCATCTCAGCTAAGCGATTGCCCATGCAGCGATGGATCCCGAAACCAAAGGATAAGTGATGTCGTGGGTTCGCTCGGTCAATAATGAACTCGTTGGGTCGATCGATGACTTCGTCATCGCGATTCCCCGAGACATACCACATGGCCAGCTTATCGCCTTTCTTGATGGTCTTACCCGATAGGGTGACGTCTTCAAGGGCCGTTCGTCGCATGTAGGTTAGCGGCGTTTGGTATCGGATGATCTCCGGGACCATTGAGTTGATGAGTTCGGGATTGGCCTTGAGTTTTGTATATTGATCCGGGTTCTCGCTTAGGAATAACAAACCGCCCGTAATTGAATTTCGGGTTGTGTCGTTGCCGCCGACAATCAATAAGATGAGATTGCCCAAGTACTCCATGGGATCCATATCTTGTGTGTTCGGGTTATTGGCCATCATCGAAATGAGGTCGATGCCAACCTCGGGCGGGACGCCTTCACGTTCGCGCCACAGCCTTTGAAAGTACTCTAGGCATTCAAGCATCGCAGCCCGTCGATCCGCCTCGGGGGTGGGCCCGCCCGCCAGCTCGCCGCTCGTGGCCATATCAGACCAATAAGTCAACTTGCGACGGTCTTCGAAGGGAAAGTCGAATAGTGTTGCCAGCATCTGGGTGGTCAATTCAATGGATACAGCATCTACCCAGTTGAATTGCGTGCCGTGAGGAAGGGATTCCAAAATCGTGACAGCGCGCTGCCGGATAATGGGTTCCAGCTTAGAGAGGTTCATGGGAGCAACCACGCCGGTTACAGCTTTTCGTTGAACATCGTGTTTGGGCGGGTCCATGCTGATGAAGTTAGGGGTCGTAAAGTCGGCTTGGCGCTCGGTGAGGGTGATGCCGGCATCGGATGAAAACCGTTTGTGGTCTTTGTCCACAGCCATAATGTCATTGAACTTGGTAATCGACCAATAAGGACCGAACAATCCTGTCTCATGGAAATGTACGGGGTCTTCTGCCCGAAGGCGATCGAATAGGGCAAATTGACTGTTGGTTTGAAAAACCGAGGGCTGACTGGGGTCAAGCTCTGACAAAGGCACCGACCAAGGATCTTCTAGTGCCGATGGATTGACTTGTATTGCTTCACTCATGGTTTTCCCCTTAGATTCTAATAGGTTCTATGAAAGGCGCTTAATCCTGTTGTCCGTCTTAGCGGAATAACGGGTCGCATCATCGGGACTTAAAAGCACAATGCTCACCGCTTGTTGATCCAACCCGCTCTGGATCAGTCCAGCCCTTGATGCTTGCTGATTTTGATCGCCGCTTTAGGATCCAGCCCGCCGCGTACGCCACGCATTTTTTTATAGCGCCCGAATGCTTAACATTACCTGACTTCGAACGCGGCGACCATAGGCTGATAAAACCTCGGTCAACAGGGCTAAAAGCGGCAATAAGGACTTGTGACGCGTGGGGCGCGCCGCGGGCTAAACAAGCCGCGGCCCGGGCACTTGAGATAATGCAGACTAGTACTGGAACTCGGGAAGATTAATGACGATGCCGTCGAGGTCATCGCTCATGTCGATCTGGCAGCTGAGTCGTGAATTGGTTTCGCGGTCTGGGTTTAGATCGAGCATGGATTCTTCTGTTTCAGAAATGGCGCCGAGTTTTGCTAACCAATCACCATCAACCAGTACATGGCAAGTTGCACAAGAACACTCACCACCGCAGTCAGCATCAATTCCAGGCACCAGATTGCTGGTCGCGATGACCATTAAACTATCGCCGTTGTTGCCATCAACCACGTGCTCGGTACCATTGTGTTCAATAAACTTAACGCTGGGCATGTCACACTCCGTTTCTACAGTTTTACGATGGGGCTGATTATTCGATAGTTCCGATTAAAAGTATAGTCATCCACAAGGGATTTTAATCCCACGCCTTACCGCATTAGGCGCTCGGCAGCAGTGATTTCAGGTCAATCTCTGGGTTGGCTAAATCATCTGCTGCAACAGAATGGCCAAAGAGCTGCTTTGCAACCATGAACTCTTTCGGGCTGTTGACCGCATCGACCGCAACCACTTTGCCGTCATGCAAATAAAACTGCGCAAATTGTAAGGTCTCAGGGTTACCTCGAAGCACGGAAGCATCGCCGTCGGCCGAAAATCCCAGCATTTGAAGTTTTAGTTCATATTGATCCGACCAAAACCAGGGCACCGCCGCATAAGCTTTGTCGCCGCCCAGCATATTGGCGGCGGCAGTGCGGGCTTGGTCCATGGCGTTCGGCACCGATTCTAGGCGCAACCGTCGGCCGAGAATGGGGTTGGGATGGTTGGTGCAGTCGCCCGCTGCGTAGATGTCCGGGTGAGACGTTTGACAGTGATCATCAACCGTAATGCCATTGTCACAGGCTAACCCGGCATCCAACGCAAGCTGGATATTCGGCATAATGCCGATGCCGACAATGACAAGATCCGCTTCAATTTCGGTCTCGCCGCACTGAACGTGGGTGACGCTCTGATCCGCGCCGCGAAAACCACTGCAGCCGGTTTCGGTATGAATCTTCACCCCGCGGCCTTCATGCAGTTGATGGTAAAACGCACTCATAAAGGGAGTTGTGACGCGCTGAAGAATGCGTGCTTCCATTTCGAGTACATCGACGGATAACCCAGCAGAGACCGCGACCGAGGCGACTTCGAGTCCAATATAGCCGCCGCCAACAATGCACAACCGTTTGGCATTTTCCATTTGGGCGCGGATTGCGTCGACATCCGCCATGGTGCGTAGGTAGTGGATCCCGTTTAAGTCGCTACCTGGAATCGACAGTTTTCGGGGTGTACTGCCGGTTGCGATCAGTAGTTTGTCAAAATCGAATGAGCCTTCGGTTGTGGTCACTGTTTTTTGGTCAGGGTCAATCGCGGTTACCGTCGTGCCAAGATGAACGTCAACGTCTCGGTCTTCATAGAACTTTTCAGGCCGAACCAAGAGTTTCTCCGCTGCTACGGCGCCGGAAAGGTACGCCTTTGACAAAGGCGGGCGCTGGTAGGGCAGGGTGGATTCCTCGCCAATGAGCACGATTTTTCCGTCAAAGCCTTCTTGTCGTAAGCTCGCGACGGCTTGTCCGGCGGCTTGGCCGCCGCCAATAATAACCATTTGAGTCATCTCATCTGCTCCTTACCAGTTTCTGCAATCGCGAAGGATAACATGCCCTGAAGGCCTGTGTCGGTGTGTTCAGGCGCAGGCTGAAAATCGCCGCGGCGCAACAAAATCCTCAGCAAGTGGTTGGCGTAAGACAAGACAACAAGCGCCGCGAGCCGGCCCTTTGATAATCGATTTGGCTGCCTCCGACGCCTCGCCCACGTTATGATGCGGCATTAAGCAAGGCTGGGCCTGTATGAATATTCTCTTGTTATCGCCCTATGATGCTGTCAGTCACCAGTACTGGCGTCGACAAATCACAGCCGGGTTTCCGGCGCACCACTTCGAAGTTTTGACACTACCGGCTCGGTATTTTGGCTGGCGGGTTCGCGGCAACGCGATGACGTTAGCGGATCAAATGACGGCAGACCAGGTCGCGCAGACGGATCTCGTGCTCGCGACTTCGATGACAGACCTGGCAACCTTAAAAGGCTTGGTGCCAGGGCTCGCAGGGGTGCCCTGCGTTTTATATTTTCATGAAAATCAGTTTGCTTTTCCCAGTCGTCAGGCGAGTGACCGAGACCTTGCCGCGCAAATGACGAGTATCTACAGCGCGCTTGCCGCGACCCAGCTGGTTTTTAATTCGGCTTTTAATCGAGATACTTTTTTTGCGGGTGCAAAAGCCTTGCTGAGAAAAATGCCGGATGGTGTGCCCGCTGAGGTGCTTGAGTCGCAGGAATTCAATGCCCTCGTCCTGCCCGTGCCAATCCCTGATCCGCTCTTCAACAGGACGCCGAGCGTGAGGCGTCCGGACCTTGTTTGGAATCATCGCTGGGAACACGATAAGGGTCCAGAGCGGCTTCTGGAAATTGTCCAGGCTTATGTCGCGTCGGGACTGCCAGGAAAATGCCACATAGTGGGCCAGCAGTTTCGGACGGTACCACCGGCGATCAGTGAAGCGATCGCGCTCCTGACGGCGCACCAATTGCTGGGTGAGAAAGGATACATCGAGAACCTTACGCAGTATCACGCGCTCTTAGCCCAAAGCCAGTTTGTCTTATCAACGGCGGATCATGAGTTTCAAGGTTTGGCTGTGATGGAGGCGATGGCTTTGGGCTGCCTGCCGGTGGTGCCCGATGCTTTGGTTTATCCTGAATATGTCCCTGCGGAAAGTCGCTATACAACGGCTGCTGAGGCCGTGCAGCGACTTGCTCACCCAGCTGGCTACGCGCCAAGGGATTGCGTGGCCCCGATGGCGTTCCAGGCTCAGGCCGAATCTTGGCATAACTTGTTTATAAGATTGGTTTAAACCCTGCAGGGCGCAATGCCCTGACGCTAGCGGCTCCGGGATAAAACCTTTGCTTGGTGATCGCTTCAAAGACATCGCTTCAAAGACGTCGCGCATTCGTACATCGGATCAAGCGGTAATGATGACCCGAATAGCATCTAGGCGCGGCGACACCTGATCTAAAAAAGATAAACCGGCCGCGCGTTTTTCCAGGGTCTGATCGACCACTTCTTGGGATACGGCCGGATTATGTCGGGCCAGATGTGCCAGACGATCGTGGGCTGCATCCTGACGCGCCTTGAAGGTTTTGCTTGCAGTCTGGACCTCAATCAAGGTTTGCGTGTCAGCCAGTGTGCCTGCGAACTGCAGCATGGATTCGATTTGGCTGCGCTGCAATCCAATGAGCTTCGCTAAGGGCTCGGGTTTAGCCGGCAGGGCATCCAGCAGGGGGTCAAAGTCAAAGCGAGGCGTCAGATCAAGCGGGCCTGGTGCAATGATAAAGCGTAAGAACGGTTGTTCGAGGTGCTGCTGCAGGTCCAAGCTGGGCGGCGCGGCGCAATCTAAGCGGTACAGGCATTCAACCAATAGGGTGCCCGCGGGTAGCGCGGGGCGTTTAATGAGGCTGACACACGCATTCCCGATTTGATCAGATAACACTCGGTCGAGTGCTTGGTTTACCAGGGGATGCTCCCAAGTTAGAAATTGTAAATCTTCTCGGGCCAACGCGGTTGCACGATCGAGCGTGTAGGCAATACCGTCTTCGGCTATTTCCGGGTATTGCAAGTGACCCTGAGATTCGGCGCTCACGGTGCTACGGGTTTGGAGCAGGGCCGTTGGCTTGACCAGCTGAACCTGACTCGACAAAGGCTCGAGTTCGAGTCCAAAGAAGCTAAAGGATTCACTCAGATAATTTGACAGCGCTTTTCGCTCTTCTGCGCCTGCGAGCGCTTGGGTAATGCGGTCGCCATCAAGGGCGTCAAAGCTTGCAAACTCAAGTAATAAATCCCGCCCTTGTTCAAGCTTAGTTTGCAGGGCAGTGACTAATTGTTGGCTCTCGTTGATGAGTTTTTCCAGCGCGGTTTGATCTGTTGCCAGCAGAAATTGGCGGCGGAGTTGTTGGTGCGCTTCGGCGCCGGCTGGATTCGGCGCCCGGAACAAATCCAAACCGCGATGAAACCAGGCAAATCGGCGGGCAAGTTCAGAGTTTTGAGGGCAAGGAATGTGAATGGACACAGGCTCGGTCTGGCCGATTCGGTCCAATCGTCCGATCCGTTGTTCGATCAGATCGGCTTGATCCGGCAGGTCAAACATGACGAGCTGGTGGGCGAATTGAAAATTCCGGCCTTCTGAGCCAATTTCTGAACAGATGAGGGCCTGAGCCCCGTGATCGGGATCAGCGAAATACGCCGCTGAGCGATCTCGGGCAATCAGGTCAAGGCCTTCATGAAAACAGCTGCTCTTAAGGCCAAGGCGAAGTCTCAGGTGTTTCTCGACCGCCAATGCTGATGCGGCGGTATGACAAATGACCAAGAACTTATCCGAGCTTTTACCTATTAATTGACCGAGCCAGTGCAGTCTCGGATCAGTTGCCGCAATCCCGCTCGAATCAAGGGCGTCGCTGCCGGCAGGCAAGCTGGGTAGTTCAGCCGGTTGGACCCGACGCTCGGTCAGACCCAAAACCTGGGCTCGACGGTTGCGAAACATGGCCTGGGCAGGGCCATAGTGATCGAGTAATTGATGCAGTAAGTCGGTATCGCTGAGGGTTTTGGGCGCATTAAGGCGTCCGGCCAGGGCATCTCGTGCCGCCGGAGAGTCGGCAGTACGGGCCTGCCAAGTTTGAATCAACCCGGCGAGTTCTGTGTAACGAGCTTGTTCCAGAAGGAAGTCATCGAAGCGGTTGAAGCGAATCGGATCCAGTAATTGCAGTCGTCCAAAGTGCCCCTCGAGGCCAAATTGTTCAGGTGTGGCGGACAGCAATAAAAGGCCGCGGGTCTGTTGCGCTAATTGACTGGCTGCGCGATAGGCGTCGCTCGGCGCCGCTTGCGTCCACTGCAGGTGATGGGCTTCGTCGATAACGATCAGGTCCCAGGGGCAGGCTAGGGCTTGCTCGAGCCGCGAAGGATGATCCAAAAAGAGGTCCAAGGTGCTGATGACCAGCTGCTGGGCCTCGAAGGGATTGAGCGCCGATGCGGTTATCGGCGCGTCTTCCGGTTTTGCCTCAGGCTGCTGACTGGATTGTGCCGCCGGCGGTAAGGCCTGCTCAGACGATAACGGTTCGTCGGCTAAAGTATATCCATTGACCGGTTCAAAGGCATCCTCTGCGGCTGGATCGTCACCGCTCGATCGATTTTGGTCCTCAATTGCCGCACAACGAGCATCGTCGAGCACCGTAAATTCGAGATTAAATCGCCGGATCATCTCAACCAGCCATTGCACCTTTAAGGGCTCGGGCACCAAGATCATGACCCGTGAACCGCGTCCGGTTTGAAGCATTTGGGTCAGCACCAAACCGGCTTCAATGGTTTTACCTAAACCCACTTCATCGGCTAGCAGCGCCCGGGGCGCGTCTCGCTGGGCCAGCTGGTGGGCGATGTAGAGCTGGTGTGGCAAAAGCGCTGTTCTAGGGCCAAGTAAGCCTCGAAAGGATTGCTGGGCGAGTCTTGCAGCCTGCTTGAGACTCTGATGACGCAAATTAAAGGCCTCATTCGGGTCGATTTGATTTAGAAATAATCGATCTTGCGGCTTGCTGAATTGTAGGGTGGCGTCTAGTTCTGTCTCGGGAAGATCGACCGGCCCGCTTGGGGCGCGATAACGATAAAAGAGCAAGTCATCGACCTCAAAAATGGCCTGAACCTCGAAGCGAGCGCCAGCACGGGTTCTAAGGGTGTCACCCTCATGGAACCGGGCGCGCACGAGCGGTGCATCCGCCTTGGCGTATTGCCGATTGGTTTCAGCGGCTGAGAAAGCGCACGTGACCGTTCGATGGTCGGTTTCTAAGATGAGACCAAGACCCAATTCGGGTTCGCTGCGACTGACCCAACGCTGCCCTGGTTTAAATTCTTCCATGCTTCGGTAATACTCCGGGAGTTAAAAAAGATCGAGGATGACCATGGACGACCAAACTCAAGTTGAAATCGAAGCGCAAGCGTTTAGACGGTTACTTGCACATTTAGACGAGCACAAAGCGGTTCAAAATATCGATTTGATGAACCTGGCGGGGTTCTGTCGAAACTGTTTGAGCAAGTGGTATCGCACAGCGGCTGAGGATAAAGGAATCGCTTTGGATTATGAAGCGGCGCGAGCGCGAATTTATGGCATGCCCTATGCCGATTGGAAGGCGCTGTACCAGACGCCGGCAAGCGCGGAACAAAGCGCAGAGTTTGTTGCAAAAACCAGTGATCCGACCTAAACCGCCATTTTGGCCTTGATGGCGGCGTGGCTTGCATAGTGCGCAAGCGTAAGGTCAGCAAGTTCAAAATCATCGATTGTGGACTGGCCCCGGTCTTTAATGACAAGGGTCGGGCTGGGCAGCGGCGCACGTTGCAGTTGCGCCTTCACCTGCTCGACGGCGTCGAGATAGATATGGGCATTCCCAATGGTGTGAATGAACTCGCCGGCGACGAGTCCCGTTACCTTCGCAACCAAGTGTAACAGCAGCGCATAGGAGGCAATGTTGAACGGCACACCCAGGAACATGTCCGCTGAGCGCTGATACATCTGTAGCGACAGGGTATTGCCGGCGACAAAAAATTGGAAAAAGTTATGACAGGGTGGTAACGCGACCTGATCAGGATCAATCTCAGCAGGATTCCAAGCATTCACAATAATACGCCGGGAATTTGGGTTGTGCCGGATCAGTTCAATAGCATCGGCGAGTTGATCGATGACGCGCCCAGAAGGCGATCGCCAAGCCCGCCACTGAACGCCGTAGACGCGCCCCATGTCGCCATCGTTCTCGGTCAGCCCGAGACGCGTTAAATAGTCCGCATAGTTTGCGTCCCAAATTTTATTTTGGGGATATATTTTTTTGAGGTCATCGATTCTGCTTGAGCCTGAAATAAACCACAAAAGCTCGGAGGCCATCACCTTCCAGGCCAATTTCTTCGTGGTCACGGCGGGGAATCCAGCTCGCAGGTCATAGCGCGCGTGCAGCCCAAAATAGCTGAGCGTTCCAACACCGGTGCGGTCATCGCACTGGGTGCCATGCTCTAGTACTTGCTTGAGCTGTTGAAGATAAGTCTGCATGAGCTTGCGTTACTGTGGGGCGCTTAGCCGCACTTAGAATCTCCGCAGTTCAGGCAGGTCATGCAGCCATCCATCATGACCATCGCGGTCGTCAGGCATTTCTGGCAAAGCTGCGCGCCCGGCGGGAATGCGTTTGACTCAGCTTCGGCTGGCTCAACGCCTTCGGCTTGCGCGCGCTTTTCATTCATCATCGCGACGTGCTCACTCGACAACGCTTGGTCCTTAATAAGGCCAATCCTGCGCATATGACGATCCAATACTTCCCCGATTTCGGCGACAAGCGATGGCATAAACCGGCCGCCCTTTTTGAAATACCCGCCCTGTGGATCAAAGACCTGCTTGAGCTCCTCAACCATAAAGGTGGCATCGCCCCCCTTTCGGAAAACGGCTGAAATCACCCGCGTCAGCGCAAGGATCCATTGGAACTGATCCATGTTCTTGGAATTGATAAAGATCTCGAACGGCACTTCTTGCTCGTGTTCTGTACCACTATTGAGCACCATATTGTTAATCGTGATGTACATCGCATGATCAGACAGCGGTGTTTTGATCTTATAGGTATAGCCTTTGAGCTCGTCCGGACGCTGCACTTCTTCGTGCATGATTTCTCGGGTGGGCGCAACTTTCGCGATCGGCTCATCTTTCTTTTTAATCGAAAAGCCGACGATATTCTTGGAGATTTTAACAGCCATTTTCGTCCTCTACAGTCATTGAGTGGCTCTGATTTGGGCGCCACTGTGGTGATCCTATGTCAATTGTCCGCGTGCACCTGCGGCAAGGGTTTATGCCAGTAAACCCAGGCCTTAAGCGCATGCCATTATCTTAAAATTTCCCGTAGTAACCTTCTTTCATTGCGTCAAAAAGGTTTGCGGCAGAATGGAGTTCACCGTCGTATTCGATCTCCTCGTTGCCCTTGAGTTCAACGACTTCGCCATCTTCGAGTTCGAATTGATAGGTTGTGTTTTCAAGATCTTGCTCTTTCACCAAGACGCCTTGAAACGCTTCGGGGTTAAACCGAAAGGTCGTGCAACCCTTAAGCCCTTGCTCGTACGCGTACAGGTAGATGTGCTTGAAGTCCTCATAAGGGTACTCGGTTGGCACATTCGCTGTTTTCGAAATGCTGGAGTCGATCCACTTTTGCGCAGCAGCCTGAATATCCACATGCTGAATCGGGGAGATGTCGTCGGCCGTAATAAAGTAGTCAGGCAGTTGGTGGTCCGGATTATCGGTGTAAGGCGCCGCATCCGGATTCACCATCGCGTTATAGGCCAATAACTCGAAAGAGAAAACGTCGACTTTTTCTTTCGACTTCTTACCTTCGCGAATCACGTTGCGCGCGTAGTGATGGGCAAAGCTGGGCTCAATGCCATTACTGGCGTTATTGGCCAGCGATAGGCTGATGGTCCCGGTTGGGGCAATTGAGCTGTGGTGCGTGAAACGACAACCGTGCTCGATGAGCGCCTCAATCAAGCCAGCGTCCTCAGTGGCAATTTTCTGCATGTAACGAGAATACTTTGCGTGGAGCACGCGCCCAGGCAATTTATCGCCAAGCTTGATGCCGTCTTCTACCATCTCGGGTCGCAGTCGCAGCATTTCACCGGTGACCTCGAAGATCTCATCCATAATCGGGGCGGCGCCTTTTTCCTTAGCTAGTTCGAGCCCGGTTTGCCAGCCCACGAGAGCGAGTTCCTTGGTCACGCGTTCGGTGAAGGCAACCGATGCAGGATCCCCATAGCTCATGCCCATCATGGTGATGGCGGAACCAAGGCCTAAGTAACCCATGCCATGCCGACGTTTACGTTCAATCTCATGACGCTGCTGCGGCAGCGGAAGACCGTTTATTTCAACCACGTTATCCAGCATGCGGGTAAAAATAGCGACGGCTTCACGGAAGGTCTCCCAATCGAAGTCAGCGTCTCCGTTAAAGGGTCGCTCAACAAAGCGTGTAAGGTTGACCGAGCCAAGCAGACAACTGCCGTAAGGCGGCAGTGGTTGCTCACCGCAAGGGTTGGTTGCACGAATGTTTTCGCAAAACCAGTTGTTGTTCATCTCATTGACCTTGTCGATCAATATAAAACCCGGTTCCGCAAAATCATAGGTCGAGGCCATGATCATGTCCCAGAGGCGCTGGGCTTTTACGGTCTTGCTCACTTTACAGGCGACAAGGCCTGCATCATTCGTGACGTACTTTGCTTTTGCCGGAAACTCGCGCCAGAGCACTTGCGAGGGATCATCCAAATCCAATTGATCCGATTCGAGTTCACTTTGCGTGATTGGAAACGATAAGGCCCAATCGGTATCGTTTTTAACCGCTTCCATAAATTCAGCGGTGATCAGCAGGGATAAATTAAACTGACGGAGTCTCCCGTCTTCGCGTTTGGCTTTGATGAAGTCCATTACATCCGGGTGACCGATTTCGAAAGTTGCCATTTGCGCGCCTCGTCGCCCCCCGGCGGACGAGACGGTAAAGCATGTCTTGTCATAAATATCCATAAACGATAGCGGCCCTGAGGTGTAGGCGCCGGCGCCCGACACATAGGCGCCTTTGGGGCGCAGCGTCGAAAACTCATAGCCGATGCCGCAGCCCGCTTTCAAAGTGAGTCCCGCTTCAAGATTCTTCTGCAGGATGTCTTCCATTGAATCAGAAATAATGCCGGAGACCGTGCAGTTAATCGTTGATGTTGCTGGTTTGTGGGCCTGGGCACCGGCGTTTGAGGTAATCCTGCCTGCAGGAATAACGCCATGACGCAGGGCCCACAGGAATTTTTCATACCAGTCTTGGCGGATGTCTTTCGCTTCGACTTCAACCAAGGCTTTTGCCACCCGTTGATAGGTTTGATCGATATTTTCATCGATGCGCTCGCCTTGTTTACTCTTTAAACAGTATTTGTTTTCCCAGATATCGAGCGAAGTTGGTTGAAGCTTGATTTCATTCACGTTGGCGGGAATGGCTTTGAGATCAGTTTTTTGGGCTGTGGAATCCATATGTCAATATTGCCTCTCATCAGTTGATGGTAATGGGTCGTTGTTCTGTCTAAGGCCTGTCGTAGACCGGTGTTTAATCTGTTTATTAAAAGCTTTTCGCTCAAGGCTGTTTGCTAAAAGCTTTTCGCTCAAGGCTGTTAGCTAAAACCTGTTCGCTCAAAGCTGCTCGTCTATTTCGGTCTGATCGCTCATAAATTTAAGCGCTCTTTGCTCCGATGTTCTTTGCTCCAATGCTCTTTAGTTCAACGTTCTTTACTTCAACGTTCTTTATTTCAATGCTCTGTGTACCCAAAGTGCTCTGTGTACCCAAAGTGCTCTGTGTACCAAAAGTGCTCCGTGCCAGTCTGGTCCGTAAGCGTTTCTTTACCGCTTACGAGCACCGCAAATCCTGCGGGTATTGTGTGAGGTCATGCCATCAATGATTAGCCTAACCTGTGGACGCCCATCAAAGGGGTGTGTTGCGCTCAGGTTGCTGTCTTGACCCTCTTTTGAAGAGTGCGGCAGATGTCCTGAGTCGATGGTTTGAAGTCCTAAAAGCCCAGATATTGTGCTACACGACCTTTCTGAGCACAAGATATAGTTGTCCCGAATAGGCATAAAATGCCAAAAAAAATCAAAAATAAGGGTCAGGTCTAGCATAATTTAACCATAATCGGCTGTTTACAGCGTGCCATCTTTCGCGGGACACTCAATCAAAGCATCAATACAACCTTGGGATAAAATGCGATGAATCAGTTGAGGACGAAAGTGGCGATTATTACCGGCGGCGGCAGTGGCATTGGCGCCGCAACTGCGGAACGTATTGCGGAACAAGGTGCCTCGGTGATGGTCACCGATATTAATGGTGCCGCCGCGGAACAAACGGCGCGGGTGATACAACAGCGTGGGCAGGCCGCAAAAGCATTGGCCCAGGATGTGGCTGATCCTGATGCTTGGGCGGCGGTGTTTACCGAGACCAAAAAAGCCTTTGGCCCAGTCAATGTCTTGGTCAATAATGCCGGCGTCAGTGGGGCCGGTCGGGATCGCTTTGAAGAGCCGGAAGGGCTAGATGCATGGCGACAAATCATGAGCATCAACCTAGATGCTGTGAATTTGGGTTGTAGAATGGCAATTCAGGAGATGAAGGTGACAGGCGGCTCGATCGTCAATATTTCATCCGTCATGGGTTTGGTGGGGGGCGCGGGCCCAGCCTATAACGCCAGTAAAGGGGGCGTTCGGCTACTGACCAAGTCTATTGCGAGCTATTGTGGCCGCATGGGTTACCCGATTCGATGCAACTCGGTACATCCTGGCTATATCTGGACGCCAATGGTCCGTCAGATTGCCGAGGTTCATGAAGAGGTTGAAACCGAAGAAGCGTTAAAGGAAATGTTACTGCTGCAGCATCCCATCGGCCGTTTGGGCGAGCCCGATGATATCGCCAACGGTATCCGGTTTTTAATTTCAGATGAGTCCAGCTTTATGACCGGTAGTGAGTTGGTCATCGATGGCGGCTATACCTGCGTTTAGGCGGCCTGCGTGTAGGCGGCGGCATTTGACGAAGCCATAGCCTTTTAGCAAGCAGTATGGTTTCATCCGGAGAAATCTTGGCGACGGCAATGCCGTAATGGCCTGGGGTCCTACCTTGTCCAAGACAAAAGAGGGCTTTGAATTAAAACCTTGAAAATGTGAATGGAGTTCGCGCATGCACCTATCCCAGATAGCCTCACAAAACCCCAACAAGCCGGCTTATATTATGGCGGGCAGCGGCCAAACGGTAACCTACGAAGGGCTTGAGGCCGGATCAAACCAATTGGCGCAATTGTTTCGGTCGTTAGGGCTTATGCGCGGTGATCACATTGCTATTCTGCTCGAGAATCACGCCTTGTTCCTGCAAATCTGTGTTGCGGCACAACGCGCTGGGATCTATTACACCGCGATCAGCTACCGATTGCAGTCCGATGAAGTGGAATACATCGTGAATGATTGTGGTGCACGGGTGTTCATTACCTCGATTGATCGTCGAGCGGTGGTTGAGCCTTTAATTGGCCGTCTCGAGAATTTGGATCAGTTTTTTATGCTCGATGGCGTGATTGCTGGGTTTGAGTCGTTAGAAGCGGCGATGTCGAATCAGTCCACCCAGATGATTGAGGACGAAAGTATCGGCACGTCCATGCTGTATTCTTCCGGAACCACCGGGCGGCCCAAAGGGGTCTACCGCCAGCTACCGGAAGGCGTTTGGGGCGAAGAAGACGCCGGCGCGATGTTCCGAGCGCTGTACCAGGCCCAAGAGGACAGCATCTACCTCACCCCGGCGCCGCTTTATCATGCGGCCCCCCTCACTTTTACCATGGCGTTCCTACTAGGGGGCATGACCTGTGTCGTCATGGAGCATTTTGAAGCAAGTGCCGCACTAGCCACCATCGAAACCTACCGCGTGACGCATTCCCAGTGGGTGCCGACCATGTTCATCCGGATGTTGAAGCTCGATGATGCGGAGCGCTTGAAATACGATGTGTCGAGTTTGGTGTGCGCAATTCATGCGGCCGCACCGTGCCCGGTTCCAATAAAAGAACAAATGATCGAATGGTGGGGGCCGATTATCTACGAGTACTACGCGGGCTCAGAGGGCAATGGTTTTGTCGCCATCAATTCCGAAGAATGGTTGGCGCATAAGGGCTCGGTTGGGCGCGGCCTGACGGCGGTTCTGCACATTTGCGATGATGCGGGCGATGAAATGCCCGTTGGTCAGTCCGGCACCATTTACTTCGAAGGTGGTGGTGATTTTGAGTATCACAATGATGCTGAGAAAACCGCTGAGTCCAGGCACCCGCGAGGTTGGTCAACCTTGGGGGATGTTGGGTATCTCGACGAAGAAGGCTTTTTGTATTTAACCGACCGCAAAAGCTTCATGATTATTTCTGGCGGCGTCAATATTTATCCTCAGGAAACAGAAAACCTGCTGGTCACCCATCCGAAAGTAATGGACGTGGCTGTTTTTGGGGTGCCGAATGAGGAGTTTGGTGAAGAAGTGAAGGCCGTCGTTCAGCCTAAATCCTGGGCGGATGCCGGGCCCGAACTCGCCGCGGAGCTGATGGAATTTTGCCGCGAGAATATCTCGCACATTAAATGCCCTCGATCCGTAGACTTTGAGCAAGAGCTGCCGCGTCATCCGACGGGTAAGCTGTATAAGCGCTTGCTTAAAGATCGGTATTGGGCTGAGCAGGGTAAATCAATTTAAGCCTAAGCAGGCGCCATGACCTCAGCGGTTTTTAAGTAAGTTGGCTGGAGAGAATTGGTCTGTCAGGATGGGGGCCGTCTGATCCCAGTCCGCGCGCGTATTGAGATAACGCGGAAAACTCTCAATGGCAATACCAAAGCGCGTCAGCGCCGGCGCTAGAGCGCGCGCATTGGTCTCAAGCGTCTGCCGGTCGGGCAGTCCTGCGGGCCGGGCAATAATGACCCGATTACCGCTAGCCGGGAGTTTGAAGTTGAAAAATTCGTTAAACACTGCTTTGTAAGTCTGTGATTCATAGTCATAAAGTTTGGACGAAGAAAAGGTGTTGGCGACCACGACGCCGCCCTCAGATAAGAGCGAACGCGTTTCGGCCAAGAATTCTTGGGTCATTAGATGCTCAGGAATATACTCTCCAGTAAACGCATCCAGAATCACCAAATCGTACTTCGAGCCTAATCGCACCGCGCGCTTAATAAAGACCCGCGCATCTTGTACCGCGACATTAAGCTGATCGTTCGCTTTAAAATTGAAGAAGCCCTCGGCAACCCGAACAACGGCGGCATCGATTTCAACCACGTCGATTTTGGCCGTCGGATAGAGCTCATTGAGTGCGGTCGGTAAGGTGCCCCCGCCTAAGCCAACAATGAGAATCGCGCTGGGGTTGGGTTGGAGCAGCAGTCCGCCAAAGGTCATCCGAACATAGGAAAACACCACGCGATCCGGGTTCTCGGTATCAAAACAGGATTGTCGCCGATCATCCCGGCGGACGGCGAACACCAAGCAGCGGTCATCGCCTTTTTGCTGGATCTCGATATTTTGATAGAGGGACTTCTCCCGATGAATAACCTCGCCCAACACGTCGCTTGGACATAGCAGACACGCAAGCGCAAGGACCCAAACGCGGCTCATGAGCGCTTTCGATTAAAGGCGATGGCAAGGCTTCCTGCGAGCAACAAAACCGCGACCATCGTGATTAAAATGGTATTCATGTCAAACCACAGGACCAAATAAAATGAGGTGAGCAGGGTGCCTAGGGCGCTGCCGAGGGTCGACACGAAATATAATCCGCCAGCGACTTGTCCGCTGTGCCGGGTATTATCGACCATCAACCGAACCGAGTAGGGCGCGATCATACCGAGTAGCGCGGTTGGAATGAAAAACAAAAGGGTAGAGGCCAGTAGCGAGCCGTAACGAGGATCATCAATCGCGGAAAAGACCGCATCCATGGCATTGTCAGCGAAAAAGACGATCGGCAATAAGCCAATGGCTGCGAGTAAGAAGAACAAACCATACAGGCCAAGATTGGGGCGATTGATCGATAAGCGTCCGCCAATAAGGTATCCCATGGCCAGCGCCACCATAAAAATGCTGATAATACTGCCCCAGACGTAGATGCTGCTGCCGAAGTAGGGCGCCAGTATACGACCGCCGAGTAGTTCCACCGACATGATGATAAAGCCACTGGTAAAGGCAAGCAGTAACACCAGCCAGCCAATGCGCTCTAGTTTTGTTTCTACCTGTTCGTCGGACATACCGCATACCACCTTGTATTTCCCACAGTATAACCGCTCGGCAAAATGGCGCCAGCGGGTCAACGCACTGGGCGGGTAATCTATGGCATACTGGCGCGGCAAAACCCTAGGACAATCCGCTTTGAAAGCTCTGCTACGCCTCGTACCCTACATTGCCCGATATCGATGGCAGGTTGTGGTTGGGTTTGTGGGGTTTTTTTTAGCGCGCTTTTTCGAAGTGAGCACCTATTATGGTGTGGCGCTTGGGATCGATGCCATTGGCGCCCTCGTCCAAGAAGAGTCGCTACCGTTTGGTCTTGAAATCTGGGAAATCGTTGTCGGCATTGTCAGCGCGGTTGTCCTGCGATTTATCTTTGTTTCGAGGGCGAGGCGGGCCTTCCGGCTCGTGGGGCAGAAGGTGTCTTTTGACCTGCGGGAGCAACTCTTCGCCAGCGTCTTGGTTCAAGGGCCTGCGTTTTTTGGGCGTATTGGGGTCGGGGATTTGATGACCCGTGCGATCCAAGACATCTCACTTGTGCAACGCCTAATCGCCTTCGGTTTAATCCAAGTCGTCATCATGGTGTATGCGCCGCTCTTTGGTATGACGGCGATGCTGTTTAAGTCCGTGAGCCTAACGGTGCTGATCTTGCCGCTTCTACCGATTTTATATTTCTACGCGCAGTACGTGGCGACGCAAATGGCCGAGTCTTCCCAGCAAGTGCAAGAATCCTTGTCCATGCTCGCAGCCCACACCCAAGAAAACCTGAGCGGCATTCGGACGGTCCAGGCTCAAGCCCAAGAAGAAAACGAAATCAAACGATTCTTTAAAACCAACAATCAATACGCGTCGGCATTTTATGAGCAAGCCCGAATCAATTCGCTGATGACGGCCTGGACGCCGTGGCTCACGGCGCTTGCGCAGCTGGCGATCATTGTTTACGGCGGCAATCTCGTGCTGACCGGGGCCTTGAGTGTGGGCGACCTGATCTTTTTCCTTGCGTGCTTGAATATGTTGTTACAGCCGATTCGAATGGCCGGCTTTTTTATCACGATGGTGGCGCGGGCGAAGGTTGGCGTCGAACGCCTGTGTGAGGTCTTCGATGCACCGCCCGAGATCATTGACCGCCCAACGGGCGAGGCGCCGGCTTTGATCGGTGGTGCATTTGTTTTTAAGCAGGCGTCTTTTACCTATCCGGGCGCCGTTGTGCCGGCCCTCACCGATTTGAACTTCAGTATTCAGCGCGGCGAGTCCATTGGCATCGTGGGGCGGGTGGGCTCGGGTAAATCGACCCTGCTAAAACTGTGTACTCGGTTGCTTGAGCTGAATGAGGGCTCGGTTGAACTGGATGGCGTTCCAATTGATCGTTATGCGCTGGCGCAGCTGCGATCACAGATTGCCCAGGTCCTGCAGGATCCTTTTCTGTTTGGCGAGCCCCTGTCCGCAAATATCAGTTATGACGACCCCGAGCGGGCCCTAGACCTGATTTGGGATGCCGCTGATGCCGCCGCCTTGCGAGAGACCGTCCTGACTTTCCCCGAGCAAATGAGCACCTTGGTGGGCGAGCGGGGGGTTACGCTGAGCGGTGGTCAAAAACAACGCACGACGCTGGCTCGCGGGTTAATTCGTAATGCCCCGGTGCTGATTTTGGATGATTGCTTTAGCGCGGTGGATACCGAAACAGAAGAACACATCTTGAGTCGGTTAAAGCGCTTGCGCGCGGGTAAGACCACGATTTTAGTCAGTCATCGGGTCTCAACGCTGCGGCATACCGATCGCATTTTGGTGCTGGAGGGGGGGCGCCTGATGGAATCAGGCTCGCATGTTGCTTTACTGGCCAAGGGCGGGCTGTACGCCGAACTCGAGCGGCTGCAGACCCAAGGTCAGCGGTCAGATTTTGAGCCGGAGCTGGTTTGATGAATCAAACGATCCCGCCGAATACGGGCCCCAAAAAAGACGACAAGCCCGACCGGGATCACGCCATGTTCGATGCTGAGCTGTCGGGCAATGTGCTGAATTTTCAGTTGCTAAAACGCGTCCTTACCTGGCTCGTGCCCTACCGATTAAGCCTTTGGGTGAGCGGCGCGCTGGTCTTGGTGGCAAGTTTTGCGGCTGTTTTGATGGAGGTCGTGATCAGCCGAGTGCTGGTGGATTACATCATCGTTGGCGACGCAAACAGCCCCATGCCAGACCTTGGCCTCATTGCCTTAACCCAACAATTGGAGGCAACCTTTGGCTTGCCTGCGCTGTACGTGGCCGGTGGTTTGTTTTTTGTCTTAATGTCCATTGTTGCCTTGCTGGGGCACTGGCACCGGTTGACGCTGATCGACGCCATCGTGAAAGCGCTTCGGGATCTGCGTCAGGATCTGTTCGCGCACTTGGAGTCTCGGCCCAGTTCGTTTTTCGATCGCGTGCCCGTCGGGCGGATCATGACGCGGGTGACCAATGATGTTGAAGCGCTCTACGAAATGCTTCGGGGCCTTGGCAGTTTGGTCGGTGAGTTCGTGCCGTTTTTTGTGGCACTCACAATCATGTTGTCCACCAGTGTCGAGCTGACGCTTATTTTGTTGTTACTGGTGCCCGTTGTGGGATCGGCCACCTACTTTTTTCGGCAAGCCTCGCGCGAGATTTTTCGACAAGTTCGAAACAGCGTCAGCGGGCTCAACCAATTTCTGCAAGAAAACCTTTCGGGGATGCAGGTGGTGCAGCTCAGTCAGCGTCAGGACCAGAATCGGGCGGCTTATACCAAAATTAACCGACTCAACTTAGAGCAAGAAAATCGCTCGATCAATTTAACCACCTACTATGGCGCGTTCAATGACTCTCTGGCTTCCATAGGCCTCGGCATCATCATCTACTACGGTGGCGGGTCGGTTGTGCAGTCGGAGATGTCCCTCGGCGGCGTGATTTTGTTCACGCGGTTTATGAACATGTTGTTCACACCGGTGGTTTTGTTGGGTGAGCAGCTGAATGTCTTGTTTCGCGCAATGGCCAGTGGCGAGCGCATTTTTCAAGCTTTGGATTGGGATGAACAAATCCGCGAACCCAGTCATCCAGCGACATTGCCCGAGCGTCTTGAGGGGCGGGTCGAGTTTAGAGGGTTATCTTTTGGTTACTCGAAAGACACGCAGGTATTAGTCAACGTGAGTGTTTCAATTGAGCCGGGTAAAAAATTGGCCATTGTGGGGCCAACGGGTTCAGGTAAAAGCACGATGATTCGATTGCTGGGCCGTTTTTATGATTTTCCGGACGGCATGATTTTTCTCGACGGGATTGACTTGCAACACATCCCATCAAGGTTAGTTCGGCGCAGGATTGGCGTCGTGCTTCAAGATTTTCATATCTTCTCAGGATCGATTTTGGACAACATTACGTTGTCCGACCCATTGATCACGCGAGCGCGGGCTGTAGAGGCCGCCAAGACGGTTAATGCCCATCATTTTATAGAGGCGCTGCCGGAAGGTTATGACGCGCCCTTGGTTGAACGTGGCGCCAATCTCTCGCAAGGTCAGCGTCAGTTATTGGCTTTTGCGCGAGTGCTGGCAGCCGATCCCGAAATTTTGATTTTGGATGAAGCCACCGCCAGTATCGACACCGAGACCGAGCAGTTGATTCAAGAGGGCTTGCAGCGTTTGATGCAGGGTCGCACCAGCATCTTAATCGCCCATCGCCTACAGACCATCCAAGAGGCCGATCATGTGATGGTGCTCGAGCTTGGCAAAGTTCGAGAATACGGCACGCATCAAGCCTTAATCGCGCAGGGTGGTCTGTATAAAACACTGCACGATCTCCAGTTTCAGGAACTCTCAACCGACGTTACAGCCCCCGGTCTTGCGCCTGAGTAATTGCCAGCCACGGCGTCATCACCACAAAGCCTCGAGACGTCTCAACGCCATTGTCGTCCAGCATCGCGATGTGATGCGCGTACTGCTCCCGGCTAGATGATAGGGCTGCCATGCATTCGGTGGCGGTTAACTGCTGATCGATCGGGCTCGGTTGCAGCGCGCTCAACCAGTCTCGTTTGGTCAGCGGCCGAAACCGCTGGGGGCTATCTTTAAACCGTTTGATAAAGTCTTCGTCCGTTAACCACCAACCTCGAAGATGATCGGCAGTGATGGTCTCGGGGTAACGCCAGTGTGCGTCCAGCCAAGCCGTGAAAGGATGAAAAAGCCGGCCTTTGACGACCCCTTTGACCTCAGCATTTGATGTCCCAAACTGGGTTTTGAGCAAACTTTGGCCTGCCGGCGTTCTGGTCAACGCCATTTGATGACTGCGCAATCGCTGCAGCTTAAGGTCCAGTCGATCGGTTGGATTGGGGCCGAACCAAGCGGTCTCTTGAGTGGTATCCCCAGTGCCAAGATAAAACTTTACCGCCAGTTCCCAATGCTCGAGGGCGTGATCATGGCGAACAATGAGGTCAAATTCACCGAGCGTGCTGGCCGGCCCCTGCACCTGAAGGTTACTGGCGAGCAACTCATATCCCTTTAAATGCACCAGGGCGCATTGCCAGAGTCGTTCAAACTGAATCCCTAACCGGAAACGTTGCCAATCGGTTGGCGCCGGCCAGGCCAGCGGCGCGTTGTCAAAGGCAAGCGCTGTGAAAAAGGGTTTGTCGGGAAAGCCCTGGTTCGGTAACGCGATCAGTGGGGGACTATACACACACCAATGGCCATCCCGTTGGAGCTGTTGATGGTCGGGATCCTCTATTAAAGGGATTGTCATATTTAACCGTGCACCGGGGGCGTTGTAGGCAAGCTGTGTATTATACTGCACAACCTCCTGCAGTTTTATTGATAGAGAGTGACTATGAGCTTTAGAGCGACGTTGATCAATTTTCTCCTCCGCCGAACCCTGAAAAAGATGCTGATCCAGCAGGGGGCGGATATTCCGGTCTTGCGGCAACGACTTGGCGCCAGTGAGCGCGCCACCGGCAAGCCCCGTGTCGGAGTACAGGTCGAGACGATCGATCTTGACGGGTTATGCCTTGAAAAAGTCGTTCATGATGCCTGCACGTCGCAGCAGGCGGTATTGTATTTTCATGGCGGGGGTTACGTGCTGGCAGGTTCAGCCGGCCACATTGCACTTGCGGGACGATTATCAGAGCTTGCCGGCGTTGCCGTCTATTTGGTCGATTATCGTTTGGCCCCAGAGCATCCTTTCCCGGCAGCCGTTGACGATGCGCTTAAAGCGTATCAAGGGTTGCTTGATCGGGGTTATGAGGCCAGTAACCTCATCTTAGCAGGCGACTCCGCGGGCGGTGGGTTGGCAGCAGCCACTTTGTTGAACCTCAAAAACCTAGGGTACGCCCAGCCCGCAGCGGCACTCCTGTTATCACCTTGGCTAGACCTGTCGCTCAGCGGCGACAGCATGACCCGCAACGACGATCAAGATGTGATGCTATCGACAGCCGTACTGACGGCTTGGGCCAACGCGTATTTAGACGGTCGGGATCCACTGGCGCCCTTGGCATCACCGATCTATGGGGATCTGGCAGGGCTGGCGCCCATCCTCGTCCATGTTGGGAGTACCGAAGTCCTGCGTTCGGATGCTGAAGACTTTGTAGATCGAGTGATTGAACAGGGTGGTTCTGCCGTCTTGAAGGTCTGGGATGACTTGCCGCACGTGTTCCAAGTGCTGCTTGGACGGGTCCCCGAAGCAGAGGATTCCATTGCATTGCTCGCCCAGTATTGTATTCAGCAGCTCAAGCCCAAAACGTGATCTCGTCCGCGGTAAAATTAAGACATTTGGTCTTGCTCGGGGGTGGGCATGCCCATATTGGCGTTCTGCGGATGCTCGGAATGCACCCTGAGCCTGATTTGAAAGTAACTTTGGTCAGCCCGAGCCGAGAAACACCCTACTCTGGGCTCTTGCCCGGTGTGGTTGGCGGACATTCCCCAGAGCAAGATTTATACATCGATTTAGGCCGTCTGTGTCAATTTGCCGGCGCCGATTTGGTTTTAGCGACCGCAACCGCCATTGACCCAGGTGGCTCCGAAATTGAACTTAGGAATCGGCCCAATCTAGCCTACGACTATCTGTCAATTGACGTCGGCATTGAGCCGGCACTCACAGATCTCGCTGAATTTGATGAGGCCCTTGTGCCCGTAAAGCCCATTGCCGGATTTATGGCGCGTTTCAATCTGGTCTACGAGCAATATCGCGGTGGGGGCGCCTTTGCCATTGTTGGGGCTGGGGCGGCGGGTCTTGAATTGGCCTTCGCACTGAATCATCGCCTTGGCATCAAGGCCGAAAAAAATGGTCTGCCCAAACCGGTCCTGTATTTATGTCAGGCTGCGGCAGAACTTCTACCTGAGGCGCCGCCTCGACTGCGAGCGAAGGCTAAAAACGCGCTGGCCGCGCAGGGCATCCAATTTCAACCCCAGTTTCGTGCGGTGCGCCAAGGCGCAGGCCAGCTGGCATCGGCAAGTGGCGCTGTCTTAGAGGTCGACCAGGTCTTTTGGGCAACGGGTGCCGCGCCCCAGGCCTTTTTGCAAAACAGTGATTTAGCGGGTACCCCATCCGGGTATATCGCGGTGAATGCACAGTTACAATCGATCAGCCATCCCAATGTCTTTGCGGTGGGTGATGCCGCCGATATGGTCGAGCAAGCTCGGCCAAAAGCCGGCGTTTATGCCGTCCGCCAGGCCCCGGTTTTGTTTAAAAACCTAGTGAGGATGCATCGCGGTCAGTCATTGATACGCTTCAAGCCGCAGCAACGGGTTCTGTCGCTGATTGCACTGGGCGAGCAAACGGCGCTGGGCTACAAAGGGCCTTTTTGGGCTTCGGGACGCAGCCTTTGGCGGCTGAAACGCCGCATTGATTACAAATTTCTCGATTCGTTTAAAAATCTGCCGTTGATGACGCCGCCGAGCGTGTCGAACGGGGAGGCGCTCGATCCCAATATGCAGTGCCGAGGGTGTGGCGCGAAGGTGGCCTCGAGCATCCTGAGCGAGGTGCTGTCTGAGCTGGACCCTGATGGCGGGCGGGTACTGGATGACTCGGCGGTTCTGACGCCGCCGGCTGGCGAACTCATGATTCAATCGGTGGATGCGTTTCGCCCCATCATTGATGATCCGTATGTGCTGGCAAAAATTGCGGTCGTGCATGCCGTAAGCGATATTTACGCCATGGGCGGGCGCGTCGGGCCGATCATGGTCAACCTAACCTTGCCCTACGGCAGTGAATCCATCACTCGATCGCTACTGCAACAGGTCATGGCAGGCGTGCTCAGCCAGACCAAGGCAGAAGGGGGACAGTTGGTCGGGGGGCACACCGCTGAAGGCCTTGAGCTCAATATCACGGTCAGTGTGACGGGGTGGGCGCCGCCGGATGACATCAAAACCAGTCGTGGGACGCAGTTGGATGATCACTTAGTCCTGACCAAAGCACTCGGGACGGGCACGTTGTTTGCCGCTTCAATGCGCGGGCAAGCAGCGCCTTCCTGGATCAGTCACGCCGTTGCGATGATGTTGCAATCTAACCGACCGGCAGGCGCACTCATTGCAGCGCCTTCGGTCCATGCGGTCACGGATGTGACCGGTTTTGGTCTAGCGGGTCACCTGCAGGGTATGCTGGCGGCAGGCCAAGGCGTTGATTTGATCTTGCCGCATCTGCCGGTGCTCAACGGGGCATTAACCAGTTTGTCAGAACTGGGCGTTTACAGCACCGCCCATGACAAGAACCAGCGCGCCGCGACTTTAGTGCGCACGCAGGACTTTTCGGATCCTGAACTGTTGGCTCGGCAATCATTATTGTTTGATCCTCAGACGTCTGGTGGTTTGTTAATCAGCGTCGCCCCAGACGCCTCTCAGGATCTTGTTGCTCGATTAAAGGCGTCGGGCTTTGATCAAGCGGCCGTCATCGGCAGGATAACGGATCAAGCGGGCATTGCTGTTAGCGCTGGCGGGTAAGGTCCGCCGCACGGTTAGCTTGCGCAACGAGGGGTTAATTGTATGATGCAAGAAAAGCAGATAATGGCAGGCCCCGCATGAGTGCAGAATACAATCCAGATTTTGACCCGACCGGAATAGAAGGCGGCGTCGATACCAATCAATTACCTTGGCTCGAGTTGGCCTGCGCACCAGGCTGGCAGTTTAAGCCGCTGCGGGCCAGTCGCGAAAGCGGCATGTTCTCAGCGATTGTTAAACTGAATCAAGGCATTAGCACGACGAATTTGTTGCACCTTGGCGCGATGGATTTGCTCATCCTCTCGGGCGAACTCAACTTTATTGACGGGCCGCTGGCCGGCAGTATCGGCCCCGGTATTTGGGGCTACGTGCCGGCCAATGCCTGCGTGGCTGGATTGCAGGCGGTGCAAGACACCGAATTCCTCGCAAATTTTTATGGCCCGGTTGCGTTCTTGTCAGAGCAGCGCGCTGTGCTCAGTCTGTTAACGGCGATGGACCTGCAACAGGGCGCGGACGCGCATGGCATTACGTTAGTGCCCAATACCTTGGCCGAATGCATGCAGCCCAGAGCGCAATCGGCGCACAGCGCGGCCATGCCACTGGCCATTGCAGGTCCCAGCGCCGGTGACTTGGTTAATGCGCAAGCGGCGACGGCTGAGTTTGTGCATCCGCACTTTGTCGATACCCGCGCCATTGCCTGGATTGTCGACCCAACCTTGCCGGACATCGGCTTGAAAGTGTTGCGGGTGAGTGAAGAAACGGGCGTCAGTTCACTGATTGTTCGGCATAACGGCGTGGCGGGCCCGCATTACCATTTGGGGGCAGCTGATTTTCTAGTGCTCAACGGCCACATTGGTTACCGAGCGGGCCCGCCGGAAGGCTACGGGCCCGGCGTTTGGTTTTATGAGCCTGCCGGGGCTCGCCATGAAGCCACCCAGCGGGTCGGCGATCATGAGGATCTCATTTACACCGCCAATGTTTATGGTCCGATTCAGTTCGATGACGGGCCCGGCACGCCGATCAATGCTGTGCAGTCTTGGATGCAATACAAGCAAGCCGCGACGGCTTTTGGCATCAAGCTTGTGGCCAATCAATTTGAATCTGATTCGTCGCTACTTGCCTGGGCGCCGATAGGTTCCAAAGGATGAGTCAATTGCTGATACCGAAAGGCTGAGCGCCATACCGGAGCATAAAGGAGATGAATCCAATGGAATGGCGCATCCGAACCGGAAAAAGGATGAACACCCCGGGCGACAACCCGTTTAATGGCGCGAGCATCAGTACCGGGCCGACCGCGCCTCGAGGCTTGCTGGGTTGTGCTGAATTTGTCCGCTCAAGACGACGGGCAATTAACGTGATCTCAAAGGAGCGCCAACATGACGCTTGAAACCGCTGAAACCATCGATGTCCACGCCCACGCGGTGCTTGAAGCCACGATGGGGGCCGCTGGCGCGCATGGGCCGACCCTAAGCTTTGATGAACGACCCAAGTTTACCGTGGCCAATTACGAGCTTACCGGCGTCAAGTATCGCGGCAGTCCGTTTATGGACCCTGATCTTCGAATCCAGTCAATGGATCGGGCAGGTATCGATTTTCAAATCCTGTCGCCGAATCCGTTAACTTATTTTCACTTTATTGAGGCAGATCAGGGGCAGGTGTTTTGTCGCACTCACAATGACGCTTTGGCAGATCTCGTTCAGGTATACCCCGAGCGACTTGCCGCTTTTGCCAGCGTGCCAATGCAGGATATTGGCTTTGCGGTCGAGGAACTAGAGCGGGCGGTGCGGGAGCTTGGGTTCCTGGGCGCATACATCGGTACGGACTTTGGGATGCCGCTGAATGATGTGCGGCTTAATCCGTTTTATGAAAAGCTGGTTGATCTGAATGTCCCACTCTTTATCCATCCGGCTCCAGCCGGCATTGACGGGCCTTTGGGCGATGCCAATCTGAAGCAATTTGACTTGGATATTATTGTTGGGTTTGCCGCCCAGGAGACCATCGCAGTGTGCACCTTAATTTATGGCGGCGTTTTGCAACGCTACCCGGACTTGGACATTTGTCTGAGCCACGGCGGCGGGGCAACCGGTTATGCCTATGGGCGGATGCGCATGGCGGCTCAAAAGCGGCCCTGGGCAAGTGCGGAATTGCAAGTTGATGGCGCTTTTGATGCGCTCCTGCACCGGCTTTGGTTCGATACCCATGTTCATGATGCGGCATCGCTTGCGCTACTCACCCAGCATGTTAACGAGGCGCGCTTGGTGTTTGGCACCAACTTTTCTGGCTGGGATCAACAGGACTATAATGTTCGCCTGGAAGCAAAACACTACACCCATAACGCCCAAAGACTGCTGCGAGCAGGAGGAACAACTTGATGAACACGGCTGTAACCCTTGCGTCGTTGGCCGCGCGTTTAGATCGGCTTGAGTCAAAAGACGCCATTCGGGACATTGCGACGGCCTATGCCATTGCCTGCGATGAGCACGATATGCCGCGTCTCATGAACTTGTTCACGGTAGATGCTTGTTTCGATGCCCCGAATGGTTCCATGGTGGCAAATGGGAAAGCGGCTATTCAAACGTTGTTTGAAAAAACCTTCAAGATTCGAGGCCCGGCCTACCATTGGACCCATGATGTCACCATTGAGATTGATCCGGCGGACCCCGATCGCGCGACGGGATTGGTTCTGAGTCATGCTGAAACCACGCCGAACGGCGTCGTCTCGATTGCCGCGATGCGCTACCAAGATAACTACCGCCGCGAAGCAGACGGCCAGTGGCGCTTTGCCAAGCGCGTCATCTCCTTTTTATATTATGTCCCGGCGAGCGACTATTCCCAGGGCTTAAATCATCCGGATCGAGTGGTGATGGGCGGAAACCGGCTGAAAGCCGATTATCCAGAAGCGCTGCCAGCCTGGCAGGCCTTTATCAAGGCGCATGGCCCGCTAGACTTGGATTAAGATCACATGAAAACCCAATCAAGACACGATGAGATGATGGGGCTCGCAGCACGGGCTCTACAACACTTTGAACATCAGACAACGGATCTTGCGCCCGACATCATGTCGCAGCCGGTGGCGGCCTATATTGATCCCGCGCGCTATCAGGCAGAACGCGAGGGCATTTTTAAACAGTTGCCCTTAGCGCTTGCCCTGACGCTGGAGCTACCCAGTCCCGGCGATTACAAAGCCATGACGGTGCTTGAAACCCCGATTATCCTTGCGCGGAATCAAACCGGCGAGGTGAAGTGCTTTTTGAACGCCTGCCGTCATCGCGGGTCGCGGTTATGCGACGATGGTTGCGGTGCGGCCCGCGTGTTCTCCTGCCCATACCACGCCTGGACCTATGATGCAGAGGGTGCCCTGATTGGTCGGTATGGGGCTGAGACTTTTGGCGAGGTTGACCCAGCGGACTTTCATTTAACGGAACTACCTTGCGCCGAACGTTGCGGGCTGATCTGGGTCACGCTGACGCCATCTCAATCCATGGATATCGACGCCTGGTTGGGTGATTTTGCGGCGGAACTGGACACCCTCGCGCTGAGCGATTGGCACCTGCACGAGGTTCGAGTGATTGATGGGCCAGGCTGGAAGGTGACCCTTGACGGCTATTTGGAAGCCTATCACCACAACCTGGTGCATGGTGCGACGGTGGGGCAGCATACGGTGGGGAACCTCTTGGTGCTCGACACCTATGGGCCCCATCAACGGCTGACGTTCGGTCGCAAAACCTTAGGGGCATTGAGTAACCAAGCGCCGGCGAACTGGGCGCCTGCTGACCACATCAGACTCATCCATTCTTGCTTTCCGAACTTATCAATCTCCGGGATCCTAGGGGACCACTGTTTGGTGAGCCAGATTTTTCCAGGGCCCAGCATCGATAGCACCCAGACCATTCAGTTTATTCTCTCGGCGCGCCCGCCAGAAACGGAAAGCGACCAGCAAGCCACGGAGAATTTCAGCGCCATGGTCTTACAAGCGGTCCAAGATGAAGATTACCGAATTGGCTTTGGCATTCAGGAATCCATCCTGACCGGCGCCAATCAGGCTTTTGTTTTTGGCCGAAACGAACCCGCGGTTCAAAACTACCACCGATCAGTTGCGCGGTTTATGGCAGATCTTGGCAAGGCAGAAGCAGAATAGGTGGGGTTACTCGATGGGGTGGTTGGACCATTTGCTTGTAGGTCTGTTGTAAGGGTTTAGATTCATCGGCTGAGCGTTAGCAAGCGTCTGCGCACGTCGCAATCTCACGGAATCGGCTGCGATTAAGCACGCTTTTTAAAGACCCTGAGCAAAGACTCATCGTTTAGGCTTTTATTAAATGCGTTTGTTAAAGGCTCTGAGTAAAGGCTCTGACTAAAGGCTCTGATTAAAGACTCGTATTGCACGCTGTATTGAGGAAGAGGATATGC
>ERZ891134.590-NODE-590-length-28984-cov-11.568322_pt1 | contig 28984 bp, 29 predicted proteins | sample MGYA00520888_ERZ891134 | MGnify/ENA primary metagenome ERZ891134 (study PRJEB32303, sample SAMEA104408692) | aquatic metagenome | biome: Brackish water; feature: Coastal; material: water | place: Baltic Sea | collected 2014-10-23 | depth 10 m ... | reverse complement strand
AAAGATGTTTCTTAGCACCATCAGATTCTTGCCGCCCGATCCTGCGAGGTTTTTTTACTGATGACGACTTGCCGGTACCGATTCGCTCGCGACCGTACACTCACTGCACAAACGGTAGGTAACTGGGCGGGTTCAAGCGCCGAATGCACGACACAGACAGCAGGTATTCCTGCAGCCTCAAGATCGAGTGCATCACGCATGCTCCGCGTACTGCAGCTTCCGCAACCACCAAACCCTGTTACTGCGACGGTGGCATTGGCAAGAAGTTCCGCCCACTGTTCGGGCTGCGGAGGAACAGCAACAGAGTGCTTCACGACTTTGCAAACCCCAGCCAGACCGTCCGCGTCTGTTAACGCAGAAGCAATCGCATCGAACATCGCTTCGGAATCACCGAGACCATTCGCGACTACCCCGAGGACTTGCCCCTTCAGTGTTTCTGGACGTAAAGCGAGAGGGAACTCCTCACCGCTTCCAAAACCCGTCGTTGGATCGAGCGTCACGATGGTCATGGCACAACCTCCCCCATGAAAAAGAAACTTTCTCAACGGTAGTTCTTGCCTAGCCATCAGCGCTGAAAATCCCTAGCTGAATCGCATCCGATACACCGTCAGGTGGCGCTCCAAGTCATTCAATTGAGAAGTACTTTTCGCAGCAGCCGGCGGCATGAGTATCTGCCCCATCTCGTCTTCCCTACGATCAATGACGTTGGCTTGGGTCGAACACCACCCACCTACTCGTCCTCAAACCCGTTTCCAGAGATGTGATCCCGAACGGGGGGTGGGGAACGCCTTCCACTAACCTACCTCCGTGTCTTCTCCAGCAAGAATTACCCTCGCTTCCAACCTGAGTCCCCAAGAACTGGCTGGCCTGGGCCTCGAAGCGGGTGACATTCTCCCGATCGGCGAGTGGTTCGTCCGACCGGACGCTGCGAGGCCCGAAGCGGCCCGTCTGCGACGCGAGACCCCAGTCGTCGGCGAGTTCGAAACGCTCGTGGTCACCGACCCATCGATCGCGACAGTCGTGGCTACCACGAGCATTCACTTCAACGACGTTCCTTCAATCATTGAATGTCAGACCTCTAGTGGCCGGGTCCTGGTGTGCGCGATCGCACCCGAGCGTTTGGCAACGGCACCCGAGATCGGGCGCTACCTCGAACGGCTGGCAGCCGGCGGTTCCGCGCCTACGAACACAATCGGCGTCGGCATCGTCGGTTACGGCCCGTTTGGTGGCATGGGCTACACCCATGGGCTCGCGGCAACCGAAACCGATGGACTCGCATTCGTCGGCGTCTGCGATTCAAGCGACGAACGTCGCGAGGCCGCAATGGTCGACTTTCCAACCGTGCAAGGTCACGTTGATCTCGCCTCGTTAAGCAAGGCTGACGATGTCGATGTCGTCATCGTCGCCACACCGCCGCTCTTCCATGCGCCGATCGCTCTTGAACTTCTTCGGGCCGGCAAGCATGTTGTCGTAGAGAAACCAATGTGCCTCACCGTCGCCGATGCCGAGGAGTTGCTTGCCGTTTCTGCCGAAGTCGGTAAGACAATCACGGTTCATCAGAACCGACGCTGGGATGGAGACTTCCTCGCGCTTCGTCGCGCAATCGACACGGGACTACTTGGTGACGTCTTCAATATGGAGACATTCGTCGGATCCTTCGAACATCCCTGCCGCTGGTGGCACAGCGACGAGACGTTCTCTGGCGGCGCGGTCTATGACTGGGGATCGCATCACATTGACTGGATCCTGCGCATCTTCGGAAGCCGACCGCAACGCGTGCGAGCGATTTCGCATAAGCGTGTCTGGCGCGACGTAACGAATGCCGATCAGATTGACGTGCACATGCGTTGGGATGACGGGCGCGAAGCGCGATTCATCCAGAGCGATGTTGCCGGAATCAGAAAGCCCAAGTTCTATGTGCAGGGCACGTCGGGCACTGCTGCGGCCGAGTACGCGCCGGTAACAATCGATCAACTTGTCGATGGTCGCGGCCATGTTGCCCACGAGTGGCACCATGCCGAGGTTGCAGCCGATCTTCATTTGAGCCGCTATGAGCCCGGTTACGGAACTGTCGACATGGTGTTGCCGCCGGTTGCACGAGTGGGCTGGCCGTTCCATCGGGCGCTGGCCGATCACCTTCTGCTCGGCGAACCGGTTCCGGTTCCCCCGGAAGAATCCCGCGATGTCGTTTCCGTTCTTGAAGCTGCGCATGCATCGGGTGCCGACGGTGGCGTGGAACTCACCTGTGAGTGAACCACTCACTCTCGGGATCCTCGGAGCCAACTCTTGGATCGCGAACGCCGCCGTCATCCCGGCAATTAACGAATGCCCAAACGCGATTCTCGGCGCGAGTGGCGCGCGGTCGGGACCAATCGGCTATCTCGATGTGCTGTCTGATCCCGATGTCGATGCGGTGTACATCGCTCTCGCCAACGGCGACCATCTCGAGTGGGTGGAACGAGCGGCAGAAGCAGGCAAGCATGTTCTGTGCGAAAAGCCGCTGGCAATTTCATCGAGTGATGCTCGCCGCATGTTCGAGGCCTGCGATGCTGCCGGCGTCCTGCTTGCCGAGGCGTACATGACGCCGTTCCATCCGCTTTCCATCGCGCTCGCAGCGCTGATCGACAATGAAGATCTCGGCGAGATCCGCCATGTGGCTTCACAGTTCACTTTTCCGCTCGCTCTCCCCGAGGCCGGGACGGAAATCAATTACCGATGGCTCACCGACCAAGGTGGCGGGGCTCTTCTCGATGTCGGTATTTACTGCCTCGACCCCGTGCAGCGGATTCTCGGTTCTGGGCAACTTGAGATCGAAGCGCAAGTCACTACCGCCGATACGGGAATTGATCTGACTACTTCGGCATGGCTGCGCAATTCTGCAGGAATCACTGCCTCGGTATTGACGTCATTTGAACTCCCCGAGAATCAGTCGCTGCAGATCGACGGAACAGCCGGATCGCTTCGGGTTGATCGTCCGTTCACTCCCGGTACCGACGGTTCGGTCTTCCCGATCACGCGCTCTGACGGAAGCGTTGAGGAGCATCGGATCGAAGGAGCGAACTGTTACGCGCTCATGATCGGCGCTTTTGTCGACGCGGTCCGCGGCTCGACCCCGTGGCCGCGAACAAGTGCCGATGTGTTGTCGACTATCGGACTGTGTGAGTCGATTGCCGATGCGGGACGGAACCAGAAATGACGACCGAAGAACTTCGGATAACGGTTGCACCCGGCGTCGAATTGCGGGCGCTAGCCAGCGGTCTTGATCAGACGGCAAGACCGTTCGTACTGGTTCATGGTTTGGCCTCGAACGCGCGCATGTGGGACGGCGTCGCGGCGGAACTGGCGGCGGCTGGTCATCCGGTTGTGTGGATCGATCAGCGCGGACACGGTCAATCGGGTAAACCCGACGATGGCTATGACTTCACAACGATCGTGAACGATCTTGTCGTTCTGATCAGTGAACTTGGATTCCACCGACCGGTAGTCGTCGGCCAATCCTGGGGCGGAAACGTCGTTCTTGAACTCGCAGCAACACACCCGGACATTCCTGGCGCAGTCGTCGCAGTCGACGGCGGGTTCATCGAATTGGCGAGCCGGTTCGATGACTGGGCCGCGTGCAAGGAAATGCTTACGCCGCCGCATCTTGTCGGAACGCCGGCAACATCAATGGAACGCTTTATGCGCGATGGCTATGCCGACTGGCCCGAAACCGGGATTGTGGGCGCGATGGCGAATTTCGAGATTCGCCCGGACGGCACGATCGCTCCTTGGCTGACACTCGAGCGACACCTTGCGATTCTCGAAGCGCTCTATGGCCATCAACCGTCGACGCGCTATGCACTCATCACCGTTCCCACTTTGTTGGTGCCGGCCGACAGTGGCGATGTTGCATGGACCACCGACAAGCGAGTCGCCGTGGACACGGCACTCGAACTTCTTCCGAATGGCCGGGCGCACTGGTTCGCGCCCGGCCATCACGATATTCATGCCCAGCATCCGGTCCGATTGGCCGAAGTGCTTGTGGAATTTGCTCAGGAGGCTGTACCCGAATGACCCGTTTACTTACGATCATGGGAAGCGGTGAGACATCGCCCACGATGGTGAAGCCTCATCGCGAGGTGTTTGAGCAACTCTCGGCGTCGTCACCTGCTGCTGGTGCGCCTGTTCCGTCCATCTTTCTCGACACGCCATTTGGCTTTCAGGAGAACGCCGACGAACTCTCGGCGAAAACAGTCGAGTACTTCAAGGTGTCACTCAACCGCGTCGTCGATGTTGCCGGCCTCCGTGATGTCGCCGCCGAAACAACATTCGAGCGCGAAGTCGCATTCAACGCGATCAGGCAGGCCCGATTCGTTTTTGCCGGCCCTGGTAGTCCCACCTATGCATTGCGGCAGTGGGCCGGAACACCGCTGCCCGAACTACTTGCCGAAAAATTGCAGACCGGCGGCGCAGTGACATTCTCGAGTGCGGCTGCACTCACACTCGGGATCAGCACGGTGCCGGTGTACGAGATCTACAAGTCAGGAGCCGATCCGTACTGGCTCGAAGGTCTTGATCTATTGACGCCAATCGGTCTGCCTGTTGCAGTCATTCCGCATTACAACAACACCGAGGGTGGCCATCACGACACTCGGTTCTGTTATCTCGGGGAACGACGACTCCAGATGATGGAGGCACTTCTCCCCGACGGCGCATTCGTGCTCGGTGTCGATGAACACACGGGCGTGATCATGGATCTCGACGCGGACACCGCGAAAATTGTGGGACTCGGCGTCGTCACCATTCGTCGCAACGGCGTCTCGATGGAAATTCCGACCGGCGAAACCGTCTCGATTGATGTGTTGCGAGAAGGCCCGAAGAGTTCTTCAGCAAAAGCAACCGGTCAAAGCGTGCCGTCGTCCGAGCCCGCAGTCACCGAAAGTTCAGTTGCGGCCACTGCGTCGAAAAAAATCGAAGCTTCGTTGGCGGCAGACGTCGACCGCTGCAGCGCCGAGTTCGATCGTTCAATGGAACAACGCGATGCTGCTGGAGCGGTTGCCGCCACTCTCGACCTTGATGATGCGATTCGCGGCTGGTCGGCTGACACGCTTCAGAGCGATGAGATGGACAAAGCACGAGCGCTCTTGCGATCGATGATCGTTCGACTGGGCGAGGCGTCCAAGGGCGGACTCACTGATCCGCGAGAGGTAGTAGGCCCGCTCGTCGAGATTGCGCTTTCGGCTCGTTCGGAGGTTCGTCTGGCGAAGCTCTACGACCTGTCCGATCAGATTCGCGACGGTCTCGCAGAAGCTGGAGTCGAGGTTCGCGATACGGCCGATGGCCAGGTGTGGGAACTGATTACGCCCGAGTGATCAGTGGATCATGCCGCCGGCATTGCCGCGGCCGCGGGCACCAGTAACCGTATAGACGACGATGAAAACGAATGCGGCGAGCAGGATGATCGAAGCTCCCGACGAAATGTCGGCGTGGTAACTGATGACCATACCGACAGCCCCACAGGCCGCTCCGACGAGAGGGGCGATCACGAGCATGCGGGCAAACGAGTCCGTCACCATGCGGGCGATAACCGCTGGGGTCACGAGAAGTGCGCTGATGAGCAGAACACCGACGATCTTCATTGTGAAGAGAATCGTGACGGCAAGCATGAGCATGAGCAGCGCTTCCATGCGGCCAACATTGACGCCGGTGACATCGGCAACTTCCGGATCGAACGTTGCGAAAAGAAGCTTGCGATAAAAGGCCCAAATGATGGCAACCGCAAGCAAACCAACGCACGCGACGGCGAGGACTTCAAGCGACGTGACACCGAGGATGGAGCCGAAAAGGACCGCCTCGATAGATCGCCTTGCCTGACCAAAAACATTCGAGAGTGCGAGACCGAGCGCGAACGAAGCAGTCGTGATCACGCCAATGGCGGCGTCGGCACCGATCTTTCCGCGGCGAGCAACTCGACCGATCATGAGTGCAGAGAGAAGACCCCACATTCCGGCGCCGAGGTAAAAGTTCACGCCGAGAACGGCGCTGGCCGCTGCGCCGCCGAAAATGGAATGCGAAAGCCCGTGACCGATGTAGCTCATGCTGCGCAAGACGACGTAGACACCTACGAGACCGCAGATGGCCCCGGCGAGTGTCGCAACCATGAATCCGTTGCGAAAGAACTCGAACTGGAACGGTTCGAACAGTGTCATTCGATTCCCATCGGGCTGTCGGTGACGAGGAGCATGCCGCCGTGTTCGAGAACTTCCATCGGCGCTCCGTAGGTTCGTTCGAGAACCGACGAGGTGAGAACTTCGGCGGGAGTACCAACGGCGATGAGCTCGCGATTGACGCAAGCAATTAACGGCAGATGCGCGGCAAGACCGTTGATGTCATGAGTGGAGAGCACAACAGACGTGCCATTGCGATGAAGATCGGTAAGTAGATGAACAACTTCATGACGGGTGCGCACATCGACACCCGAGGTTGGCTCGTCGAGAACGAGAAGTTCGGGATCGCGATGAAGGGCGCGGGCGAGAAACACCCGCTGTTGCTGGCCACCGGAGAGTTCGCGGATATGCCGGTGTTCGAAACCGCCGAGTCCGAGTTGCTCGAGTAATTCAGCCACACGTTTGCGCTCTGATTCGGTGGCACGCGGTCGGTACCACTTGGCCGCGGCCGCCATCAGGACGACCTCGCTCACCGTGATGGGGAAGTTCCAGTTGACCGTTTCGACCTGAGGAACATACGCGATCCGCAGATCAGCCCGACGCCGCACTACGCCCTCGGTCGGTCGGAGATTTCCGAGCACCAAACGCAACAGCGTGGTCTTTCCCGATCCGGATGGGCCGATAACCCCGAGGAACGAGCCTTCATCGATCGTCAGATGGACATGCTCGAGCACGGTTGGTCCGCCATAGGAATGCGAAATTCCGTCGAGCTCGATCAGACGTGTCACTGCGGGTAATTGGCCGTGTCAGGTACAACGTCAGTGATGTCGAGATTGCGGAGAGCCGTAGCGTCGCCACCTAGGGCTTCAACCATGGTGATGTAATCGAATTGCATGAGGCCGAGAAAAGAATGCTCAGGATCTCCAGGTTCACCAAGAAGATCGTCGTCACGAAGAACATCGATGTAAGTGACACCGGTCTCGCGTCCGATCTGTTCAAGCACCGGACTCGGGAACACCTCGGAGCCGAAGATGGCCTTCACTTTGGAGTCCCGTACCTGAGCGATCAGGTCACCGACTTCGCGCGCGGTCGGTTCGTTGAAATCAGAAGGTTGAATAGCGCCCACAACTACCCATCCGTAGTCGGCGGCAAAGTAGGCGTACGCGTCGTGATAGGTGAGGAGTCTGCGATCTTCAGCCGGCAGAGTTGCGCTCGCTGTTGTAACGGCTGCATCAAGTGCATCAAGTTTGCTTGTGTAGGCGGCCGCATTTGAGGTGTACGCCGCAGCATTCGCCGGGTCCATCTTCACGAGAACATCACGGATGAGCGCGACGTACTTAATGGCGAGTTTCGGATTCGTCCAAAGATGGGGATTCGGCTTACCGCCATCTTCGGGAAAAGAGAAGTCATAGATATAGTCGGAAACGGGCAATACGGCCGTTCCGAGTTCACAAAGAGCACCCGATTTGGGGAGGTTGCTATCGGCAAGTTCTTTCGTCGGTTCCTCAAGAACAAGACCGTTCGCAAAGAGCACATTGGTTTTGGCCAGCGTTACGGCCACGTTCGGCGAGGGTTCAAACGTGTGGGAGTTGGTTCCTTCGGGAACGATTCCCGTGATCTTCGCCAGTCCCCCGGCCACATTCGCAACGATCGACGTAATTGGGGCGACAGTGGTTGAGATGTTGAGTGTCGAGCCCGCGGGAATGGGCTGACCAGACAGGCATTCCGCCAGCGCCTCGGCCTGGACGTCGCCAGATTGGCCAGTTGCGTCGTTTCCGGATGTCGAGGAGCAACCCCCGATGATCGCAATCGCCAAAACAGCGGCCAGTACACGAGGGGAGGTATTTCGCAAGAAAGTCACCGCAGGACTCTACCGAACTGCCCGCAGATGCCCCGGTCGGCCTGTCGATAAACCCAAACATCTCGCGGGTTCTTGCTCTGTCCCAGTTAGTACAGACCTACGAGCGAGAAAACCACTCCGACCAGGGCAAAGAATCCAACAAAGGCGACGACTGCCAAGACCGGTCGCCCCTTGAATTTCGGGTCGATGCGAGGGCGTAAGAGGTTGTAGAGAGCGAAGATCACACAAAAAATTATGGCGGTAACGAGGTACCTCAACATCGGGCGAGGCTACTGCCAGCCCGGTAGGAGCTGGAGGTTTGAGCCTCCGAGCCTGCTCGACCGATCAGCTAATTAGCCAGTGAACGCCGGAACGACCGGGTGCGCGAGTTATCCCACTCCTTCACCCAGCAAACGCCGCAGACCCGAGATCTGTCGCTCCGCTTTCGATTGCATCGCAAATCACGCGCGCCACAGTCGCTGGTTCTAGTCCCTCGCCCATCTTCGGCGCGGTGCCCGCAATCGCCCGACCCGCAAGCCCGGTTTCGGTATGCGGTGGTCGAGCATCAATCACGCGCACGCCTTTGCGTCGCGCTTCACGGGCTAAACCTTCGTCGAACGCGCGCACCGCGGCTTTCGATGCGCCATAGGCAACCATGCCGGGCAGATTCTGTTCGGCAATGACACCGGAAATGTTCACGATCACGCCGCCGGTCGGAAGTGTGTTCATCGCTTCGGTGGCAACCATGATGGGAATGAACGTGTTGGTCATGAACAGGTCTTCCATCACGTCGGTCGACAGCGTCGCAACGTCGCCGAAGGCCACGACTCCAACAGCGTTGATCACAACATCAAGATTTCCGTGCTGTTCAACCGCGGTTCGCATGGCCGTGGCGCACGCAACGGGTGATCGCAGATCGAGTGCCACCCGCGGGCCAGCCGCCGTCAGTTGCTCGAGACGTTGTTGGTCGCGCCCCACCAAGGTGAGAGCGGCACCGCGTGCGGCAAGTTCCTCGCCGAGCGCCCGACCAAGTCCCCCGGTGGCGCCCAGCAAAAGAACCGATGCGCCGTTGAGTGATGTAGCTGTCATAGCCCGAGTTCTACCGCATCACGAGTCGATTGCTCTGATGCGGGTGAAAATCGGTGACGGCCTCGGGCGCGGCTGCGACCCGGAATAGCTGTCGCCTTCACCCGAGCGTCGCCCAAAACCTGCCATCTGGCCTTTGACTTCGACCTGCTGCTCAACTGCCGAAGAGTCCTCATACAGCAATACGACCCTGCAAACTTGCCCGTGTGCCCTCGGTCCGGCCTAATCGCACATCACAACTCCGAAGTCGCCTGAATCCATGTGACAAAGTCAGTCTGTGTATTTCAACTGGTTGACTCCCAAGGCGCAGGCACGAAACGCCGGCGGCAAGGGCATGGGTTCCTATGCGCTCGAGCCGATAGCCGCGGGCGAGTCGGTCGCTGCGTTTGGCGGTTGGGTAGCCGACGAGACCGAGTTGCGTTCGCTTCCAGCCGAACGCATTTCGCGCACGATGCAGATCGACGAACACCTCTATTTGGTGTCGGGCGAAACCGCTGATCCTGGCGATTACGTCAACCACTCGTGCACGCCCAACTGCGGGTTGGCTGGCAACATGCTTGTGGTCGCCATGCGCGACATCGCGACCGGCGAAGAGCTCACATTCGACTACGCCATGAGCGATGGCGGTGACTACGACGAGTTCGATTGCCTGTGCGGATCGAATGACTGTCGAGGTGTTGTAACCGGCCGAGATTGGCGCCTTCCCGAACTGCAGTCCCGTTATGCGGGTTGGTTCTCGCCGTATCTCGCGAAGAAGATTTAACGGCCGACGAGACCTGCATCAATCTTCATCTGCATGCCCGTTACGTAACGAGCCTCGTCGCTGGCGAGGTAGATGACTGCGTTCGATACATCGACCGAGTCAATCATCTCAACCGGCATGGTGTTCATGAATACCGGACCAACGGTGAACGCACGCTCTTCGATCAGTGCTCCAAGACCGGGAACATCACCCATCGGCGTGGTGACACCGGCTTGATGAATTGAGTTGGCGCGAATGTTGTACTCGCCGTATTCGATAGCAAGCGCGTTGACGATACCAACAAGGCCGTGCTTCGCGGCGGTGTACGACAATGTAAACGGCTGACCCTTGAGACCCGCCGCCGAGCTGATCACGATGAAGCAACCGCCTTCGCCGCGCTCAAGAAAATGTGGGAGCACTGCCTGCACGGTGTTAAACGCGCCAGTGAGGTTGACGTCGATGACGTCCTGCCACTGATCCTGTGTGAGTTCGTGGGTCCGGGCCCAGTTGAGAATGCCTGCGTTGGCAACAACGGTGGTGATGTGACCGAGTTCGTCGATGCCTCGCTGTGCAAGTGCCTTCAGCTGCGCAGGCTCACGCACGTCGACGTGGTCCCAGATGACGCGTTGGCCGGTGGCCTCAACAAGACGAACGGTTTCAGCGAGATCTTCGGGTGTCGCAGGCACGACGCCGCTGGTACCAACGGGCCCGCAGATGTCGCTGATGATGACATCGGCGCCCTCTTCGGCCATGCACACTGCGTGCGAACGACCCTGTCCGCGAGCGGCTCCGGTGATGAATGCGACCTTGCCAGCGAGACGACCCACAACATTCCCCTTGCACAATGAATGACTCGGTCGGGCGACCGATCAGACAGGCAAGAGTAGCCACTGCCGAAGGGAACCATCTCTAGACTCGGTTAATGACCTTCAGCCAACGCAACGTCCCTCGAAACATACTGATCGCCCTCACCATCACCGTGGGTGTCTTGGCGGCGGGGTGCTCAAGCGACAGTTCGACCTCAGGTTCAAGCACCACCACCTCCACCGTCGCAGCGTCCCCAGGCAAGCCCGAATCATCAGTCGTACTCAACAAACAAGCGCAAACTGTTCTTGACCAATTACTGCAGTACCCAAGTGGATCCCAAGCACAGGTGTCGTCGGCGATTCTCACCATTGCCCCGGGAGTTTCCACAGGGCTCCACAAGCACGACGCTCCGATGTACGCGTACATCCTTGAAGGCACCCTCACCGTCACCTACGAGGGCGGCATCGTGAAGCAGTTCTCTGCAGGTTCCGCGATTCTTGAAGCGGTCGGCACTCCGCACAACGGCGAGAATAAGACCGACAAGCCAGTGAAGATTTTGGTCGTGAATATGGGCGCTGAAGGCGTCGCGAATTCGGTGACGCTGTAACGCACTTGGCGCTTACAACGCAGGTTCGCTCCAGCGAGCAAGCTCAGTGCGAAGCCACCCGTTTTCCCAGAAGCTCACATCGCCACCATTGTCGAGCAGGTGCTGATGTGCGTTTGCCATCAGCGATCGAAGGCGAGGATTCTCTGATTCGGTCTGCGCGATCGCTTCGCCGAGCGTGAGCGCGAGAGGTGCGTTGCCTCGTGCGAGTGCTGCCTCCGCTCGATCAAGCGCTGCGTCAGTTCCTGTGAGCACAAGAAGTTCCGCGAGCGCTGCCGGAGCGCTGTCGGGATAGAACTCGGTGGTTGATTCAAGTTTGAACCAACCGACATATTCCTCCCAGAACGTACGAACGGCCCACGAGACTTTGCCGTAACCCTGACCGACACGAAGTTCGGGTGGAAGCTGGATCTTGTCCATAAGAGTCCAGACATCGACCCCAGCGTTGAAACCCTTTAGTGATTCCTCGTGCACGTAGACAACCGCGTCGTGGAGTCGTTCGAGGGAAGCTTCGATCAAGTCTGCGCCGACGATCGGTTCATGGCGACCAGTCACCAGCATTTCTGGTCGGAGTTCGCGAACGAAACGATTCGTTGCGAGTTGTGGTTCGACGAACCGGTACTTGTCGCCACGAATGGTGTTGACATTCGGAAAGTGCGGGAACAGCGGACCAAAAAGGTTGCTGACGAGCGCGATCTTGTGATCGGGAAGCCAAACGATCAAGCAATCTGTCGTCTCACCAACGGCGGCAAAGAGGTCGACGCGAAGACCATCGATCGTGAGCGAGAGTCGATCTTCGAAGAGGATGTCGGGCATTGGCTCTGACTGCGCCATTGAAACGCCGGGGTTTTCTTTGTAAATGCGCTGAGCGTCGGTGCCGAGCATGTCGAACCAAATGCCCGCAGTGCGCATACGCAAACCCTGGATGCGCTTGTCGTCACGCTGGTGTGCTGGGTTGTTGGCCTGAGCGACATATTTGGTGTTCGCCTCTTTAAACAGATCGACACCACCTACGTGATCCACGTGACCCTGGGTCGTGAAGATGTAGTGCGTCGGCCCGGGGCAGATCGCGTCGAACACACGCTTGTGATGCGGCGCCTCATACCCCATGCCGGTGTTCACGATGATTCGACCGTTATCGGTGAGGATCATGTAGGTGGCAGTGGTTCCACCTGATCGATAGATGAGTCCGTCGACAACTGGATACGCCGGATCGTCATAGACCGGGGTGAGCAACTCTTTGCCCGGCCGGGTGTCAATGAGATGGTCGACCTGCTCTTGGATATTCATTTGACCTCGATTTGTACAGGGAACGTGTTCATGTAGTCGGTGTAACGGGTACGAACTTCTTCAGGGGTTACAGAGAAATCACCTCGAAGGTCATACACAACTCGACCTTCCTTGCCACGGGGATGTGCGTCTTGGTAGGCAGCGACCTCGGCCTTGGCCTCGTCGGTGAACTCAATACCGGCGGCGTCGTAGATGCGCTGCAAGGTACCCACCTCATCGGCCATGTATTCATGGAAGAACACATCGACCGTGCGATCGGCAGGAAGCAGATGCCGGTCACGGAGCGAAGAATCGAGAAGTCGACCAATGCGGTCTGTCCAGTAGTCGCGATACCACTCGGGCTTTGTCGACTTGTACGCCGTACGCGCTCCGTAGGTGAGCATCGTGATTGTCGATTGCACAACCGCAACTGGATCGCGGTGCGTGACAACAATCGTTGCGTCGGGGAAGACCGACATCAACGGCCCGATCTGCTCGAGGTGCTGCGGAGACTTCAGTACCCAACGCTCACGAGGCCGGTACCACTGCAGAATCTGCAGCACCGTCTTCATGTACTCATAGTGCGGGGTTTGATCCTGCGCGAGGTAGTAGTCACGCCATTCGGGGACTCTCGCGACCCACTCAATGTTGTAGTTCGAGAAGTCCGGAGCCATAAGTTCGTTCTCTTCATGAACGTGATCCGGATTCATCGGATGCATTGCTGCGATGAACGGAGCGCCAGCCTGCATTGCTTCCCACTGACCCTGACAACGAGTCCAGCGAGGGTCAACGCCGTCGGCAGGAATTTCCTCACGGGGATCGGGAACCGGTTCGTACGATTCCCACAGAGGCATCGAACGGAACCGGCTGTCGGCCGCAAGCAGGTTCACCAGGTTTGTGGTGCCCGAGCGCGGAAGACCGATCACGATCACCGGCTTTTCGATCTTGATGTCGAGAATCTCGGGATGCTGCTTCAGAAGGTCGCGAATACGCAGTCGGTTCACGGCGTACTTCAGGTCATCTCCGAAGGCGAGCATGCGGCCGAGGCCCGTTCGGTCAGGATCAGCGTTGATGGAGTCGAGCTGAACTTGAAGTCGCTCGCGGAAATCCTCAGGCCCAAAGTCACTCAGGCCAGTGGCTGCAATCGCTGCCTCGCAGACAGCCTCAACCGACAGTTCAGTATGAACCGTTTCTCCATAGTCAATGCCCATCTTCTGAATGTCATTGAGCACTGGCGATGCAAGGTCATCGATTCGAATTTCATTTCCCATGGAATCTGTCCTTGTTACAGCGCGAGGTATCCGCCGTCGACGGCGAATGCGGTTCCGGTGGTGAATGACGATGCTTCTGACGACAGGAAAAGAACTGCTGCCGCAACCTCTTCGGGCGTCCCCATACGGCGCATCATCTGCTTGGCGAGTTCACCATCGAGCATTTCCTGAAACGGTTTCATTGGTGCGGTCATGGGGGTATCAATGAGACCGGGTGCGACCGCGTTCACCCGAATGCCGTCATTCACCCAATGCAGAGCCAAGTTCCGAGTGAGGGCGAGTAGCGCGGCTTTTGAGGACGAGTAGCCAGGGACAATCGTTGTGGCTCGGTAGGTCATCATCGAAATGATGTTGACCACACTCGCGCCGCCGGGCATCTTGCTCTTTGCCAGTGCTTCACGAGAGCGAACGCTGAGGCGTTGCGCTCCTTCCACGTTCATCGCGAGCGAGGCTTGAAAACCCTCGGGGCTCCATTCATCGAGCCCATCAGGAAAGTTCGCGCCGGCGTTATTCACCAAAACATCGAGTGAACCAAGGCTCGCTGCAAGCGCATCGACAGCATCGCCATCACGCATTTCCAGCTGCTTGTACGCGAACCGTGAGAGTTCTGTGTCGTAGTCAGCGGCCGATGCATGAGTACCAGTCACTGTGACAGATGCTCCAGCGTCAGCAAAGGCCGACGAAATGGCATAACCAATGCCGCTTGTTCCGCCAGTTACAAGTACCGAGACTCCGGTGAAATCAAATGAAACCTTGTTGCTCATCATGCACCTTCCATCGTGATCATGACCTTGCCGCAGTCTTTTGAACCTTCGAGGACCGCAAGCCCGTCACCGAATTCCTCAAGCGACAACTTGTGGCTAATGACTGCAGACAAATCGCGACGTTCAAGCAACTCAATCGCGTCCTCGAACCGTTCGGGATATTCCATTGATCCACGAACCGTGAACTGCTTCATGAGCAGGTTGACGTAATTGGTGGAAACAGGGCGATAGTGCAGAGCCACGATCACGAGGCAACCATCGACTCGACCGTTCTGCAGCACATCGCCGATAACGCTGTCGGCACCAGAGGCTTCGATGAAGACATCGGTCGCCGCTGTCGGACCAAACATGAACGGCACTTCACCATGGATGCGCTTGAGTTCCGCCCACACATCAACCTCGGATGGGTCAAGCACATGTGAGGCTCCGAGTTGCTTTGCCAAATCGAGTCGGGCATGACTGAAGTCAATAGCGACGACATCGGTCACCCCACGATCGGCAAGTGTGGCGATTGCGAAAAGTCCGATTGGGCCGCAACCAAAGACTGCGACCTTGTCCCCCGGCTTCGCTTCGGACTGGTTTACCGACTGCATGCCGACGGCCAACGGCTCTGCAAGGGCGGCCGTCGTCAATGCCAAACCTTCGGGGACTTTGAAGAGTCTCTTTCCATTTGCCGCATCGGGCACAAAGAGAATTGGGGTGAGGCCACCTTGCGGACCGCCAGTTCCCATCGGGCCGTGTCCGGCATCGGAGGGACACACCACAACGCGATCGCCAACCGTCAGACCGGTCACTTCGCTACCAAGCCATTCAATAACACCAGCCATTTCATGGCCCAGCGGTATGGGATGTCCAGGGGTCATGCCCATGTGGATGTAGGAAACATCGGTGCCGCAAATACCGCATGCGGCAATGCGCACAAGAGCATCGCGTGGGCCAGGAGTTGGTTCGTCGATATCATCGAGTCGCCAGTCATTGGCGCCGTGCAACATGATCTGCTTCATGGCGAAGTGACCTTTCGTGTTTTCGGAGTTGTATGGGTTCGAGATTTCGGCTGACGAGTCGTCGGAGATATGCGAGGCGCCTCTGCGCGAGCCCCGTTGAGCACGACCTGGACAAGTTGCGCAGTCCATGCATCGTCAATCGGCGTCGTCATGCCACAATGGCCGGGGCAAGCAGTGCCCCGGCCAACAACGCGATCAATGACTTCGAAAGACGACGAACACCCACCACGAGACCTCCAGAAGGAACGAACGAACATTATCTGTTCGCTCTACTCCCCTCCTTCGAATCCTTGTGCGAAATCGCTCCTGAACTCAGCCTCAGTAGGTAAAGCCGGTTGCCGTGATCCAGGCCGGGTCAACCTGAAACACCCCGTCGCTGGTCACCGTATTGACGGTCACTGGCGCAGGAATGCGGTTTCCGGTTGTCGCGTCGAACGCAACGGTGCCGGTCCAGCCCTTCCAGCCGCTGGTGGCTGCGAGTGCGCTCTTGAGTGCTGCAGCAGACGTACCACCGGCGCGGCCAATGGCGTCGGCGAGAACGAGCACCGAGTCGTAGGTATAAGGCGACCATGAACCCGGTGCCGAATTGAATTGCTTGGCGTAGTTGGCGTAGGGATCAACCAGCTGAAAGCTAAAATATCTGTCGCTGGCGTCGACGACCGAAAAGGGGACAGGGGAATCTCTCGGTGCGGGCACGCCAACCACCGGGCACTTTTGCGCGGCCGGGATTCCGGCTGCAGTGATGTAGCCATTGTCGTAGGCGCCATAGTCAGCGAGGCAATTCACCGAGGTGTTTGTCGCGAGCATCGCTTGCGCAATCAGCCCAGCTTCGGGGTAGTACGTGATGACATAGACAGCCGACGGATTCGTTGCGAGAACTTTGGTGACCGTGTCGGCGTAGGACGTTGCTCCGGGTGTGATCGACTCGGCTGTTGTGATCCGGATGCCGGCGTTGCCCAACGATGCGGTCATGGCTTGGGCAGCAGACTTGGTGTAGTCGGTCGTGGAATCAACGATGAGCGCAACTGATGAGGCCTTGAGTTGCTTCACAAGTGCATCAGTTGCAACAGGTGCAATCTGCGAGGTCATCGGCTGCAAGGTGAAGCCCATCCCTGCGGTTTGGTCTGACGAGGTCAAACGCAATGGCACAAGTCCGGCATCCATATAGATGGGAAGCGTCTTCAGGCCAACACCTGAGTTATAGGGACCAACGACAGCGTCGAGTCCAGCCTTCACGGCGCTGTTTGCAGCAGCCACGCCGGCATCGGGGTCGCCCTTATCGTCGATGGCAACAATTTCGATCTTCTTGCCGCCGACACCACCGTTTGCGTTGACGTAGGTCGCGGCTTGCTTGGCACCGTTCAACATCCCTTGACCGAGTTCCGCGAGCGATCCGGTGATGGGCGCTTCGAGACCAATACGAATTGTGTCGGAGGACTTTGACGAAGATGAGGACGAACACCCCGCCGCCAGTGTCATAACTGCAACAAGTGCAGCAAGTGCGGAAAGGCCTGCGATTTTCAACTTCATTTGAGCTCCTTTGTAGACCGCCAAAGAATAGTCAGGCGTAGTGTTCATAGGTGCGATCCGAGGCAGTCGCGCTTTGAGTGAAAGCCCAGGGTTTAGACGCCAACGAGGTCCATGGCCTCTGCGGTGAGTTCGATCGATCGCAAACGCTCATCAACTGTGGGCGACTGATGACACACCATGAGTTCATCGGCCTCGGCATACGCCGTGAACTCGAGCAATTGTTCGCGGACTGCAGCCGGTGTTCCCACAGCGGTGTGCTTCATCATCGCTGCGATCTGCGCGCCTTGAGGAGACGCCAAGATTCGGTCGACTTCGGCATCGGGGACATCGACATTCGGCTTCAACAAGAACCGGCGCAGACGCGCGCGGCGCGTCGTGGTGAATTGCGACTGCGCGTCGTCCTCAGAATCAGAAGCGATCACGTTCACGCCAGCAATGACATGCGGATGTTCGAGTTGCTCGGACGGACGGAAGTTTGATCGATACAACGCAACCGCTTCACGCAGTTGATGCGGAGCGAAATGCGAAGCGAATCCGAATGGCAAACCAAGGACTGCAGCCAGTTCAGCACCAAAAAGTGAAGATCCGAGGATGTAGATCGGAATATGGGTTCCGCGACCTGGGGTTGCATGAACACCCGGTACTCGAGTCGTATCACCGAGGAAGGCCTGAAGTTCAAGAACGTCTTGGGGGAAATGCTCCGATGCACGCGGGTCACGACGAAGCGCTTGCACGGTGACCTGATCGGTTCCTGGAGCACGACCCAGTCCGAGATCGATTCGATTGGGATGCAACGTCGCAAGTGTGCCGAATTGTTCAGCAATGGTGAGCGGCGAGTGATTCGGGAGCATGATGCCGCCCGAACCCAAACGGATTGACTCGGTGTTTGCTGCCACGTGGGCGATGAGGACCGCCGTTGCCGACGAAGCAACTGCGTCCATGTTGTGATGTTCGGCGTACCAAACCCGGCTATAGCCATTCGCTTCTGCGGTCTTCGCTACCTCGACACATGCGTTGAGCCCATCGGCAACAGAATCTCCAGAACCGACGATGGCGAGATCAAGAATCGCAAGAGGAACACCCATTCGCTAAGCCTAGGACGACTGCGCAGAGTCGAGTCAGGCGCAGCTGCGAGCAGCGGGCCACAATGGGACATGCCCGCTGTTCCGATCGTTGACATTTCCAATCCCAGTGCCACTGCACGAGAGGATCTCGACGCTGCGTGTCGTGATCATGGATTCTTCCTCCTCGTTGGCCACGGTCTTGATTCGGTCATCGCCAATACATGGAGCGAGACCGAGCGATTCTTCGACGCTCCCCGGTCAACCCGCACCGCAATTGGGCGCACCGAACAGAACCCCCTCGGCTGGTTCGATCGGGAACTCACCAAACGAGTTCGAGACCATAAAGAGGTCTTCGACTTCGTTGACCCTTCTGTTGGCGAGGCCATGAATCGCTGGCCAGAACTTCCCGGCTTTCGCGATGCAATGGTGCAGCATTTCGAGGCAATGAGCGACCTCGCTCATCGGACGACAGTGCTACTTCATTCGATCCTCAAACTTGGCCCTTCCTCAAGCAGTGCTCTCACCTGCGCCCGCCAAGGAAGCACCGTTCGCCTCAACCTCTACACGCTTGGCGATCCCGTTCCCGACGATGAACGAGATGGGCTGGCCGAACTTGGTGAGGTTGCCCTTGGCCATCACACCGACCCCGGCACTCTCACACTTCTTCTTCAAGACAACACCGGCGGCCTTCAGGCGCTCGCATCTGACGGCAACTGGATCGATGTCCCGCCCGAACCAGGCACGATTGTGGTCAATCTTGGCGATTGCACCCAAGCCTGGACGAACGATCTCTATCGCGCCGCGATCCATCGCGTTCTCCCAATGACTGAACGGCGTCGGTTCTCGATCCCTTACTTTGGCAATCCGCCGCGCGAATCCATCATTGAACCTGTCCCCGAACTCTCAACATCGGGCCCGCGCTATCGGCCATTTGCGTGGCGTGAGTTCATGGCTGCGCGGGCCTATGACAATTTCTCTGACCTCGGTACCGACGACACACAGGTCACCGACTACCGAATCGAAGGATCGGATCGCATTTCATGAGCAGTCGCAAGAACGTGGCCATCGTTGGCGCCGCTGGATCCTGTGGTCGGCAGTTAGCAGTGCAACTTCTTGATCGAGAAATTCTTTCTCCTGATGCTCGGCTGCAACTCGTTGCTCATCACGGTGGCGCAAGCGAGTACGAAACTCATGGACTTCGCGCTGATCTGCGGGACGCATTTGCTGACACCGCCCCAACAATCGAACTCATCGATCAGCCGGAAAAACTCGACGCTGACATCCTTGTGATGCTGGCTGGGTCAACTGTCCCCACTGATCCCACACAGAACGTTGACCGCATTGCACTGGCCCGAACCAACCTGCGGATCTTTACGACGTTTGCTGAGGAACTCGCAAGGCGAGATGGCACTCCTCCACTTGTCATTGTTCAGTCCAATCCGGTTGAACTGGGTGTTGAAGTTTTCTCTCGCGTCATCGACCGCCACCTGGTTGTAGGAGCGGGTGCCTATTCCGATTCCATCCGCTTTCGCCGTGAAATCGCTGATTCTCTTGGAGTCCGCCGCACCGATGTGAATGCGGTGATGCTCGGACAGCACGGAGACAACCTCATCCCCGCATGGAGTCAGGTTGCCGTTGACGGAGTTTCCTCCGATGTGTTGGCCTCATGGATTACCGAGCAGCGAAATGGCCGCTCACTCGAACAACTCCCCGAGGAAATACTCGCCCATCGAGGCGAACTTCTTTCAATCGTTGCCAACCGCGATGTGCATGGCGCATTCGAACATGTCGCGCAGTTACCACCTGAAATTCGCGCCGCGGTGAAACCATTCCTTATTCACACCACAGCGGGACACACAACCGAAATCGTTACCGCCCATTCCGTTGCCCACATCATCGACACAGTCATCAACGGAAAGCCCACGGTGTTCCCGCTCCAGGTGATGCTCGACAACGACTACTTGGAACTCGCCGGTGTTGGCGGAGTTCCGGTACGACTCAGTTCACAAGGGTGGACTGAAGTTATTGACTTGGGACTCGCTGAGGATGAAGTCGCCGCGCTTCGACGAGCATTCGAAGCCGTGGCAGCCGTTTCAGCAGCCGTTCAGACTTCCTGACCTCGCCCCCATCGGTTGCTGCTGCAACAACACTCCGCCTGCGCTGAACCGTCGTAGATTGATAACCGGGCCAGTGGACAGGGGGGGTGCAATGTCGGCTTCGCGACATTCGTTGCGGTGGATCGCCATTACCGGATCCATCGTCGCTGCTCTTGTCATCATCCCGATCATCGTGCTTGTTTCGATGTTCGTCTTTCGTGACAATCCCGGCGCGAAGTCTTTCGATGAAGCACTTCAGGCCTTTCGCGAAGGCGATCCCTCGGAAATTGAATCCATCGGCGCTGTTGTTGTCCGCCCACCAGCCGGGGTGTATCAATCTGACGCTTCCGGAAAAGCTTCAATCAGTTTTCCGCCGACAAGTCAGAACTACGGGGCCTCTGCTCCCGTGACTGTGGCCCACCAAGGCGACAACTGCTGGACAACAAGTGTGGATTTCAATGCTGCCTTCCAGCAGCGTTGGAAGTACTGCATCGATAATGACGTCCTAACCGAACACAGCAATCAAACGACAACCAGCTGGGATCTCGGAGCAGCCTCGATCACCAATATCTCTAAGTTCATCTGCTCCCCTCCCGGCGAGATCATCAAGAACGGTGAACGTCGTGAGGAAGTTTCGACCTCCACCTGCACGGGAATTAGCGACAGCATTAGCGGAACTACCACCTCTGCCGTCACCTTCGAATCGCTCGGCGCTGAGTCTCTCGACATCAATTCAGTCGCTACTCCGACTTTTCACTACCGCGAGACCGACCTCCTCACCGGCCCGCAAAAGGGTACGACCACCATCGAGTACTGGTATTCCCTGCAGGACATGCTGCTCGTGCGGATGGAACGGCATATCAACTTGCGGACCGATTCACCCGTAGGGGAAATCACCTACAAAGAAGATGGCGAGTGGCAGTTGTCCTCACTGACGCCTGTTCGGTGACGCTACGGCCAGGCAAGAGGACAGGCATCGTTCAAAAGCTCGCCTTCGACAAGCGAACTGTGATGGTCCTTCATTGGTGAACCAGGCACAAACTTGAAGCGCGTGTTGTCGCCTGTATAGCGAACGCTGATCGCTCGCCGGCGCTGGGTGCGACTCAGATTTCCACTCGCGGCGTGAATTGTGCGCGCATGGTGAACGGTGAGGTCACCGGGTGCGGTATCGAAACTAATGATTCGCGCCTTGCCGACCTGCTTGTCATAGTCGGGGACTTCTGCACCTTCAGTTCCAGGCATCGCCAGTTCCGAAACGAACATGCTCGGCCGATACTTCGTGGCGTCGAGATGGGAGCCAACGACAAACCGAACTGCTCCCATTTCCGCAGTGACAACATCGAGTGGCACCCACGTCGTGCAAACGAGATCACCATCGAGATGGAAATACGCCATGTCCTGATGGAATCCGGTCTTCTCCTGCGTTCCCGGTTCTTTCACCAACACACTGTCTTCATAGAAACGCACCTCGTCGCTTTGAAGAAGCGACGCAACAATTTCAGGAAGCGGAGATCGAAGTGCGAATACCTTGAACTCTTCTTGAATGAGCCAATGGTCAGTGCCTGCCTTGAACTGGCCGCGAGGCGCACCGGACGAGGCGACGGAGTCATCAACAAGACGGGCGATGCCCCCGGATTCAAGGGCGTCGGCCATCTCGGAGAGATTGGTCGTTGCGGTACTCGAGAGCGCATCCTCGATGGGCGCTTCCATTGAAGCAACAAGATCAAGGGGAAGGATCGACCTTAGACATACAACACCGTCGCCCCAAAAGGTGTCGATCTCTTCTTTGGTGACTGCTCGTGTAGGAGAAATCCGATCCATCTCCTCATCCTGCCTCAACAAAAAGGGCTCTGCGCAAATGATCTATGCGATGAACTCGCGAAGCGCATCGGCATCGGCCGCTGCTTGACGCTTGGCCATGGCAATGGCTTCGGGAACCGACTTGGGATCCATGAGTTTGTTGATGTCCATTGTTTCCGGGCTACGCAGAAACACCTTTGTGCCCGAAGCTTCAAGCGCCGACACATCTTTGGCAAAGTTCCCTGGAGCCTGGGTCATCGCCCCAATCGGAGTTGGAGTGGTTGTCGTGAGACTCAGGACGACAGCGCGATCGCATCCAGCGAGAAGGTCGAGGTGGGTCCCAGATCCACTGACTCCCCCATCCATACAACGACGATCGCCGATGGGCTGCGGGCTGAAAATTCCAGGGACAGCGCTACTCGCCGCAACCGCGCGTTCGATACGAACTCCGGCATCGCGCGTGACCACACAACGTTCACCTGTGAGCGTGTCGACACAGGTGATGTGCAGTGCATCGGCAGGCCACGAACGCGAGAGCAGCATCGCAGAGATGCTTCGGGTCATCTTGCTTGCCGAAGGAGTAAGTGCGGCCAGCGCTTCATGTCCGATGGAACGAATCAGTTCAGGCTCTGCGGTTTGCGCCGCAACAAAGAAATCGAGTGCACGCTGTTGGCTTGGCTTCAACGAACCTGAGGGCGCCAACATGCTGACAAGCGCTGGGGTCTTGGCGAAAAGAGAAACCTCGCGTTCGAATCGCCGCAGATTTCCCGCCTCAAGGATTGATGCGACCAATGAACCTGCCGATGTGCCAACAACACGACCGGCCCCTTTGAGGTTCACCCCCAACTGCGCCAATTGCTCGAGATAAGTCACCTGCCAAGCAACGAAGAAGATTCCTCCTCCGCCTAACGACACACCAAGGTGAATGCCTTGAGCAGAACGTGCAGAAAAGTCAATTGGTCGAGCTAGTCCGTCCGAGGTCATCATGAAAGCCTACCGAGGCTCTTTTGGCTTCGCCGTGAGCGACAAGTGCTAACGGAGAAAGACGATTGCACCACTCGTTGCGAGGACAACCAGCAACGCACAACCCAAAAGCGCGAATTTCACGTCCCGAGTTCTGGTCCAATCCACGACCAGCCATGTCACCCGCAGAACTGGCGCAGCAATCAAGATGATGATGCACGCAGTTCCGCTCCAAACGCCCGCCGTTCCTGGGAGAAATGCGCCACCGAGTGCGCAGGCAAATGTCACAACAAGCGCGACCATCAGAATCTTTGAAAGAACTCCGAAATCGTTCATCGGCGCACAATTAGTAAGACGCCGATGACGGCAAGGGTAAAGGAAAGACCTCGGCGCACCAACGGAGGCGGCAGGAGATGTTGAAGCCGAACGCCGACAGTGCCACCAACTAAGCCAGCAGCCGCAACAAGCGCGGCGTCAGAAACCACAATGCGTCCCTGTGATTCGTAGACAAGAAGACCAACCGCAGCAGTCACACCAACCGTAAAGGTCGAGGTAGCCGCAGCGACCTTTACCGGAATATGCATAACTTCCGACGCGGTCGGTGTCTTCACCCACCCGCCCCCAACTCCGGACAGGCCTGAAATCAACCCGGCCATGCCCATTCCCAAGAGTCCGAGAGGAAGATGCTTCGCGCGATACGGAACGAACTCGTTACCCAATGGGTAAACCCCTGCGAGCGTTCCCGGTGTTTCACCAACATCGACTGCGGTGAGCGATGGATCAGGAAGATTGCGAATTCCTTTGCGTCGGCCACCAAAGAACGCGGCCACCAATGCCACGACGCCAAGCAAGACAGCAAGCAACGACTGGCCAATGAAACCGGAGACCAGCGCGCCTACGAGTGCTGCTGACGAAGCAACAATCTCTGTAGCGACCCCAAGACGATGGTTCACAACGCGAGCCCTGAGTTGCTGAGGGGCTGCGGCGAGAGAGCCCGCAGCAACCGAAACCAATCCAAGAGGAGCGGCGAACTTCGCTTCCATCCCCGACAAGACGAGGATGGGAACGAGAAGGATTGCCCCGCCCAAACCACCCAGCGTTCCGATTGCTGCAGTGAGAAAGGCAGCAAATGCGAGGGCGGCTGGATTCATAGATCGAACCTAGCAAACCGGTTGTCGAAAGAACTTGGGACGAACTGTTTCTCAGCGCTTGATTGTGATTGTGATGTCAGGAGCGCTGATAGTCGACGTTTCTCCGGAGAACCAGGAAGCATCGGGCGTGCCAGCGAGGAATTCGTTGAGGAACGCAACCGTCAGTCCGGTACTGAGTTCCATGTCACGGGCATAGGACATGAATTCGGGGCCGCAACCTTCGGTGGCTTGCACCTTGATCGCGGTTGCAACCAACGCTGGCGCATCGGGCAACTTTGGAATCTCGTCGAGGTACATACACACATCGGTATAGGACTGATGTGCAGCATCGGTCATAACCGCAAGTACGACGGGCGGACCGGTAATGAGGTCGAACGGACGCTGTGAGTCAAGTTCCAGCGGCGTGGTGGTGTCCTTTGTTCCGACCATCAACATCACCGGAATCTTGATGCCGGTGAGTTCAGCGTCGGAAAGTCGACGGGTATACGGAGCCTGGCCAACAACGGCTTTGATGCGCGGGTCGGGCGCAATGGTTCCGGCTGGACCAGAGTGTCCGCCAGCAGTCGCCAATGCGGTGTACCCGCCATAGCTGTGACCAACAAGACCGATACGCGCTTCGTCAATTGCGCCCTTCAATGCCGGATAGGCGGAGTCTTTACCGGAAGACTGCGCAAGAGCCCAGTCGATCTCAGCCTTTACGACATTGGGACGAAGGAAATCATTCACATCCTGAGAAACTGAGTTCCCGACAAGTTGATCAGCGGCGGTGTTGCCATCGTGATTTGCGGACAACACGACATAGCCGTGACTCGCAAGGTCTTCCGTGAGGAACGACGCGACAAAACTTTGGCCGCCACTTCCGTGGGAATAGACAACGAATGGAAATCCGCCATCGCCATGTAACGGAGCGTCTTCAATTGCCACCTTTGAATCAAAATAGGCGGTGGGCAGCAGCGAGTAGCGGGCGAAACTGCCTTGCGCTCCGTCGGCCGCCGGATACCAAAGATCAGCAGTAATCGTCTTTCCCGTAGCTGGATCGGGAATCGAGATGGTGTCGTGGCCGACCGCATAGGTGCCTGATCGAGCAGGCATCGGAGTCGGTGTCGCTGCCTTCGAGCTGCTACCTCCACCACAGGCCGCCAAAAGGAGCGAGCCGACAATGACAACGAGGGCAGGCAGAGAAAGAGTGCGAGTGCGCTTTGACATAGGCGCCACACTTTCACATCCAGCCCCGAGCTCATGACCAACCGATCTTCGGGGCAGGAAACCCGTCGGGTGACTACGTTGCTTGGAGCACAAGGGGGAACCTCATGGAACACACGCACGATCTTCCCGACGGAATGGTCGAATGGATTGCTGAAACCGGTGGCGGTGAGATCACCGCATTGCACCGACATGTCGCAAGGCGTGAAGCATGGGTCGTCGACGTCACTCGACCAGATGGGTCAGTTCTCAAAGGGTTTCTGCGACTGGAACGGACCCCCGCTGGCCCAAAGTCATCGACCTCGCTGACACGAGAAACCCGCATCATCCAAGCGCTTGCACAGACCGATATTCCCGTTCCTGAGGTTTACGGAGTCAGCCAAGAACTCAACTGCACGCTCTTTGAACGGGTTCGGGGACGCTCAGACATCGACAAGCTCGATGATCCTGTGCAACAGCGCGCAGTCTTGGAGGACTTCATTCGAGTGATCGCCCGCCTCCACACGCTTGACCTTTCCGATCTTGGTCTCGACGATGTGATGCCATATCTGCCGACGACTCCGCAGGAAGCGGCACTCAACGATGTCGACCTTGCGCTTGAGCAGTGGTCAGCGTTTCTTTCGAGCTACTCCGACCCGCTCATTACCTATGGCGTTCGTTGGCTCCGCCAGAACGCACCCTCGACCATCGCCCGCCTATCGCTCGTTCAAGGCGATACCGGCCCTGTGAATTTCATGTTCGACGGTAATGAAGTCAGTGCGATCATTGACCTGGAGTGGGGCCACTACGGAGATCCGCTAGAGGACCTTGGCAACATCTGCACTCGCGAGTTCTGGAACCCAAGTGGCGGACTCACAGGCTTGTTTCATCTTTACCAAGAAGTTTCGGGTATTCCGTATACAAAGTTCGCGGCGCAGTACTACCGGGTGCAACAAAACGTTCGCGGCATGATTCCGATTCACGCGATTTCGGTCAACGCTCACCCGAGAGAATCGCTGGCCTGGTTTCTCTGTTACCGGTACCTCGGCGATCGTGCCACCTGTGAATCACTCTCGGAAGCGGCAGGCATCACAGTTGAAGTCCCGCCGATGCCAGATGAAATTTTCGGTCCCGGCGGAAAAGACGTGTTTGCTGATGCTGTGATTTGGTCGCTCGAAAAAGACGTTGCACCCCATCTTTCTGATGCGTTTGCAAAGTCCCGTGCTGGCGATGCCGCAATTCTCATAAAGATCATGGACCGCAAACGTCGATTTGGGGCCCAACTCGATGCAATTGAATGCGACGAGCTTGAGCCGTTACTTGGATTTCGTCCTGCCTCCAGGCAGGAGGGAATGGAAGCGCTCAACGAACAGATCCTCGGTGACGAAATCGATGACACCGCTGTCATTGCCTACCTCACACGCCGTGCGTATCGAGATGAATGGCTCTACGAGCCTGCCGTCTCTCTCTACCCGACACGTACCTGGTCAAAGCTCGACGACTAGTTATGAAAGTGGCGTAAGTAGAACTTCGATTTCGGAAGGATGCGCAACGAGTTCCCTTGCGCCAGCTTCTCGGAGTTCAAGGTCAGTTCCGAAACCCCAAGAAACGCCGATGAAATCGGTACCGGTGGCAGCAGCGCCGTAACCGTCGTGTTCCCGATCGCCGATCATCACAACAGTTGATGGATCATCGATTCTGAGTTGTTCAAGTACCGACCGCATGACCACTGGTTTCTCGGCGCCAGCGCCATCGCGTTCTGAACCCACCACCATTTCGAACTGCGAAGCGATGCCGGCATGGTCAATAACTGGTCGGGCAAACGCGGTGCGTTTCGAAGTAGCGACCGCGAGACGAAATCCCGCGTCGTTCAAACGCGTAAGGAGTTCAGGAATCCCGTCGTACATCGAGTACTCGAACATTCCGCCCGCGCCGTAGTGCTCGCGATACACGGTGATGAGCGATTCGATCAGCGTTTCATCGGAAACCATGAATCCAAATCCCGTGGTCAACGGAGGGCCAATGAACGAAGAAAACTGTTCATCGGTAATCGCGGGAAATCCGTGATGCGCGAGTGATTCATCGACACAACGGCGAATCCCCGGGCTGCTGTCGATCAGTGTTCCATCAAGATCGAACAACACCGTCGTGATTCCCATGCGTTCATTCTGACTCAACACGCAGCGAGCAAAACGCAAACGGGCCCCGATCGAAGCCGGGGCCCGTTGCAGAAACTGTCGTTTAGGAAATGAACACCGGATTGATCGGCGAGCCAGTTGCGCCCGTGACCTTGAGCGGCGACACCGCGATGACGCCCTCGTAATTGCCGTCCTCGCATGGTTGACGAAGGTCAAGGTGCTCAAGCATGTAGATGCCCGCCTGCACGAGAAGCATCTTGTGCACGATGAGGAAGTCGTTGTTGTCGAACGGAATGACTTCGACCGCAGCGTTGTCAGAACCGACCGCAGTGACGTCTTTCTCGGCAAGCCACGCCGCTGCATCGGAGCCAATACCGGCCTGCAAGAAACCTTCGGGCTCACCTGCAGCGTTTCCAGCCCACCACATGTCGAGATGCCCGGTGCGAATAAGGACAACGTCGCCAGCGCGAACTTCGGTGCCCTGCGCGTCGGCTGCAGCCTGAAGATCGGCAGCCATGATCATGGTGCCGGGTTCGAGCCACTTATCGGCGCCCTTGAGCTTCACGATGTCGAGAATGACTGCGCGTGCCGCAAAGCTGTCGACCTTTTCGATGCCGAGCTTGGCGGCGCCACCAAGCGCCCGCATTTCGCTGAAAGGCACGCCGTTGTAATGCTTGTGATCCTCATACACATGAATGAGTGCATCCATATGTGAGGTCGTGTGCGAGGCCATGACGAGCACGTCCTCGTGTGCGCCGGTGCCATCCTGCGCTCCGTAGACAGCGAACATGCCGTCGTCGGTGCCATCCTGCAACGTGAGTCGCATCGGCGTGCCGCGATAATCAAGCAACGGAACACCATGGCCCTGGATCGGGATGCCAAGGCTGTACACCTTGCCGGTGGTGATTGCGGCTGCGGCTGCCTTGATGACCTCAGGAGTGAGGTGGTTGAGCGCACCGCGCTCATCGTCGGCGCCCCAACGGCCCCAGTTGTTCTTGCTCATGGTTTCCCCCGGTGGATCGACATATCAGTTCCTGAAAGGTACAACTCCGGCGGCATCGCTGCCGCCGGAATCACCTAGGCCAGTGCGGGAAGGATCTCGTTGCGAAGCAGGTCGATCTGCTTCCAACTTTCCGAAATCGGCATGCCACCACAGAGGGGGTGCATCGCGAAGACAGCAAAATCGCCAGCGGCCTTGGCCTCTTCAACTGCTTGGGCCGGCGAAACGACTTGGTAGAGACCCTCTTCACGAAGTTCGGCAACAGTCTTGGCGTGTGAGTGCGCCGAGGACTTGATGTCGGAGGTCTGCCATGAGGAGTACGTCGTTGCTTCGTGAAGGATGTGCTCGCCCATGGCGGCCCAACCAGCATCGACGTCTTCAGCAAAAAAGACATGGTGGAAATCTTCAGGCGGAGCCATGGCAAAACCTTGGGTGCCGTATTCAGCGCACTTTTCGTAATAGTGCGCCTCGATCTCGGGAACCGGAGCCGCCCACATGATCGGAAGTCCAAAGCGAGCGGCACGACG
>ERZ891134.585-NODE-585-length-29244-cov-9.701668_pt1 | contig 29244 bp, 12 predicted proteins | sample MGYA00520888_ERZ891134 | MGnify/ENA primary metagenome ERZ891134 (study PRJEB32303, sample SAMEA104408692) | aquatic metagenome | biome: Brackish water; feature: Coastal; material: water | place: Baltic Sea | collected 2014-10-23 | depth 10 m ... | reverse complement strand
ATCTTTTTTGACATCATGATCAATGTCAATAACACGCTCAGGTTTTTTCTTTGGTATTGGTTTTGATGCAGGAACAATTTCTGTTTCTACATTTAATGCATCTTCTATTCCATCGTAGGTTTCTTTCATACATCCTCAAAGAAACCTGAGGTTTCGCTAAATCCAAAATCATCATCAGATACTAATAGTGCATCATCAAGTGCATCAATAATAGTATCATTATTTTTATCTTCAAGTGCTTTTGGTTGCACTTCATATTTTCTATGTCTGCTGGCAATGTTAAGGTCCGTTGTTGGATAATCTTTAACAATTGCTTTCTTGATAAGTCCTGTATCTGAAGTAGGACCGTAAATATATGTCTTAAGAGTAAATCTTAATGTGTATATTAAAGATCTTCTAGTAGCAAAATCTCCCTCATAATCATCATCAAAATTAATACTATTAAGAATAATAGGAATGTCTCTTCTGATATTTGCTTCCTCAACTAATTTCATGTTGAGGTTAAATGAAGGTTGAAAAAATGGAACAATTTGTTCTACAATTTGAAGACAATCATCTTGCGTTTTACTAAGAATATTTAATTCAAATTCAAGATCATATGGGACAGGTACATATGTTTTCTTTAGGCCATCACTTTTTTCCTCAGTTAAGCAATATTGAATTGGACTTTGCTTTCTTGATGGGTCATAGATCATTCCAGTCATCTCGAACGCAAGACGTGGAAGAGTAATTGCATTTGCTCTTCCAAGTTCAGGTTGCTCCGTTAAACGAGCAAGAAACTTTTGACGAGGACCATATGCCAGAGGAACTTTCATTCTCTGATATATTGATCCATCATCATGGTACTTGCGAATTTCTATGTTATTGAATAGAGTGCCGAATCCAACGACACTCTTTTTCATAACTTGATTGTATTGATATGTTCCTAGCATAATTAGTTCCTATTTCCAAATTCTCCAAATGGATTAATTTCTGTAAAGTCCAAAATTCCGTCTGCTTCTATCTCGAATTCAATATTAGATGCATATGCATCTTTAATATCTAGTTCGTCGAAACTAGAAATATTTATAGAGAAACCAGAATTGTCTCCTAATAAAGTTTCACCAATCTTAAATTCACTATTAGTGTCAGACGTAGTAAATGTTCTTAACTCAACATAAGCACCATCAGGATTCCATTCATTAATCATTGCAGTGACGCCAGTCACAGAACCAGTAACCATTTCTCCGAGAGTAGGTTCACCATTAAGAGATGCTCTGTCATAATAATATTTAATAATAAATCCTTCGTCTTTCTGACTTTCAAAAATATCCCCACCTGCAGTTTCATTTGCATACTCAAAGAGTTCACATTTTAATTCGTAGGTATATAATGCTCCAAATTGATAAAATTGTTTTTCATGCTCTACAAATTTAACTTCAAATAAATTAGATGTGAGTGGAAAATAAATTAAATCTCCTTCTTGAGGTCTAGAACCAACAAGAATATCAGATTCTGCTTCCATTTGGACAGCAATAAAATCAGTAAACATTTGTCTAGACAAAGTGAGAGTAATCTCATCTGTAGATCTAATTCCAAATTTTGTTAGTATATCACCAGCACCCTGAAATCCTTCGTTATTTTCTAAGTATGCATATGTTAAATATGCATCATCAAATTCAGAAATAATTTCTTCATTTAAAATAGTATCTTGAGCAATAACTTTTCTAGGAATATATAAAATATCAAGACCAAACATTTTGACAAACTCATCTACCAGCGATTGCTGGAGCATTTGTTCATTTCTTGTGCCGTGTCTAAAATAAGTATTTTTTGCCATCTTATCCGATCATGTCGAGAGGTGGAATTTCATATTTAGAAGCAATCTCTGCTTCAATTTCTTTGAGTTCTGCAACCGCATCATCATAAATTTGTCTACCGTTTAAGGTTATACCACCAGGTAATTGAGCACCTTGAAACTTAATTAAGTTCTGACCCCATTGCCTTTTAATTAAAGAAGTACAATATCTTTTTAAGAATGGATCGTTATATACTTGGGTGTATGATGTAGGATCTAATACTCTCCAGCAGTCAATAATAACATAGGCACCTTCCTTTACAAATTTACTTGTAGTATCAATGTAAAGACGATCTTGTCTTTGATTAAATCTAAATGGAATAAAATTACCATTATTTAAAACCATATCTAGTGTTTCTAAATATGATTTAGTCATGTAGTAACTTAAAATATCAACAGATCCAAACTGATAAAGATCATTTAAAAATAGTTGGTATTCTAATCCAAATAAACTACTTCTTATATTGCTCCCTTTAATTCCGAATACTTTACTGATACCAGTAATATGATTTGGAATAGGAATATAATTATTTCTAGTTTCCCAATCGGTTGTTCCAATAGAAAGAGTTTCATTACTTGTAGTGAAACGTGTCTTATCATCAGCAGTAAACTGATGTTTTAAAAACACTTTCTCCGTACCATTATAATGACGCTCATTAAATAATTGAATAGCATCATCGATTAAATCATCAATTTGATCATCATCTACATTAATTTCTAGAACTGGTTTGCCTAATCTTCGTAAACAATATTCCTTTAGTTCTATTTTACTTGCTGGTTGCGCCATGTATACGCATTAAAAAAGTCCTCTAACTATTTAGCAGAGGACCAATTTATTAACTTTCTACATGTTGTGAGATAAGTTCTTCTTGACCTGAATTTAATTCAACCTCACCTTCACTTGCTTGTTCTTTTGCCATCTTCAAACCTTCAATGGCACCTTGTAGACGGAAAAATTCTTCCTTCTTTGACGAAATAGTTGCATCAAGTTCGCGAATTTCTTCAACAAGTTCTTTAATATTTTTTTCAAATTGAGTAATCATTTCAGTAACTGTCATTTGCTTCTCCTATAGAATGGTGTAATTATCATGACACACTATATATAACGCTATTCAGGCATATCATCTTCAGGATCTAGGATTTCCTGACCTTCAAATGAACGTGCCTTATTCTCTGGTTCTTCAGCAAGGAAGGATTCATAAGTAGGATAATCTTCTTCTGGACGTTTCTTGTCAGGTTCAAGAATAGTTCTACCATCATCATCAGTCCAATTTGCCTCTCTAATCTTAGCATCCTGACGTTCTGCAATTACCATCCAATCAATAGTATCAGTACATGCAGGATCTTGTGCCTCAATGGTAACAATACCTGCTGCAGTGACCGTAGCACGAACTGGGGTCCATCCTTGATTATTGACTACAAATACTTGAGGATCTCTACAAAGAAGTTCCCATGTACCTGGTGTCATTCCAACTGCCACATCAATATCTACAGTTGCAGCACCACTAACTAGTGCAACTGTATCTCTGTAAATTAGATCAGGGCGTGGACCCTCAACGAATGAGTGAACCAGATCTTTGGTATCAGTAAGTGCTGGAAGTGGATGAGGAATGCGGAATGTGCCAGATCCTTTGGTCAGAGTTCCAGAGTGGAATGCATCACCATTTGATCTGAAGTAGTGATACTTATTACCTGACCACTCACCGCAACTATATCCAGAACAAGAGTAACCATAGATAGCAAATTCTTCGTTACTATCATCATTCAGGTGAAGTTCTAATCTAGAAACGTTATTAGATGGAGTTACAAATCTGAAACCATATGGGTCAGAGTTTGTACCATAACCCGTCTGACGGAATCTAATAGTGTTGGTGGTAATTGTTGGACAACGCATCTCACCCGTAACATCAAGTTGAATACCAGATCCTGGGTTTGTGCCAATGCCTACACGACCTGAGAAGTAGTTTCTTGCTTCATTGGTTACATAGATTCCATAATGTTCTGAAGTAACGTTAGCAGGAATGTTACCTGCACTATCTCTATCTGTAGTTCTCCAGTTCAGACCACGGAGGTTGAAACTAATTGATAAACCACGCATGGTGGAAGTTGTACCACCATCCATTCTAGTATAGATAACAGCACCATAGCAAGAGTTTACAGTTGTTCCATACACTCTATCCTCAACACCAGTACCAATTCTTTGAGAGATATTTAATCCTCTCATATTATTGGTTCTAGATCCTTGTCTCGTGTCTTGATATCCTGTATATGCATACATGTTTGCAACATATCCTGGAAGACCACCCGCAGATGAACTAAGACCATTATAACTATCAGATTCAAATGTATATGCATTATCCATTCTACCATTACGGTAGTTTCTACAGAATGATCTTACACCTCTAGGATTAACGAAACGTCCTCCATATAAGTTATATACAAGAGCACGAACTGCCTCACCGTATCCAATATATGAAGATGCATAGTTTCTCTTGTCAGTATATCCAATTCTAGAATATAGATAATTAAGACCTCCATATATACTATCAAGGAATGCATCTTGTTGGTCTCCATTCCCGACATACATTACAGCTGGACGGTTCTGCCAACTCATAGAGAAGTCAGAATATGGAGTCCCATAACCTGTTTGCGAAGTGATATTGTAAGCAGCATCTCTGGTTGTGTCTACATACATTACCTTACCACGTTCACCCGAACCTGCACCATTAGCAGGAACCGTTGTAGAATAAGGAAGTGCAGTTCCTTGTGGAGGCAAGTAGTAACAAGTAAATCTATCGTTCCAACCAACATCAAGCGCAGCATTTGCACCAGTTCCAGTGCTAAAGAGACCCATTCTATTCCAACGACCTTTTACCCTTGCAGTTGCAGGAGGTGTAAAGTTATAAGTTGCACCATTAGTAAATGAATATGTTCCTACAGCAGTTGGTGTAGTGTTACCACCAGGGAAGAATTGTTCCCAACCAGCATTTCTAATTCTAACACTAAACGTTGTTGGGTATGGATTAGTATCTGAAGAGTTTGGACGATAAACACTAACGTTTTTATTCATCGTACCAGAAACGTTACCACTATCTTGAGTGATATCTCCACTGGCACCACCTGTAGTAGTACCAACAGCAGTGCCAACCAAAGTTAGACCCTGGTTATACATAAACTTGTGACCCTCTGCTGCTCCAGTCATGGAGTTTGCAGTGGTTGGTTGAATCGTAATTGTTACTGTCAGGGTTGGATTATTATAACTAAATGTACCTAAACCATTTCCATCAACATCAGTATCTTCAGTAACAGTTCTACTGTAGTTTGGAATTGCAATGTTTGTAATTACATATCCGTCATCATCGTAGTTTGATCCAATAGGACCATACTGCTTCATTACATCTGCAAAAACAATTTTGGAGTCACTAGTGTTTACACCTTGTGCAGTTGTAATAGAGTTAATTGGATTTTGATATCTGGGTCTACCACCTTGAGTTGATCCAGTAGTGGACTCAAAATATCTACTCCAGTTTCTGTAATATGCTACATTGCTAGTTACATAATTAGTACGCCATGAGTGCTGTTGACGGTTATTATAATAACCCAACAGATACATCAAAGAATGACCAGAGTCCTTGAAATCAATTTGATGATAACCTCTAATCATATGAGCTGCCGAAGGACCCCATCCCATTATACCTACATTTTCACGGAATCTCGTAGGACCATTAACATCTAACTGAGCAAATCCATCAAAACTACTAGTAAGATTAATGCCTACTCGATAACTATCAAGATACATGATAGTTCTTAATTGTTCTGTAGAATCATCGTAGTTTCTTCCCCATGCATTAAATCGCTGTTGCTCAGGACCATTTTTATCAGTCCTGGAACTCATCCATATTGCATCATTAGTTCCACCTGATGCATTAGAAGGAACTTTAAATTTCCAATACCAACGACTGCTATCAGTATTAGTTGTAAATCTCCAGCGATACTCGCCACCGCTAGATCTCAATTCTGGACCTATTTCTGCTTGGTTTACACCAGTTCCATTATCAAGAGTTACAATATCCAAAGGAGAGTTTGGAGATGTTGTATTAATACCAACTCGTTTGTCTGCACGAACAGACATGACAACAGAATCTGATGTCAAATTATTTGCATTATTTCCAGAGTCACCGGCATAAATATCTAATCTTTGACCAACATTAGATACATTAATAGATGAAAATCCAGCAGAATATCTTGGATTGTTACTGTCTGGAAATGCTAATGTTGGTGATGCTGTATTAAAAGTATCTTGATGGATGTGTAATCTTGCAATAGCACTGGACCCACCTACAGCAGTTTTTCCCCCGAAAGGACCCAACTTTGCAACACCATCAAATCCTGCAGATATAACTGGAATACCAGAAATATCATTAGCAATAAATGAATCGCCAGTAGTAGTGTTAGTATCTAACGTAAGTATTTGACCACCAGTTGCTGTAAACGTAACTGAGTTATCGTCTTTTACCCCAAGAGTAATAGGATTGTTATCAAATCCTTTAAACTCAATTTTTGGATCATCTACTTCTCCCACATTAGGAGTAATCAGAATATCCTTATCAGTATTTGCCATTGTCGTTGGTGACCTTTTCCTAAGAAGTATTTATAAGTTGATCATAAAATAGAAAATTTAGGTGCTAATGCATCATAGTTTAATTTTACTTCAGTAGCACTTAAAGTTTTTGTATAGTAATAATAATTTGAAACATCACCATTTAGAAAATGTCTAAGATGACCGTTTCTTCTCATAAGTTGAATTACTGCACCCGCATCAACGCTAGGAGTAAAATCACTATCTCTTGTAATTTCGACGCCATCTACGTAAAATATTAATACTCCAACATTAGTACCGTATGTTCCTGAAGTTTGAGTAAACGTAAAACAAAAATTCTGCCATATGCCAGTGTTATCAATATCCTGATTGATCTGAGACCATCCATTAGTTCCGTTAGCACGAAACTCTCCATTAATTGGTTCTAAATGAATTCCTCTTTCGTCACCAGCACCTTGCTTATGAAACCAACCAGTTCCATTTCCGGTTTGATCTCCAATGACTTTCAACCATCCATTTACAGTCCAACCTGCACCACTTGGTCTTAACTCTGCAGAATCTTGAATTGTCCAAAATGCACCACCAGAATCTGGAGCACCTGCAATAGAACTCGCTGCTCCAAAATAATTAGTTGGGCGATGTTCAAAATATCCATTATTATTCCATGTCAAATACGTAGAAGATCCTCCCTGAGTGGCATGGTTTCCATTGCCACTTAAGTCATACCATTTATCTCCAGTTCCAGGGTAACTCCTAGGATTACTTGCATCTAAGCATAGTACTAAATTGTCTAATATTATTCTTGGTCCATGAAATGCGCTCATAATTTATACCTTATAAGAAACGTTGTGAATATGCATTATAAAGTTGTTTGCACTCTACAGAATCTAATGCTGTATCATGCCAAAAGAAAGAATTTAATTTACCTTCAAATCGACCACAGCAAGGATTTCTAGAAATATTTGGAGGACCGGATGTCATAGTAGTTTGTGCTGAAAAATTACCAACATCTCCTAAATATTCCCCATCATGATACAGATGCACACTAGCACCACCTGATCTTCCATATTCATTTGCTCGGTCAAACACCCCACTGACTAAATGCCAATTATTGTCTCCACCCCCAGCACTAGCATAATAAATACCTTCACGATATCCTGGACCCATTAACCAATAATATCCTCCATTAGAAGGTCCGAATCTATATCCATCGGCACCACCAGCATTAGCAACTAAACTAATTTGACCGCTAGAACCATCATGGGTATACCAAAAAGAAATAGTAAAACTTCCAGTTCTAGTAAGACCCATAGCATCCATATTACCAACAGCACTAGTAATACCTAGAGGCGCATTGTTTGAGAGTGGAGTGGCATCTCCATTGTCATTACCAGAAAAATCCCAGTATTTATGATTAGTTTCAGTAATTCTAGGGATAGTTCCAAAAATATTATAGGTATTTTGATTACCACTTAAATCAAAAATCTGAGTTCCAGTGCCAGGATAACTGTTATTATTGTTAGCATCCAGTAGAATTTTTAGTTCTCTCATTGGAATACTTGGACCATATATGGAACTCATTTTTGAACCTCCATTTCTACTTCCATCTTAGGTACATCCTTACGTTCTGCCTGTACAAAGTAGAACGCTGCCCCGCCACCAGTCGTGACTGTATTGTCAGCGACATCAACTACCCAGCGATTGCCAGAGTCACCAATTCCAGTCAGTTGAACTGTAATGGTGTCTTCATCTACAAGTGCTAACCAGTAATCTGGTAATGTAATTACACCATCTGTGACACGTCCTCTGACATATACACCATGCTCAGGACCCTCAAGTGAACCATGCTGAAGTTTGTAATTTTCCTTAGTTGGGTGATCGATAAGGAAGGACTTACTCTTAGCAGAGAAAGTACCATTAACTGTCAGAGTATGTGTTGGGACTGAAGTGCCCGTGTACATACCAACTCTTGAGGTGGTAACATCAGCAGCATCAGATCTCTGATACATGCTGAATACATAATCACCTTGAAGATTAGTAATTCTAAAGATATCATTTGGTGATGATGTACCATCATTAAAGAGAACCCATTTGGTATTTCCTTGACGTGCAAGACCAATACCAATGTCTCTATCAAAGGCATTATCGAGAGTAAGGAACGATGGATAACCACCATCCACATCAAAGTTCTTAAAGAGAATACCTGCAGTATTAGAATTTGTATTCCAACCACTACCGCCAGTTGCATTGACAGTCAGTGCAGAACTAATATTTGCCGCAGTGACTCCGATACCAACGTTACCGTTATATCTAATTCTAACTCTCTCATAGAAATCAGTATCACGAACACCAAATACTAAATCAGCACGATAATCACCTGACTTAACTGCAGTAATTCTTGCAGAAGAATATCTTGCACCGTCAGATGCCCTACCTGCCTGTAGGAATAATGAGGAGAATGCAGATGCATTACCTGCTTCAGTATTGATAACTGCAAGTTCATGTGGATATGGAGTGTATCTATAGATTGTAGAATTATCTACTGGAGTCCATGCAGTGCTATCTGTAACTTCCTGTTTTAATTGACCAGTTAAAGTACCACCAGATAGTGGTAAGTTTTCAGAAGCAATACCAATTAGATCACCATAGGCATTCCTAAATCCAATGTCACCGTTGCTATCTCTAATTACACCCTGACTATTTGCTTGAGAATCATATGCTGCATTGACCGTATCAATACCATTAGCAAATGTAATGTTACCTGCGTGCCAGATATTATTACCATTAACTTGAGCAGCATTTGCTTGTAAATTAATAGTACCGGTGCCAACAGTAGAAGTACCACCAGAAGAAATAATTCGTGCATCATAACCATTAAGATTAGGATCACCATTCGCTAAAGTAAATGCATTGCCACTAGTAAAGAATCTAATCTGACCACTGGTAGATTCAGATTCGTTGCCAAGTGATATAACTGGATTTCCTGATCCATCAGCATATAATTTATGCTTATCAATTGAATACGTATCAAGTGAAGTAATACCAAAATCAGAAATAGGATAGTAAGTTGCAGGTTCTACTGCAGTACCAAACTTAACAACGGTTTGATTAAGAATGCCAGAGATAAGTTCTGCTTGTACTTTAGTGTGAGAAAGTTGAGATGCTCTAACCCATGTTACTCCACTTACCGATCCATCATCTGGACCATGAATTGGAATAATATTAGGTCTTGCACTTATATAAGTCAATCCAACACTACCATCTGTCGCTGCTCCTATCGTATGAGATGGACCATTACCCGATGCTGAAGTTGTACCTGCAGTGGTTACTTCATATAGATTTTGGTTAGCAATTATTAAAGTACCAACACCAAGAACTAAATTGTTATTATAAATTGTTGGAGTTCTAATAAACTCATCAGTTTCATAAATGTTATTATTATACTGTAACTCTCTACTAGGTGGAATGCCATTAGATACAAATTTAAACTCAGCGGTGCCATTATATAGAGAACCACTTGTATGATTAAGTGAAGTAGTTCCAGATTCACCAGCAACAGTTACTTCATATAAATATACATCTTCTCCAAGAGTTCCTGCAATGATAACATATACTAAATCTCCTTGCTGATATACAGTTTCTGGATCAAAATCAACTGCATCTGGTACAGCACTAAAACCAAAACTCCACACATATTGTGCTTCATAAATTGGAGTAACGTTAATGACATTAACAGTACCTTGGTTAACATTAGTTTCAGTATACAGATTAACTGAGAAGAATGTATCTCCATTTAAATTTGCTGAAGAAGAACCAGTGTCAAGCATCTGGAGATCTTCATATGTAAATAAAATATTATCTACAGTAAATTCGTAAATAACACCGTTATTAATTTGTACTTGAGGGTTAAATCGTGTAACTTTTAAAGAATCAGTAATTGACTTAGGTGCCAAATTATCTGAAATTCTACGATTACTTAAGTAACCAAAATTGGTGTTAGTGGCAGATTGTAAATATGTTTCTGATTTACCTTTTAAGAATGTGGCATTCAATCCAGAAGAATTACTATCATTACCACTAGACCACAATTTGTACCAAGAACTCCATTGGTTTGCATTGACCGTAGCAAGAGTTGCAGTAAGTTCAGCGGCAAGAGATCCAGCAAAATCAAGTACAGCAGTACCACTAGTTGCTTGAGCAGAACCACTTGAGTGAGTAGGTTCTTGAGTACCTGCAGTACCTGGAGTTACGACATTATATAATCTACCAAATCCAATTGTTTGTGCAACAAATACTTTATCTCCAATATTATAATTAGCACCAGCACTCCATTGAATATAACCTGAGTCATATTGACGACCATTATCAATACCAAATATATTTTGAGGTAATACGCAGGTGAATGTCTGTGGAGCATTATCTGATTCATTATACCCATAACCAGTATTACTAATAACTACATCAGTAATTTTTCCGTTAGATCCAACAGTAATATCTGCTTCTAAACCATATCCTTCACCGCCACCAAGAGGAACGGACTTATATTGTCCAGGAGTATATCCATTACCTGACTGTGAGATTGCAATAGAACCAACGAAGTTTCCACCACTACCACGAATCCACTGATTATTGTTATCTGTATATGCAAATTGAGTAATTGCATAACCATCAAATGTAGTTCCAGTACCAATACCTCTTCTAGATGTATACTTGGTGTGGTCAGTTCCACCATCAAGTAATCCGTCATCACTATTCTTTTTCCATGCACCACCAGTACCTAGAGGTGCGTTAGATGGAGCAAGAGTTTGCTGTCTAACATCAGAAATTGAAAGGTTGAGTGTAGTACCAGATTGACCTGTAATACCAATGTTGTACTCACCCGAAAGGAAGTCAACACCAAGAGTACCTTGGTCAATATTGTCTGCATTTGTATAGAATTCTTTTTCTTGGTTATCAAGTAAATCAGCGTTAAGACCAGATCCAGGACCTTCTTTAAGTGTCAATGCACCATCAGGTCCAAAGTCCCACTGCTCTTTATAAAATCTCCAAACACCAAGGTTACTGAAGTCATCACCTGCAATCGTTAAGTTATCACCACGCTTAATCTCAATTGTAATATCATTGAAGATCTTAGATACTGTTGCAAGTTTTGCTTCAGCATCAAGATCATCATCTCCGCCAGGATTTGTAATTGCTGCAGGTAATGGATTAATTGTAAAATCTGCAGTAAAGTTAAGACCACCTTCAACGACAGCAATTCTTGAGATTACACCATCAGCAATTGATGAGGTTGCAGCAGCACTGTTACCAACACCTGTAAATTCAATAGTTGGAGCAACTGTGAATCCACTACCACCATCAATAATTCTAATTTCAGTGACAACACCATTTGTTGTGATTGCTTTCGCTACAACGTTTACAACAACGTTACCATTAGAATCTCTGAAAATAACAGTAGGGGGTTCTTCGGCAAATTGTACAGGCGTTACGTTTTCGTCAATAACAAGACGATAACCAGATCCACCATTAGTAACTGCAATACTCTTAACCGCACCATTACTAACTGTAAAATCAGCAAGGAATCCTTCACCATTACCACCAGATACAATCTGAGATTGAAGTGTTCCTATGCCAGAACCAAAACCAGAGATTGCATAATTTTCACCACCATCTACGATTTCTATCGAATCAATATAAGAACCTCTCTGATTAGAAGAATTAATAATAATTGGAGTGTCGCTATTGTTAACTCTTAATGAAGAAACAACAGGTACAAAGGTGGAATCACCTCTAAGATAAGTATTAGAATTTGCTGGATAGTTAGAAGTAATGTTTGCTAATCTTCCTGGATTAATAACACCACTAGTAATAGAACCAGCGTCAATGTTAGTTGAAGTTAACTGAACCCAATTTGTTTCTAATTGAGCTGAAGTATTAACAACATTACTGACTGTAACTGAATGTGGTGTTCCACTAAAATCTTCAATAGTATCCTGAGATGCAAATTTAATATTACCAATCAGAACAACTTCTAATCTACTTCTAATTGATCCTGTTACATTTACTCCACTACCACCTGTTCCAGTATTATCAAATGTTATTGATGGTACTGAGGTATAACCAGAACCCCTAGTTATAATTTCAACACCAGATACTCGGGTACTATCAATACTTGCAGTTGCTTGTGCAGATACACCTACATATTCAAATGTTACTGTTCCATCTGTTGCAGATCCAGTGGTATGATTTGGACCAGTACCAGATGCTGAGGTTGTACCAGATGCAGTTACAGTGTAAAGATATCCATTTGCTGCAACCTGGGCACCAGAACTATAACCAGTGCTGTTTTCATATTGAATGCCAATCGTGACAGTTGGTGCTGTGGTATAACCTGTACCACTTGAAATAATATTTACAAGTGGAGATACTTCACCATGAATGTAACTAGAAACAGTACCTTGTGCATTTGTTGGTGTACCACTTACAATATCAAGTGCTGAGAATGTATGTGAGGTGTCTGGTGTAAACTCAAGAATTTGAGAATACGTATCATTATTAAGAATATATGAAATATTGTTTGGTGCTAATTGAATTGCAATGTCACCTGCAAGTGCTCCTTCTAGTGCAAGACGTGCAGCAAGATCTGCAACAGTAAAGACATTAAATGGTCTCAGTGCTGGGATCTGGTCAATATTAATTCTACCATCAGAACCTAACTGTACAAGATTTCCAGGAGATGGAGTTGTACCATATGGTTTGTTCTTATAATTACCATAATTATTAGTAATATATTCTCTGATAGAAGATTGAGTTACTAGAATTCTATCACTTCTTTGTTCAGTAGAACCTAATGTAACGTCACCAAGTTTTTCATCGCCGGAGAAACCAACAATTTCAAGATCTCCACCTTTAATTTTTAAGAATGCAACTTCTTCAATTTCAACAGTACCACCAAAGGTAATATTACCCGTTCTATTTTCAATGTTAGCAAAGTAACCAACTTTAAAGTTACCAAGTTCATCAGTACCTGATGCATAAACACGACCATTATTTTGAGATACTTGTTCAAAATCTTTTGTATCTTCTGATCCTCTCTTACCACCATTTTGTGGAAGAGCATTGTAATCAATTCCTGATCCAGAAAATTCCCACGTATGTGAAGAAGAGTTGCAAATAGATGGTCTATGTAAATTGATTGGATGGTTTAATACTTTATAACGAGTTGAGTTGTCAAGAGTGAATTGACCATCATTCCTTGCCGCACCCGAAGGCATTGGTGTAGTTGCTGATGGATTATCCAGAATCTCATCAAGGAGAGTATTTAGAGTGTCAATAGCTGTTTGTACATTAGCACAATCAGAACTACTATAAAGATCAGTTGGCAGACCAGTTGAATTTGCTGGAGATGATACATCATGAATTACAGTAGTATCAACATATGGTTTTACAGTCGTATACTGTGCAACATGATAATATGCATTGGTTTGTTCAGTAGTTGGTGTAGTTCCAAACTCTAAGAGTTGGTTATTAATTGCTTTCTTACAAAGAATAATTGCCTCATCAAATACTGCTTTAGATGCTGCAGTATATCCGGTAATGTGAGCAACACCTGAATTTTCAATATATGCTTTAGCTGCATCCCAAGTAAATGCGTTACCATCATCTCTAATATCATCAGCGATGGCTTGAACTATCAGTTCAGTGTCTCTGATACACTTAGCATAATTTGCTTGGAATGAATAAGTATTTTGATACAGTTCTGTATAAAATGCTTCTTCTGCAATGTACTTTTTATTATTTTCAATTAGTACTGCAGCATCAGTATATCTGTTTTCATTACCAATTAGGAACATCTGCTGATCTGCTTGCACCAATGCTTCAGATCCAGATGCTTGAAGTACTGCGTCAATAAAATATTCAGGATTTTCACTTGCCTTTACAACTGATTTAATACCATCAATTTTAAAGATATAGTGTTCTCTTGGTTCACTGTTCAGTTGAACGATATCAAATGTTGGTGTACCGATTAAATCAAATGTTACATCATCAACAACACCAATATCAAATGTATAGGCAGTTGATCTAAAACCAGATGCTCTCAGTGAATAGATACCAAAGTTTGATGCGGAGTTAGTTAGTGATGCATAACCACCAGATTCGACGATACAACCATCAAATGTGAAGATACAGAATACCGAAACCAGTTGAGTATAACCATCATTAATAACTCTATATCCAGTACCACCGAATGAGACAATCGTGAATGCTGCAGCAACCATTGATTTACCCTGAGGGGGCAATCCAGGTCTAATGACGTTTGGATCTGCAACTTTAGCACCATCAATTTCGCAACCAGATCCACCAAGGAATGAAATTACAGAAGAGTTAAAGATATATGGAGATGCTTCGATAATAGGAAGATCTAAGAAATTTCTCGCAAAAGTAACAAATTTAGTTCCATTATCTGTAAATGATTTTTCTGGAAGAATTCTATCTGGAGCAGTTCCGCCAGAAATTACAGTATCAATAATACCAAAGTATGTGTAGATTGCAGATTGTACATTAGCACAAACATAATCTCTGTTTGCTTCATATGTATTAGAGATAGTAGTATCTCTGAAGGTCTCTTCAGTAGATGTACCATCATTTACTAACTCAGTAGAATAGTAAAATTTATTAGTTGCTGTTTCAAATGCGACAAATGCATCATAACTAGAACCTAATGTAGAAAAGTTTAGACCTGCAGTACCTGCGGTCAGTCCCCATTTACGACCATCATATGAATATAAAATTCCATCATCTGAACTAATCCAAAACTGATAACCATCATGATACAATTTATTATTATTACTGCCCGATGGAGTTCTTGTAACCCCAGAGAGATTGCCAGGAGTTGCAGTAGTACCAATAGCAGTTGTAAGAATACCAAATAGAGTACTAATAGCACTTGCTACGTTTGCACAATATGGTGAATTATTATCAATAGTAATACTATTATCAAAATTTTGAAGAAGACCCGAAGCATAGTTTTGGATATCAGATACACTAAATTCTTCGTTTCTCATTGCACTAATGGCAAGAGTTTCTGCATATCCAAATACTTCTACTGATTCATCTTCTTCACCTTGTACATGAGAACCCGTTACATAAAGATTTGCTGCATCATAAGTTTGATCATTACCACCATATTGGAGGTCAATAACCATTGACTTTAAGAAATCAATTACATCATCTTTACATGCTTGATTTCCAGTAGGAATATTAAATCCAGTATTGTTTGCCAACATCTTGTTGACAGCAATTTCTGCAATAATTTCTTGATTCGCAAGAATTAAATCTGCAGCATCTGCATAACGATCTGCTACTAGAGGAGCAGCAATTCCAATTTCCCAATTGATTCCATCTGTAGATTTGAAAATTTCATCTCCAGCAGCAGCAATCAATACATCCTCATTTGATGTAATTGCAGAGAATGTAGTTGATGTAGTAGTTCTTTCTGTCCACGTTGTTCCATCAGGAGAAGTATAGACACTGCCTCCACTACCAACTGATACAAACTGACTATTTGTATAGTCCCAAATTACATCAACGATACTATGACTACCAGATCCATTTACTGGAACAAATGATCCGTTTGCAGTCCACTCTTGCCCATTATTTGATGTGAACCATTGTGTTCCACCAAACCCTACCCATTGCTCATTATCATCCCATGCAATGGTTTCAATTGTAGCACTTCCAAGTGAAGATTCTGCAACTGCCCAATTAGTTCCATTGTTAGATGTAATTACTACACCAGCACCAGAAGCACCACCAATAACAATAGTTGTTGTACCATTCCAGACAATATCTTTATAAGTAGCACCTGAGATTGGATTAGTTTGTGTAGTCCAAGTTTGTCCATCTGGGGAGGTTGCAAGAAGACCGCCATCACCTACAGCAATAAATTGAGTATTAATCCATTGAACTGAATTAATATTACCACCGAGTGTATTTGTGATAGCAGTTAAATTTGAACCACTTAAATACTTAATTCTGTTTCTGATGGCAAGAACTGCCATCTCTCTTGCTTGCTCAAATGCATATCTAGTTTCTTCTAATTGAGGAGAAATGTGCAGAAGAGCGTTACCTTCTTTATAATAATTAGCTGCTTCTAATGTTGCTGCATTGCCTCCATGAGAAAGGTCATATTGTACAGCATTTAATAAATGCTTAATGTCTGTTTTACATTGAGTTTCGTCAGGTATAACTAGACCAGTGTATTTTTCTTTAGTTCTAATTAATGCTTCGTCTGCAATAAACTCTTTATTTCTTCTAATAAGGTCTGCACCATCTAAAAATCTGTGACCAACCTTTTCAGATTCTTCAAATTTAAATGGTGAGTTTAGCAAACTAAATTTAACATAATCATCTGACGATGTTACAACAGCACCAAAAACTGTTAGAGAAAATTGTGAAGATTCTGTACCTAATTGTGAAGGAGTATCTTTAAATACTGCAAATGTATCACTAAAACCGTCTAACTGCTCTACACGTTTTGTGATATATTGACGACCGTTGAATCTATTAAGATCGCCACCAGCACCAGAATTAGGAAGGTCTGTAAATTCTACCCATTGACCTTTTTCAAATGTATGATATTGTTGTGTCCTAAAATACATCCAATCTGGATCTGCACTATCAAACCAGCAACTTTCAATAAGATAGTTTGGATGAGTAGTTACATGCTGAGTAACTTCACCTTCTGGTCTCAATGATTTAACATTGGATGCAGTAAATATATACTGAGGAATACTAGTATTAAAACTGAATTCTAACGTTCCATTAGTATCAGCACCAGATTGGTGTGATGGTTCGTTGAGACCCGAAGTACCAGCAATAGAGACATCATATAATGTATTATCCGTAAATACTTGCTGTCCTAATGTATAAGCAGTTTCTGGTGTCCAACGAACTGCACCCACAGCAGGAACTGGAGAATATTTAAATGTATCACCTTGTTCTAATGCACCTCTTACAGTATTGACAGTGATAGATCCTTTATCTACACTCGTTTGCTCTGAAACATTTAAACTGTCGGGTAGTCCATAACTAATTTCTGTAATAAGTGCTCGACCACCAGTTGCAACACCAACAATTTCGTCACCTATTTCAAAATCAGGATCAGATATACTTGCACGGTCAAACTCAATTCTGAAAATACCTTCACCAAAAATTTGATAACCAATTGGAAATTGTCTTCCAAATTGTCCACCAAGTGTTTTGTCATAATACATTCTTTGCTTATCATCAAACACATAAGCATAATCCCAAGTACCAATAGCTTGCTCAAACCCATCAACTACTTCGATCTTGTCACGGAATGTGACACCAATCATATAGTTTTCATTCTGATTCTTGAACATGTGCTTGTTCGGATTCTGCGGTCTGATGATGCAGAGACGAATATTATCGCCAACAACCGAACACTTATCAGGAATAGAGATTGGATTATCTTCTAAATAATCTCCACCTGCAACAATAAGGGTCTCCTTCTCAGGAGTTTCACCAGCAATCTGTGCTCCTCGTTTAATAGTTCTTACTGGTTTTGTAGCAGAACGACCATCAAAGTCGTCATTGCCAATTTGTTCAGAAACATAAACACGACCACCAACGTCATTAGTTGCAATGTTATAAACAAAATTTGTGGTTGCAACTTTGTTAGTATCATCATCAAAGGCAGGAGTTTCAGAAGTTGGGAAGAAGGTATCGCCAGTTTCAGGATCAACAAATGATTGAAGAACAGGTGCCTTTAAATTTAATTTTGCATTGACAATAGTGTCAATGTCAAGGTTATTAATTTTTGCAGTATCGGAAATAATAGAAGTGGTCGTTCTAATTTGACCCTCAACATCTAATTCATATTGTGGGGCTGTTGTATTAATACCAACACGAACGAGTTTATCAACGTCGTTAGATAATTGCGAGAATAATGCTGATTTTTCATCAGCACCACCACCCAACCTCAAGTTCAAACTTGTATCGTTTTTGATCTTAAGAGAATTCGACTTAAGAATCTCCTTATCAGCATTAAATTCTAACGCCATGTTCTTCTAAATTCCTTCTTTTTTATTTAGTACGAGTTATTATGGAATGATACGATTATTTAATGCTAGCAAATCAATAGCATTTTCATTGTACTCATCCGTTTCTTTGTCATCAAACGAGGTTCTAAAATCATGTAGGTGTTCAAATTTTTTCTTACATTCTGGATGATTTTGTTCCATGAAATCATAATGATCACTAATTTCAACTGGTTCAATATCATCTAACATAATAATAAATTCCATTCTTTTTTTATTTGCATCATAATATAAATCAATTACATAATAATTATCAGGCAAATCATCTAATATTGCTTGTGCTTCTTCTTTGGTAACATTTTTTACTACATACTCTGCTTCTAAATCATGAAGCATTGAGCGAGATGTAGATATATGCCCCTCTTGTGCTGGTTCCATATTAATCTTTGGTATATAACTTATTTATCAATCTCTTTCGGTAAGTACTATGCTTATATTTCCAACCCATCTTACTCCTGTTCCTATACTCTCTAAAGTACCATTGGAAGAAACTGTTGCTTGGAACGAGAACTCCTTTGTTGTTTGATTTACACTAGGAACTAAAGTCCAAGTATGACCAGGTGGAACATTGTCTCTCACAATAGTAGAGGATACTGCTGCAATTGAAAGTGTCTGATCTGTAATATTGTCGGTTAAAATTGCTGTATCAATTTTAAGTGCTAATTCCCATTTTCTACCATAATTTATAAATTCAACATCACCTAATGTTGGATCTGTTACACTAACAGGTGTTCCAATATCAAATGTAAAGTTATCGCCATTAACAACCACAATTGGATAAGAACCATTTGCAGATGATGCAGACACATCAAACGAAGCATTAATGGTATCTCCCGTAGTTAAACCATGATCAGGAAGAGATATTGAAACAATAGATTCATTTGCATTGATGGTATATAATCCAATTGGATATCCATCCCATGTTGCAATAGCAAAAACACTAGAAAAAGATACTTTATTGCGTTCAATTAACTGTGAAGGATCTAAAGATGTGGAACCTACCGAGTCATTAATTGTTGCAAATGCAACGTATTCTTTTTTAAATGCTGTGGTGTTTAGAACATTAGTGAGTTTAACTGAGTTAATATCAATAACATCCCGATTAGCATCAATGATGGTAGCTTCTTTTACGGAGAAACCACCCTCAGATTGTAATGACTTTAAAATTTTTGCCATCTTTATCTCTTAACAGTGTGGGAAACGATCTTAATATTGTATGTAGTTCTGTTTTCAATTGCAGAAGCAAAACTTACAGTTTCATCCGAATTGGCAGAAATATTGCTGGTTGTTGATGCTGAAGTTACGAAGATATCATGAAGATCACCATTGCCATCTGCTCTAGATCCAACAAAAATTACATCTAAATCACCAGTGTTTGTAAGAGTTCCATCACTATCGACTGGTTGATCGAGTGCGGCATAAGTTCTAGATCTAGAAGTGTAATCTAAATTATCTCCATTTGCCGTGATAACACCTTGAATATTTTGTTCTCCATCATTTAATGTGGAGTAATCAAGAGAAGCAGTAAACAAGAATTGACCATCAGCATCATTGCTTGCTACGCTAAACAATTCACTATCAATTCCAGTAGAAACTGTAAATCCAACTTCAGAAAGATCGCTAAGATCATAATATCTTGCTTGAATTTCTGAAGTTCCAGTATTGTAATACATCTTCATAACTCTAGTAGTTCCAACAACTTTCCATTGAACATTAGTGCCACTACCTATAGAAGCAACTATAGTTGTATCGGTAAACGTAGTATCAACTTCCCACTTACCAACTACATCAGTAGAATAATTAATGTACACGTAAGTTCCATCAGTGAATGCATCTTGAAGACCAATTCCACTAATAAACTCAAATGGTGATGACCAAGTAATACTATTTGTATTACCACCAGTTACTGTACCCAGAACTCCATAAACTCCACCTGTATCTTTTTCATATACGATAACAACCTTACCATTTGCCGAGAGAATTCTACATGTTCTTCCACTTCTAGTAGAAGTTGGATCATATGCTGCAACAGTGTCAGATGTAAATGATGCAAGAGTGCCAAATGTGATAATACTATTGGATGGATTTACATCACCAACGATATATTCACCGCTTTCTGCTGCCCATACAATTCTGTTGGTTGCAGAATCAAATGTAATTGAAGCAGAATCTGCATTTCCACCTGCAGTCAGAGGAAGTTGAGTACCAAATATAATTCCATTATGAGATACATTACCAACTCTAAATCCACCAACTGATCTATTTGTCGCATCATTGGCATAAATTACAACTCTGTCTGCGTCAGTATCGATAACTGATGCAACATTTTGAGTAAAGAAAGTTGAAGAAATAAGGTCTCCAGATCTCTCAGTAGCAACAGGAATAAAAGTATTTTGAGCACTTCCAAGTTCAGTAACTCTCACTTGAACATTTATGCCAGAAAGATCCGCTTCAATATCTGCGAGAGGTACATCTGTGTAGAGTTTACTATTTTCAGTATATAAAATATCTTCACCATTACCCCTTACTAGATAAGAGAGTTCAGAATATTGCTTTCTTGGATATGCATCTGGAATTGGGAACTGTTCTTCAACCTCAACCATAAATTTACCAGACCATGCTTCTGCCCATGGGAACATATTTGCAGAAACAATATTACCAGCAGAGGCATCTAGAGTAGATGTTTGGGTGAAAATTTTAGTATTTGCAAGTTCTAATTTTTGAAGACCTGCATCCATAACCGTGAGATAGTTATCTGCAGTAGAAGAGTACCCTCTATTAATTTGAATATCCCCAGAATTAGTCAACTTAAGTAGTTGATAAGAATCTGAAGATGCTGGTTCAAACCCAAAAGTTAAGGCATCTCTGTCTGTTTTGATAATTTCATCAGTTGCACTTGAAGAAATTTCTAAAGCATTGGTGCTAAGTGTAAATTTACCATTAACATTAACGTTAATATTATCGACATTAACATTTAAATCATCATAACGATAATCTAACCAGGTTAAAGTTACATCACCATTAACTGCATTTCCTGTTGTGTGGGATGGAGATACAGTTCCATATGTTCCATCATTGTCAACACTATAAACATTGTCTCCAAAATATACATATTGTTGAATATTAGTTCCTTCATCATCAACAATATATTGAGTTACTGCAGATTCGGATACCCATTCAATTGCAGTTCCATATGTGTTAGAATTAATATTATTGAGTGTATCAAGATTTAGATCGGTTTGACTAATTCTTAATGTCTGAGTTCCATCATTATAGAACCAGATGTTATTATCATCTGCACCAGGGAACTGTTCACCAATAACAAAAGTATTACCATCAACATCTCTTACGCCACCAAGAGATACAAAGTATGAACCATTATAACCTTCAAACTGATTTCTATCAGTATTATATCTTACTGAACCTTGTGCTGGTCCACCGGGACGATTAGAATCGTCACCCACGGGTAATCCCAATGCACCACTTCCACCAATTATAACTTGTGAATTTGCTTCTGCATTAAGAGTTAAATTACCACTAGTTGTTGAAACTGTATTATTATTAAGAAGTAAAGTTGTTGCAATTTCAATTCCATCGGGAGATGCTACGAGTTTTTTAGCAGTAACAACACCATCTACAGCATCAAACTGAATGTTATTATATTCTGCAAGAGAATCAACTAAAATGGAGAATCCTGCAGGGAAGTATCCACTATGTGAAATTGTTGCCGTGCCATTAGAGACAGAACTAGAAATTGAATTTACTGTAAATGCTGCACCAGAACCATTAGTAAGAGTATCGACCGAAATTAAAATAGTAATTGGGTCATCTACTGGTTCCTCACCTTCACCGTCTTCTCCACCACCACCACCACCAGAACCAAATAGTGAACCATCAAATTCAATAACTTCTCCGACTTCATATCCAATACCATTTTGAAGAATAGATACAGAAGTAATATTTCCACTAGAATCACTACTAAATCTTACCAGAATATTTGAACCAGTTCCTGAAGTTGAAGTTTGATTCAGATCATATATTTCAGTGTCTCCATAAGATCCATTATCTCCACCACCGGAGATACTAATTGTTGCCGCACCAGTATTAATAAAATCATTATCTAATGTAAATTGATCTCCAATTTGGAATAAATCACCAGAAAGATTTCCACTTGGGGTAATAGATGTAACTGAACCAGAAGCATTGGTGGAAATATCTACGAGTAAACCAGTGCCGATCCCGGTTATTGCCTCACACTCTACTCTTTCAATAGTTGTACTAGAAGGATATCCAGAACCTGTATTGTTTGTAGTAATACCAGATACACCGTCTTGTCCAAATGAAGGAACAGTAGTTCCTGTAGTACCAGGAGAGGTTACTTCGTATGTGTATTCTCCTGAATAAAACTCTTGTCCAACTGTGACTGCTGTCTCTAATGGGAATAAACTAAATCCAAGTGCTGTAGCATCATAGAAAGATGCTGGAAGATCAAGAACATCTAGTACTGAGTAACCAGCGCCAAGATTTACAATGTCAATAAATGATACTGAATTTAATCTTTGTATCGTATATTCAACAGGAGTAGTTGGTTGAGTAATTGTTATTAAAGTACCACTCTCATCTACATACTGTAAATCAGTATAAGGAACTGTAACAACATCACCAATTTGATATCCAGAACCTGGAGTAGTAATATTAAATTCAGTTACAACTCCACCTTCAGTTTTGATTCTTGCTGAAGCACCAGATCCTGATCCACTAGATCCAATGTTGTTTACGCGAATCGCAAATCCAGATCCTGTAGATACTGTTGCTGTCGAAAGAGATCCACCACTACCATACACTACTGAATTAATATTAATAGTTCCAACCATTGCTGGATGGTTTCCACAGACATAATAAATTGTACTTGGGACTGTTAATGTAGTATCAAAAGTAACTGTTCCTACTTCGGCACCATTATTAGTAGCAGGAAGTTCATATTCTACGGCATATCCATTAGTATTTGGATCTAATTGTGTAACAAGATAGAATGGATGTCCTGTATTATTAACAGTGAATGATAAAGTATCACCAAAATTAACACTAAGTGATGGGTTAGATGCAGATGAATGTGTAGTAGATCTATCAGTTCCACTAATTACATAATTACCAGATCCATTATTAGTAACTGTAAATGAATATGTGCCATTTGCATAAAGATCTGATCCTGCAACAGTAAATGTATCTGATGCAGTGTATCCACTTCCACCTACATTTACAGTTGCTGCAGTAATTGATCCACTAGAAACTGTTAGGTCTGCAGTAGCACCAGATCCTGTTCCGGTAGCATTAACCAATGCAATACTGGTATAATTGCCATCATCATATCCAGATCCTGCTTGACTGACAGTAAGAGATCCAGAAAGTTTTGACCCACCAATATCTGCAGTGTTAACACCTAAATTGTCAGTTACAGTATATCCAGAACCTCTGGCGTTAATGACTACCGAGGTTACACTTCCACCAGAAATTGTAAAGTCACCCGTTGCAAGCGTTCCTGTACCACCTGTAAGTGAGACATTTGAGTAAGTTCCATCTACATACCCACTACCAGGCGTTAATGTTCCAAATACTGTAACTGCTCCAGATGCAACGCTAACATATTCTACAGGAATATCAAGGAATGTTTCGTTGTAGTATCCAGATCCAGGTTGAGTAATACTGCCCGTAAATGCAACTGTTACATTTGCAGTAAAATCAGCACCAGTTCCTCCAGTGAAAATAACGTTATTAGTAGTACCAATTACGTACCCTCTTCCTGGCGTAACTGTGAATTGATCAATTGCTTTGTTGATAAGATCAACAGGTTTGAAGAAACTAATCTGTTGAGTAGTTGTCTTCATGATAGGACCATTATATCCTACCGTAGTAATTTCGTTGTTTGCACTTTTAAATAAACCAAGTTTTTCATCAGTATCAAAAGTAATTGATGGTGCAATTTCTGTACCATCAGAAACAAGAATTTTACCATCAAATTTACTATCACCAACTACGGTAAATTTCTCATCAAATGTAGATGCAATATTTGTAGGTCCAGGATCACTACCAATACTTACAATAGATCCAGCATCTGTTGCTAAGAAAGTGTGGTTATAAACTTTAGCAGTGCTATTAATTTCTACAGTGTAATCTTCAATAGTATTTGGATCAGTTGGTCCAAATACGCTAATTTTATTATTAGTAGAATCTATCTGTATAAGGTCAGTATCAAATGCAACACTACCATTGATTGTGGTTGGATCATTTGGTGATCCAGCAACGGTCAATCTACCACTTGTACCAAGATCGCCTTGGATAGTTAAATTACCAGAAGTAGAAATACCCCCAGTAGTACTTAATACGCCACTAACAGTTAAACTTTGTGCTGTTGTTGCTCCAAGGTTTACTGTTCCTGCAGTTGCACTTAAGTTACCATTAACTGTAAGAAAATCTTCAAGAATTAAACTTTCAGCGCCAATAGCACCTGTTTTACTTAAAGAGATAAAATTCTCTAACGTTGAACTACCAATTGCAATGGTGCCATTTTGTCCATACTCAGTATCTGTAGATACTAAAGTATTTCCCATACCCTGGTGCTGGGCACAGTAGTAATATAATGCAGGTGTAGTTGCGGTTATAATAATATAAGCACCATTCCCACCATTTAAATCACCAGCAAGAGTTGTATATTGTGTACCTCCTGATGGTGTTCCATCTAAAGTTTCTGATACTGCAAATGGATGTTCTACAAATGTACCAGTATAAGTTCCGTCTGGTGCAAATACAAATTTATAAAGAGTATTTTTATTTAAATCTAATGCAGGTGCTTCAACATAACCAGAACCAAGATCAATCCAGAATGCATTTCCCCCTCCCCCAGATTTAGGTCTTACTTGTACACTGTAAGTTACAGTATTACCAATACCAGAAAGAGTATCATCGGAAAGAAGTTCAAATCCAGGTGATAATTGTTCTCCGTCAACATAACCTTCGCCAGCTACCGGTTCTTCAGTTTCAGAATCTTCGTTTACAATATTTGCCGAAGAAAGGAATTGAATATTGCTAAATTCAAATTCAAATCCACTACCACCACCTGGAACTGTTGCAGTAACTGCATCTGCAAGGTCATACCCAGTACCACTCCAAGTAGCAGATGGGACAACATTAGTTACTGTATATAAATCCGAAGGAACTGTATATGAAAATCCAGAACCACCACTTGTTTGAGTAGCACCATCTTCATCAACATACGTGAGATCTGATGTATTGATGGTTAATGTATCACCAGATTGGTATGAATTGTCTCCATTATTTGTAATAGAAATTTCAGAAACACCATTACCTTCAACATTAATGGTTGCTAATGCACCACTACCACTACCACCAATTAAAGGTACATCAGAATAAGAATTATCTGTATAACCACTACCAGCAACAAGTGTACCGCCATCAATACCTTTAACTGTTACTGTACCCGTACCACCAGTTCCAGTTCCAGTTTGGTTATTTTGCCCTTGAATGTTAGTAAAGGATAGATTATCATATACACCAGGTACATATCCAGATCCTTCATTTGTTATTGTTCCTGCAAATGCTAAAACTGTAACATCAATTTTAAGACCAGTTCCAGTTCCACCCGATACAGGAATATCTGTATATGTGCCTACAAGATAACCAGTACCTGGAGAACCTACAGAAACTGTTTCTGGTATAGAAGATGAAATATTAATATCAGTGAGAGATCTAAACTCACCAGGAGCAATTCTAACTACTGATCCACCATTAGATACTAAATCAAAGAAACCATCTCCAAGATCAACTGCCTTTCTAATGCCAGTATCTTGATCACCATCAAATGCTAATGAAAGTCGTGAACTTCCAGAAACAAAAGTTTCTAAATTAACTCTTTGATTGAAGTTAATTTCTTTCCCAGTAAATGGAGTCAGGTTAATATCACCTGAAGTCGTAGAGATTGTGTTACCAAAGAAAGTAAATGCACCGACCTCAATGGACGTTGGAAGGACCGTGGTGGTGTCTGCACCAGCAGATACGAGCAATTGGTCAAAACTAGTTCCAGCGCCTGCTCCAGCGCCTGCTCCGCCGCCTGCAAACGAAAGAGTACCTTTCTCTTGGTCAACTAAGAATAGATCACCTACACGGAAGTCACCACTTTGGTCAGTCGAAGTAAAGAACACACGACCATTATTTTGTTCAATGACTTCATTTGATTGTACAACTAAACTTGTATCATTATTATCATCCTTACCAACTCCAATATATCCAAAATTATGACTAATAAGACGCATACTTACGCCTTGACCATCTGCCGAAACACCCTTCAGACCATAAACGTTAGCAGATGAGATAGAACGAAGTTCTGCACCAAACTTGGTATAATCAGCAAGAGTTACAAATGTTGCAGTACCGCCAGCAGTTGTTCTAACATCTTGTGCAACTATACTGTCATCAGCAAATACAGAAGCACCATTAGCACCTTCCATGTGAAGGAGTAATGAGGTGAACTCATCTGCTAAGAATTGTACTGTAGTAGGAGTAAATCCTGCATTGTATCTTGAAGTGCCTTTTGATATTCTTACCTCATCAATAAATCCATTGATTGCAGAATTTCCATCAAATGCTGCGCCAATAGTAATACCCCTAGTCGGGAAGTCATTACCATCAGTATAACTAGAACCGACTTGAGCACCATCAACAAACAGTTTAGATACACCTGCAGTTCTTGAAAGTGCAACATGATGCCATGTTGTTGCATTAAATGCAGAAGTACCTGTAATTACTGCTACGCCATTAACATAATATCTAACATCAGAACCATCAATATCAACAACAGGTGCAATTTCAGTTGGAGAACTTGATCTAAAATCAAAAATAGTTTTAGAACCAGCAGTATTATTGAGGTAAACAAATGCCTCTAAAGTATACTCACCAGTACTAAAATTAAAATCTGCATCTGTAGGAACAGTTAATCTATCATCAGTGCCATCAAATGATGCTGAAGTTGTTCCAAGTTTTACTTGAGAAGTGCTAGTAACTACATTATCAATAGCATTGACATTTTTTCCTGTAGTTTCATCAGTCGCAATAATGCGACCTTCACCTTGTCCATCCAAATAGATATAAGTACCATCATTCTCGTTAATGATTCCATAACCACTGGTCTTTAAATAGTTTACATTACCAGCACTTGCAAGACCAGCAAAAATACCATCAATTACAAAACTATTAGTGGTAGCAGATACAATTTTGCGGAATTGTGTTAGTCCTGTTTGACCACCAGAAGTAGTATTAATGTAGACAAGATCCCCTTGTGACAGTCCATGACTGGAGGAAGTAAGGGTCATTGTCAAGTTATCATCAGCACCACTAGTTGTGTATGCACCAGTGACCTGTGATGTACCTGCTTCAATCAAACCAATTTGGTTTCCAGATCCAGCAGTAAAATTACCTGTGTCTCCCTGTAGATTTAGTCGAGTTCTTGCAGTTCCAGCAAGACCTGTTCCTCCTGATGGATTTTCTCCAAAAATACCAATTTGTGCATAATATGTAAATGAATTTAACCATTCACAACGAGCACCATTTTTAAGGTATAAACCAATTGAATTTGGTACAACAAATGTACACTCATTGAACAAAATTGATGCTTCTAAGGTGCTTGAATTAGCAATAGAACCATCAATTAAGGCACCCCTACCAGCATCCCCTTGATCATAACCTCTAAGGTCATTTGCACTGGTTACCGAACCTTTTGTAAGTACACTTACCCTTTGAACATAAGGTCTTCGTTCAGTAATAGAAAAGTTTGATGCACATCTAAATCCATATCCAGTATCATTAGTACTGTTATAATAGAAATTTTTAACAGTAAGATCTTCAATATTAGCGTTACCTAGAATGAGAAAAGCATCTAGGTCTTGAGTGGCGACAGTTGGATTAATAAAAACAGATTTAATTCCACGTCCCTTAATAGAAACATCAACTGGGACTGTAATTGGAAAGGTTTCTGTGTATGTGCCACCTTCAATTACAATAGTATCACCCGCTTGAGCATAATTATCAAGAACATATCTAAGTGAAGCAAACGCCGTCATTGTGGTTTTACCCCAGGCATTACTACCTGTGGTATCCCCATGACGTGGATTTACAGAACCAATCGTTGCTTTGTCTGTTCCATTTTCTGCAACAAACCATGTGTTTCCAACACCATCAGTGATGGCACTTGAAAACATAGATGGAACGATGGTTTCATCATTTGGATCGGCATTCAGAACTTCTTTGATAGTTCCACTGTCATTGATAAACAGTGATCTATCATTAATATTAACAGCAACCTCTCTATCTGAGAGATCACTTACTAATGGTACTGAATTAGGAGTTGTCGAACTCTTGAGTTTGATTCTGCTTGCCATTTATAGCATTCTCTGTTTCTATAATACTATTTAACCGTTTTGATAAATCCTGTATTCTTGCTTCTAACACAACATTAGTAAGTGTCAAATCAGTGATCTTCTTTTGAAGAGTAGCAACTAAGATATTAATATCTATTTCATTATTCATAGTTTAAATTTAGGTAAATGTACCCCCATCAATCGTATCAGTCCAGACGGGGACCCCAGCAGCAGTAACTGTCAGGATCTGGAATGATG
>ERZ891134.584-NODE-584-length-29290-cov-7.452129_pt1 | contig 29290 bp, 30 predicted proteins | sample MGYA00520888_ERZ891134 | MGnify/ENA primary metagenome ERZ891134 (study PRJEB32303, sample SAMEA104408692) | aquatic metagenome | biome: Brackish water; feature: Coastal; material: water | place: Baltic Sea | collected 2014-10-23 | depth 10 m ... | reverse complement strand
CAGGACCGCGGTTCAACTGGCTAATCGCAATGACTGGCACATCGAGTTCCTTCGCCAGCAGCTTTAGCGACCGCGAGAACTCCGATACCTCCTGCTGCCGACTCTCCACTCGCTTGCCGCTAGTCATCAACTGCAGGTAGTCGACTACGACGAGGCGAAGATCATGGCGTTGCTTCAACCGGCGGCACTTCGCCCGAATCTCCATCAGGTTCATGTTCGGCGAATCGTCGATGAACAGTGGGGCATCACTGACCGCGCCCATCTTGCTCGCCAGCTTGGACCAGTCAGCCTCACTCATCGTTCCCGAGCGCATGTGCTGCAGCGGCACTTGCGCTTCGGCAGACAACAGACGCATGACGATCTCATTGCGGCTCATTTCCAGAGAAAAAATAACGCTCGTCAGTCCGTGCTTGATGGATGCTGCGCGGCATATATCTAGACCCATGGTCGACTTGCCCAACGCCGGGCGTGCCGCAACCATCACCAACTGCCCCGGGTGCAGGCCGTTGGTGAGCGCATCTAGATCCGTGAACCCGGTCGGCACGCCGACCATCTCGCCATCGCGGTTGGAGATCGCTTCGATCTCAGTGAGCGCTTCGCTCATGATGTCGCTCAGCGGCAGGTAGTCCTCGCTGGTGCGGCGCTCGGTGACTTCATACACCTCGGCTTGCGCGCGATCGACGGTGTCGTCGACATCGCCGGTGCCGGAGTAACCCATCGACACGATGCGGGTGCCGGCTTCCACCAGCCGGCGCAAGATCGCCTGCTCGCGCACGATGCGGCCGTAGTAGTTGGCATTGGCGGCGGTGGGGACGAGGGAGACGAGGGTGTGCAGGTAGCTCGCGCCGCCCACCCGGGAGATCTCCCCGGCCTTGGTGAGTTCGGAAGCAACGGTGACGGCATCGGCCGGTTCACCGCGGCCATACAGATCCAGGATCGTGGAGTAGATCGTCTGGTGCGCGGGGCGGTAGAAGTCATCACCGCGCACAAGTTCGACGACATCGGCGATGGCGTCCTTGCTGAGCAACATGGCCCCGAGCACCGACTGCTCGGCCGCGGAATCATTCGGCGGGGTGCGATCGGGATGGACGGGGGCATCGTCGGGAACAGGAAATTCAGCGACGCTCACCAAGGCCTCCCTTCTGTGCTGGATCCACCATGTCTATCCCGACCATCTGACACTCCTGGTGAGGAACGGACGCTACGGACGCGACGCCTTCGTGTCCACGACCCCTGGTGACAACGGTGTGCAGCACCTGGGAACAACGCCGGGCTTGGCTGCGGATGACCTGTGGATTTCTTGGGGAAATATTGACGACAACGGCCCCGATCCCCCTGATTTCCTCGTGAATTTCATCCCAACCCTGTGGAAAAGAATTGGTGCATCCGTCGTTAGCATTCGGACGTGTCCGACTCCGCCCGCTATCGCATCACCGCCGTGTGCTTGGGCAACATCTGTCGCTCGCCCATCGCCGAGGCGGTGATCCGGCACCGCGTCGAGGTGGCTGGGCTTACGGACGTCGTCGTTGTTGATTCTGCTGGCACCGGGGACTGGCACCTGGGATACGGAGCCGACCCGCGATCACTGTCCACAATCGCCGCGAACGCCTACGCGCTCGACGGCCACACCGCGCGACAAATCACCCCCGAGTGGTTCACCGACCTCGATTTGGTGCTGGCGATGGACTCGACGAACTACCGGAATCTGATGGTGATGGCCGCACAAAGTGGTGTGCAGCCGGACCTGCACATGCTCCGCAGTTTTGATCCGGCGCTCGCGCACGTCGTTGCGCCAGATCCTGAACTAGATGTACCCGATCCGTACTACGGCGGGGACGACGGCTTCGCCGATGTGCTCGCGATGATCGAGCAGGCGGCCGATGGGCTCATAACGCAGCTACCGGCCCGATTGAGCCGGTAGCTGCGTTATCAAGGAGCGGGTTCCTTAGGCGACGGGGGGCCGTACTGGTTCTCCGTTTGCTGACCGGCCTGTGCCCACAGCACGATCAGGATGATCACACCGACACAGGGGATCAAGATCAACAACTGCAGCCAGCCGGATTTGCCGGTGTCATGCAATCGACGCGCACCCGCGGCATACAGCGGAATGACGAGGGCTATTCCCAGCACGAGAGCCAACAGGCTGAACAGACCGGAATCCGTTCCTAGAACGGCGGCCAGGATGCCTTGGCCCACCGCTTGCACGATGAGGACGAAGAGCCAGAACCACCAGAACTCCGAACGCTGAGCCCTACCAGTGAAGTTCGCGAAATTGCTGAAACAAGTTGAGATCGATTGACCGAAACTCACGAGTCCTCCTCAGAACGAGTGTCGTCGGTGCCCGTGGGGGTATTCGGGCCCTTCATCCTCCCGCGTCTACACGCCGATATCCACCACCTACGGAAATCAGCCGTACCTTTCTTGTCACTTCGCTACCGTGTGGGTTGCTGAAGGAGGAGTTATGTCAAATCAACCATCCCCACCACCCCCGGGGGTTGCGCCGCAAAACGGCATGGGAACCGCAGCCCTAGTACTGGGTATCGTGCAGTTTTTCTGCCTTGGCACCATCGGAGCGATCTTGGCGGTCATATTCGGCAAGATCGGGATGAACAGGGCAGATCAAGGATTGGCCACTAACCGTGGAGCTGCGAAAGCTGGCTTCATTCTCGGCATCATCGGGCTTGTCCTTTCCGCCCTGGTTCTTATCGGCGCAATCGCCGGTGGCGTGCTGTCCAACTGATCGCACGACACAAGCAAAGGGGCGCGGATTCTTTTCCGCACCCCTTTGCTATGTGTTGGCCGTTACTTAATTGCTGACAACCTCGATCGTCACGTTGGCAACCACATCGGGGTGCAGTTCGATCGCAGCCTTGTGCTTACCGGTCTTCTTGACCGCGGAAGGCAGGCGGACGCTGCGCTTTTCCACCAGCGGACCACCGGCGGCCTTGATCGCGTTCATGACATCGGCGTTCGTGACCGAACCGAAGAGCTTTCCGCTCTCTCCGGCCTTGGCCGGAACGGTGATGGTCAGCGCCTCGATGGCGGCCTTAATTTCCTGGGCGTGATCGAGGTTGCGAATCTCACGGGCCTTGCGGGCGCGCTTGATCTGGGTGACCTGCTTCTCGCCACCACGGGTCCAGCCGATCGCCAGACCGCGGGGCAGCAGGTAGTTGCGTCCGTAGCCGTCCTTGACCTCGACGATGTCGCCGGGATCACCAAGACCCGCTACTTCCTGGGTGAGGATGAGTTTCATCGTCGCTCTCCTTAGCGGGCAGTCGAGGTGTAGGGAAGCAGCGCCATCTCACGGGCGTTCTTGACCGCCATGGCGATGTCGCGCTGATGCTGGGTGCAGTTGCCGGTTACTCGCCGAGCGCGGATCTTGCCGCGATCGGAGACGAACTTGCGCAGCAAGGTGACGTCCTTGTAGTCGATACCTTCCACGCCTTGCTTGCAAAACGCGCAGGCCTTCGCCTTGACCATGCGCTGTTGCGCTTGGTTCTTATCGCGCTTGTTGTCGCGTGCCATGAGTTCTCCTGTTTCCTAATGAAGTTCTTCGAGGTGAGTGATTAGAAGGGGGGTTCGTCGAAGTTGTCGCTGCCGCCACCGGTGGTCCAGGGATCCTCGGCCGGCGCTCCGCCACCGGACTCGCCACCGAATCCACCGCTACCGCCGCCACCGCGTTGGACACGGTTGACTTTGGCTGTTGCGTACCGCAAGGCGGGGCCTACGTCGTCAACATCAATTTCGAAAGACGTGCGCTTCTCACCCTCGCGGGTTTCGTAGTTGCGCTGCTTCAACCGACCGGTCACGATCACTCGCGAGCCCTTGCTCAAGGACTCCGCAACGTTTTCCGCGTACTGCCGCCACACGCTGCAACGCAGGTAGGTGGGATCGGTGTCTTTCCACTCGTTCGTGCCTTTGTCCATGTAGCGGGAACTTGCAGCGACGGTGAAGGACGCAACTGCCGCACCGCTGGGGGTGAAGCGAAGCTCAGGATCGTTGGTCAGGTTGCCGACCACCGTGATGTTGATATCGCCGAGTGCCACGTCAGCCTCCGAGTGCGGCTTCGGCCTTGGCCTTCGCCTTGGGCTCGAGCGGGCGCGTGACCTTGGTGCGCACGATCGCCTCGTTGAGGTTCAACTGGCGGTCGAGTTCAGCTACCGATTCGGGGGTCGCATTCAGGTCGAGCACCACGTAGATGCCTTCACCCTTGTGGTTGATCTCGTAAGCCATCCGACGACGACCCCAGATGTCCACGTTGTTGACGGTGCCACCGTCGCCGCGGATGACGTTGAGGAACGCCTCCAGGCTCGGCTGGATCGTCTTCTCTTCCAGATCTGGGTCGAGGATGATCATGACCTCGTAATGACGCATGAACTGCCCACCTCCTTTGGACTAAGCGGCCCCGGATCTCTTCCGGAGCAGGAGGGCTCTTTGCGTGCGGCCGGTTTCCCGACAGCCCGTGAAGGGTAGCGGCCGTTATCCCCAGCCGGGAAATCGGGGCTTTCGCAGTGGCCCCCAGCCGGGCCACTCTTTCCCCGTTGCGGCGTCAGGCGTGGCCGCAATTCGGTCGATTTTGCGGCCACAAGCGCCGCAGGAATGGGGAAGGGGGGAGGAGTGACGACGACGGCACCGGCGGATGAGTGGTACCGAAAGCGGTACCGTGATCTAGTGGCGATGAATCTGCGGCTGCCCGAGGAACTGGCTTCCGAGCTCCGGGAACTTTCCGAGGAGACCGGGCGCTCCCAGCAAGAACTCGCACGCGAGGCTCTCGAGGAGTACGTGCGCGACTACCGGCTGCGGGCCTATCCGAAGGAGGTCCGCCACCTGATTACTCCAGCCCAACACAGGCCCAATGACCCCCAGGCCTTGGAGGAGCTGCGCACCGCATGGGCGAATGTAGACGCGGAATCCCTGTTGGCCGCCCTTCTGGAAGATCGACGGAAGAGTCGATATTGAGGATCTATGTGGATAGCAGCGAACTTGTTCATCGCGCTCAGGCCATCCAAGCCGCGGAGCTCTGGCGGCCACCTCTGGAAAAGCTCGATGCGAACGCATACTCACTGGCATCAAGCGCGATCTCTCACGTAGAGATCAGTCGTACGCTACTTCGATCCGAATCACCCGATGCAGCGAAGCAGCTCGCTCGGCAAGCATTGATGGATGTCGATTCGCTGGCACCATCGGCCTCCATCCTCGAGTTGGCAGCCATGCTCCCCGTTCAATTCCTCAAGTCACTCGATGCGATCCATTTGGCCAGTGCGCTGCTCGTCGAAGCAGACGTGGTGCTGACTAATGATCGCCAGATGCAGCGGGCGTGCGAGGAACTAGGTCTGGCTGTCGCGTAGCCGCACCCCGTTCCAGCGTCACAGGTCGGGCGAAATTTTCGAATTTCGGCCCGACGATTAACGGCGGAATGGGGGAATAGGGTCGGGGCGTGCGGATCGCTACCTGGAACGTCAACTCCATCGGTGCTCGGATCGAGCGGGTGGTCGAGTGGCTCGAGACCGCGCAGCCGGACGTGGTGGCGCTGCAGGAATTGAAGTGCACCACCGAGGCATTTCCAGAGATGCCAATTCAGGCGCTGGGCTACGAGGTGGCCGCGCACGGCAACGGCCGCTGGAACGGGGTGGCGATCCTCAGTCGGGTTGGCCTTTCCGATGTCACTTTGGATCTCACGGATCAACCCGCGTACGACGACGTCATCGAGACCCGCGCCGTTGGCGCTACGTGCGACGGCGTGCGGGTGTGGAGCTTGTACGTGCCGAACGGCCGGGAGCCCGACCACGCGCACTACGCCTACAAGCTTCAGTGGCTTGCTGCGCTTAAGGCAACTGCGGCCGCTGAGTTGGCCGCCAACCCCGACTTGCCGTACGCACTCACCGGCGACTTCAACGTGGCACCGCGCGATGAGGACGTATGGGACATCTCGTTGTTCACCGACTCCACGCACGTCACCCCAGCGGAGCGTTCGGCGTTGGCAGATGTGCAGTCGATCGGGCTGTCCGAGGTGATGCCGCGGGCACTCAAGGGCGAGCCGTACACGTTCTGGGACTACCGCAACGGTGCATTCCACCGCGGGTGGGGAATGCGCATCGACCTTGTACTGGGCAACGCGCCGTTCACGGGAGCAGTCAGTGACTCTTACGTGGACCGCGAAGCCCGCAAAGGTAAAGGTGCCTCCGACCACGCGCCGGTAGTCGTCGATCTCGATATTTCGTAGAGCCTGACGCGAATCCAACTGGAAGTCTTAGCCCGTGTCCGCAGTAGCTCTCACCGTTCGCACCACCAGCGCGGATCAACATGCGCGCTGGTTGCGTTCGCGACCCTCGGTGTCCTTTCTGCAACTTCCGTCTTGGGCGGATGTGAAGGTCGGTTGGCGCGCGGAATCGGTCGGTTGGTTCGACGGCGATCGACAGGTGGGGGCGGCGCTGATCCTGCATCGACCGGTACCGAAAGTTCGTCGTCGTTCTTTGGCGTATATCCCCGAGGGTCCGGTGCTGGATTGGACCGGCACTTCGGGTTGGTCGGTGAGCGAGTGGCTCCAGCCGTTGCTTGAGCACTGCAAGGCGGTGGGCGCTTTCCAAGTGAAGATGGGCCCACCGGTGGCATCGCGCAGGTGGGAAGCCGGCACGGTGAAGAAGGCATTGGCCGATGCCGAGTCCGAGGCATGGAACGCACCGACCTCGCTGGATCGCGTTGCCGCGGATTGGCATTCAACATCCGCGAGCCAGGTGGTGGATGCGCTGCGCGCAGGTGGTTGGCAGCAGGAGACGAGTTCGGGAGCCGGGTTCGGGGACGTGCAGCCGCGGTATGTGTATTGCATTCCGCTGGAGGATCGCTCGCTAGACGATGTGTTCGCCGGCTTCAACCAACAGTGGCGTCGCAATATCCGCAAGGCCGAGAAGTCTGGTGTGCAAGTGCGGCTGGGAACGCGCGAGGACCTGACCGATTTTCACCGCGTGTACGTCGAGACGGCCGAGCGCGACAAATTCACTCCTCGTGGTCAGGTGTACTTCGAGCGGATGTGGGATGCGCTGAATGGCGCTTCACCGAACAACGACGGCTATCACGAATTGACACTGCACCTCGCCGAGTACGACGGGCATCTCGCCGCTGCGACGATCATGATTCGCGTTGGCGATCGCGCCTGGTACTCCTACGGCGCATCCACCACCGCCGACCGGGACGTGCGCCCGTCCAATGCGCTGCAGTGGCACATGATCACCCGCGCGCATGAAGCCGGCTGTCGCGTGTATGACCTGCGGGGCATCTCGGCAACGCTTGATCCAGCCAACCACCTCATCGGGTTGGTGCGGTTCAAAGTCGGCAGCGGCGGATACGCGCAGGAGTACGTGGGCGAGTGGGACTACCCGCTGCGGCCGGTGTGGGCGCGCGCGTTCGCCGCCTACCAGCGTCGCGGCCTTTCGTAGAGCACAATCAGCGGCAATGAGTTTCGTTCTGCAGGTCGATGCCCAGCGCTGGCGTGATCACCAGCGCTCGGTGATCGACGCCGTCACGCGCGCTTCGGGCACCGCGCCAGTGCCGGTGATCAAGGGAAACGGCTACGGGTTCGGCCCGCAGGTACTCGGCGCCGAAGCAATGCGATGGGAAGCCGACACCATCGCGGTGGGCACGGTGTTCGAAGTGGACGACGTTGCCGCCGGCACCCGCGGGGACATCGTGGTCCTTGAACCCTTCCAGCCTTTGGATTCGGTGGCCGCCGATGCCTGGTGGCGCCTCGGTGAGAAGTTGCACGCCGGGCGGGTGATCCGCACCGTGTCCTCGATCGATGCACTGCGCGCGCTCGCGCCGGGCCCTGGTTCGGTGCGGGTGATCCTGGAGGCCCAGACCTCGATGCACCGCTTCGGTTTCGCGGAGTCCGAACTCCTGGCGGCGTTGGCAGATTCAGACATTCGTGAGGCGATGGAACGCGGCCGGGTGTTGATCGAAGGTCTCGCCGTGCACATGCCGATTGCGCAACCGGCTGATGACGTCCCCCCACCGGGGGTTCGCGACAGTAGTGCGAAGGCTCGCGAGGTGATGCGTTGGGCCGGGCTGTGGCAGACCGAAACGGCCGTGTGGACCGGTCACAACGCACCGGTCAACGCGATCTGGGTTTCCCACCTTGAGGACGATGAACTCGCGGTGGTGCGTGCGAGCCTGGGTGACGCGGTACTGCGGCTACGGACCGGAACACGGTTGTGGCTTGGTGATCGTGGCGCGTTGAGTGCGCGCGGGACGGTCCTCACTGTGCACCCGCTGGTCTCGGGAACCCACGTGGGCTATCGGCAGCGAACCGGACCCAAGGGTGGAACGCTGGTGGTGGTCTCCGGTGGCACCTCGCACGGCGTGGGACTCGCCGGCCCGACACCCGCTGCGTCCCTGCGTCAGCGCGTCACCACGGCGGGCATCGGTGCCCTTGATGCCGCTGGCCGTGCAATGAGCCCATTCAGATGGCAGGGAAGGCAACGTTGGTTCGCCGAACCACCGCACCAACACGTGTCGATGGTGTGGTTGCCGCACGAGTGCCTGCTACCGCAAGTGGGCGAAGTGATGACCGCGGACGTGCGGTTCACGACCTCGCGCTTCGACGCGGTGCCCGGGTTGGAGTAGATCGCGCTCGCGTGGCGAGTTCGCGCCCGCGGATCGTGAACGCATCGGGTGCATTGTCGAACGGCCCGCCACCAGGATCGTCTCCGTCTTCGGTGATGCCGTCGGTGCGCACCGGATCATGCAGCGGGTTGATCATGTCTCGGATCACCATCACTGCGAAGTAGATCGTGGCAGCAACGTGGATGAACGTCGCGAGCGCATACAACTCAACACCAAGTGATCTGCCTTCCGGATCGTCGTAACCGACTAGGTGCCACCAGATCGCGAGGAAGTAGACGACCTGTCCTAGTTGCCAGATCAGGAAGTCCCGCCACTTCGGCCTGGCCATGGCCGCCAGTGGCACCAGCCACAGCACGTATTGCGGTGAGTACACCTTGCCGGAGAGCACGAACGCGGCGATGACCAAGAACGCCACTTGGGCTAGCCGCGGGCGGCGCTTGGTCGCCAGGGCGAGCACCGAGATCGCGACGAATCCGATCAGGAACGTGACCGTCGCGACCGTGTTGAGCGCATTGGCCGGAACAGCAGGAACGCCCAGCACGCTCGCGGCGTACCAGATTGAGCCGAAGTCCACGCCGCGCTCGGAGTTGAACGAGTAGAAGTACCACCAGCCATCGAAGTTGGCGATAGCGAACGGTGCGTTGACCAGCAGCCAGGTCCCGGCCGTTGCGCCGAGCAAGGTGAACGCCGGTTTCCATTTCGCGGTGCGCAGCGCCAGAATCGCGAACGCACCGAGCAGTAGCACCGGATAGAACTTCGCCGCGATGGCAAGACCCAGCGCAACTCCGGCCCAACCAGGCTTGCTTCGCGCCCAGGCCAACATCGCGAGTGCGGTCAGCGCAATCGGGATGAGATCCCAGTTGATGGTGGCGCCCAGAATCATTGTTGGCGCGAGGGCGACCATCGCCGCATCCCACGGACGATGCTTGACGGTCAGCGCCGTGGCGATCACCGCAACGAGTAGGAAAGCGAACAGCCCGAGGACGTTCAGGTCGAAGAAGGCAACCACCGGTTCGAAGCCGAAGAGGTCCGAGATGGGTGTGGCCAGTAACGACGCCACCCACATGAACACACCCGTGAGCACCGGGTACTCCAGTGGTTGTCCGCCTGGCGGAGTCTGCAGATACGGAATGAAACCTTCGGCGAAACCGCGGTATCCGAACAACGCCGGGATATCGGAGTAACACAGCTGCTCGTAGCGATCCGGTGATGCCCAACCACTAACCACACACGAGTAGTCGAACAAGTAACCGATGAAGTAGCCACCCGCGGCGAGCACGATCAGAACGCGCAGCACATTCCAAGGTGGTGCGACTCGACGAACACGATCACCGATTACCCCACCGAAGCGCTCGCTACTCGCAGCAACGACTGCATCAAGGCGCGTGGGGGCGCTAGTCGTTGTTCTTCTTCTTTCCCGAACGCTCGCCATCGCGACCATTGTCGCGGTTATCGCTGCGGGGGCCGGCCGCGCTCACCGTCTCGTCGCTATTGCCGCCCTGTTCACCGGCGGGTTGCTCGCCTGGCGCTTCACCAGGGGCAGGTGCATCACCGGGCTCGCCTAGCTCACCTTCCACACCGTCCTCGGGGTTTGCTTCATCAAGGAATGGATCCTCGAGGACCTCCGGAGTTGGGCAGCCAAGCGGGGCTTTTTCCATGTCAGGGGACAAGATCGTCGGGCAGTCCAGGCCGCGCAGTTTGTCCTTCGGCGGTTTGGGGAAGTTCTGCACGTCGGTCTTCTTCAACGCACCCTTCATGAAGCCGGTCCAGATCGCGGCCGGGAAGCTGCCGCCGGTGACCATCTCGCGACCGCCAGTGCCCGAAAGTGAAACCGGGATGCCCTCTTTGTTTTCCTTGGTCATGAACACCGCGGTGGACAGTTGCGGGGTGAAGCCAACGAACCAGGCGCTCTTGTTCATATCGGTGGTGCCAGTCTTGCCGGCTGCCGGGCGACCGAGATCGCGGGCGGTGGCGCCGGTGCCGTTGGAGACGACTTCGGTCAGCGCGTAGGTGACACCGTCCGCAACATCCTCGTCAAACACGCGTTTGGTCTTCGGCTCGTGCCGGTAGAGCACCTCGCCGTTGCTGTCGACCACCTTGCGCACGAACGTGGTTCGCGCACGCTCTCCGCGAGCGGCGAAGGTTGCGTAGGCGTTAGCCATGTCCACCGCCGACGGTGATGCAGTACCTAGCACGAAGGTGAGATCAAGGTTCTTCATGTTCATACCGGGGGTGCGTTTCGGGATGCCCGCGCGCACGGCTGCATCGGCTACCCGGTCAACGCCAACGGCGTCTTCCATCTCGACGTATGCGGTGTTCACCGACTCACGTGTTGCTTCCAGCAAAGTGATCTCGCCGTAGGACTTGTCGTTGTAGTTCGTGAGCTCATAACCCTTGATGGTCGCTGGTGAATCTCCCTGCCAATAGGAACGCAACGGCAGATCGTTCTCTAACGCCGCTGCAAGGGCGAAAGGCTTGAAGGTTGAACCGGCTTGTGCGAATTGACGGGTTGCGTTGTTGATCTGATCGGCGATGAAGTCCTCGCCGCCGTACATCGCAGCGACTTCACCGGTACCCGGGCGTACGGATGCGAGTCCAATGCGCACGCCCTTGGTCTTGGACTCCGGCCCGAACTTCGCCACCGCCCGCTCGGCGCTGCGCTGCGCTCGGCGGTTGAAGGTGGAGACGACGGTCAGACCTCCGCGTTGGATCTGGGTTTCGTCGATTCCGAGGGCGAGTAGTTCTTGCTGCACCGCGTTGAGTAGATGACCTGTCTGCCCGCCCAGGCGGTTGCCGGCTTGACGCTTGGCGATCTCGGGGAATTGCGCCGAATCGTGCTGCGCCTGGGTTATCCAGCCCTGGCTGAGCATTCCGTCGATCACGTACTGCCAACGCCCGCGCAGACCCGACATATTTTCTTCGGGATTGAGTCGGCCGGGGTTGTTCATGATCGCCGCGAGCACCGCGCCTTCGGACAGTGTGATGTCCTGAATCGGCTTGTTGAAGTATGCGATCGCCGCGGCTTCAATGCCATACGCATCGCGACCGAAAAACGCGATATTCAAGTAGTCCTGGAGGATCTGATCCTTTGAGACGATCGTTTCGAGTTTGAACGCCAACAGTGCTTCCTTGATCTTGCGCTGCCAGGTGCGCTCTTGGGTCAGGAATGCGTTCTTCGCGTACTGCTGGGTGATCGTGGAACCGCCTTGCGTTCCCGAATCGGAGTTGAAGACGTTGTTGATCGCTGCCCGCGCGATACCCCACGGAGAGATTCCCCCGTGTTCATAGAAGCCGCGATCCTCCGCCGCAAGAACCGCCTCTTGAACGTGGATGGGAACTTCGGGTAGGTCAGCCGCGCGCCGATTTGCATCGCTGAGTCGTCCGATCTCGTGCTTACCGCCGGCGTAATAGACAACGGTTGCCTCGGTAGTCGCCAGCTCGTTGGGAGTGGGCACCTCGGTGCGGGCGAGCAGAATGCTGAAGGCGATGACTGCGGTTGTGGTGATGAGCGCGAGGGAAGCGGCTACCAACCACAAGAAGATCTTCAGTGGAGAGCGCCGTTTGCGTGGTGCGTTCTCGTCGTGTGCCGGGTGACGACCGCGCGGCGGCTTACCCCGTCCTCCGTTCCCGCCGGCCGCCCGACGCGTTGGACCGCCGCGTTGGGGCGCGGCACCGCGACCTTGGGCCGGACGCCTACCCGGACCGGAACCGGCGCTCGAGCTTGGGGCGCGGAAGCGTCGACCAGGAGTGCTGGGGTTTTTTGGCGGGACGGCTCGAGGATCGATTGGCTTTTTGGCGGGCCCGCGAGCCGAACGCGAACTGCGCGAGGCGGTCGCGCGCGTTGCGCGGGCGCTTCGCTGCGGTGGCCGTCTGCTGCTCATGTCCTCGCCAGGTCGGGGAAGGAAACCTGCTCCTTTGGGTGCTGGGCGCCCAGGAGACAGGGGTTACTCGTGTGACTCCTGGGACTCAGCAGCCCTAGTGCACCAGATTTCGCCCCCCAAGGGGCGGCGGCACGCCGTCAACACCGTTTCCCCCGGATTCGGGGGGATTCGCGCTGAATCGGGGCGATACCGGGGGAAGCGAAGCGAATCCCCCGGAATCCGGGGGAAACGCATTGGGGGGGTTAGTCGTCGGGGAGGTCGCGGTGGCGGGGCAGCGCCCGGCGGGGGACCCCGTCACCAATCCGGTAAGTCCGCAATAGGTAGTTCCAGTGGCAATCCGGACACACCTCGACGGTGTACACCCCGATGTCCCCGAATCGGGTGGCCAGCGCGGGCAGATCCTTGGTCTCGCGGATCCGACCTGAGTAGGGACCGAGCTCGTCGCCGTAGACGTAGTTCAGGTGAACGAGGTTGGGTGAGTGGCAGGCGGGGCAGTCGACGTCGGTGGCTTCCCCATGAAACTTGGCTGCCTTGAGCAGATACGGGTCGGCGTCGCAGAAATCGCTGGACAGGATCCCGCCGCGGTGGAAACGGGCAATGTCCGAGCGACGCTGGAGGGCGTAGTCGATCGTCCCCCGCGGGGCGGTGGGGTCTTCCACAGGTTCCGGAGGCGGTAGGGGTGCCCGTCGCTTCTTGGGCGCAGTCCCCGAATCCCCGCGGACCAGCGACCCACGCACCGTGCTCGGGCGCCCGCTAGATCCCCGTGGATTAGCCATTTGGCAAGTCTACGAGACAGCGAAAACACTAATGATATATCGTTTCGCTATATCCACGAGGAGGATCATGGTTCGGCGCGACATTCTGGAATTCGCCATCTTGGGCATCTTGAGCGATGGCCCGATCCACGGATACCAGTTGCGTAAGCAACTCACCGAGATGCTCGGCCCCTTCCGATCGCTGTCCTACGGAACCGTCTATCCCACGTTGCGCCGACTGGTGAACCGCGGGGCCATTGAGCCCGTCTCGCTCACCCCGGCAGCCCAATCCCCCGCCTTACGCGGCAAACGCGCCCGCATCGTCTACGCGTTAACCGCCGATGGCAAAGAGGAGTTCGAACAATGGGCGAACCGGCCGGGTCCCAACTCCTGGGACGACGAAGGATTCGCCGCTCACATGGCGTTCTTCTCGCGCACCGAACGCCGCGCCCGACTACGCATCTTGCACGGCCGGCGAACCTGGCTGGATGACCGACTTGCAACCTTGCGAACCGCATTAGCCGAGTCACGCGATCGCCTCGATCCATACGCGTTATCCATGCGCACCCTGGGCGTGGAGTCCGCAGAACGCGAGATGCGCTGGCTAGATGACCTGATCGACCAAGAAGAACGAATCAACAACGACGGGACACCCCAATGAGCGACCACACAGCAAAGCCCATTCGTGTTGCACTGGTGGGAATAGGTAACTGCGCATCGTCGCTGATCCAAGGCGTGCAGTACTACCGCGATGTCCCCGACGAGGAAGTGGTCCCCGGGCTGATGCACACCCGCTTCGGGGACTACCACGTCCGTGACATCGAATTCGTTGCCGCATTCGACGTTGATGCAGCCAAAGTGGGTCTAGACCTCGCCGAAGCAATCCATGCCCCGCAGAACAACACGATCGAACTGTGCGCTGTTTCCGCACTCGACGTTCGTGTGCAACGCGGACACACCCTCGATGGTCTCGGCCAGTACTACCAAGAGGCCATTACCGAATCGAGCGCCGATCCCGCTGATGTCGTCGCAGAGTTGAAGGCTTCTGGTGCCGAGGTGCTTGTGTGCTACCTACCGGTGGGTTCAGAAGAAGCGGCGAAGTTCTACGCCCAGTGCGCAATCGAAGCTGGTTGCGCGTTCGTCAATGCGTTGCCGGTGTTCATCGCCAGCGATCCGGTGTGGGAACGCAAGTTCGCCGAAGCAGGATTGCCGATCATCGGAGATGACATCAAGAGCCAGGTCGGCGCGACGATCACCCACCGAGTACTCACCAAGTTGTTTGCCGACCGGGGCGTGATCGTCGATCGCACCTACCAACTGAACGTGGGCGGAAACATGGACTTCAAGAACATGCTGCAGCGCGAGCGCTTGGAGTCCAAGAAGGTATCCAAGACCCAAGCGGTCACCTCGCAGTTGGATTACGAACTCGGCGCAGACAACGTGCACATCGGTCCCTCGGATTACGTCTCGTGGCTTGACGATCGCAAATGGGCATTCGTGCGCATTGAGGGTCGCGCCTTCGGCGACGTCCCCCTCAACATCGAGTACAAGCTCGAAGTCTGGGACTCCCCGAACAGCGCTGGCGTGATCATCGATGCAATCCGTGCGGCGCGCATCGCACTCGACCGAGGAATGTCCGGTGCTCTCTTCGCAGCGTCGTCGTACTTCATGAAGTCACCACCTGAGCAATACTCAGACAGCACTGCAAGGGACGAGGTGGAGGCCTTCATCGCCGGGTAACCTGCCCACATGTCTGAGGTGGGCCGCGGGGGTCCGCAGCGAGGTGCTCTTCGTTCAGTGCTCGCCAGTCGCGACTTCCGGCGGCTTTACAGCACCCGACTCGCGGGCCAGTTCGGCGATGGACTCCTGCAATCAGCGCTAGCCACCTTCGTGTTGTTCTCTCCCGAACGACAACCAGATGCAGCGAGCGTTGCCGCAGCCTTCGCGATCTTGTTACTGCCCTATTCCTTCATCGGGCCCTTCGCGGGTGTGTTGCTGGACCGATGGCGCAGGCGCAACGTGTTGGTGCGCGCGAACTGGCTCAAGGCGCTCTTGACCATCCCGGTGATCCTGATCATCGGCGCCGGCCAAGCGGACCTGATTCTTGGGGTCTTCGTTCTGGCCGTACTCGGCGTCGGTCGCTTCATCTTGGCGGGCCTTTCAGCATCGCTGCCGCACGTCGTGAGCGGTCGCAACCTGATCACCGGAAACGCGCTTGCACCAACCTCAGGAACTATCGCCACCGGCGTCGGCGGAATCATCGGCGTGGGCGTTCGAATCCTGGCTGGGGGTGGCGATACCGGCAGCCAAGTGGTGCTCGTGTGCTCGATCGGTGCCTACATCGCAGCCGGCGTCATCGCCTCTCGGCTAGCAATAGCGGCGCTCGGGCCAGACCGCGAAGCCCCCGCTGACACCTTTGCGCGGGTCTGGCACGGGTTGATCCTCGGAGCCCGCTCCCTGCGCGAGCACATTCCAGCGCGACACATCATGGTGACGATCATCGCCAATAGATTCGTCTTCGGTGTACTGACCGCGGGAACACTGCTGTTAGTTCGGGGGAGTTTGCACCCGGTTGAGGAAGCCGATGCAGCCCTCGCTGACTTCGCGATCGCAACCGGAGGTGCTGCACTCGGAGCGCTGATCGGCGCGATCCTCACGCCAGCGATGACGCGGCGGATCGGCATCCGTCGCTGGGTAGTTCTGGTGCTCATCCAAGGAGGCGTTATCGGCTTCAGCCTGCTGACTGCCACTGCGCTGCAGCCAACCTTGATCACTCTGGTCGCGGGGGCCGCATCCATCGGCTTCACCGGTCAATCGGTGAAGGTCTGCGCAGACACCGTGCTGCAGCGCGAGATCCCCGACGATCGACTCGGGCGGGTATTCGCGCTATTCGACATGATCGTCAATGTTTCCTTGGTAGCAGGAATAACGATCACTGCTTTTGCTTCCCCCATTTCCGGCCGATTCACCGTCGGCTTCGTGGTTTGCGGCCTGATTCTCATCGCTGCCGCCACGTGGTTTGGACGATCAGCACGAGTCAGCGATCAATCCGACGGACACCAGGTCTAGTTGGCCCGTATGCTCCTCGCCATGGCAAACGGAGCATCAGCCACCTACGCACAAAGCCCGGTGACCCGCAAGAAGTGGCGTGCTCGTTCCTATGTATCCCTTGCTTTGTTCATCGTCGCCACCTTGCTGACGCCGATCGCGGTGATCGGCCACTGGGGTCACCAGACCATCGCCAACCCAGAGCAGTACATCAGCACCGTGGCGCCCCTTGCTGAGGATCCGCAGATCCAACAGGCAGTGGCAGACGTCGTGAGCAACGCGATCATCGATCAGGTCGACACCGGCAACCTTGCCAGCGGACTCCTCGGTGCACTGATTCCCAACGAGCGCCTATCTGACTTGCTTTCCGGGCCGATCAAGGCGGGCATCGACGGCCTCATCCGCGGTGGCGTCGATCGCTTCGTAACCACTAGCGCCTTCCAAGAAGCCTGGGTGAAAATCAACGAAGCCGCCCAGCGAGGCTTCGTTGCCGCACTGTCCGGTGATCCGAGTGGACCCGTTCAATTCGAGGGCGATGACCTCGTGCTGAACATCTCTTCGCTGCTCCAGAAAGTGCAAACGGCGCTCGTTGACGAAGGCATCGACATAGCCGGTGCCGTAACGATCCCGGACTCGGACGCCCAAGTGGTGCTGCTCGACTCGCCCGCCCTCGCTCAGGCCCGCACCATCTACGGTCTCGCTAGCCCGATCCTGTCGGTGATTTTGCTGCTGACCGCCGCCTTGTTCACGCTCTCCGTTCTTCTTGCCACACGCCGGGCCCGCACCACCGTTGCCGTCGGTATCACCGTGGTGGCCTGGGCATTGGTGCTGAACTTCAGCTTGGGAGTCGCCGAAAACAGTTTCGTGAACGCCTTCCAGAACACACTCTTCGAACAGGCAGCGACTGCCTTCTACAACCAACTTCTGCTTTACCTCTTACTTGCCGTTCAAGGGTTACTGCTGCTCGGCGTGGTGATCATCGTGTTGGGCTGGTTCTGTGGGACCACCCGCGTTGCGGTCAGCGTCCGCGGTGGAATCGACTCCGGATTAGCGGAAGTGGGCCAACGTCTACCTGCATCCTTCGCCACCGTCGGCAGGCCGCTGCGCGAGTACGCACCGTTTGTGCGCTGGGGACTACTCGCTATTTGGCTCATCACTGTATTCGCCTTCGGTGCGGTCACCTTGGAACGCACCCTCGGTTGGACCGCCTTGCTCGTCGGGGTACTCACCCTCGCGCAAATCTTGATGTACGCACCCGACGACGCAGCTCCCGATCACCGGCCTTCAGAAACACGGAGCTTGACCAACCAGTAGCCAGGTCTATCTCGCGGACCACCACGCTTGCAACGCTTCGATCGCCGTCGCCTCATCCATCGGACCTCGGTCTAACCGCAGACCCAACAAGAATTCGTAGGCCTCACCAACCACCGGCCCTGGCGGGATATCCAGGATCTCCATGATCCGTTTGCCATCAAGGTCGGGGCGGATTGCTGCGAGTTCCTCTTGCTCGGAGAGCTCATCGATGCGGTGTTCGAGATCGTCGTAGGCCCGCTGCAGCGCTAGCGCACGCTTGCGGTTGCGGGTGGTGGAATCAGCACGAGTGAGCTTGTGTAGCCGCACAAGTTGATCACCGGCATCACGCACGTACCGCCGAACCGCTGAGTCCGTCCACTCACCGGTGCCGTAGCCGTGGAAGCGCAGGTGCAGTTCCACGAGTTGTGCAACATCGTCCGTGACATCGTTGGGGTATCGAAGTGCCTGCATGCGCTTCTTGGTCATGCGAGCACCCACCACCTCGTGGTGGTGGAAGGAAACCCGACCACCTGATTCGAACTTACGCGTCTTCGGCTTGCCGATGTCGTGCAGCAACGCTGCCAACCGCAAGATCAGATCGGGTTCGCAGGTTGGCTCGTGCACACGCTCAAGTGCCATCGCTTGCTCAAGGACCGTCAAAGTGTGCTCGTAGACATCCTTGTGGTGGTGGTGTTCGTCAGCTTCCAACCGCAGCAGTGGCAACTCTGGAAGCACATAATCGGCGATCCCCGTGTCCACCAACAGGGTAAGTCCGATGCGCGGGTGCTCACTCATGATGATCTTTGTCAATTCTTCGCGTACCCGCTCCGCCGAGACGATCTCAATGCGTGGTGCCTGCTCCGTCATGGCGACGATGACATCGTCGTCGATCGTGAACCCCAACTGTGAGGCAAAACGAGCGGCGCGCATCATGCGCAAGGGATCGTCGTCGAAAGACTGCTGCGCACTCACCGGCGTGCGGATACGCCGCGCAGCGAGATCCTCGATCCCGTTAAAAAGATCGACGAAGAGCAGTTCGGGCAGTGTCATGGCCATCGCATTTATGGTGAAATCGCGTCGCGAGAGGTCTTCGCGTAACTCGGTGCCATAGACCACCTCGGGCTTACGCGAGTCGGCTTCGTAGGCCTCGGTTCGATAGGTGGTGATCTCCACTTCCCGGCCGTCCACCCGCGCACCCACCGTGCCGAATCGGATACCAACGTCCCAGACGGCTTCCGCCCAACCTTCTAGGAGCGCGAGAACTTGGTCCGGATGGGCGTCCGTGGCGAAATCTAGGTCGGTGTCCTCGGTCAACCGGCCCAGTAGGGCATCGCGCACTGGCCCACCCACGAGTGAGATCGAGTATCCGGCGTCCGTGAAGCGTTGGCCGACCCGCTGCAGCGGTCCGGTCACCGGCGCGAGTGAGGCCACCGCCTGCCGACGCAGATCGTCTAGTGCAGGGGCGTTGGGTAACGGGTGCGGAGTCGACACGACGCCCAAGGCTAGCCCGGAGCCGCGGTTATCCTCGGGGCATGGCCCGCCGCGCAGTCGAAGAGACATCTGCCGGGGGCCTCGTCGTCGATCAGCATGGCCGGGCTGCCCTGATCGCCCGCGCCAACCGCCGAGGGCAACTGCTGTGGTCACTGCCCAAGGGACACCTAGAGAAAGGTGAGAGCCTGGAGGACGCCGCGGTTCGCGAAATCAGCGAAGAAACCGGAATCACCGGCCGGGTCGTCGCTCCACTGGGGGTAATCGACTTTTACTTCACTGCACCCGATCGACGTGTCCATAAAACGGTTCACCATTACCTTCTGCGCGCTGAGAGCGGTGAACTCAGCGCCGCCGATATGGAGGTCGACGACGTGGACTGGGTTCCACTGGCCGAGGTAACCGCACGGTTGGCCTATGCCGACGAACGACGCCTGATGGCCCAGGTGCCCGATCTGCTGGCCGACGCCGGCTAGGGGCGCGTGGTGACCCTGCGCGCGGCACGTTGGTTCGTGTCCCTGCTCGCCTTGTCCGTCATCGGATCCGGTGCAGTACTGCTGCACCCGACACCAGCGCACGCCGTGAGCGGGGCCCCTGTGCAAATCGTGCTCGACCGACTCACTCCGGTGGTGCCCGAGCCGGGAGACAATTTGCGTATCGAAGGCCGCATCGTGAACAACACGGCCAACGTCATTGCCAACGCCGCAGTACGCGCCCGCGTATCCGCCGAACCACTCACGCGCCGCTCACAGATCACGAAAGTTCGTGAAGCTGGTTTGGATCCCCAAGAACCCGAGGAGCCAGGTACCGAGCCGTTCACCGAGCCGGTGGCCGTGGTTGTTGATGCCACGCGTGAAGCCGTCGCGGACTCAATCCCGCCGAGCGGACAGGTGTCCTTCGCGATACGCATCCCGGTAGCTGACCTGCCGTTCGCCGAACAAGGCGTATACGCGATCGCAGTGGAGGTGCTGGGGGTGCGACGCGGCACCGCCGGCCAGGAATTCGAGCAGCGGCAAGGGATCATGCGGACCTTCCTGCCTTGGTTCCCAAACCCCGAAGCCATCACCCCTGTGCAAATGGTGTGGCTGTGGCCGTTAGCCGACTACCCCGCGCGCACGGCCGAGGGAGTCTTCCTCGACGACCAGACACCTCTAGCCATCTCTTCCGGTGGACGACTCGATGAACTCGTGCAAAGCGGTTCGCTGCAACCAAGGTCCGTTACCTGGATCGCCGATCCCGCTGTCTTGCAGTCGGTACAAGATATGACCGACGGATACCGAGTCCAGCGATCCGGAGAAGTTGTTGTCGGTGATCGTTCACAAGACGCGCAGACGTGGCTCACCACCTTGGACTCCGCTTTGAGGCAAGCAACACCTCCTGCGACAGATGCGCCAACTTTGCGCGCACTCCCATACGCCGACATAGACGCAGGCGCATTGACGAGGGCGGACATGTCGACCGACGTAGTTCGCTCCATCACGCAAGCGGTGCCCGTGGCCTCAGCGGCCATCGGTCAGCCGGTGACCGGCGGTATCTATTGGGCGCCCTCCGGTCGGATCGACCGAACAACCGCGGATCTGCTCGCTTCCGCGGGAGTGCGCACGGTGATCGTGTCCGGGCGATTCCTGCGGGCGCAAGACGCGTTCGCGGGCGCGAACACTGGTCGCGCCGTGATCAGCACCTCCTTCGGTGCCCTCCAAGCCGTACTCCGCGAGCCGCGCATGTCTGATCTGCTCACCTCGCCGCAGCGGAACCGCTCCGACGCCATCGAAGTTCGCCAGGCGTTTTTGGCTGAGTCCGGCGTACTGGCTGGCACCATCCCGCAGGACGCTCCCTCTCGCGCCGTCGTTGTCGGACCAGATGACATCCGCTGGGATCCCTCCACCACCGTGGTCAACTCATTACTGCGAGCAACCATCAGTGCCCCCTGGATGACTCCACTGTCGCTCGACGAACTTCTCAGCGGTCCTACGAATCCTTTACAGCGTAAGCGTGGCGGTTACGGGCGCATAGCTCAGGCGGCGGAGTTGCCGAGTGAATACCTTGCGCAGGTACGCCGAGCGAGTGAAGAGCTTGCTGGATTCACCAGCGTGTTGGATAACCCCATCGGTATCTCCGACGTCTACGCCGCCGCCTTGTTGCGGTCGGCGTCAAGTGCGTGGCGCGCTGAGCCCGAACGTGGACTGGAATTGCTTAAAGACACTCGCGAGTCCTTGAATGCGCAAGTTAGTCAAGTGCAGGTTCTATCCGATGGGACGGTGACTTTCTCCGGTGATACCGGACGCGTCCCCGTCACTATCGAGAACAACCTTGAGCGGTCGGTGACCGTCGGAGTCGAGTTGCGCGCATCGCCGTCACTGCGCTTGGAATCCGAACCGTTGACCGGAATCAACGTGGAGCCCGGACGCAAGGTGAGCGTTGATCTCCAGGCGCGTGTGATTGGTGGAAACACCCTGCCAGTGCGTGTGCAACTCCTTACTGCGGACGGTTCACGTTTCGGCTCGCCAGCGCGCATTGATGTAGCAAGCACTGCCTACGCCCGAGCCGCCGCCTGGGTGGTTGCCATCGCATTCGTCGCCATCGTGGTCTTCGTGATCGTCGGCGTGATTCGGCGCATCCGGATAGCAAGCACGACATCGGGGGCAGGTCACGATGAGTGACCCCCGCGCGCTCTTGGGGCCAAGCACGGTGATGGCCACCGGCACCGTGCTCTCCCGCGTGACCGGCATCGCCCGCGATATCGCGCTCGCCGCTGCATTGGGTTTCTTCCTGGTCTCCGATACTTACTCCCTCGGCAACTCACTGCCGACGATCGTGTACATCTTGGTAGTGGGTGGCGCCCTCAACGCGGTGTTCATCCCGCAGCTGGTGCGCCGGATGGAAAGCGATGCCGACGACGGCAAGGCCTACGCAGACCGACTACTCACACTGACCGGATCGGTGTTGATCGTTTTGGCGATCGGTGCAGTGATTGCCGCGCCGTGGATCGTGGATCTGTACACCCCGGCCGACTATCCGCAAGAACAATTTGAACTTGCGGTCGCCTTCGCTCGCCTATGCCTGCCACAGATCTTCTTCTATGGCGTTTACACGATGCTTGCGCAAGTCCTGAACTCGCGGGGAAAGTTCGGCGCACCGATGTTCGCACCGATTGCGAACAACATTGTTGCGATTGCCACGTTCGCGCTCTTCATCGCCGTTGCCGGTACGTCCGCCGCTGCCGATGGTGTCCTAACGACCGGACAGGTTCTACTTCTCGGCATCGGCACCACGTTGGGCGTGGTGGTTCAAGCACTCATTTTGTTCCCGGTTCTCTCGCGGGCCGGCTACACCTGGCGCCCCCGTTTTGATTGGCGTGATCAGGGATTGGGGAAGGCCGCCAAACTGGCGGGTTGGACCATCGGATTGGTTCTGGTCAACCAGATCACCTACGTAGTCATTACTAGGCTCGCCGCGCAAGCGAACGTTGATGCCGCAGCTGCCGGCGTAACTGCAGCCGGCATCACTACCTATCAAAAAGCGCATCTGGTTTTCATGCTCCCGCATAGCGTGATCACGATCTCGATTGTCACGGCACTCCTGCCTGCGCTGAGCCGACTCGCACACGAAGGCAAGCTCAAGGAAGTTGGGGCCGATGTCGCCGGAGCGATGCGCATCGTTGCGGCGTTGATTGTGCCGGTAGCAGCGCTGCTGCTGGTGTTGGGTTCAGATGTTTCGGTGGTGCTGTTCGGCTACGGAGCTGCAACCACCGAACAGGCTGCCGTCATGGGAGACATCGTTTCGATCTTCATGCTCGGCCTTCTTCCTTTCACACTGTTCTACGTGTTGCTGCGCGGCTTCTACTCACTGGAAGACACCCGCACACCGTTCTTCGTCACTGTCGCTTTCTCCGCCGTGATGTTGGTGCTCGTACTCATGTTGTTCTCTGCATTGACGAATCTGGGCGTCACCAACGCCGGTGGGCCGCAGGTAGCTGCCATTGCTCTCGGGTACGTGTTGGCCTACTGGTTCGGTCTTGCTCTGTTGTGGTTGTGGCTGGCGCTACGGCTCGGAGGACTGCAGACCCCCCGCACTATCTGGGTGCTGATCCGTCTGGTCTTCGCCGGAATCGCATCGGTCGCGATCATGGCGATCATTCGGGCCAACCTGATCAGTCTGGTACTGCCCGATATGTCGGCCCAACTGACCTCCGCCATCACCATCGTGGTGGTCGGTGCTATCGGAGCGGTTTCCTTCCTTTTCTTCGCCTGGTTGGCGCGTGTTCACGAAGTCTCTAGTGGCTTGCGCATGATCAAATCCAAGGTGATGCGCTCATGACCGACGTACCCGGCACACCTCAGACACCCCCCGAGAACGACAGCACTCGTATCGATCGCTACGCGTTACTCGATCTGATCAGTGTCCATACCCCCGCCGAGCACTTCGAGGGTTACCGGCAATTCCCCACCCAATTGTGGCGTGGTCACGACGACGTTCTGGATCGTCCGGTGTCCATCCGACTCATCCGTAAGGACGACGCTCGCATGAACCGGGTCCTCGGTGCCGCACGTGCGGCGGCACTTGTCGATGACCGCCGGCTACTACGCATCCTGGATGTTCTTGATGCGCCAGGTGACAACGGTGAAGCCGCCCGCACTGCAATCGTCAGCGAGTGGGCTGACGGCGAGCACCTTGCACAACGGCTTGCCGATGGTGCTTTGTTCGATCCCACTGTCGCTCTCGAAGTAATCGCAGAGGTCTCACGCACGATGGCCACTAGCGCGGCGGCCGATATCGCTCATGGACGCCTGCGACCAACGGCGTTGCTATGGACGGAGGCCGGAGAAGTGCGCATCCGCGGGCTCGCAGTCGATGCCGCACTGTTCGGTCCCATCGATCCAGCCGCGCCCGATACCGACGTCGATGGGCTCGGCTGCCTGCTGTATTCGATGATCACCGGGCGTTGGCCTGCGTTGGCAATCGATGCCTCTAGCGTGCACCTGCCACTTGCCCCGGCCACCGGTCGCACCGTGCCGATGCCATCACGTGTTCGTGCGGGAGTGCCCGGGGAGATCGACGATCTGGTGAGTCGGTCGGTCCGCCAGGTAGCGCGTCCCCGCGGTGCCCTTCCGTTGACCAGTTCCGAAGCTTTCGCGATCGCCGCCGGCTCGGCGATGGACTACCTCGCACCGGTGAGCCGCTCGCCACACATCAGTGTCGGTGAGCGGCTGCGTAATACCGTCAGCGCAGCGACAACCGTCAACACTCCCGTGGCTGCCGACAAGACCAGTAGCTCCACAGCACCCGTCGACACGTCATCCGACGGTGATGATGATCGGGCTTCGAGCGCCGACAGGCGGCGAAGATCGGGGCTCACCGGACGCATGGTTGCTGTGCGCATGATTGGGATCGCTGCCGCCGTGGCTGTTGCATGGGGATTTGGCTGGGTTGGCTGGCAGTTACTCACCTCCGATGCCAGCGTTGAACAAGCTCAGCAGGCAGCGGCTTTCGAATCGGTCTTGGATTCTGAGGCGACCCCGTTCGAAGAGAATTTCGACTCCGACCTCGCCGCGGTCCTGCCTATCGTTGATGTGCGTTCGTATGACCCGCTCGGAGATAGCAATGGCGACGGGGTCCCCGACGGAGCAGACGGTAAGGAACGCAACCCACGCGCCGAACTGGCAATCGATGCCGATGGTGCAACCGCTTGGCTGACCCGCAAATACGACACCCCCGGTGTGGGCAACAAGGGTGGTGTCGGACTGATCGTGGATCTGGGCACCCCCAAGCAGATCGCGACCGTTGAGTTGGACCTCGTGGGCTTTGGAACCGACCTCGATGTGCGCGTTGCCGACCAGATCCTCGATGACCCGGATTTATGGACCGAGTTCGCCTCCGTCAAGGACGCCGGTCCAGAGATCGCCTTACGCTCCCCTCGGCCGGTGACCGGTCAATACGTGCTCGTATGGCTGACCGGGCTGCCCGTCATCCCCGCGACAACCAGCACCGACAACCCGCGATTCCAAGGCGGTATCCAGCAGGTATCCGTCACTGGAATCGATCCGCCGGAGCAACTTGGCGATCAGTAGGCTCATCACCGTGTCCGAGGCGGTGCAGCCTTCCGACCGCGACCTGCTTGACGCGCACGTCGCGGGGGACCCGAACGCCTTCGCCACGATCATCACCCGGCACCGCGACCGGCTATGGGCGGTCGCTTTGCGCACAACCGGGGATCCCGAGGAGGCCGCAGATGCCTTGCAGGATGCCTTCATCTCGGCTTTCCGGCGAGCGGACCAGTTTCGCGGGGACTCGGCGGTCACCACCTGGCTGCATCGGATCGTGGTGAACGCGTGTTTGGACCGTCTGCGCCGACGTTCGGTGCGCGCCAGCGTGCCGCTGCCCGAGGATGACATCGCCGGTTCGCTGACCGCTGCCGCTACACCCGTCGGTCGGGGTGGACCACCCCGGGACCCGATCGAGGATCGCGAAAATCAAGTGATCATCGCCCGCGCACTGGCCGACCTTCCACAAAACCAACGCGAGGCGATCGTCCTGGTAGACGTCGAGGGGTACTCCGTTGAGGAGGCCGCGGCGATCTTGGACTGCCCGCCGGGCACCGTGAAGAGCCGGTGTTCGCGGGGTCGAGCCAGGTTGGCCCAGACGCTGGGGTTCTTGAGGAACCACCCACCCCCGCCATCCGTCACAAAGGCGAAGGGCAGCGGCTCACAGCAGTCGGCAGCAGGCGAGGGATCACAGGGAGGTGAACAGACCGATGAGCGGTGAAGGAATACGACCAGTCGGGGAGCACCCCGATGATCCGGGTTACCACCCCGAGGTTCAAGATGCCGTAGCTGGTCTGCTCGGTCGCTGGGGCGAGAGCTTGGATCGCGACCCGGATTTGACGATGCCTGAACCCGTGTGGGAACAGCTACTCGCTGGAGTGCACGCCGAACAAAACAAGGGTGCGGGGCGTCGACGGTTACTTCCGGGCGGTCGCTGGACCACACCGCTGGTAGCCGTGAGCGCCGTGGCACTCGCACTAGTCCTCGGCACGACGGTTCTCGAACGGGTCGGCACTGACAACTCTCCGGCCGATTCGGTCGTGGCATCTGACACGTCAACTACCTCAGTAGGTGCTGCGGATGCTCAAGAACCTCCGAGCCCACGTATCGTCCAAGCAGGCTTTGTGTCGCCGGCCAAGAAAGTCATGTCCCTTGCCGATGACATCTCCGCTGATTCCATTCCCGATACTGTCGGTGAACTCCTCGCCGCCTCCGGCGTGGATGAGCCCACCGACGTGCTGGGGATGCCCGAGGAAGCCTGGCAACCGGTCCCCGGTGGATTGACCGCGGACCCGCAAACCCTGCGTGATTGCATCACCAAAGTGACCAAGGTCGAGACTTCCCAGGCGCTTTTGGTCGTTCGGGCGAAGGTCAACGGGTTGGATGCGGGGCTGATCGTGGTGCCGGAGTTCATGGTCGACATGAACAAGATGAAGGACATGGACGTCCAGGCGATGCGCCGGATGGGTCAGCAGATGCGGCAGACCACGGTGTATCTGGTCGAGCCCACGTGCGGCATGGGCGCTCCCGAGCACGATCCAACGTTGCTTCGGGTCGCCTTCTCCCTTACCCCCTAGCGCCGAACGGGCAGTTCCGAGGCGTCGAAAGGGCAGTCCCGCCCCGACGCGGGAATACTTCAGCCCCTAGACTCGTTACCCGAGGTGAAGATACCCATAGGGGTATCCAAAATCCGCATTGTTCCGGCTGACCTACGAAGTGGAGCGTCGTGAGCGACGTCAAGAACGTGATCATCATCGGATCCGGCCCGGCCGGTTATACCGCCGCGGTCTACGCCGCCCGCGCCCAACTCGACCCGTTTATCTTCGAGGGTTCCGTCACCGCTGGCGGTGCACTCATGAACACCACCGAGGTGGAGAACTACCCCGGCTTCGCCGACGGCATCATGGGTCCGCAACTCATGGAAGAAATGCGTAAGCAAGCCGAACGCTTCGGCGCCCAACTCATCACCGACGACGTCACCGCGGTGGATCTAACCGGCGACATCAAGGTCGTGACCGACGGTTCCGGTAACACGCACCAAGCACGCAGCGTGATACTTGCGATGGGCTCTGGCTACCGCGAGCTTGGCCTCGAGAACGAGAAGCGTTTGTCTGGTCATGGTGTTTCCTGGTGCGCCACCTGCGATGGTTTCTTCTTCCGCGAGCAGGCAATCGCAGTGGTAGGTGGCGGTGACACTGCAGCCGAAGAAGCCACCTTCCTTACTAGGTTTGCGAGCAAGGTGTACTTGATTCACCGTCGGGACGAATTGCGCGCGAGCAAAGTCATGGCCGAGCGTGTCTTGAACAACGAGAAGATCGAGCCGGTATGGAATTCACAGGTTGTCGATGTCCTCGGTGAGGACAAGGTGAGTGGAATCGTCATCGAGGACACCATCACCGGTGATCGGCGTGAATTGCCGGTAACAGGTTTGTTCATCGCAATCGGTCACGATCCACGCAGTGAACTCTTAACAGGACAGATCGACACCGACGACGACGGCTACGTCCTGGTAGACGCTCCCTCAACACGCACCAACCAGACGGGAGTTTTCGCTTGTGGTGACCTCGTCGATCACGTCTACCGACAGGCGATCACGGCGGCGGGCACCGGTTGCTCCGCTGCCCTGGATGCCGAGCGTTTCCTCGCCGACCAAGACGGTTAGGAAGCGTAGGCTGAGTCAGCCGATAAACCCAACAAAGAACCACTCGACGCAAACCAAGGAGTAACCATGGGTGCACCGAAGATCGTGAGTGACGCATCGTTCGCCGACGATGTCCTGATGAGCGACAAGCCCGTAATCGTGGATTTTTGGGCCGAATGGTGTGGCCCGTGCAAAATGATTGCCCCTATTCTTGAGGAAATCGCCATCGAGAATGACGGGATCGTCATCGCGAAACTGAACGTCGATGAAAACCCACAAACCGCTGCGTCCTACGGCATCACGTCCATCCCCACGATGAACGTCTATTCCGGTGGTCAGGTCGTCAAGACGATCATCGGCGCCAAGCCGAAGGCCGCGTTGCTCGCCGACCTGGCCGAATACCTTTAACCACGTGCTGCGCCGAGGCGCGAGTGGCGCGGCTGTAGCCGAGGTTCGTGCCCGACTCGCGCATTTGGGGTTGTGCGCCGACGTACCAGCAACGGCCACTCTCGATTCCGTCGCGTTCGATGACGACCTCGATCGAGCTGTGCGTGCCTTTCAACAAGAGCGCGGCATCACAGTCGATGGCATCGTCGGTCCGGATACCTTTCGCCGACTTGATGAAGCCAGATGGCAACTCGGTGATCGCGTCTTGTCCTATGTTCCCGGCCACATGATGGTTGGCGACGACGTCACAACGCTGCAACGACGACTAACGGAACTTGGCTTCAACTCCGGTCGCCCAGACGGCATCTTCGGTGCCGACACCGATCACGCGCTCCGGGAATTTCAAGCAGGCGTGGGCGTAGTTGCCGATGGAACCTGCGGACCAGAGACTTTCCGTGCCTTCGATCGATTGATTCGCACCGTTATCGGCGGTAACGCTGCCGAACTCCGCGAAGACATGAAGCTCGCTGACCTCCAAACCGGGGTTGCCGACAAAGTGATCGTTATCGATCCGGGGAGCACCGTTGAACCGGACATCTGCCACGCCATCGCGGTTCGAGTCGAAGGTCGCCTTGCCGCTCTCGGCACCCAGGCGCTGCTCACCCGTCCTGCGCGCGGGGTCCACCCCAGTGAGGCGGAGCGCGCAGAGTTCGCGAACACTGTTGGGGCCGATATCGCGGTCAGCATCCACGTGGATCGCTCCCAAAGTCCGGCCCCGCACGGGATCGCCACTTTCTACTACGGGCACCCGCGCGGCAGTTTGCATTCCCGCGCAGGAAAAGTGCTTGCTGAATGCGTGCAGCACGAGCTGACTACCCGGACCGATCGGTTGGACTGCCACACGCACCCGCGTACCTGGGATCTGTTGCGCTTGACCCGGATGCCGACTGTGCGGGTCGAAGTCGGGTACATCTCCAACCCCGACGACGCACGGCACTTGACCAGCAGCGCCTTCCATGATGCTCTCGCTGAGGGCATCGCCGAAGCAGTGACGGCAGTGTGCGCCCCCTTGGGCCAGCGCGCCTAATACGAAGTGCGAGGCCAGCGGGGCTAGTTCGGCGAACTGATACTCGACCGGCC
>ERZ891134.583-NODE-583-length-29333-cov-10.322221_pt1 | contig 29333 bp, 39 predicted proteins | sample MGYA00520888_ERZ891134 | MGnify/ENA primary metagenome ERZ891134 (study PRJEB32303, sample SAMEA104408692) | aquatic metagenome | biome: Brackish water; feature: Coastal; material: water | place: Baltic Sea | collected 2014-10-23 | depth 10 m ... | reverse complement strand
TGTGGTGGACTGGTTGGGTAGCCAGCCAGCCCAAGAAGGACAGGAAGGTAGCCGTCACTTATGCCGGTTATCTCTACGATCACTTTGACGATGCACAGAGGTGCAACCAGGGTATCAACACGTATGGTAAGCCCTTTAAAAACGTTTGGGGTAAATAAGTAACCCTGCCACATATCATCCTGAGCATGATGTTAAACTGCTCGCACATGGGACTGCGCTAGTTAGGCATGGCGTTAGTCGCAGGATTAGGACGGGTGCTCTCGGCGGTTCCTACCGTGAACAGCATTTGCCTGCGAGACTGAGGGTTCGATTCCCTCCAGTCCCACGTGACCTGGGTATGTCGTCAAAACTGCCCCTCCTCGGAGGTTTACAGGGATCTAAGAAGCTCTAGCCATAGATCAGCACCTCGTCTGATATCCCGGCTCTTAACCCTATCGAACACCTCGTCAGACTTCTCCTGACGGTATGACAGATCGGTGTATTTCTTGATCGCTCTGACCCAATCCTTGGGCTTGTACGCAACATCGAAAGAGCCACCCCAGGATGTCCTGAGGGCCTCGTAGGAGGGGCTGTAGGAGCTTACAAAAGGTATCCCGCAGGCTGCGTACTCAAGCCCCTTAATGTCGCTCTTAGCGTGATTGAAGGGGATGTCACGCAAGGGGATGATCCCTAGCTGCATATCCATTAGATCGGGGTAGTACTCTGGTAAGCACCAAGGTACCTTCTCAACCACATCTTCGGGCAAGCCCACTCTGTGGGCGAACGTCTCTGCCTGGGGATTATGTGGGTTGTCTCCACCATGGTACATCTGGTAGTCGTCCGTAAACTGACGGAGGATACCTCTCATTATCTCAAGGTCCCCGCTACGGTGAGCAGTAGAACCGACCCAGCCCAGCTTGGGGGAAGTCACGTCCTGCTCGACTCGTGTAAACCTATCGATATCAACGTAGTTAGGTATGACCTCGGTGGGCAGCGAGAACTTAGAAGCACTCCTGTCAGCGATCCAGGGAGTAGACGCCACAACCATTGACGACGCCAGTATCGACCGGGAGTAGTGGTCAACGTTCCTCTCTTTGTTGTGTTTCGGGTGTGACCCTTTCCATGCAGAGTTACGGTGGTCGAGCGCCCAGTACCAATCATCGATATCCTGGATAACAACCATACCGGAGTTGACGGAGTGCCTACAATCGTTAGCGATACCGTCGTTCATAAGACGCTGAGTGATAAGGATATCGGGGGTGTACAACCTCTTAGTGATATCGCACTCGACTCCTAAGAACCCCCTATTTGAGTACAGGGTTCCGTATACAACGTTGTACTCCTCCTCAAAGTAAGGAATATACTGACCAACCCTCGCCCAGCCAGATCCACCCCAACTAGGGGCGTTACCCCCAGGACCTTCTTGACAGCTTCTAAAATCTCCACTAGCTATGCCTAAAGTTTTCATACTACGCCTTTGTTACGTGTTTACGGATACTGGAACGGATATCAGGGATATTGAGCCGTCTCTCTGACTCTGGTAATGACATATCACCTGGGGGAGGAAGCAGGTTGAGCTTCTCTGGATCTAGCCTCTTACTCGGATTGAACGGCGTAAGCTCTCTACGCTCCTTCGGGGTGCGACCTCCCCACATACCGTGCTCTTCGTCGGCTCCTAAAGCGTCACACGCCTCTCTCTGTGTGCAGTTACCGCACACCAGACGCCCTATGTCATAGTATTTAGACTCGGGGGCGCTTCTCTCCTCGCTGAATATCGGAGGAAAGAACAGATCAACATGAACGTCTTTGCACAGAGCTTTGCTGTCATCCAGTTGGTCATCCATATCAGTCCTCCCTTAGCATAAGCTGTCGAAGGTATGCGATACGGGCAACCTGTCGAGGGTCATGCTCCGCCCTCAACATGTTGTCCAATACGTCCAACTGCTCGGTATGTGTATCGTTTGGTACCTCATCATCTAGCACGTCGTCTACTACGTCGTCCACGACCAAACGGAGGACCGGGCTACCGGGAGGCTTAGAAGACTTGTGGTCGTCCTGCACAGACTTAATGAAGTCATCATCGTCTGGGTTACGTTTTGCACGGTCACGGAGGTCAAGGGCTGGGTGCGTACCTCTGTCGCCACCAAACACTTGATCGATATGAGCAGACCCTTCCTGGACCGCTATGATAATGTCCTCTTTGTCAATACCAGTGATATGGGATATCTTTTCCAGCAGACCCATAATCTGATGGTCTTCCATATCATCGCTGAACTCCTGTCCGTACGCAGTGATGATGAGCTTGCGGAAGATATCGATCATATCCTCGTCCTCGGGGATATCGACTTCGGGGTCTCTGTCGTCTCCCGCTGACCTATCGATACTGAACATGATATGGTCAGCCCCCAGAATGGGAAGGTCATCATCTAAGATTCCCTTGATCTTATCCCACTGCATGTTCTGTACGTCTTTCAACCACTCCTCAAAGGCGTCATCATCATCATCATCATTGAAGTCGTCTGGATCGACATCGAAGTCCTCTGGCTCTCCGTAGTCCTCATCATCCATCATATTATGCTCCTTATAGCTGGTCTGTTTTGGTTACTTATCAATAGGGGGGTCATCGAGAATGTTAGCCTCGATGATGGCTTGGTCTAGCTCGTTGGTGGTCATAGGAGTGGGAATCTGATTAGCCTTATCTGCGATATCTGATCCGAATATCTTACTGAGCACGCCCCCATTACCCCTTGCCTCGACCTCCATACGGAACACATCACGAGTGTCTTGGATGTCCTTAAAGTCCTTCACGAGCCTGAATAGGCGGTCCATCTCAGCCGATAGCTCGGCATCGATACCTTGACCCTCTACGTCCTCTGCGAACTTAGCGAACATAACTCGACTCGCTTGCATCTCCACCATGGCGGTGAGTAGGGACTGGAGTTGGGACTTGCTCTTAAGCTCCATAGGTAGGTCATATGCACAATCCATATGTTCCTCAAAACGAGGACAACGGGGAGCTAAATAGCAACTATCACATTGCCTCACACTCTTGCTACTGAGGGCTACTACGTCCTCTTCATGTGGGCGTAAATCGTAGGTTTCATCACCGTTTGCGCCCTTTTTGGCCTCGGTAGAAAGTACCTTATCTATACCAAATACCGGTAGCAATTCCCGGTCACTCTCGTGCCTACTTTCTGGCCCATAGGTAGCAATAGTACTACTGTTAGAAACCGTGTTATCGGGTTTCGCAGAATCGGGGGGTGTAGTTGCTACATTGCCCTCTGAGGGGTGTTCAGACCACTCATCGGGTTCACCTGCCGAGGGGTCATAGGCCGCAGAACTAGGGGTATCGTAGGTCCTCTTCTCCCACTCCAACCACGACAGTACGGCCATCTTAGCCACCTCTTTAACGTCATCTTCCATGACGGCATCGAAGTCCACCCCAAGACGGGTGATATCATTACGGTGCTTCTGTCGTACCTGCTGCTTCTTAGCTGCAGGGTACCGCCGTAGTCCATGACCATCCCATACCTGGGTTTCGCCATACCTTACAACACTCTTCCACGACGTTACGATAGCCACATCCCAGTCGACTGACTCTATGATGTTGACCTTACCGGTAATGACAATCATAAAGGCGTTCCACCTCTGCTTCAATTGCTTGATACGTTTGGTCGTGGATGACGTGATAGCCCTATCGGATATCGCCACCCGCCCGTATCGCTCACAAAGGTGAGCTAGTCTTTCAATGTCTTCTGGATCGTTCCAGATAGGGATGTACTTATCCCCTAACCACTCACCGTTGTAGTCGGGGCGTCCGATAACCGAGGTGATATTGCCCCCGTGTTGACGGATGAAGTTATCGAAACCGTCGATGTCAGAGTCGTCGTCGCTGGTATATAGGTACACATCCTCGGTACCGAAATGCTCCTTGATCTCCAGCTCCTTACGCTTCGGCACTGCGAAGTGTGTGAGGTTCATAGCTACCGACTGAACATTGTTATCCTTGAGAACGTTTCTATAGGTACCCTTCTCGGCACCTGCTAGGACTACTTTCATTCTTTACTCCAGTCTCTCTCTGCTCGTTCTAGCTTCTGTTTCTGTACTTCCTCAACTAACGTTTCCCACGATCTGGGGGAGGCTGAGAGGTTCTTCCATTCAGGACGAACGGTGTAGGGATCTGCGAGCAACAGAGCGGTCATACCCAGCTTCATACAATGCTCGACTGTGGAGGGGTCAACGTCAACGTACCAGTTGGTCATTGATGACCCTGCCGCTGTAGCCAGTGTAAACACCTTCTCTGCTTTGATCTCGGGGGCGGTGGCGTAGAGTACGTCATAGATCGCCGCCTTGACCCCATTGACCTTCATCCAGGTCTCAAGTACAAACGTGTCCTCACACTCATCTATAACCACAGCCAGACGACCGTTTAGAGCCTCATGCAAGATCCTCCAGAGGGCCATGCCCCCTGTACGTGGGACACGTTGTACGAGTTCACTAGCGGGCTGGGCAATAACATCAAAGTTAACGACAATCATTCTGTCTCCTCCATAGGTTCAAGGAAGTGCCACGATACATAACCACACCATAGCCATAGTGTGAGCCTTCCTAGTTGGTGGCGGTTGCCCCAACGTTTAAGGACTCGGGTAACTGTGGGAGCCTTCTTCGTGGTAATAGCAAGGACCTCGTAGATACACCCCACTACCAGAACAGCGTTCATAGCTTCCTGGGTACTGATGGTCTGTCTCACTTCCAATTGACCTTACGGTTACTGTAATGTTCGACATAGCTATGGTATGGACAGAAATCGCAGACAAACGACCACTCATCTTTGGGGATACCGGTAGTACGTCCAATCGCTTTCTTCTTATCACGGTAATCCGTGCAGCCGACGCCATAACCAAACCCGTAGGTAGGCCGGTTGTGTAGGTTGTAACAACCCATGGCGTCTTCTTTGTAGTTCTCACGCTCGTTGCGGATAAACTCCTCCAGCTTATTATCGTGGACAGCCTGCTTAAGAGCACCCTCATCGATAAGCTCAAGCTCTTCGTCTGAGATGTTAAGTAGCTGGGCAGCGTGAACGTCACCAGCCCTGGGGTACTTCATCTTATGAGTATCACAAGCGTCGATCAACTCGTGATCGTGAAGGGCTTGGGGATCGTTTTCTGTCGCATAGTCATTGAGCTTGTCTACAGTTTTGCAGGTGTTGCATACGAGCAATCGGGCCATTAGTTTTCTCCTGTTATTGTTACGGATTGTGAACGGATTATGTATATTCTACCACTTATCAGGTAGTAAATCTATCCATGGGTCCTAGATACTCGGGGCGGTCGTCGTTACCCTTACCACGAGCCTGGAAGGTGGCGAGAGCGGAGGCGTGCCAGAGTACGCTCACGATATGGGGGGTACCCGTTTCCTCATCGATATCCTCACCGTTCCAGAACTGCCAGAGGTGGCGCTGGAGAGCACCAAATGAGAGGGACCAGTTGTAACCACGTTCCCAGTTACGATCTAATTCAAGCTCGATCACACCATTCACGATGCGCTTCGGAGCTTTCGTGATCCTGCAAGTACTTGAGTGCTCGTCGTACAGTCTCCGCAGAATCTCCGAGGAGTCCAATACCTTTGTTGCACCTTCCGCAGAGGAACCCCCTGAACAGTCCGGTGACGTGATCGTGGTCGATGTCGAGGCACCGTTCTGCCACCTCTTCGCAGATGGCGCACTCAAACTTGTCGTCTTCCCAGGTGAGTCCGAATGCGGCAAGACCCCGTTCACGTGATGCACGTTTCTTTCGGTCTTGAACATCGTCCCGTTCTCGGTATTCATTGTTCCAAGCCCGAACACGTACTTGGTTCTGGCTGACCCACTTGCTGTGGTTCTTACGCTGTTCCTCAGCGTATTCAGGATTCCGTTGCTTGAGGTCTCGGTCGTAGCATGTTCGACACTTTCCCCCGATGTATGAGATCCTGTCTGAGTGACACTCTGCTCGCTCTGCTTTGGGGTACTGCTCGTTGTAGCAGGGGAAGCAGAGTCCTTTTGCAGCATGTCTCCGATCAGGGTGGCATTTTGCAGGCTTGTGATACTCTCGCATGAACACAATCCTACCAGTTCCGAACACGACGTGTCGTGAGAAATGGGAATCCACTTGGAGTACTTCTCTGCTCCCCGACCATATGCTTCTGCGAGCATCCATATGGCTTCTTGGGGGATAAGGTCAAAGCGAGCATCCTTTTGCCCCTTCTCTCCTCCGGTGGTGGGGTCTACAATGCGTACCTCTGACATTTACTACTCCTTATGCTGGTCGGAGTGTAATTATACCTGCATTGGGGGGTAAAAGCAATACCTGTATAAAGAAAGTGGCCCCTTACTGGTGTCCAGAGAAAGAGAAAGAAACACACCAGTAAGAGGCCGAAAGTGTTAGGTATTAACCTAACAGACCATGTTTATGTATGATTAGCCTTTGATCGTAGTAATACGCTTCCCTGCGAGAGCCTTCGCCCGCTGCGAAACCGTGTCATCATAGAGAACGTCGTGACGGGCGTCTTTTGCGAGGTAAGCGGAGAGGTCATCGTTCGGGGTGCCACCACGATCAGGGGCGACCTTCTTCACGTAACCATCAGTGATCCCTTCCTGGAGATCAGAGTTCATACTACGAGATTCGTTAACAGCCATATCTATATCCTATCATACTGGTTAAGGGTTTGGGGGGCTTACTGCTTACTACGTAAAGCCCCTCGTGTTCTTGCGTTTGTAATATCCTGTGCGTCTTGAGCGTTGTTCTTGGAGCTTGGACGTTCTGGTGGAGCGGGGAAGGTCTTACCGTTGTCAGAATCGTCCCCAGAGTCTTTAACACGTGCTGGAGGCTCCGTCCCCAACATACTTGTCACCTGCTCTTTAGCATCTTCCCCGACCTCCTTAGGGTTCTTGGAGGTGTTGTCTAACTCGCTCCAGTAGTCAGCACCTGCACCACCCGGCTTACCGGAAATGGGGTCAGGTCGATCAGGACGCTGACGGTACTGGGGCTGCTTCAGCCCTGCGCCGTAAGTGAATCCTTGCAGCTTGTTCGACTGTGGGTTGTAGTTAGGGTTATTGGACATTGGTGTTACTCCATTCTTCTGTACGTCGTTTATGTTCTTCTTGGCTGTCGAAACCTTTACCCTGAGGGACCTCCACGCTCTTCGCATCCTGGCTAGCCTCCGTGTAGAACTTACTAGAGGCTTCAATACCTTGCCTTGCCCGGTCAGGGTCGTCTCCTTCTTCCACTGTAGATGGCACTTTGCCGTAAGATGTCACTTTGCCGAAGGCGTCTGTAGGTGTATCGTCTGTAGGTGTATCGTCTGTAGGTTCCTCGTCTGAAGCTGTTACGTGTCCATACAGAAGAGCGCTGGTGAGAGAGTCGACGCTGGGCAGAGAGTTAGCTAACCTCTTACCAAGACCGGGTGCTTCTGGTTTCCACTGCTGGCCGGACCAGTCCGATACACCACCAGACGTGGTGTTAACGACATGAGAGGGTCTACCCGGTCCCCCATCTTCCCAGGTACGTTGCCATACACCAGTGTTGGGGTTACCACTTCCTGAGAGGGGCTGACCTGCTCGGTACGGGTTAAACTTACCATCCATTAGTAAACTCCTTCGCTCATTGCGTTGCGGGCAGATCCGCCCCATTTGGTATCAGAGTAATCCGATATGATACTCGGCTGTACGATGACCCCACTCACCCATGAACGGTTAGAGGGTGCAAGACGGTCTGCACTCAGTACGTCGTGGATGCCTGCCTGAGAGGTTGTGAACCCACGTCGCTCGGCGTGAAGGACAACAGGAGCTACGGGGCGAATCTGTCTGATAGCCTCGGCGGGGGCGTATGCAATCTGCAACGACTCATCAACCAGGAACTCTTCCCTGCTCTGAAAGGGTGCTTTAGACTGTTGTCGAGGGGCTTGGTCACGTAGATTCATTACTTCCACCCCGGCGCTAGGCTCTGGAGTGCAGTACGACGCTGCGGATCGATATGGCCCATATCTTCTACACGAGGCAGGCCACTCGGGATACCACGGGGGCCGACTTTACCATCATTAGTAAGTCGAACAGGCTCAGCACCTGGGGGTGCCCACTTGACCCCTGACACCTGACGTTCTAACCCTGTCATAAGGTTAAACTCATCGGGCCATAGGTAATCACCTTGGTTGACACGCTCACCCTTGTGAACTCCTCGGCTGTATGTACGCTTGTTTTGGCGCATGACACCATCGAGGAGCTTGTCCTGGCGACGTGTCGTGGAACCGTGGATACCGATATAACCATCTGGGTACTGGGCATCAGGTGTTGCCCCGAAAGCTGCCAAGCGCCGGTCTTTAGCGTCACGGAAGTTAGGAGTGGGGCCGATAGCACCATCATTGGGGAGTGCTTCCCCACCCTGCCACTGTGAAAAGGATGTACTCATACCCTTTGACCCCCATTAGAGAAGCCCGCAGCCATTGCGAAGGCTTGGAAACTACTTCCACGCCCTCCTCCTAGGTGGGATACGGGGCGTGGTCCATCTTGTTCGTCCTCGATTACCGGTTGACTGGTAGCTTGTCGATCAGCCATACTTCTCATACCTTGAAGTGTTTTACGGGCACGGTCGGCCTCGGGAGAGAACATGCAGTAAGTATATCAGATACTGTAGTCAGGAGTCCATGTAATCGCTGAAATGGGCTTACCAGAATCACCTTCGATATCATCAAATCCAATGATATAACTGAGGTCGATACCTCTAGGGGCCACGAAACCACGAGCGATAGCGCAAGCCTTGGTAGCCTGGTTGACGGCAGCCGCTCCGATTGCTCGGACCTTCGGCTTGCCCCCTCCTACTACTGCTCGTGCAATAACTGATGCAATAGCTCCAGCATTGCTGTCGCCTCGCACTCGGATAACGTCGTCTACATTCATATTCTTCTTAGTCATTTCTAATCCTTCTGATATGCGAGTTGTGTACTTGGTCTAAGTATACCAGACTACTTGTCCAGGAGTCCGTTTTCACGCATAACCAGGATCATACTGTTTAGAACCTCGACTGGCATGATTGCGACCCAATCTTCCCCGACGTTACGGGAGCCTGCCTTCTTTGCGACAACAGCACCATAGTCGTGGCCGTTGTTTGCCATCTCTTCTCGCAGTTCCTTGATATGGCTATGGACGTTAGAGATAGCTCCCTGTCCGCCTTTGACCTCGACTGTGAAGTTAGTACCATCCTGGAGCCGTACGTCCCCTCGGTCATTAATACCAGACAGGGTGAGGCGGTCTGCATGGGGCCACCCGTTGGCCCGTAGGTAGTCTCGTACACGGTTCTCTGCGTCGGTACCAGTCTGCTTAGGCTTGTTGGTCATGGGGCCACCCTGTTACGGCTCACGTAAGACGAATACGTTAGGGGGAAACCTTCTGAGAAGTAGCTCTCCATCACGTTGGCTACCTGCTCAATCTCGTACTGAGGGTACGAGGGGTAGGCGGCGGTGTCGTCGTGGACCCTCAGGCTTAAGAAGTTCATTAGGGAGCGGGCGTTACAGGTGACATACGCTGAGGACATGATGTTCAGGGGGAGCACCATACGAGCTACCTCACGAGCCACCCCCTCCGAAAGGAGGTCCCTGTAGTGGTTATACGAGTGAGCACTCGCAATCTCCATGATGGCTTTCATCTCCTCGCTAACGAGATCGCCATCCTCAGCGTGAGTGATATCGTAGTGACCAGGCTTACCCTCCTGATACCTAGCTCGGGAAGGGATGTAGAACTCAGGCTTAAGTTCCCGGTACCGGGCTGACTCCTCGTTGTAGGAGAACCCTACCCGATGTCGCATGAACTCACGCCACACAAAGATAGGTGCCTTTATACGGAAGGTCATAGAGGTGTGCTCAAAGGGGGAGCCGTGACGATTACGCATGAGGAAGTCAATAAAAGAAGACATTGACTCAGGATCTATCTCACCAATAAGGTCACCTCTAACAGACACTTTGGCAGCATTAACGATGGACTCGTCGTCTCCCATAGAGTTAAACAGAGACACTTCGGGAGAGGTAACAAAGCTAATAGCTTCCATTTCACAGTTCCTTATCTAGGGATTAGTATTACCGAGTAGACAGTATATAGGTTAAGTAGAGGAACCCCTCCATCATTACGATTAAATCATGGAGTTCCTGGGAAGATAGTTCCTTCCAGGAACCAGAGAACTCCTCGGGCACGCCTGGTAACCACCGAGCTAGTTGATATCGCTCTTCCCTCGACAGCTTGAGATCGTCCTTTAGTGCCATGGCCTTTTTAAAACGCTTCTGCCAAGTAACGTCGTACTCCTTCTGTTCTTCTTCCTGGGTCAGCTCTCTCTTTATAACTTTACGCATTATCTGCTCCTCCATTCCAGCAGTAATCTTTGTATGTACAGAACCGGCACTGCTTAGACTTCATAAAGCCTTCGGGTATCGGGGGTGCAACCTTATCCTCAAGCGAGTCGAGGACGGATGTAGCCCCGTCAAGCATCGGCTGAACAACGTCTTTATCTAGGGTAACGTGGAACTCTTTAACGTCCTGGCTCGCCTTGAACTCATAGATAATGATACCCTTTTCCAAACCTAAGCAGTACATATACAAGTAGAGTTGACGTAAGTGGGGAGCAAACGGACGCTTGATAGCTTTCCATAAGTCATCCAACTTCATCTCACCACTCTCATAACCTGCGTACAAACCAGGAGCATCCCACCTAATAGTACCGAGGCCGATGGACTTAATCTCTACTAAGGCGTCACCTTGGTCGTCTTTAATCCAACCATCGGTGTTACCGATGATGTGGTGTTTGCGGTCGTAGATACTGACCTCAAGGTACTTGAACTTATCCTCAGCCTGACACTCAGGGCACGTCGTTGGTGATTGAGCCGTGAACTTATGCCCACAGGACTCACACTTCCAGTCTCCCCATAGAATCCCTGCACGACGCATCCACTCTTGCCACTTGTCATGGATATCGTGCCCCGTACGAAAGATATTCATACGCTTGAGACTCACAGATGAAGGGTTAGACTCAGTAACTTCTGTGATCTTGAAGTAAGTACTTCGGGGGCACCAGTCGGTCTTAGCGAGATCGCTGGGGTGTAGGTGTGCCGTATCACGACTGGCGTTACGGTCCTCCATCTCCTCCAGCATAACGTTCTCAATGACAGGTATAATCCTCTGGTTACCTTTGGCTGAGAATCGCTTTTTATAGCTCTCTACCTTGTGCCAGTTCTTTAGGTCCTCGTTACTCATTCTGTCTCCTCCGTACCTATCAGGTCTAGAAAGTCGTCCTCTGGCATTGTCACGTAGGAGTGGGGGCCAAACTCAAACACGTAGAGGGGAAGGCGACCTTCCTTGTAAGCCCTTTTGGAGAGATCTCGCAGGTCAGAATGCCTGATCGTGGTCGTTTTAGCATCTGGGGACATTTTGGTTTTAGCCTCCACCATGTACTCATCAGTACGAACGTCGGCTTTGCGGACCCACCCTGCGCCTGACATGGCATTCACGGAGCCGCCCAGGGTATTTGCAAGACGCTTCTCCTGCTTCTGGCTCTTTATCTGCTCAGGACTTGGCATCTTTGCCCCCTGTACGTACTGCGCTGCGGAGGGTTAGCCATAGAGCGGCGAACTCTTCCTTGGCTTCGTGGGGGGCTAGTTTGCCAACACCCTCAACGGTGCGGCGAGCTTTCTCTTCTTGCTCATATACGAACATGTCAGCACGCCGTACTAGGTCCCAACGGTTAGTCCAAGCGTGAGCGAGATTGACGCTCTCTTCGAGGTGCCATTCCACAATGGCGACCATCATATCCATCTCAAGATCCTCGTAATCTACTCCCCCAACCGTAACGAGGTGCTTCCAGGGGCGGGGGATGTCCAGGAGGTACGCTTCTGTAGCGTCGTGGATGAGTCCAAGCAACTGAACGTCGGGGGGAGCACCCCATTCTTTCAATGTCTCAGACACCCGTACCGAGTGCTCTGCCACTGAGTAGAACCTGCTAAGGTGACCAGAAAACCGGCTGAGGTTAGACAGGGCAGTGGAGATATCAGTCATGTTGAAGAGCCAGGTATCGGGATCTGAAACATCAAAGTCTACCCCAGTCTGGGTACGGATGTGGTTACCCGCCTTGGGGGCGACTACAGGAGGGGGTTGAAGCAGATCGAACTGCCGTTGTCCCTGTTCTGTTCGTTCGATGATTGTCTTATCCATGATGGACTCCTTCTTTAAGTGGTGTGGACAGCTTATCAAACGGATTGGTCAACGGCAACCTCTTCTAAGGATTGATCTTCGACCTCTTCGCCCTCTTCTGACGAATCAAAGTTGCGGAAGGTATCAACGTTCTTAGACAAGACCTTCATAGCAGCTTCCTTGATACGAGAACAAAGTGCCTCGTCCTCAGCTACTGCGACGTAGAGGTCGTCTTTGGACTTACCGATACGCTCCCCCTCAAACTTGTAACGTCCCTCAAAGAGTTCAAGAGCCAGGGCCACAGTAACAACGTCCTTCGCTAGGTCGAACTGACCCAGGCCGAACCCTGCCTTACTGTCTGCGAAGTAGAAGTCGACCTCTGCTGTCTGCTGGGGGCGATACGTCTTGTTCTTAAAACAACGCATCTTGATGGTCTGGCCGACACGAGACTCGATAGACGAGGCATCCTTGAGCCACTCGTCTCGACGTACCTCGACACGGATGAAGTAAAAGTAGTTCTTAGCCTTACCGCCTGGAGTGGTGCGGGGGTCTCCAAACATGACGCCGATACTGTCTCGCCATTGGTTAATGGCGATCAAAGTACACTCACGTTCTCCCTCAGTGCGACGCTGTGCAGCAGCGCACTTGCGGAAGAACTTACCCAGGAGACGGGCACCTACGGCCATACCAGCCTGGTCCATGGACTTCTCAACCTCATCATTAGGTACGAGGGCAGGGATCGAGTCGATGACGACCATATCAACTGCGTGGTTCTCGACGGCCTTGAGCACCAGCTCCAGGGCTGTCTCCATCTCGTTAGTCTCGACCACCCATAACCTATCGATATCGATACCAAACGATGCCGCATAGTCAGGGACGTACTCCTCAGCAGCTACCCAGAGGGCGAGGAACTCAGGATCTTCTCGCATGTTATGGGCAATAGTCTGATATGCGATAGCCGTCTTGCCCGACGACTCATTACCTACAATCTCGTTCCACTGGTTAGCGGCGAACCCGCCACCCATAGCCAGGTCGTAGTCCAGAATACCAGTGCTAAGGTGTGGTACATCCTGCCGGGTCGTACTGCCCCGCATAAGGACTCCAGCCCCCAGCTTCTTATTCACTTCTGCTGCCAGTTCATCAATAGTCTTAAAGTTATCGCTCATATTGTGCTTCCTTCGTTGTCATTCATATGTTCACACCACCGGACGGTAGTATGTTGAGGGTCACGACCAGTTTGCTTGGTCACCCTGTTGGTAAGAGCCGTTGTAACCGCACTCAAAACAGTGAGAGCGGGGGGCGTGGCCCGCTACACGGGAGCTACCACCGGAGTAGTTAGTGTACCCCGTAAGGCTCCCACACTCGGGACAGCTAAGTCCACCCTCTCTCCTCTGGGCTTCCCCACCCTCCCATAGACGGAGAGCTTCACCCATGTTGACCTGCTCACTCCCATGCCTATTGGGGTCAAGTACCTGCTGGCGACCAGGAGGCTGTGGGGCAGGGGCTTGTTGAGGAGCAGGCTCGGGCTGAACCTGCTGAGGTTGAGGCTGTACAGGCTCAGGAACGCTATGATGCTGCTCCCGTACCGTGATACCAAACTGAGGCTGTGGCTTATCACTGCCTAACTTCTTGGCCCACCAATCATTCGCCATCTTTCTTTCCTTTCTGTGTAAGGGTCTGTTCCAGTTTATCAATAATATGACGCTCGTCGTTACTTAACTCTGCGATATCCATGAGGATTTCAGGGATGTCAGGGTCCTCGACCCAATCGACTACGCCAGTATCGATAAGCTCGTACAGTACAGCACCTACGAAAGAGATAAGCTCACTGTGCCGTTCATCGAGAGCCTCCCTAGAGAGACGGTGAGTGGGGTCCATGAGACGTGCCATCCACCACGATAGGTCCATGATATCATCGATACCACCTGATCTCGACACCTTGAGCCAGTGCTGTACAGAGTCCCGTACTTCGTGTGCTACCCCGTCGTCGCCGGGGCTTAGGTATCCCATAGCCTCAGCAATCTCTGCACCTCGTCCAGCGGGATTTAGGTTCATGTAGAACCTACGTTGCCGGATAGCTAGTTCAGCGGCTTTACCATCGTACTTATAATCATATTTGGACATAGTGTCTCCTCACTTAGCTTCGGCCCAGGATAGGGCATGACCTGCTTCGACTTCCAAAGGAACACCCATGAGAGTGCGCCCGTTACCCATAGCTGTCTCGATACGAGGCTTCCAGTCGAAAACCTCATCACTCGGTACAGATACTACCACCTCATCGTGGACTTGTACAAGCATACGATGAGTAGGAAAGGGCAGTATACCATCGATATTGACAATTGCCTCCTTCATAATCTCAGCAGCAGTACCCTGTACTACAGCGTTGATCGCCTGACGTTCTGCCCTTGAACGCTTACGCCAGGAGTCGGAGTCATTACCTTCTGTAAGGATGTCTGGAACCCTACGTCGTCGTCCATATAAGGTCTCGACGTACCCCTTAGAGCGAGCAGTGTCCAGTACTTTACGTTTCCAATCAGTCATCCCGGCGTATGCCGAGTTGTACTTATTGATGACTTCCTGTGCCTGCTCCTCTGTGAGGTGACCCTTCGTAGATTCCACCAACTTCTTTGCAAAGCCTCCATATCCCATAAGGAAGTTCGGAGTCTTTCCAAATATCTGTCGTTCCTCTCCTGTTACCTCGTCCTTACCCAGGATCAGCTTGGCTGTCTCCTCGTGAAGGTCGATATCAGGGTCGGCAAAGATACGTAGAAGCTCCTGGTCCTGGCTGAACATACCCATGATACGCATTTCGATCTGCGAGTAGTCAGCCACGATAAGGGTCTCTCCCTCTCCTGCGGTAAACAGGGAGCGAATCTTCGTATCACGAGGGATGTTCTGTAGGTTCGGCCCGCTAGACGCGAATCGACCTGTGGCCGTGCGATGGAAGTGGAACTGGGGATGCAGTCTGCTCTTGTGGAGCATGGGTGTCAGCCCCTCAACGTACGTAGACTTGAGTTTCTTAAGCTCAGAGTAGTCAAGGAGATGCTGGATCACCTCGTGCTTACCCTTGAGCTTACCCAGTGTGTCTCTGTCTGTTGAGGGCTTGCCCCCGGCTGTCAGCTTGGCAGGCTTAAGACCTAGCCCCCTGATATAGTCAGCCGGATATCCCTTACCTATACGAGTCTTGTTGAAAAGTAGAGTAGCCAGATCGTTGTTGGAGTCAGGATTGAAACCAGGGAACGAGTGGAAGCTAATCTCTCGCAAGCAGTTATTGATATCCATATCCAAGTCCTTACCCACATTGGTCATCATGCGGGTATTGACGTGGATGCCGTTCATCTCCATCTGTGCAACAGGGCGGATACAGTCAATGTCGAGCATGAGAGCCTTATGGAGACCCTCTACCTTGCAAATCTTGTTGTACATCTTGCGGTACAGAAGCCACGCCCAGCGAGCATCTCTATGCACGTACGCCGTCGCCTTACTGAACGCCTCTGACGTGATGGTTGCACCGATCTTACCGTCTGCTGCGTAAGGGTCGTGCCCTGCGAAGTTCTCTTTGATGATGCTGCCGAGGTCGTACCTCATCAGGTTCTCATCGAGAATGTGCATAAGGATAAGGGTATCGATATACCTACCAGTAGGAAGTTGACCGCCATAATACTTAGCGATGCTCTTGCAGTCGAACTTGATGTTCTGGTTAACCTTGACAATGTTCTCGTCAAAGAACAGAGGCTCAAGAGCTTTGAACACTGTCTCCTGGTCTAGCTGAGTCGGGGGAGGTGTGAATACCGCTGGGATATGGTACTTCGACTTCCGTAATGATTCCTTACCTGAGGAGAGGATGTCTCTGTAACCAGGGGGCGGGACGGTGCTACCATCTCCCCTGACCTCCTCAACGAGGATCTCACCGTTGGGGTGCCCCATGGGGACTGCCCACGACATACCCTCGGTAGCCAGACCGATCCAGAATACGTCGTTACGCAAAGGATCGAGAGCCATGTTACCCGTCCAACGATCCTCGATAGCCTGACGGCTGCGGGTGAGAACGCTGGGGTGAGTGGACTTGAGGGAGGCTTGCTTCTCCTCCCAATCTTGCTCTACCTGAGCAAGGACTTCGCTGTTCTTGTGGATGTTCCCACGAGACTCAACGTCGAAGGAGAACTCTCCTACGCCTTTTATGTACTCAACAAGTTCTTCTAGTTCCTCGACAGTAGAGACGTAGGGGGCACGGACGAGACCACCACTCGCCCGTACCCCCCTTGCCTTCCGTGACCCGTCAAGACTAGGGGTCACGGCCCCCATCAGGCTCCCAAATCCTCGCTGGCGATAGTCGCCAGGGTCTTTCGGGAGGGGATGGGAATGATGCTCTCGTCGTACATCTTGAGGCGAAGTTCCTCAAGTGATGCGTCGTTGAGAGCTTCAATCAACGGCCACTCTTCCGCAAGATCACGCTCACGCACCATCTGGTGTGCTCGCTGGGAAGTGGGACCTGAACCCGTACGGGAGATTGCCCAGTAGTGCTTACTGAGGGGACCCTGAGTCGGATGATTGTGGAAGTTCTTGAGTGAATCGATGTCACGAGGACCAACCTCATAACTACGAAGCAACGGACCTTCCTCAGTCATCAGAGCTACGTTGAACGCAAACCGTGCGCTCGGACGGTGGCCTGCTGCACACAGCGGGCAACCCTGCTCATGGACTCCATCAATGCAGGTAAAGGACTTTTGCCCCTGACGCTCATTGATCCAGTGCTGACGGTAGTGAGCATAGGGATCGTCCTGCAAGAAGCGGACAAGGACGGGATCTCCCGTAACCTTAACACGCTGTGCGTATGGACTGTCCTGTTGCTTAACAGTGTCAACACTGCCCCAGCCTCCACGGAATACCTTGCGGGCACTCTGCTTAGCTGCAATGTCTTCGGATGAAGCAGACCCATCGTCAGTACTATCCGTACTGCCTGCGGTGTCCACCACTACTACGTCGTCAAAACGACCCATCTTGTTACCTTCTTTCGTTGTCATTATCGCTGATGTTTGGTTAACGCTTGGGATAATAGCGCTTTATGTATGTCCTAAACCCCGGCCAGTTGGCCTTTGCGGGGGTCAGGATGTGTGAGTTGTACGCCTTAACCAGGAACATAACCTGCTCCTGGCTATAAAGCCGCTTGCCCTGTACTGTTTTACCGGGCACTTGCTCACCCCTGGGCTTTGACGTACGGTAGGCGGCCTTTGGAAGCCACCCTTTTGCCTCCCACGAGCGGATGGTAACGGGCTTGTTACCGAGAGCCTCAGACAGCGCACCAATGGTGTACATCTTCTTGGTCTCTCGTTCCTTGCCCACTATCATCTTCTTGTAGGGTAAAGACCCTAACACAGAAGACACCTCTTTGTCAAGGGTCTCCTTACTATTCCTGGGAGGGGTATTACCTGGGAAGGAGGGTGCCGGTGTGGGGTCTTGTTTAAGTGACTCCCCGTCTGGCATCTCAAACCCAGGTTCGCTTTGAGCGAGCTTGTAGAATCTATCGAGAGCAGGATCGCTCATAGCTCTGGCCTCGGCACAGGCAAATTGTTGACAAAGAAGTCAGCCTGTTTTACTGCGCCCCGACGTGTACGAGCCGTGAACTCAAAGAAACTGTTAAGGCAGGGAACTACCGCTACCCATTTCAGAAAGCCGTCGTGCATTACAGTGTAACGGTCTTCTGGTTCGTGTGTCTCGTCGGATGTGTTCACTTCGGCTCCTCAACCTGCTCCAATAGATTCTCAGTATACCATGTGATGGTATTGTTTGCAACTTAGTAGTCGTTGTACTTGTCCTCTACGGGTGTTTGGAATGCAAACGTAGGATTGGGGGCGACGTACAACTCCTTGAGCTTGGACTCAAAGTCAGTGTCCTCTCTGTTATCAAAGGCATATGACATGAGTTTATCCTCGTCAAGCACTTCGATAGTGGAGGACACCTTGTCCCAGAATCCCGCTTCCTTGGCCCACTCGATGGCAGCATCCTTATCGAGGCGGGGTTCCCCCTGCCTACGCTGCACCTGGAGTGACCAGGGACCGACCTGCGCCCACGTGTGGCCCACGTCGTCTGGCGTGCCCTCATTCTGGACATAGAGCATGAGTTCCTTCTTCTCTTCGGCAGCCATCTTCTCAAGCACCTTAATGTGGTGCTTATGCTGCACGTAGTCCTCAGCCAACTTCTTCAAGTTATCCATGTTTAGCCTTTCTAATGCTTACGATAGGGACGTTCCGATAGAGGACGTTATCAGGCAGATCCTCACGAGAGAAGCGTGAGTCTGCTGGAATGGTCTGTCGGTACCGGTTGACAGCACGAGCGGTGTCCCATATCATAATGTTATGGGTACGCCACTGGTTGTCAATGATACGGTTCCACCGCCGCATCTTCCAGCGGAGCCAGAACGGGGCGAGGTACTTACGGGGGTAACCGCCCACAGGCTCTAGGGGCCGGGAGTACGGATGGGGGACCTTATCTAAGGGGTGTAGGGGACGGTCAAGTGGGTGCATTTCTTAGTTCCTTAATAGTGAGAGCATATCTTACACCCTGAGGGGCGTCAGCACAACGTCACACCATAGATTCCTTCATAAATGTACTTAAATTGTCCATCGTGAGAGAGAAACTCTGTTCCATATCATGGTGCTTACCGTCGATGAACGCTTCATTAGTCTTCAGCTTCTCCTGAAGCATCTGGTACTGGCGCTCCTCAATACTGCCAGCCATCACAAAGGTAGCAATGGTGACGTGGGGCCACTGGGACGACAGTCGAATGATGCGTGCCTCCCGCTGCTCTAGCTTACCCGAGGACCAGGGAAGGTCATATGATATCAGATAGTTAGCCTGGGGGAGATCGACACCGTACCCTCCCGCATCACTCGATAGAAACAGCCTGGTGTTTGGATCGCTTTGAAACTTGTTCTTGTTATCCTGCTTCTCGTCTGCCGTCATACCGCCCATGAACAGGACGCTGTTTGTAATCTTACGGGTGGCCTCCTGTATCAGCCTCAGGTTCTCCTTAAAGAACGAGAAGAGAACGACCTTGTTGTCAGGAGACTCCGCTAGTACCTCTGTTATGTAATCTACCACGGCGTCTAGTTTGGGGGCGGCGGAAACACCGTCCATGATACCTGCGTTTACGATAGTGTTAGCGTACTCGCTCCCGTGCTTAGTGTCAGGGTTAGCGTACTCGCCAGAGGACCAGCGAACTAGGGCAGGGTTATCGCAAAGCATACGCAGGGTAGTAAGCCGGGTCATCACCTCGCCCTGCTCCTTCCCGCCGTCCCCATCGTTGTTGTAGTGGTCCCACAGGGAGAATCCACTACCCCCTTTACGGAGCGCTTTAGAGAGAGTGTCGACGAGATCTGACTGGATACGTCGATATACCCCTGCACCTTTGGTATCAAAGGGTACTGGTATCACCTGATGGATGATATTGGGCAGTTGGTCCGCTATATCCTCGCGTGTCTTCCTGACCATACACTCTTTCATGGTCTTGTGCATCTTGTCGAGGTTCCGGTACCGGGATGGTTTACCCCAATGGTCACGGACGATGAACGTACGGTCGAACTGCTCAAAGCTACCTAGTACGTCCTTGTCTACGAACTCCATGATACTGAACAATTCTTCGGGACGATTCTCGATGGGCTGTCCGGTAAGAGCGAACCTAAAGGGGACCGTCTTTCCTAGGCGCTTCATCAATTTAGACCTCTTGGCCGACCTGTTCTTGATGATAGTGGACTCATCAATGACGATAGCTTGGATTTGTCCTATCAACTTGTAGTCGTTGAGGAGGGTCTCGGGATTGACAATGACATAGCGGGCATCGCCCGATGTTCTCCACTGTCGTTCACGCTTCTTCTTAGTACCGTCAATAACCATGGTACGTCCGTTAGTGAACTTCTTGATCTCGTCCCGCCACTGGAGCTTGAGAGATGCGGGGACGACGATCATAACACGGTCGATATCTCCATCCTCGTACATCTGCTCGATAGCCCCGAGAGTGGTAGGAGTCTTGCCCGCACCCATAGTCATAGCGAGCAGCATCTGGCCCCTCTCGACCATACGGTCAACAGCATCTTGTTGATACTCACGCAAACTGCCGATAAACACTGCTGATCCTCCTCATTCCGCTCATAATCTGTCCATCTGTCATGTCCCCTAAGTCTTTGGGGTCGTCTTTGTCATAGATCCAGTAACGCAGACCTTTGCGCGGAGAGATGTACTTGGCAACTCTCTTGGTCTCTTTATATCCAGCGATATCATTATCAAGGGCTAACACGACCGTATCAAAGGTACGTTCTAGTAAGCGAGCCTGGTCAGAGGAGACGTTAGCACCGAAGGAAGACACCGCACTGAACTCAAAGCCCCCGTACACGGAATGGAAGCGAACGACATCGAGGGGGGATTCCAGTAGGATACCGATAGGGTTGACAGCTCTTTCAATACCAAACAGAGTATCCTTCTTGTGTACTCCCTGGGGGAAGTTGTTGACCCACCCTGACTTCTTCTGTTGGTAGCCCCTTAGATCTCCTAGGGGGGAGACGATAGGTGTGAGGACCGCCTTGATATCTGAGTCCCAGCGTACGCCATGACGTAGTGCCACGTCTGGATCTACTTTACGGAAGTTGATAATAGACTGAGGGAGCTTGTCAAACTCAGCGTACTTGAGCCAGTCCAGAGTCACAGGAGCCTCATAGACATCCTCCTCAGGCTCAAGCCTGCTCACACCCTTCTGGATCATACCACTTTGGATACGCCACAGTTGGTTGGGGTCGTCTGTAAGCTCATTGATTAGCTGATACAGACTCCCTCTAGCACCGCATGTAAAGCAGTGGAACAGGTAGCTATCTGTGTTGAGATAGAAGGTGTAGCGGGTGGACTCTCTGCCCTTGAACTTGTGGTGAACGGGGCAGCGGCATTGAACCTCGTCCCCCGTCACCTTGTTGACTTCTACACCTAGATCCTCTAGGACCTCTACTAGATCATCGGCCCTGCTCACGGTACGAACCCTTCACTCTCAAACTCACTGGCATCCTCACCCTGATGCAACTCCATAAAGTCCATCGATTTCCAGTCCCAACTGACGTGAACCTCGCCTCGGGGGGCGGTTCTAGCCTCCACGACACGGATGATACTCTGGTCATCAGCGTCTGGGTTGCGCTCTACACCGAGAACAAGGTCGGCGTCCTGCACGAATGACGAGGTGTAACCAATACTGTCGGCTGTAATGGCTCGTGTCTTCTTGTTACCGAGCTTCCAGGATAGGACCTGGGTGGTGAGGATAACGGGTATATCCCATTTCTGAGCGAGGCGCTTCATGGAGCGGGTGATGTTCGTGAGAGCTTGAGGTGACCCCTTTGGCTCTCCGTTATCGTCGTCCATCAGGTAGCCACCGTCTACGTAGAGAGCATCGGGGCGAAACTCTTGCACCTTGGCGTCCAAAGCACTAACGGTGGTCAGGGACGTAGAGTCCTCGGACATAATGAAAGGGTGCATGTTTTTAGCCAACAACATCTGACGTTCAATACGGTCCATCTCAGCATTAGAAAGGTTGCCAGTAAGGATATTGTTATAGTCAACCTTGGCTCGGAGTGCGTCCCACCGAGACAACTGCTCCTGTACCGACATCTCAAACGATACGAACAAGGGGGTCCGACCCGAATAGTGGGCAGCGTTTGCCATAATCAACTCAAACAGAGACTTACCACGCTTAGGCTCACCCACAAGGACCACGAACTGCTGGGGACGAAAGCCCTGAGTAATCTGGTCGAGGCCGTGAAAGCCCGTTGGTATTCCCCTTAGAGCGTTCGGATTGTCACGCATCTCGTTGTACTTAGCAAGACGTTCTTCCCAGTCCTGAATGATGTCGAAGTCTCTGAGCTTGCTGGTCTGCTTTGTAGCCTCAGTAAGCCCCGATTGGAGCGTCGAGATGGCCTTCTCAACGTCGTCGTTATCAAGTTCACCAGAAGAGCGTGTGAGCACGTCTGCGATGGTTCTAAACTTGTACTGGACCATCATCTCGTCTACAAGACCCGACCAGGACTCTGCGGAAGCATCGTCAAGAAGGATAGAACCATGGGCCTTTGCGAAAGCTCTGTCAGTGGGGACGGAGCCGTGCTCCTGGTTGTAAGCTACAATCCACTCGTAGACCGGACGATACGTGGTTGTGAAGTGCTCCGCACGTAGCCCGAACTTGATAGTCGATTCCAAGGACTGTTCATCGATTACTTTGCTGATGATTAGTGATTCTAGCGATGCTGACATTTAGTATCCAAACTTTCCATCGGGGTTAACTACCGTGGCACGATGCCATCCGATTGCCTTAGCGTCCTCTTCGTAAGGGGTGAAGAGGGTGTGAATCTCACGGTTGTAGCGCATGTCGTCTGACAGGTCTTCTAACTTGTCGTAGGAGTATACCTGGCAATCGGCTCCTTTCCTCGCCAGGTAGCTCTCAATGTGCTCAACCATGAAGTCATCGTAGTACGTGTACACGTCAACCGCAATTCCTAACTGGTTCCTGAGGTGTATCAGGGAGCGAAGTGGCATCTCGTTGATACGCCATAGAGACATCGTACGCTTAACCCAGTCGTCAGCTTCAACGTCATCGTCTTTCTTGAAGATCCTGGATAGGAGACCCTGTTGTTTGACCGGCTCCTGCTCTACGTTTACGACTAGACCCTCAAACCAGCAGGCGATACGACTGTGGATAGATACACCGATGTCGCCCTTCTCCATTAGAGGGTTTCCAGTTCAAAAGAGGCCAACGGACTGCTTAGTCTATCTCCAAACCGTGCCTTGATATCCGTAACGGAGAGGGAAGTGGTGATAACGGTCGTGAGCATTGCGTCATACCTAGAACGTATGAGGGTGCCGATCTCGTGAGCGGCGAACTCCGTCTTGCGGGTGCCCTCAATATCATCGAGGAGCAGAACACCATACGAAGCTCGGATGTGTTTGAGAGCGTAGGGATCGTTGTACTCGTCTGACAAGATGCCGTCCCCATCCTCTTCAAAGCTATTCTTAAGCATATCGACGTACGCGTCGGCCGTAATCATACGAGCCGAAGCACCGTGCTTGGTGATGAGGTCCTCTACTACTCGGATCGCATTAGTGGTTTTACCAGACCCGGCACGTCCTGAGAGGATGAGACTTGCTCCCTCCTCGTACTCGTCTACGAAGTCGTCTAAGTCATGGGATACATCTCTTGACTCTCTGAGGGGGCGTCCTTTAACACTTCCAAGGAAGTGAGACATGCGATCACCTTCGGAAAGATGTGACCACCACTTCTTACTCTTCCACTGTTGAGGCGTTTTCATCCTGCGATCTCCTCATATTCCTTGACGTTCTGACGTTTTGATAGGTACGCAATAATGTACTGAGAGAGTGTGTCCCGCTTGGGTCTAATACCTCGGGGGGCGGGGACTGGGCTAACTAGCTCCTTAGGCAGGGCACACCCCTCGATCAGTGCGAGGTGCGGCTCGACATCAGACTTGTCGTACGGCTTACCTGCCAGATTGTACTTAACCACGCTTTCCAAGGAGGACAAGAAAGCATACGTGTACACGAACGACTTGTCGGCAGACAGGATCTCCGCAATAACCTCTGGATACCTAAAGCACTCGTTACAGGCTAACAGCACGGCCCGTCTCTTGTCTTTCACCTCGCTGAGAACCTCAGACTTGCCCATGTCCCCTAACAGCCAGTGGAAGATGGGATGCTCCTCGGGACTGACAGTGACGGCTACCCCGTCCAAGCAAGCGTCCATAACCTCCCGAGAGAGGAATGCTCGTGCAGGCTTATTACTGTCTGAGGCGGTGCTTTGAAAGAAAACGTCAACCGATGTTCGTAGAGAAATGTCGGTATAGCCTGCCTTGGCGAGACGTATGAAGGTATATCCGAGGAGGTTCTTGTCCTCCTGATCGACTAGCTTAGTCATGTCCCCCATCGATTTATGGTAAGAGAAATAGTCGATAAGGTCTTTGATGTTCCTACGGAAGAAGACGGGGCGGGGGCGGGGGTTTTCCCAGTCCGTGGCATCGCCATCGTTATCCGGCCAATCGTCCCAATCACCCATTACTTAGTCCCTTCATCGAGCATCCCTTGATCTTGTAACACCTCAATCGTAGCAGTTGAGGTCGAGGCTAGGAGGATCAGGAGGTCACGGAGGGGCTTCAAAGCCTCGTCAATGATACTCTCATTGACCTGGGGGGCGGGTTTGTCTGTGATTCCTACAACCTCTAATGCGTTCTTGACATCCGTATCAACCTGTCGTGGACCCGGCCCCATGATGGACGTACCACTATCTGGGAAAAGCTCAGCAATGATCGCTGACTTAGTAGTTCCTGTGGCCCCGATGCGGGCACCGTAACGTTTCACAGCATGTGCAGTCATAGTGTCAAGCTCCAGCTTAGTGAAGGAGCGGTCGTCGTCCGGTTCGGAGTCCTCTACGACCACCTCGGAGGAAGGTGATTCCTGGGGAACCACTACGTCTTCCTCGTCTACCAAGATGATAGGCTCAAGGCCGTTGGTAAGCTCAAGGTAGCTGACCTCTTCACCTGTCACGTTAAAGGCGTTCATTAGCATGTCCTCAGTCTCCTGATCCTCTCCCCACATCAGAAGTACATGGTCAACGTCCGACACTGTGGACGACAACTTGTTCCGTGTCTTACGGATATCGACGTGTTCAAGCCCTTTCAGGAGAGGGACTACGGTGTCCCCGTCCTCGTACAGAAGGACGGTAGGGACTTCAAAATCAAGCAGATAGTCCCACAGGGAGCCTTCGTCCCCGGTCATAGATGCACTTCCCCATGCGACCTTGACAGAATCCCCTTCTTTGAGAGAGTCCTTGAGACCAGCGACGATGACCTCCTTCGGTGTGCTAGATCCTCGTCCGATGATGGCATATGTACTCATTGTTGAGTCCTTCCTGTAGAGTGAGTGGTAGGTACTCTACCACCTAATCTCTACAGATGCAACACCTAGCACCAATTAGTCGGGGCTTGAGGGCAGATCGCTCAGCACTGCGGCGTAGTCCAGAACAGCGTACTTGTCTAGCTCCGTGATAGGTAGGACTTCTTCACGGATCGTATCGAGGAACCCGTTAGTCCTCTCCCACTGATCGGCGTAGAGAGAACGTGACTCGTGACGCCCACCTTCCCATCGATAGTCAGATATCGTGTCGTTATCGTCCTTGAACCAGCCACCACGAATAACATCACCATCAAAGTAGGGTCCGATATGATTGAGTTCCAGTAGATAGTACGAGTTGAGCTTTTCGTTACTCATCTGATCCCAGTCTTTGACCCCGTACTGAACATGGACCTCGCCCCCTGGGAAGTCATAGGGCATATCTATCTCAAAATAGTGAATACCGTCGACCTTAATCGGGTATAGGCACAGGGCGGGTCCACCATCGGGGGTATTCACAGGCGTGCCATCCAAGTTCATACACCTTGCCCACAACACATTGTCTAAGTTAGACCCCCCGGCATGGGTGCTAAACACAACCTTATCCAGTGCTACTACGTTGACGGGGGACATAAGGGTGACGGCGGAAGTGGCTTCATCATCGCCCCCAAGTAGCTGGTCACCGGGTGACTTGTGGGTCACCACTTCATAAGGGTCGCGACCATCGATAAATACGACATTACGTGGGTTGAGAATGTGGTTAACACGAGCTGAGTAGAGTGTCAGAGTTTTGTTATCAACGTCTATACCTACGTCCCGTTCGGTAACAGCTTCTAAGAAGAAGGAGGTTCCGAACTCCGTACCCTTAGTCCTACGGAAAAGCCCTAGGTTGTCCATCATCTGTCGCTGACGAATGGTCCCAAGGTCGGTCTGCTTGAGGTTAGCTCCGAAGTGTCCTGCGACGGCATCTAGTGTCTCAGGTCCTGTGATATCAGGATCGACGGCAAGCATATTGTGGTCGATAATCGTACGCATACGATCCATCTCATACCCTATGATAGATAAGAACTTAAACAGGGGGCCGATCTTGCCACCGGGTGGAAGCGTCCCGTACTCAGGACAGGTGACTTTATCGGGAGAGTCCCCATCACCAACTTCGATAACGGTAGTGTCGGGGGCGGTACCCTGAGCCTCGTCAGCCATTCTGTAATGAGTAGGGATACGGCTGTACAGTCCCATAGTAGACCCGTAATCCTTAGGAACGATTACAGCAAGAGAAGCTACACGTTCGTAGAACCCAGCCCATTCTTTCGGGTCGATAGCGCCTTCTCCATCAATGTTACTAGAAACCCTAGTTGCGTCTGGATTATTACGGTAGTTGACGAACAAGGAGTAGTAAGCCCACCTACCCTCCCTACGTCCGTCGTGCGTGAAGGATGTAGTAACAATGGTGTCTTCCTCAAACCTGTAGCCCTCGCTAAGTACATCACCGTTAGAGATCGTCTCGGGGGCACCCTGGTCGGAGTAGACCAGCATGTACCCTACAGCTCGCGGAATTACATCCTTAAGATCCTTAATAGACTCAAAAGGAACGCTCCACTTAAGCTGTACACGACCTGTGGAGTATGGCTCATTAGATGCCGGATTAGGATAACCGTAGGTAGTGGTGGTTACCTCAAAGTAACTGTCTGTAGCACCTCCGTATGGGGGCAGCAGCAGACCGCCTGCCTTTAACTGGTTATCGACATCAAGCCTTTCAGGCTCTGAGGTACCGTCGTACCTTACATACGAACCCTGGTCCCCCATTACCCGGCGAAGCTGGAAAGCTATACGTGCCATCAGCTACCCTCTGTATCCCGATCTGCCGATGAGATACCGCCCGTACCACTAACTACGATTCTGCCCTTTTTCGGGAGTTTGATGTCACTGATTTGGATCTCCTGCAAGACATCAAGTGGGTCCTTATCACCAATGGGATCGGGTGCGGTGACCCTGAAGTCTCTATCGCTAAACCTCTGGACGGTAACGTAGTCAACCCCATCTACACCAAGAGCAAACTGATACACCTGACCTAGGTGCATCTTCTGACCAAAGAACACGTTATCAAACGTGAACAAACGGTCTAAGTTTTCCTCGACATCCCGTTTAACCCAATCAGTAACGAAGCGGGGGTTAACGTGTACGACCATTTCAATGTCGATGGCGGTCCAATCAACCTTATCTGCTACCTCTATATCTACCCCAAGGAGGGCACGGGGGGCAATCGATTCTATAATCGCATCCGCAAGGAGAGGTGAGACAGTATGGGATAACAAAGGGATAGGGTCCCCGTTCTCATCTGTAGTGACCGAAGTGTCGAGGTAATTACTATCAAAGCTATGGGGGTGCAACTTTACCACACCGCTCGCTCCTTGAGCCGCTGGTGGGGTGTATTCCACCGCTACCTTACTGACTCCTGGAACCTGGGTTGTCAAAGCCACAAAGTCCTTCTTAGTAACAGCACGGTTCTGAGAGGCAATGGTGTTCGGGATGTTAGCCTTCATCGACGCTATGGACTCTTCGTCCTGCCCCCCAGTAAACGTATCGGAGCCACGGATCTCCATTCCGATGATGGGAGACGAGTACCAGGACACGAACTCACTGGACTTGGCAGGGTAGTTACCGGCACTGCCCTTACAAGTAGCATACGTAGCCGTAATCTCGGTGCCTGTGAAGGGTGCTACACCGTTAATCGAACTACCGAAGTGGATCTCCGTGTAACCGTCTGAGTTGGTACGGGTACTAAACACGCGGTCCCCAGCGTTTGCGTTAATCAGACGATCAACGTGCTGATAGATAACGGGGCGGTCTTCAATCTCATATACACGGACAACAATAGAGGAAATTACTACACCCCTTTTCGGGAGGGTGTAACTCTGGCGGTCCCTGCCTGACGATGAGGAGGTGAGAACTCGCTCTTGGATAATCTCCCCCTCTGCAACCAGGATCTTGGATGCACCTTCTGGGGGGATAGTGAAGTTACCCGTAGAGTATACGTTGTTAGTCTTTCCATCATGCTGGAGAACAAAGCGGGTGTACATGGGAACGTCCACAGAATCCTCTAGGTTGTTAAACAAAGTAATAGAAGACGTAGCACCGACCCGGTTACTTGGGAGGTAATCAAATAGGTTGGCGTGAGCCAAGACTGACTCTCTCATCTGCGCTGTGGGGAGGAAAGCCTCACCCGCTCCACGGTCGATGTAGTAGTGCATGGAGTCACCTGCGTACGCCCATAAGTCAATAAGCTGCATCATAAAGTCTGAGGGGTCACGGTCGGTCCACTCGGGGAGAGCGAGACTGGCACGAGCCAGTAGATCGTTTTTGATTGTGGTGTACGTTCTGGAGGTGTATTTAAATGCCATCGATCAGGGCGCTCTCTTCGTTAAAGGGTGTGGGAAGGTCTAATGTAAGTCTAACTACCGCCGAAAGGGGGGTAGAGTATAAAACAGTGATGCTCACTACACCTGGTTCCGGCTTAGCAAACAACACGTCACGTACGGTTACAGAGGATACGTTTCTGGATATAGAAGAGATTAGGTCTACCTTGTAGTCTGTCTGCTCCAATTCGCCAAAGTTATCAAACAAGTTAGCCCAGAGATTGCCCCCATAACCGGGTTTGGTAGGCCGTTCGTTAGATGAGGTTATCAAAACATCAGTAATCTTCTGTTTGATAATCGTATCAAAGGTTCTAGTAGTAGAGGTTGAGCCGTCTTCGACGGAGAATGGTGTTTTAATACTTTTCATAATCTGTAATCTCCGTTCTCGTACAGTATACCATGATTCTGGGGGTTTTACACGGGCGGGTGCATGGCAGATAGGTCAGCCGATGTGCTCCACATGAACCCAGCCAGAGAAACCGTTTTCCGTAACCCCATACATATACATATACGGCTTGCCGCTGCCGACTGCCACACCGAACCCTTGGCGAGAGCCGTTAATCAAATTGTTGTACAAACTTGCAGGAATATTCACAGCAGCCGACTGGCCGTACACCAAGTTAGTAAGATGGGCAACATCGTAAACAACGTGCGTGCCCGAACCAGCAGTCAAGTTTGCTGGCTTTGTAGCACTGGTGTGCGTGCCAATATAAACAGCATCACTTACGTTATTCCCGCCGCCGTGACGGATCATCGTAACTTGCCACACAGTCGGCACCCTGTACGTTGCGGGCCTATGAGTACCGCTTGTCGTC
>ERZ891134.582-NODE-582-length-29392-cov-6.609810_pt1 | contig 29392 bp, 26 predicted proteins | sample MGYA00520888_ERZ891134 | MGnify/ENA primary metagenome ERZ891134 (study PRJEB32303, sample SAMEA104408692) | aquatic metagenome | biome: Brackish water; feature: Coastal; material: water | place: Baltic Sea | collected 2014-10-23 | depth 10 m ... | reverse complement strand
ATTACCAACATAGATCCCCTTAAATATGAGTTACTTTTTGAACGATTTTTAAACCCTGAGCGGGTTAGCATGCCCGATATTGATATTGACTTTGATGACGAAGGTCGTCAAAAGGTAATTGAGTATGTGGTCGATAAATACGGGGCTGACCAGGTGGCGCATATAGTTACCTTCGGTTCTATGGCAGCGCGATCCTCGGTGCGAGATGTAGCTAGAGTGCTTGATTTACCCCTTTCCGATGCCGATCGAATAGCAAAATTGGTCCCAGAAAGACCAGGAACTACACTGGATGATGCATTCTCGGAGGTAAAAGAACTAAGGGAAATCCGAGATGGGGAAGGTCTGGAAGCGGAAACACTGCGAATGGCGCAAATATTAGAAGGATCAGTTCGAAACACAGGCCTTCACGCCGCAGGCATTATCATCGCTCCCGATCAATTAACCGAATATATCCCTGTTAGCACGGCCAAAGATGCCGATCTGCAAGTGACCCAGTTCGATGGGGGTGTTATTGAGTCCGCTGGGATGTTGAAAATGGATTTCTTAGGCTTAAAAACGTTATCCATCCTGAAAACAACTATTCAGTTTGTACAAGAGAATCATCAAAAAAGCTACAACCTAGACGAGGTTCCCCTAGACGATTCAGCGACCTTTGAACTGTACCAAAAAGGTGGAACCTTAGGGACCTTTCAGTTCGAGAGTGAGGGGATGAGAAAATACTTAAAAGATCTGAAGCCAACTACCATTGACGATCTTATTGCTATGAATGCACTCTATAGGCCAGGGCCTATGCAATTTATTCCCAACTATATTGAGCGAAAGCATGGGCGTGAAGAGGTTGAATACGATCATGAGGACTTAGTCCCCTTGTTAGAGACTACTTTCGGAATCATGATTTATCAGGAACAGATCATGAAAGTCGCCCAGCAAATGGGTGGTTATAGCCTAGGAGAAGCCGACGTATTACGGCGCATAATGGGTAAGAAAAAAGCGGATTTACTTCCACCAGAGGAGGAAAAGTTTATTCGTCAATCCGTAGAACGTGGATACGACGAGAAAGTAGCTAAAAATGTATTTGATAAGATGGCTATGTTCGCCGGCTATGGGTTTAACAAATCCCACTCAGCAGCGTATTCGGTAGTGGCCTATCACACTATGTACTTTAAAGCTAACTATACCCCAGAGTATATGGCGGCAGTACTAAGTCATAACATGAGTGACATAAAGAAAATTGCCTCCTTCATTGAGGAATGTCAGCAACTTGGAATACCTGTAGACCCACCCAACATTAATACCTCTAGAGGGAGGTTTGTGGCTAAAGATGGTAGAGTTCAGTATGGTATGTCTGCTATAAAAGGGGTAGGAGATAGTGCTATTCAACATATAGTAGAGCAGCGCGCTACCGAGGGCGAGTTTACATCTATTTTTGATTTTGCTTCACGGGTAGATGTTCGCGTATGCAATAGACGTACCCTTGAAAGTTTAATACAGGCTGGTGCTTTTGATAGTCTATATGATAACAGAGCTCAACTTCTTCAAGGCGTAGAAGATATTTTATCTTACGCCAACAGAAAGCAAGAAGAAAAAAGATTAAACCAAGTTAATTTGTTCGGTGGGGCTGGATCAGATGCCGCCCTACAAGAGCCAAAGCTCCCCAGTATGCCAAATTGGACTTCTATGGAGCGACTAAATCGAGAGCGTGAATTAATCGGCTTTTATTTAAGCGGGCATCCTCTAGAACGGTACAAAGAAGATATACAGCTATTTTCGTCTCATACACTCTCCTCGGATACCATAGACCAACTCAATCACGATTCTGAACTAAATGTTATTGGAATTGTAACCTCAAAACGAGTCATAACGGATAAAAAAGGGCGACCAATCGCTTTTTTGATGGTTGAAGATAGACATTCGTCCATGGAGATGGCGGTCTTTAGTCAGCAATTCGATCAATATGCAACACTTCTTGAAGTAGATAATGTGCTTTGGATAAAAGGTCGCTATAGTAAACGTGACCGTGGTAATTCGATGATTGTACAAGCGGTGGAGCGGGTGGAAAATCTAAGAGAAAAACACCAGGATAAACTTCGTCTGTCTATTCGATTGCATACTCATAATCTAGAGAGTAGTTCCATCGACCGTTTGGCTCATTTGCTGAGTTTACACCAAGGCCATACCTATGTGAAAGCTCAAATTGAAAGTGAACAAATGGACCGGCCAATAGCGATGAATATTCGCAAATTTGTGGTTGATCCATCACCCACACTTATGCACGAATTACGTATATTACTAGGAGAAGAAAATGTAAAATTAGCTCTTCAAAATGGGACTTGATTACCCTATTTTTCATGAAGTAGTGTCAAAGAAGTTCCCAGGAGAAAAGTCATAATGGAAACGATACATCTTCCAGTTTTGTATACATTTTCTTTAGGATATCACTCACATTAATACCAATTAGATCATTACCATCATGTCAAAAACTGTAGAAATAACCGACGCTAATTTCGATCAAGAAGTACTTCAATCCGATAAACCCGTGCTCATCGATTTTTGGGCTGAATGGTGTGGACCTTGTCGGATGATTGGTCCGGTTGTAGAAGAAATGGCAGGAGAATACGAAGGCAAGGCTAAAATTGGTAAAGTCAATGTAGATGTGAATCCCGAAGTATCCATTAAATATGGAATTCGAAGCATTCCAGCATTGCTAATATTCAAAAATGGTGAAGTGGTAGACCAAATCGTTGGTGCGGTACCTAAGACACATTTGACCAAGCAGCTAGACGCTCACGTTTAACAACCTAATGGACAATAGTAGGCAACGGCGTTAGATTGAATCCTTTCTAAACGTTGCCATGCTTGTTCTATTAGAAGCTTATTCTCAAACACTTTTGCTCATCGTCCCACTCAATAGATGAAGAGTAATGCTGCATTAAAAACCAGCCTCTTCCATGATCTCTAAGCATTGCTTCTTGATCCAGAGGATTAGGAAGCTCCGAAGGGATAAAACCAGGGCCTTCATCATAAATTTCTGCGGTTATACCTTCAATTGAGAAGCTAACATTGAGTTTTACCGCTTTACTTGAATCAAGTTTGTTACCATGTTCCATAGCATTGGTTACAGCTTCACTTAGTACGAGCATGATTTCGTACTGTTTATCTTCGCTTAACTTGGTGTAGCCTTCTACAGAATTCAAACACTCTTCTAGTTTTTCCAACTCTTCAAAGGCAGATTGGAAAATAAAGGTCTTTTTAATTGACGTTTTATCCGGCATTTAATGATGACTTAATATATAATGAGTATATACTAACAAGCATAAACTCAATTATCTTTGTATTCTATCTGTTAAGATATTACAATTAGGCGAAAGATTTAGTTCTGTTTTTGCATTCTCCATGAAATAACCGTTATCCAATAACCAAAAGAATGCCATCATGAACGCAACTGTTTTAGTACTCAATCAAGATTATCAACCCTTGAGCATATGCTCAGTGCAACGTTCTATGAAGCTTCTGTTTTTGGAAAAAGCAGAATTACTCCATGACGATCCGGAAAAAGAATTAAGTACTACAAGGACTTCGTATCAGTACCCCTCAGTTATACGCTTACGTAACTACATACGAATACCCTATACGAAAGTAGTACTTTCCAGAAGAAATATTATGCGCAGAGATAAGTTCAGCTGTCAATACTGTGCTAAAAAGTCTGACCTAACCATAGATCATGTCTTGCCTAAAAGTAGGGGGGGTAAAGACCAATGGGAAAATCTGGTAACCGCTTGTGAAAAATGTAATGTAAAAAAGGGAAGCAAAACTCCCCAGGAAGCTCAAATGCCACTTAAGAGAAAGCCATACCGGCCTATTCCAATTACATTTTTTCGAGAATATAACGGAAATGTACAAGACCCTTGGAAACCTTATCTGTACATGGCCTAAATTCATCGGGTCAGTCAGTCAGACTGTTTAGGGTTATGCTCTAAAAAGAGTGACAGAATTCGTATATTATAGATCCTAGTTTGGTCTAAAGTTTGGTCTACGGGCCTATTCATTTCACAAAATACGATACATTTACTATGAGTTCTAAAGGACGGGTTTTAGTGGCTATGAGCGGTGGGGTGGATTCCTCAGTTGCAGCGGTAATGTTAGCTGAGCAAGGCTATGAGGTCATTGGAATAACTATGAAGACCTGGGATTATCATCGTAGTGGAGGTAATAGTGGTAAAGAAACAGGTTGTTGTACCGTAGAAAGCATGAATGATGCTCGACATATAGCCGTAAATCATGGCTTCAAGCATTTCATTGTTGATATTCGAGAAGAATTTGGTGACTGGGTCATTGACCGTTTTGTTGAAGACTATTTAGAAGGTCGAACGCCTAACCCATGTGTATTATGCAACACCCACATTAAGTGGGCAGCTCTTATGAAAAGGGCTAATAATTTAGGGTGTGATTTTATTGCAACGGGACATTATGCCCAAATCAGGGAAGAGAATAGCCGCTTTGTTATTTCTAGAGGATTAGATCGGTCGAAAGATCAATCTTACGCTTTGTGGGGAGTAGCGCAAGAACATTTAGCCAGAACTATTTTCCCACTAGGAGGGTACTCAAAAAAAGAAATCAGGCAAATTGCCCAGGATCACGGATTACTGAATGTGGCCAACAAACCAGATTCATACGAAATATGTTTTGTACCGGATGATGATTACCGCCGCTTTTTAAAAGATCGTGTTGAGGGGCTAGAAGACAAAGTTAAAGGGGGGACCTTTGTAGATAAAGATGGAAACGTACTAGGTACGCATGAAGGATATCCATTTTATACTATAGGCCAGCGCAGAGGTCTCAATTTACCGATGGGTAAGCCAGTGTATGTAACACATATCAATCCTTACACCAACACCATTACCATTGGAGAAAAAGAAGATTTGATAGAAACTACTCTAACTGCAAAGGAGTTAAATTTCATCAAATATGATGCTGTTCCAAAAGGTGAAATGGAAATTACTGGTGCGATCAGATATAACGATGACGGAGCAATTGGAACCCTTACACAGTTAGGAGAAGACGAAATAAAGGTGCATTTCCCAACAGGTAGAGAGGCAATCACCCCCGGTCAGGCTATTGTTTGCTACGAAGGGGATGATGTGGTAGCCGGTGGTTGGATAAAAAAGGTGAATGTATCAATGCAACAAGAAATGGATTCTCTCGTTTAATCTAAAAATTTTCATTCTCATTTTACCATCATGATTCGGACATTTACTTTATTGACACTTTTTATCTGTACAATTTTGAGTACATCAACACAGGCTCAATTTAATGGGGTATTAGATATCCAATTGTATTCTAAAAACGATGCTGGAATTACCGATACTTCCCTCATTCATATGTATGTAACTCCTGAACGCATCCTTATGCAGGGCGCTGAAGAAGAGTCCATTAAAAGTGGGAATTACGAAGCAAGTGGTTTATTGATAAGGCAAGATCAACGAGATTTTGTTTTAATGATGGGTAAAAATCAAGCCCTCCAACTTACTAAATCAGAAATTGAAGGGTTCTTCACCATGATTTCGGCCATTTTTGGTATAGAAGAGCCAAGCCCACAGGAGCTAGCCGAAAGTAAGTCTAGTGTGGTGGTAACTGGTAGAGTGGAAAATATAAATGGCTATCCATCTAAAGAAATTAGAATTACCGATGCGGATGGAAGCGGGTACGCAACCATTTGGACAACCACAAAATTAGACATGGATTGGGGATTATTGAAAGAACCTTGGTTAAACAGTCCTGATTGGTTACGAGAGGCAACGGATCGGCTCACTATAGAATTTCAATCCAAAAGTGTTCCAGTGTTAATGACTTGGACTTCAGATGAAGGAACGTTTACCTTTTATGAGTTAGTTCGAGCAGAAAAAAGTGCCGTTGCTAAAGCGATGGTTGAGCTGCCATCAAACTATCAATTACTTGGTTTTAGTGACTGGATCATGATGCAAATGATGCAGCAGTACTAAAGGAATCTTTACTGGATCACTCGCACTTATCTCTTCATTGTCCAGAGTAAGTCCGACCAATATTCTTAAGTCGAACCCTCAATTGATCCAAGCTTTCGATAGGAGCTTCACAATGGTAATTTTGGCATAAAAATACTCTTGAAGGAGCCTCATCGATGAGGTAGTTTGCTAGACTTGGAATTCTCTTTACGAGTGCTTCTTTACTGTGATTATTCAATACATGCACCGTAGACGTAGGCAAATAGTATTGATCTATTTCTCGTTTAAGTGCTTCAACACTAGATCCATTATCCTTACCCTGCACAACGACCCATTGTGTAGGTTCATAGTGATACTGTTGTAAAGCCATCATCGCCACCGTAATACTTGAGCCAAATTGTGACCATTCCTCCGAAAATCGTTGGCCCATTTTGTCTAAATACTCAATCCATTTGGTTTGACCAGAAATGTGATGCAATCGAATTAGACAATAGGCCATGGATGAGTTAGCGGAAGGAATAGCCCCATCATAAATAGTCATTGGGGCGCCAAACGCCTGAATTTCAGAATCTTGAGATTGGACAAGCGCTCCTTGGTCATCACCAAATAGGGCCATGGTAATGTCGGCCAAATCTAGGGCTTTTTGTACATACATAGAATCAGCGGTATAGCCATAACACTCGAGGTACGCCCATACTAAAAAGCTATGGTCTTCAGCGAAGGCATCGATGGCTGTCTCCCCATCACGGTGCCGGTGGTACCATCGAACAGGATTCTCCAAATCGTCACTGGCCATACTATCCACGCTATAGCTAAAAGTTCTCTCCAAATAGTCCAAGGTCAACATAGCTTGAGTTCCCATCTCTTCCGAATTCAACAGACGCGCTGCATTCGCCAAGCTAGCCACTAATAGTGCATTCCAATCGCAAAGAATCTTGTCATCACACAGTGGGCGAACACGCTGCTTGCGGCATTCGAATAGTACGGATCTGATACGTTCCCACTGCTGGCAGGCAGCCTCATCTAGCTCTTTTGTGAGATGTAAAATATTTTGGCCTGTACGTTGTTTGGTTGCTTCATCGAGCATGTTACCTTCTTCTGTAACCCCGAAGTAATCAGCTAGAAAAGATAATGAATGTTCGGGAAGCCTCCCTTGCAGCTCGAGGATGTTAAGCTCGTCATAACTCCAAGTGTAAAATTTACCTTCTTCACCCTCTGAATCAGCATCTTCTGCGCTAGAAAAACCTCCGTTTGGTAGCAGCATATCCCGTTTTAAATACTCAAATAACTCTAAACAAGTTTGTTTGAATAGCGGTTCTTTGGTTATCTGCCATGCTTCTGCATAGGCCATGAGCATTAGGGCTTGGTCATACAGCATTTTTTCAAAGTGGGGAAGCAGCCATTTTTCGTCAGTGGAATAGCGGTGAAACCCAAAACCTACATGATCCCACAATCCTCCCTGGCGCATTTTTTTTAAGCTTAGCACAACACTCTCCAAGAGCTCGGAATCATGGTGCTGATACCATTCCCGGCAGAGAAATACGAGTTGATGAGGGGAAGGAAATTTAGGGGCTTTACCAAACCCACCGTAATGGGGGTCCGCATGTAGACTGAAATAGCTTCGTGCTTTTTTTAGAGCATTCTCATCAGGAAATGATCCTACGGTATACGAGGTATATTGTGAGTAGCCTTGTGTGATCTGCTCTATGGCTTGACGAACTCTAGCTTGTTCGTTAGTCCACATACCATGTATGCCGCGCAGTATTTGTTGTAAACCAAGTCGCCCCATCTGCGCCTCTTTAGGTAAATAGGTCGCTGCGTAAAACGGCTCCTTTTCAGGGGTCATAATAATGGTTAAAGGCCAGCCTCCTTGGCCTGTTAGCATCTGGCAAACCGGCATATAAAGTTGATCTATATCTGGGCGTTCTTCTCGGTCTACCTTAATAGACACAAAATGTTCATTTAAATAGGCCGCAATATCCGGATCTTCGAAACTCTCATGTTCCATGACATGGCACCAATGGCAAGTGGCATAACCAATGGATAGAAAGATTGGTTTATGTTCATTCTTAGCCTTATCAAATGCTTCTTGTTCCCATGCATACCAGTCAACAGGGTTTTCGCTGTGTTGTTGCAGGTAAGGACTTTTTTCTTTGTAGAGGCGGTTTGGCATATTTCAGCATCATTGAATAGCCATTTGAAAATCAAAAGGCTATCTTTGGTTGTATAACAGAGTTAAAAATAACAAAACAATTCATCTATGTCTGTCGAAAGAACACTTACCATTTTAAAACCCGATTGCGTCAAAAAAGGATTAATCGGTGAGGTAACCAAACGAATTCAAGAAGCTGGTTTCCACATTGTTGCTATGAAAATGATGCAGCTGACCCCAACTACTGCAGGTGGGTTTTATGCAGTGCATAAAGAACGACCATTTTATGGGGAGTTATGTGATTTCATGAGTAGCGGTCCGTGTGTCCCTATGGTATTAGAAAAAGAAAATGCCGTATCCGATTTTAGATCATTCATTGGCGCTACCAATCCAGCCGAAGCCGAAGCGGGTACCATTCGTGCGGACTTTGCTGATAGTGTGGGGGAGAACATCATTCATGGGTCTGACTCGGTTGAGAATGGGCAACTAGAAGCCAATTATTTTTTTGCTGAGTCTGACATTGTAGCTGTAAAGGGCGCATAAAAAGATGCCTCATCGTACCCGAATATCTACTCTAGTGCTCCTTTTTGTAGGCGCATTATCATGTATCACCTGCCAATCTGAGAGAACGAAGGTAGTAGATAAGGAGGGTTCTGAATCGACCCAACAGGCAGATATTAAAGTGGGAGCAAAGGTGCTGATTCAGGAGCATTTAGACGAGCTAGATGGGCGGAATATAGGTCTGGTTATGAATCCTACTGCTCGGGTAGATGGGGTACATATGCTGGATACTTTAATAGCTTTAGGGTTGCCAGTCAAGGCGCTTTTTGCTGCAGAACATGGATTTCGCGGCAGTCAGGGTGCAGGGGAAATAATACAAGATGGACTAGACGATGCTACTGGACTTCCTGTATTTTCCCTTTATGGGGCCACTAAAAAGCCATCCGTACAAATGTTGAAAGAAATTGATGTTTTACTGTTTGATATGCAAGACGTCGGGGCCAGGTTTTATACCTACAATTCGACCATGAAGTACGTAATTGAGGCTGCAGCAGAGCAAGGGATTGAGGTTTGGATTTTGGATCGTCCCAATCCTTTGGGTGGAGATTATGTTGCGGGATGGGTCTTAGAACCCGAATACAACTCATTTGTTGGGACGTATCCTATACCTATAGCTCATGGATTAACCTTGGGTGAATTAGCTCAAATGGCGTTGGGGGAGGATTGGTACGAAACCGATGCCAAGGTGAATCTGCGAGTCATACCAATGAGTGGTTGGCAGCGAGAGATGAAGTGGAATGACACCAAATTAGAATGGGTGCCACCATCGCCTAATTTACCCACTTTTGAACATGCCTATGCCTACATAGGGACCTGTTTTTTTGAGGGTACCACTCTATCAGAAGGTAGAGGCACTGACCATCCTTTTTTAATGATGGGGGGAGAAAGCAGCAGCGTCAATGATGATGTTTCGCTGTGGAGCAATCATGGTGTGCGCTTGCAACCTACGCAATTTACCCCTGTTTCTATACCCGGAAAAGCTTTACGCCCAAAAGGAGAAGGACTACTGTTAAATGGAATCCTATGGGAAAATGCCTTGGAGCACCCAGATCCATTGACCGTTGGTTTACGCATGATGCAGTGGCTTATGGAACATTCACCGGAGGCAGCGTACAAAGACTATCTATACCTTCTGGCTGGGACGGATAAAATTGATGAATTAAGCCGCAGCCGCATCAACCTGAAAACTGATTCACTCGATATAGACTGGGGCAGTAACTTTGAGTCGTTTAGAGAAAAACGCCGTAACTACTTACTGTATTAAGCCTGTCGTCGTTTCCACTCGTAGCTAATGAGTGCAGCGCTAACGGAGGCGTTAAGTGATTCAACGGCGTGCTCCATTGGGATGGACACAGAACTATCTAAGAGTTTGGCTACTTTTTTACTTATACCACCACCCTCACTGCCCACTACAAAAGCTAGAGGCCCTGTCCACTCAGCCGTCCATAGTGAATCGGGTGCATTGCCTTCGAGCCCAATTAGTGTAAAACCCGCCAGTTTTAAATCCTTTAGACCTTGCTCAGTGTTGTGCACTCGTATAACGGGAATAATGCCAGCGGTACCTGCCGAAACTTTGAACACCGTGGCATTGACCGGAACTTGCTGTTGAGTGGGTATGACAATGGCCGAAATTCCAGCAGCCGTGGCTGATCGAATAATAGCCCCTAAATTGTGAGGATCTTCGATACTATCCAAAAGCAGAACCGCTGTCGATGGACCCACCACAGTTTGTTCAATCCAATCAAAAAAGTTCGTGTAGTCTATAGGACTAATTTCAGCGATGAACCCTTGATGATTCCCTTGATTACTTAGCCGATCCAATTTCTGAATGGGTACTGAGCTAATCGGGATGTTGTGAGCTTCACACTCTTTTTTTAAATCGTCATATTTAATGGGAGCCAAACTGTTAAGCACAAATATCTTAGATATTTTACCGGTTTCACGACTAAGGGCTTCGCGAATGGCGTGCTTGCCAAATATGAGTAGATTATTTTTTTCTGATTTTTCCATATCGATTATGGAATAATATAGGCTTTTTATACATTACTTAGACAAGTCAGTAAGTGTAAAGGTCAGAAAAAAACGAATGGCGAAAGGTCAATCAAATAAGTATTCACTAGGTAGGTCCAAAGAAGATAAGTACGATTTTCTTTTGAGCGTTATTGGTACGTCTTCTGCCCAGCAAAAAAACAAGAAAAAACCCCATAAAGGGTATTCAGAGAGTTTACTGGCACGGTTGGTCGGGAATGTTCAAGATCATGGAAGTATAGCCCTAGTCTCGGCTCTTTTTCAGATTGCGTTGGGTTCCTTGGTTATTGCCTTAGCACTGCTTCAGGCTATTCGTCCAGTTTGGTTAGCGGGAATTGTTACCGTTTTAGGAAGCTTTTCTATTCTACTGGGTACGTATGTGGCGTATTATTCTTTGTCAAAACAGCATCAAGCCAAAAAACTCATAGATGAGGCAATTGAACGAGTTGTCAAAGAACAAAATTAAAATAAAATCTTAAAGAAAGAGACCCGAACCAGTAAATATTTTTTCCCATGGGTGCATCATTGCGATTGATTTCCAGTAGTTTAGTGGTATTATTTTTCCTTACCCAATGCCAACAACAGGATGTGAATTGTGAACCAAAAAGAAGCTCCTGAAGTAACACATGCTGCCTCCCTTCCTCAATCCCCACTGGATAATGGAGATGGATTTTGGGTGATTGCCCACCGCGGGGTGAGTGGAAGCTACCCTGAGAATACACTGAGTGCATTTCAGGCAGCCATCGATATACGAGCAGAAATGGTAGAATTGGATGTTTCCATATCAAAAGATGGAATTCCTGTTGTGGTTCACGACAAAACGGTGGATCGCACCACGGACTTTGAAGGTGACGTGCAAAGTTTCAGCGTAGAAGAGCTTAAGAGAATGGAAGTAGGGGCCTGGTTTTCCGAAGAATTTCGGGGAGAGGAATTTCCCACTCTTAGGGAATCTTTGGAATTAATGAAGGGTCAAATCGCGGTTAACATAGAAATAAAAAGCGAAGCGGTTTCTGATGTAATCAACGGTGGAATTGTTGATAAAGCGTTACAGATTGTAAAAGAGCTAGATATGAGTTCCTCGGTTATCTTTTCTAGCTTTGACTACCGAGTCATGGAGCATCTTAATGTGCTGGATGCCCAAATGCCTAAAGCGCTTTTGTATGAAAGCTCACAATCAGGGGAGTTAAAACCCTCAGAGTTAGTCAAAAAGTATGAAGTAGATGTATTTAATTGCAGTTATCGGCAATTAACCCCGGAATGGATTGCGGATTTACAAGCGCATCAAATTCCTTATCTGGTGTACACCGTGAATGAGCCAGATTTGATGAAGGAGCTCCTCAAAAAAGGCGTAAGTGGAATGTTTACCGATTTCCCTCAAGAATTGATGGATATTGTGGAAAACTTGTGAATAAATAATGCAAAATTAGCCAATCGGTAAATTGACCGTCAAGTGCTTTAGCCCTATCTTACCGCAACCCGCAATCTCACACCTTCATACATGTCTACCAAATATATCTTTGTTACTGGGGGAGTAACATCGTCTTTGGGTAAAGGAATTATTTGTGCATCACTAGGCCGGCTGCTAGTTGCACGAGGACTCAAAGTTACCGTACAGAAATTAGATCCCTACATCAACGTAGATCCTGGCACCATGAATCCCTATGAGCACGGAGAAGTGTTCGTTACTGACGATGGTGCCGAAACAGACCTAGACCTGGGACATTACGAGCGTTTTCTAGATATTCGTACCTCTCAGACGAATAATGTGACCACCGGTCGAGTGTATTACGATGTAATTAACAAAGAACGAAAGGGAGCCTATCTTGGCAAAACCGTTCAAGTAATACCACACATTACCGATGAAATACAATCTCATGTATTAAAATTAGGTCAATCAGGTAATTACGATGTAGTTATTGTTGAGATAGGGGGTACCGTTGGTGATATCGAAAGTTTGCCTTACATAGAAGCAGTAAGGCAGCTACGCTATAATGTGGGTCGGGTAAACACCCTTTCGATTCATTTGACTCTGGTTCCATACTTATCGGCCGCGGGTGAATTAAAAACCAAACCCACTCAGCATTCGGTAAAAACTCTTTCTGAAAGTGGTCTTCAACCAGATATTTTGGTATGTAGAACGGAACACCCTCTCGACGAATCGATTCGCGGAAAAGTAGCACGCTTTTGTAACGTAGACTTAGAGGATGTGATCGAGTCCATTGATGCCAGAAGCATATACGAGGTGCCACTGCTTATGCAAAAAGAGGGCTTAGATGCCAGGGTCATTGAAAAATTAAAGCTGGAAACCCACGAGCCTGACTTAGACCAATGGATACAATTTGTGGACGCGGTTTGTAATCCTTCCCACGAAATAGAAATTGCCTTGGTTGGTAAATACGTGGAGCATCATGATTCGTATAAATCCATTGTAGAAGCCTTTGTTCATGCAGGAGCTATGAACGATGTAAAAGTATCTATTCGATGGGTTCAATCAGATAATCTTGATACGAACAAAGTAGCTCAGGCACTCTCAGGAGTTCAGGGAATCTTGGTGGCTCCAGGATTTGGTGGGCGAGGAATAGAAGGGAAACTGTCGGCTGTCCAATACGCCAGAGAGCAGAAAATCCCCTTTTTTGGTATTTGTTTAGGCATGCAATGTGCGGTAATAGAGTATGCCCGTAACGTCTGTGGTTTAACTGAGGCCAATAGTACCGAATTTGATGAAACCACCCCGCATCCCATCATAGATATAATGTACGATCAGAAAAATATCGAAAACATGGGAGGAACAATGCGCTTAGGTAAATACAATTGTTCCGTAATCTCCAACACCTTTGCCTACCATGCCTATGGGACGGACCAAGTTCAGGAAAGGCATCGTCATCGTTACGAAGTAAACAATGAGATTCGTTCTGTACTCAGTGACAACGGGCTGGTATTCAGTGGGCTGAATCCTGAGCGCGACCTAGTAGAAATAGTAGAAATTCCTGAGCATCCATGGTTTGTAGGGGTACAGTTTCACCCCGAATTACGAAGTACAGCTAGCCATCCACAAGCTTTGTTTGTGGCCTTTGTTAAGGCAGCAAAAAAGCAGGCGGGCTTCGAATAAAACCAAAGTGTACTTAGGTGCTCGTCGGCGCTACGAAAAAAGCCTTCTCTTGTTCATACGGTCCTCATCGGCGCTACGAAAAAAGCCTTTGAGTATCAATTTTTAAAAAAATACATGCAAACCGAACAGCAAAGATTTCATCATAAGACGAGAATTCGGGCGTGTGGAGTGCTCCGCAGAGGTGACCAGCTCTTATGCCTAAACATGCACTCACCAGTCACTAAACAAGCCGTTTGGACCTTTCCTGGTGGAGGAGTTGAAGTAGGGGAGTCACTCCATGTAGCAGTTCAAAGAGAATTCATTGAAGAAACCGGACTTACCATTGAAGTAGGGGAATTATTATTGGTTAATGAGCTCATTCAAACTCCTTTTCATGCCATTGAATTTTATTTTGCCGTTCATGATTCGAAAAATACGCCCATCAGGTCTCCTAGGCTTGGCAGCGATCCAGAAAATAACTCCGCTTATCTACATGCCTTGGCCTTTATGAGCCGGCAAGAACTCAGGGAAAAAGGAATTACTCCAGACTTTTTCAAAGACACATTCTGGGAATCCAACGTTTTTCCGGTGATTTCTGTATACTGATAGTGACCTCACAATGAGGGGGTGATCGAAACTGGCTCAGGCATGCACCAGTGCCACAGCTTCGAGATACCAACATATCAATGCTAATTTTATTTACTAACCACCTACTTACTATGGTTTCACTGAATCCCTTTAGCCGCTACAAAAAATATCTAAGTTTCACATTAGCACTTTTTTTCGGGTTTAGTTGTGCAGAGTCGACTAAAAAGACAGTCTATTACAATGCAAATGGGTATACGATAGAATCCGATACCTTACGATCCTTCAGCACCTTGGTAGTGGATGGGGAGAGGGTGTTTGCTGTGGGGGGTGAAGAACTCGCTGAGGAATTTCAAGCTACCCCAAGCGTCACAGCAATTGATCTTGAGGGCAAGACCTTGCTGCCAGGAATCATAGATGCACACGGGCATGTGATGGGTTTAGGTTTTCAAGAACTCCAAATCAATTTGGCGGGGATGACGAGTCTTCAAGGAACTCTCCAGGCGTTGAAAGAGTATGCTGAAGCTAATCCAGAGTTAGAGTGGATTATAGGGCGGGGTTGGAACCAGACATTGTGGGAGGAAAATCGCTTTCCTACAGCCGCCGATTTAGATCAGGTAATTCCAGATAAACCTGTTTGGTTAAGTCGGGTAGATGGGCATGCGGGTTGGGCAAACTCAAAAGCTATGCAATTGGCTCAAGTTAGTTCTGATACGCCAGATCCTGACGGTGGTAAAATTATCAGCGATACCAGAGGCCGTCCGACAGGTGTGTTTATTGATGCAGCAGAAGGGTATGTGCAGCGAGTGGTTCCCGAATCAACCAGAGAAGAACAAGCTCTAGCACTGGATGCAGCTCTTTCTTTGCTCAGTTCTTATGGAGTAACCAGTGTGCACGATGCTGGGGTTGGAGTAGAAACATGGGAGTTGTATAAGCAGTTTGCAGAACAGGGGAAATTACGAACAAGAATTTACGGGATGATCTCAGGGGCAGGTGCAGTATTTGATCAATTATCCAATGAGGGACCTATAAACTCTTTGTATGATGATCGACTAGCACTTCGTAGTGTGAAATTATACTCGGATGGGGCTTTAGGTAGTAGGGGCGCTGCGTTGATTGAAGACTATCATGACGATCCTGGGAATAAAGGGTTGTTGTTTGTAGGTCAGGAGGAAATGAATGCAATGGCCGAAAAAGTGGTAGCAAAGGGGTATCAGGCAAATATACATGCAATTGGTGATGCTGCAAACAGACAGGTTATTGATGCACTTGGGTATGCTCAGGAGCTACATTCGCGTGAGGATCAACGAAATAGAATCGAACATGCTCAAATAGTAGCCCTAGAAGATATTGGACGATTTAAAGAGTTAGATTTAATAGCTAGCATGCAGCCTACTCATGCAACTAGTGATAAGAATATGGCAGAAGACCGAGTAGGTTCGCAACGAATTAAAGGTGCTTACGCCTGGCAGAGTTTTTTGGCTCAGGGTACTATGGTGGCTTCTGGGTCAGACTTTCCGGTCGAATCAGCCAACCCATTTCTTGGAATATATGCCTCTATTACACGTAAAGATATTCAAGGGAACCCATTGAATGGTTGGTATCCTGAGGAGGCGATGGATCGAGTTCAAACCCTGAAATCCTTTACTATTGATGCTGCTTATGCTGGATTTCAAGAAGGTGTTTTGGGTAGTTTAGAGCCAGGTAAATGGGCAGATTTTATTATAGTTGATCAAGATATTGTGACAGCACCTGATTCAATGCTTTGGCAAACAAAAGTACTAGAGACTTGGGTGGCGGGAAAAAAAGTCTTTGATCGTAGCACAGAGTAAGTACATCATTCTATCTGGTTTACAAATTATTTCAAAACCTAGTAAACGTAAATAGTTTTAAAAGAGTCTTTTTTTTACAAAAAGTGGGCAACAAAATAGTCATTCTGTCGTGTAGTCTAGTAAAGCTCCACGTCCAACGATATTTAACAGTAGATGACCTCTTTTAAATTATTCGGATGTTGGAGCTTTTTTGTTTTGAAACTCCCTTATCTTTAAGACAAGCACACATTCACTGAATTTACTATCATCTAAAAGAGATTTGTCATGGCAGCAACTCGTTCGACCATGCTAGAGCTTGGTACAAAAGCACCCCCTATCCAACTTCCCATTGTTACCGGTGGTGATTTCGATTTATATCGTTACTCCGCACATAGCAAAGGTATTGTGGTACTATTTATATGCAACCATTGTCCTTATGTACATCACATCAATGGTAGACTAGTTTCTTTGGCCAATACCTATATTAACAAGGGAATCCCCTTCATTGCAATTAGCTCTAATGACGCAATAAAGTATCCAGAGGATTCCCCGGAAAAAATGATTGATGTGGTACATAAGCAACGCTATCCCTTTCCCTACCTTTATGATGAAAGTCAAGCGATTGCTAAAGCGTACAAGGCAGCATGCACTCCCGATTTTTATTTTTTCGATAAGCAGCTAAGCTTATACTACAGAGGGCAGTTCGATGCTAGCCGCCCAGGAAACGAAATAGAGGTGACCGGCAGGGATTTAACTACGGCGATTGATGGGTATCTTAAAGGAGAAAAAACTCCAAAAACCCAAGTGCCTAGCATAGGATGTTCTATTAAATGGAAAGCAGGAAATGAACCTGAATATTTCCTATAATAGAGTATGAATATACAGGACATACGTAAGGATTATACGCAACATGAACTAGATGAAGCGGCACTAAAGGAAGATCCCATTGCACAATTCAGTAGCTGGTTTGAGGAGGCTTTAAAGGCAGAAGTCCTAGAAGCAAATGCCTGTGCTCTTGCAACGGTAGATGAACTTGGAAATCCGCATAACCGTATCGTTTTGCTAAAAGGAGTATCCGAGAGTGGATTCCAATTTTTTACTAATTATACTTCCGATAAAGCCAATGAAATAGGGCAAAATGCTGCGGTAGCTATGACTTTTTTTTGGAAAGAATTGGAAAGGCAGGTTCGTATAGAGGGGCGGGTTAGTAAGATGAGTGAAGAGGACTCTCAAGCTTATTTTTCATCTAGACCTCACATGAGTCAATTAGGGGCTTGGGTTTCAAACCAAAGTCAAGTTATCAGCAGTAGATCGGTGTTAGAACAACGACTAGAAGAATTAATGCAGCGTTATCCAGAGGGAACCGATGTGCCATACCCTGCTCATTGGGGAGGCTTTAAGTTAACACCCACAAAAGTTGAATTCTGGCAAGGTCGACCAAGTAGGCTTCATGATAGAATATGTTATGTTCAAATAGATCAACGATGGCATAAACAGCGACTAGCTCCATAAGCAAAGTAGGTATAATGCCTAAGATTAAGCATAAACGTTTTCAAGAGATTGCTCAATTTGATCATGTTATTGAGTGGACCGATTATCCAAATGGTCAGGGGTTTAATTCTCACATTTGGTTCGAAAAGTTCTTCACTGGCTCGGATACATTTAATTTAGAATTGGCCTGTGGGAAGGCGGAGTACACCATAGGTCTGGCAAAAAGATATCCTAAAAGAAATTTTGTTGGAGTGGATATAAAGGGGAATCGTATGTGGGTAGGTGCTCACCATGCCCTAACTCATGACATGCATAATGTAGCTTTTTTACGAGCCTACATAGGTCATTTAGAGTATTATATCCCGGAAGGAAGGATAGAGGAAATCTGGATTATCTTTCCAGATCCGCAACTCAAAAAAGACCGTAAGAAGTTAACATCGACCCGTTTTTTAGAGCTTTATAAGAAGCTGCTAATACCAGGTGGTACGGTTCATCTAAAAACCGACAGTCCTGAGTTATTCGAGTTTACCCTTGCTCAAATTACTGCTCATAATTTGACCATAGTTCGGCAAATAGACGATGTATATGCAGACCCATCCTCACCCGAGGAGCTGCTTGGAATTCAAACTTATTACGAAGGATTGCATGTCAAAAGAGGAAGAACCATTCGGTATGTGCAGTTTAGTTTAAATAATAGCTAATCGGGTTACTGTAGTCATAAAAACTTCTTTATAGATATTTAACTTGTCAAATGTCTTGTTTATTTGTATTGTATTGGTATTAAATACTGCCACATGATAGATCTAGACGATATAGACAAACAGATTATTGCACTGTTGCAAGAAAATGCTCGAATTAGTAATAGAGAAATTGCAAAAAGGGTAGGATTAACGGCCTCACCTACTATAGAGAGGGTTAAGCGCTTAGAGCGAGAGGGGGTTATAAAAAGCTACACTGCAGTACTTGAAAAAGAAAAAGTGGGTAAGGGTATGACTGTTTTTGTCAAGGTTACCTTAAGTGTGCATCAAATGAGTCTATTGGACGAATTTATTGAAGCGATTCAAGGTATACCAGAGATATTATCCTGTTACCATACTACAGGACAGTCTGATTTTTTATTACATGTAGTGGCCACAGATATAGCCGATTATGAACATTTGTTACGGGATAAATTAACCACCTTGCCCGATGTGCAACGTCTTGAAACCACTATGGTGTTACGAGCTATTAAAGAGGGTGGATATATACCAACCAGTTAAAGTTAGGAGTTCACAATATGAAATTTAAATCAAGAGTTGTTCACGGTGTTGTTGAAGCAGAGAGAATACATAAAGAATCTGAGGGGGCGCATGTACCTCCCATTTATCAGACATCAACTTTTCTTTTTAATGATGTAGCTCATGGGGCAAGAGCTTTTTCAACCCCAGATCATGATGGAGCGCATATTTACACTCGTATATCCAATCCAAATAATAACACCCTCGAACAATCGATTACCGCTTTGGAATGCTATGATTTGGATAGTGATGCCTATACCTCTATGGTTTTTGGCACCGGCATGGCGGCCATAAGTACAGCCATTATGGCAATGGCTAAGCAGGGGCAGGTACTCGCGCAAGATGCTCTGTATGGTTGTAGTAGTCAATTATTGTTTGAACAAGCACCATACTGGGGTATAGAAGCTGATTTTATAGATTTTACTCATCTCGAAGCTTTCCTGGAAAAAGTTCACTCGATGGACAATCTGAAAGTGGTGTATATGGAAACAATCACCAATCCAACCATGAGAGTAGCTCAAATGGACCAAATTGTTGAGATCGCTCACCAAGTGGGTGCCAAAGTAATTGTAGACAATACTTTTGCGTCTCCTATGTTTTGCAGGCCACTCAATTTTGGAGCCGATATCGTGATTCATTCATCGACTAAATATATTGGGGGACATGGAACCTCATTAGGTGGGGTGTTGACTTGTTCTAAAGAATTAGCAGAGAATTATGAGCTAGGAACCTACAGAAAAAATTTGGGAGGTATCGCTGGACCTATGGACTCATGGTTATTAAATAATGGGTTAAAAACGATGGCTCTTAGAGTACAGGCTCAAACAGATAATGCGATGAAAGTAGCGCAGTTTCTTGAATCACATGATTCGGTTAAACGAGTTTGGTATCCTATGTTAGAGTCTCATCCCGATTACAATGTCGCACAGAACATATTGTTGGGAGGAGCTGCCTCGGTGATGAGCTTTGAGCTAAAAGGAGGCTTTGAAGCAGGAAGTAATCTTATGAATTCGGTTCAGCTTTGTTCACTTGCAGTGAGTTTAGGCGCGGTGGATACGTTGATTCAACATCCCGCATCGATGACACACTCAGTGATGGATGCTCATTTGCGTCAAAAAGCAGGTATAGAAGATGGTTTAGTCCGCCTTGCAGTGGGTATTGAGGATGTAGATGACATTATTGGTGACTTGAGCCAAGCCTTGGTGAATAAACCAGTTACTAAATAGTTCGGTTTACCAACTCCCGCCAGCCCCTCCACCACCGGAGCCAAATCCTCCACCGCCACTAAAACCACCAAATCCTCCACCGCCGCCAAATCCGCCGGCACCAAATCCGCCGCCACCAAATCCGCCGCCACCAAATCCGCCGCCACCAAATCCGCCGCGACCACGTGGGCTGTTGAGTAAGCTACTCCAAAGTAAAACATCCATTGCACCAATGGTGCGGCCTCCTCCACGGCCCCCACGACCCTTGGAAAAAATAAAAAACAGAATCAAAGCAAGCAGAATAAGTACATCAATAGGAAATCCTTCCTCAGAACTGCGAGCATTTTCCACCGCTTCATATTCTCCAGAAGCTAGTTGCATGAGCGCACTAGTGGCTCGATCAAGACCTTGGTAAAATTGTCCACTTTGCAGTGCGGGTACAAGGATATCCTGCACAACTCTGTTGGCCATTACATCTGGTACAGCTCCTTCTAAACCATATCCCACCTCTATCTGTAGTTCTCTTTCTTGAACAGATATTAGAATAAGAACCCCATTATATCGTTCAGCTTCCCACATACGCCAGGTGTTAAATAGGTAGGTTGCGGCTTCCTCTCTTGGTACTCCGGCAAGATTTTCGAGCACAGCAACGGCTATTACATTGGATGTTGTGTCTCTGTAGTTGCGTAGTTTTTGTTCAAGTATTGCTTCTTCTTGGTTGGTTAGTAGATTCCCAAAATCGTTTACCATACCAACGGGTCTTTGAGGAAGCTCATTTGTGGACTGGGCATAAAGCAGACCTGCGAAGCTTTGAATAGACGCGCCTTTATGCGTTTGGAATACCCCCCATATTGTGGGTAGTGAAACAAGATTTGCCCCAAGTATCCAAATTAGAGCCATCAAACCAATGATAGAGGAGCGTTTACTTCTACTTTTTATGCGGGAAATGGAGCTTTTCAATTGGTATTTATCCATAGCTAATAGAATCGTCAAGTTCATTTTCGTCATCGTGTTGATACGGAAAGTGTTGCTGTAACTTACCGCCAATGTCCAATAATGCTTTGACGAGCCCATTTTTTATGTTTCCTTCTTTGAAATCTGCTTGAAGGGTTACAAGGGTACTTTCCCAAAATTCTTGGCCAACCTTTGTATGAATACCTTCGTCCCCCCAAATAGCGAGTAAATGATCCTCGGTAGCCACATACACAATCACACCATTTCGCAGTTCTGTTTTGTGCATGCCTAACTTTTGGAACAAGCTAGTAGCCCTTTTAATCGGATCTTTTTTAGGGCATTTTTTTTCAATGTGCACACGAACTTCCCCTGAGGTTTTTTTCTCTGCTTGCTGAATGGCCTGAACAACGGCTAATTCATCGTCACTGCTTAAAAAGGGCATGGGTTTTACGATCTAGAGGGTTTTTCGATCTTAAGGAATTTCGATCTACAGGTTATTCAAAATCAACTAGCGGTGGTTGCTCGGCGCCCTCATTTGCTTCAAAATAGGCTTTTCGATCAAACCCGGTAATGGAGGCAATAAGGCTTCCAGGGAATTTTCGAATGTCTGTGTTATATTGGCGAGCGGTGTCGTTGAATCGTTTTCTTTCGGTCGCAATACGGTTTTCAGTTCCTTCAAGTTGAGCTTGAAGGTCTCTAAAGTTAGCGTTTGCTTTGAGTTCGGGGTATCGCTCGACACTTACCAACAGTCTAGAAAGCGCACCACTTAACTGTTCTTGTGCAGCCTGGAATTGTTGAATTTTGGCAGGATCGTTAAGGTCATCGGCTTGCAGTGTGATAGATGTTGCTCGACTCCGAGCTTCGATAACCGATTGTAATGTTTCCTGCTCGAAATCCGCGGCGCCTTGCACTGTGTTGACTAAGTTCGGGATTAAATCGGCCCGTCTCTGGTATTGGTTTTCAACTTGTGCCCATGCACTTTCAACCGATTCTTCGGCCGTTACAAATCCGTTGTTAACGCCAATTCCATAAATGACAAGTATGGCGAGTAGGGCAACAATAATGATACTTTTTGCTTTCATAGTTTCAAGTCTCTCTGGTTAAAATATTTGGTTCAGAATCAGGTTATATTATACGAAAATCCAACGTTTAGGATTCATTGAATCTAGCAGAAAATATAAAGCATGCAAAAAGAACTCATTCGATACATTTATTTTGATTTAGACGATACCCTATTGAATCATAAAAAAGCCGAACAAAACGGGCTAAGAGATATTTATAATAAGATACCGGCGCTTCAGGTGGTTTCTGCGGACGAATTACTTAGGGTGTATGCGCAGATTAATCGGGGCTTATGGATTGAATATGCACAGGGAATCATTGATCGAAGCACATTACACCGTCGAAGGTTCCAAGAAAGTTTTGAGGCGCTGGGAATTGATGGTGAACTCTACGAGTATGCCGGCTCAATTTATATGGACTATTACCGCACCCATTGGGAATGGATGAAGGGAGCTAAGCAAGCGTTTCTATCACTTCACGAATACTACGAAACGGGTGTAATTACGAATGGTTTTGCAGAAACACAAAGGATGAAAATACAACAATTTGAATTCGATAAGCTATGCTCAAACATCATTATTTCAGAAGAATTCGGGGTAATGAAGCCAGATCCAGCTATTTTCAATAAAGCGACTCAACAAGCTGGATATGCCCCCGAGCATATTCTCTATGTAGGGGATTCCCTGAGTTCCGATGTAGATGGTGCGTTGAATGCGGGTTGGAACATGGCTTGGTACAATCCGAAAAATCTCCCATCTGAAGGGAGGGAGCCTCACTTGAATTTTCAGGATTTCCAGGAATTAATCGATGTCTTAGGGTAGAGGCTAAGCAAAAAAGCTCGTACATTTAACCCATCTTAAAATCAACGCACTGAATATGCCTGACCACAACTCAACCGAACCCTCTGTAAACCTTGAATTAGCCTTGGAACATGGGTTAACTCAAGAAGAATACGAAATGATTGTTCAACGCTTAGGAAGAACCCCTAGTTTTACTGAATTAGGAGTGTATTCGGTGATGTGGAGTGAACATTGTTCGTACAAAAATTCCATTTTAGAACTCAAAAAACTACCTCGTGAAGGCGAACACTTATTGGTTGCGGCTGGGGAAGAAAATGCTGGGCTTGTGGATATTGGTGATGGTTTGGGGTGCGCGTTTAAAATTGAAAGTCATAACCATCCATCTGCGGTGGAACCTTACCAAGGCGCTGCTACTGGAGTGGGTGGTATTCACCGCGATATTTTCACTATGGGGGCACGTCCGATTGCTTCCTTGAATTCTTTGCGTTTTGGTTCTTTGGAAACCCCTAGAGTTAGATATTTGTTGGACGGTGTGGTGCGTGGTATCGGAGATTATGGAAATTCTTTTGGTGTGCCAGTTATCGCTGGTGAAGTTTGTTTTGATGAAAGTTATGAAGGTAATCCGCTAGTCAATGCAATGAGCATTGGGATTGTTAAAGCGGGGGAAACTGCCTCAGCCATTGCAAAGGGATTAGGGAATCCGGTACTCATAGTGGGAGCGAGTACGGGTAGAGATGGGATACATGGGGCAACCTTTGCTTCAGAGGAAATCTCCGAGGAAAGCGAAGCTAAACGACCCAGTGTACAGGTTGGAGATCCTTTTACCGAAAAATTATTACTGGAGGCCAGTCTCGAAGCTCTTCAAACGGGTGCCGTCGTTGGAATGCAAGATATGGGAGCGGCTGGAATTGCCTGTTCTTCTAGTGAAATGACCGCAAAAGGTGGCCAAGGGATGCGCATAAATTTAGATTTAGTACCCGCCCGTGAGCCAGGAATGACTGCCTACGAAATGCTTTTATCCGAAAGTCAGGAACGCATGCTCATTGTGGCACACAAAGGCCAAGAGCAAGATATTATCGATGTTTATGAGAAGTGGGATTTACATGCCGTTGTAATTGGCGAAGTGGTGGAAGGTGATCAAGTCACTTACTGGAAGGATGGCGAAATAAAAGCCCAAATTCCCGCTGAACATCTGGTGTTGGGTGGCGGCGCCCCTCAATATGTACGCGAAACCAAAAAACCAAGCTATCTCGAGGAAACGCAAAACGCTGATTTATCGACCCTGTCACATCCCACAACCCTCATAGAAAGTTTGGAAGCCTTGTTAGGTAGTCCCAACATTGCGTCTAAACGCTGGGTTCATGAGCAATACGACACGATGGTACGAACCAACACCGTTCAAGGCCCTGGCGCTGCAGATGCAGGCATAATTAGGCTTAAAGGAAGTAAAAAAGGGTTGGTAGCAAAAACAGATTGCAACGGGCGTTACGTTTATTTGAACCCACGTAGAGGGGGGCAAATTGCTGTAGCCGAATCGGCTCGTAATGTGGTTTGTTCTGGAGCTAAACCCATGGCCATAACCAACTGTCTAAATTATGGTAATCCTTATAAACCAGAAGTGTATTGGACGTTTAAGGAATCACTTGCTGGCATGGGTGATGCGTGTAGAAAGCTAAACACTCCAGTAACAGGTGGAAACGTAAGTTTTTATAATGAAAATCCTGAGAGTGCCATATTCCCAACTCCAATCATTGGTATGCTCGGTGTAATCGAAGACGTTGAAAAGCATAAAATGTCTCCATCATTCAAAAAGGAAGGCGATGTAATATTGTATGTTGGTGCTCCTCGAATCGGTTTGGGTGGAACGGAATATTTGAAGGTAGTACATGGATTAACCACCGGTGATGCTCCGATACTTGACTTGGATGTAGAGCTTAAGGTTCAGGAAACCGTATTGGAGGCGATTACCTCAGGTCTAGTCACCGCTGCTCACGATATCTCGGACGGCGGCTTGGCTGTTAGTATTGCTGAAATGGGTATTTTCGGTTCATTAGGGGCCCAAATCGACCTTAGTGTTCTGTCCGGTTCTATTCATGAAATCTGGTTCAGTGAGGCACAATCAGGTATTGTTTTAACCTGTAAACCCGATCAAAAAGAGTCCTTAATGAAGCATTTATCTCAAGGTGGGGTAGACGTAGCACAAATCGGGACTGTTCAAGGGGATGCATTGATATTTGAAGGAGTTGGTTCGGTGAGTCTGGATCAACTTCAAAGCATTTATGAAAGTGCGATTCCAAAAGCAATGGCCTAGGGTAATTTGCCTAACAAATAACCCTAGCGAATAACCCTCTCAAGCGCAGCTGCTTTAAGTAGGGTCTCTTGCCATTCTAACTCCGGATCCGAATCGCTGGTAATGGCACCACCCACGGGGTAGTACAGTAGGTCACCTTGGATAATGGCAGTTCGGATGACCACATTAAAATCGAAGTCATCATTTGGGCTCAGATACCCAATGGCCCCTGAGTAAATACCTCTTTTGTAGGACTCGTACCGTTCTATAGCCTGCATGGCCGCAATTTTTGGTGCGCCCGTCATCGATCCCATTGGAAAGCTATGACGAATAGCGTCAAAGCTACTATAATTTGGTGCTATTTGGGCGTGCACTTTACTCACTAATTGGTGCACCGTCCGAAAGGATTGAACCTCAAATAGAGGATCCACATGTACACTTCCCTTTAGGGCCACCCTATGTAAGTCGTTTCGAACCAAATCTACAATCATCAGATGCTCAGCTTTGTTTTTGAGGCCTAGTAATTCCTGTTGAATGCGCTCACCTTCATCAGCTTTAATGCGCCCCAGCGTTCCCTTGATAGGCTCTGACCACAAATGCTCCCCCCGTTTAGCTAAATAACGTTCGGGAGAAGCCGAACAAACCTGTACCCCAAGTCCAGAGGGAAGATCATAATTGAAATAGCTGGCAAAAGGAACCGGCCCATACTCCCGCATAGCTCGATAAAGCGCAACAGGAGGCCCCTCAAAGGTGTATTTTAACGCATGAGAAAAATTCATTTCATAGTAGTCCCCCTCATGAATATCCGCCTTCACCGACTCAATAGTATGTAGATAAAGATCTTTCAAAAGCCCCTCTAGTGGCCTTATACTAAACTCCTGCGACTCCGAAGAACGGCCTGCAAAGCGTTCCTGAAGTTCGGTCCATCGCTGTTCACCCTTAAGCCACTCCACCTCATCATTTAGCTTATTTTCTTGGTTCGAAGTAGCTACTTTCGCCAAAATCCCAGGTTCCATAAACCATAAATCAGCCGCTTCATATAATTCGGTATGTACACTCTCTAGATTCTCTATGAGGTTTTTCAAATCATAGCCCAAATATCCAAACCACCAACTCTGTTTTTGTGCTATGTTCAACGCCGACCATAGATCAATATGATCCAGTAAAACAGAATACCAGATATTTTTTTCTCTGGTTGATTTTTGCCCCGATTCCTCCAGTGATCTTTGCCCTGAATCACCGGATGAAGAGGTATGAACCAGTGTAGTCTTTTGTGTTGTTTTTTGTGTTATAGTATCCGTTTTTTCCTGCCTAATTGTCCAGTCTAAGCTCGGAAACGCTTGAAGCATGGTATCGGCTATGGTGCCAGCCACCCATAGCTGCTGTTTATACACCATAATTTGGCCCACAGGGTCTCCAGCAATCCAATGAAATTGACTTTCCCTATGTTCGTTAAGTTGCGACTCTAACAAGACCATGGGGCCAACCTTTGGAAGCACAGACAGTGCGTTATCAATAAAGAAATGAGTAGTCAATGTTGTGTTGAACTTAAACGGATTTCCCTCTCAACTAGGATTGCAGCCGATTGGGTTGAAGTTTGCGTAAGGTAAAAACAATTCATCAGACAAAAATACTGCTTTTGGCGTTTTTTTGAGCCTCTTTTATGTACCTTTATGGCACCCAGAACAGAAAAGTCTCTAAAAAGTACCATTTTTTGAGTGAAGTATGACCGATGTATAAAGAACTTATAAAGCCACTTCTTTTCCTCATGGACGCCGAACATGCCCATGAATGGGCAATATGGATTGCCAACAAAACGAACCGTTCTGATATACTTCAAGATATAGTGCGCCGACTTTATGGAGTAGCCGATGCGAACTCAAGCGAACAAATTTGGGGACTTCATTTCAACAACCCACTTGGTTTAGCCGCTGGATTTGACAAAAACGGAACGACCCCTCGTGCCATGCAGGCTTTAGGCTTTGGTTTTGTCGAAGTGGGTAGTATTACTGCTCATTCATCCACCGGTAATCCAAAGCCCCGTGCTTTTAGGCTACCCAAAGACCATTCTTTAATAAACAGGATGGGCCTGAATAACGAGGGGGCAACCAAAATTATAGAGCGGTTAAAAAAGCTTCAATTGGACATTCCGTTGGGTGTAAATATTGCCAAAACGAATGACCCAACTATTGAGGGTGGTGCAGCCGTGGAAGATTATGTTGAATCCTACCTTCTCGCTCAGCAGGTGGCCGATTACATCACCATTAATATTTCCTGTCCAAATACAGGAGAGGGTAAAACCTTTGAAGATCCAGGTGCACTTAGTGAATTATTAGCTGGGATTAAGCAGAAAGCCAGTCAGCAGGAACCGCCCGCAAAGCAACAAGGAATCTCTTTTTCTTCCACCTACGCACATGTCCCAACTACCGTAAAATTTTCAGTGGATACCACTCACAAGGATTTGGTAAAATTAGTAGCAATCTGCGAGGACTATGGAATTGACGGCTATGTTGCCACAAATACATCTAACAGTAGGCAAGGCCTCCTGCACTCCCAACAAGAGCTTTCCGCGATAGGGCGGGGGGGATTGAGTGGACGAGCTATCGCTAAGAGAAGTTTAGAGATGACACGTTGGCTTTCGGAGGAACTAGCGGGAGGTAAACCGATTATTTCTGTGGGGGGAATCGATTCGGTAAACACTGCACTCGAACGCCTTGAGGCTGGTGCCCACCTACTTCAAATCTATACCGGACTCATTTATGAAGGTCCTGGCTTAGTTTCGGATATTGCGAATGCGTGTACTCACAATTAAACTGGCTTGTAATCGCCGGTAAGCTGTTAAGGCTACTCTAGCTCGGACGGGTCAATAACTATCTCACAAACCAATCGGATGGAGCGCCCATTAATAATGGTAGGTTCAAAAGCAACCTCCGATGCCAATCGGGCATTGATTGCGTCCACTAAATCTGGACTAAGCTCTGCATTGGAAGCCGAATCGACGGTCTCAAAACGATCGATGATACCCCGTTCATTAATAAAAAAGCGATAGCTCACCGGACTTATGATGACCCCTTCAGGATAGGAAATACTCGATAATAAGGCCTGTATTCCTCCTCTGAACGATGGGGTACTATCTAGGTCAGCGCATGATTGATAATCATCTAAAGTCGATTGCCCCTCAACCGAGCTGGCCAAATCTGAAATGTGCGTCAGTGAATCATTTAAAAATGAGACCATGCTAAGTGAGTTGGGTTGTAATGAATCAGCCGAAAATCCATGAACCTCTAAGGAGTCATTAGATGAGCTGTCAACGGCAACGGCGTAGGGATTTTCAGGAGGGGTTAATTCCTGCTTTAGTCGCATCAAATCTGGATGTTTTACTGGGTTCGTGAATACAGAGTCATAGACCGCTAAATAGTTTCGAGCTATATCCCAATTCGGACCTGTGTACGGGAATACGTCATACCAAACCGGCTCTACAAGATTTGAGTCTAACAAAGCAGCTAGCTCATCTTCTTCCATGGGATCCAATAGGCTATCTTCCAGGCTTATTTCTATAGAATCCTTAAAAGCAAGCAGATTAGCTTGGTCGGTAACCCAGCGCTCTTGTTCGGTGAGCCACCGAGCTTGATCTTGTTGGTACAAACTATCCAGGGTGATGTTTTCAATGTAGTGTGTAAAACCAATACGATAGGCTTGTTCGCCAAGAATTGAATTCCCTGCAGATATACCCCAACTAAATAAACTATCTAAACCAAGCTCTTCGCCCATTTCAAAGCTATTGTACAGTTTCCGAAACGTGTCATACTCATTGGGTTGTGCGCTGCTGTCTTGTACCATAGGGATTGAAAACCGTTCGGCTGTGCGTTTTGCGTAGACGGTATTAGGGAAATTTTGAACAATTATTTCACCCAATTCTTTTGCGCGGTCTATTTGATCTCTGGTTGATGCAATCTCAGCTAGAGAATACAAGGATACGGGGGCTACGTTACTTTGCGGGCGTTCTGACCAAACCTTAGAAAAATAGTATTCTGCACTATCGGTATCATTCAGGTTTAAAAAAAATAGGTTACCGATTCCGTAATAGTAGGTGGAGAGCCGTTCATAAGC